>Ga0136617_10002680_pt1 | contig 15837 bp, 11 predicted proteins | sample AntDrymUQ3222106_2_FD_129672 | JGI IMG/M metagenome (GOLD analysis project Ga0136617, IMG submission 129672) | Polar desert sand microbial communities from Dry Valleys, Antarctica - metaG UQ322 (21.06) | ecosystem: Environmental > Terrestrial > Soil > Desert | place: Antarctica: Dry Valley...
AGCGCCTCCTTTCGTGCCCACGCCAGGTGGAACCCTGCCCCACCCGGCCGCCATTCGGCCGGGCACAGCACACAGGCCGCGACACCCTGATCGACGGGGCCGGTTTCCTCGACGTCGACGCCCACCTCGGCGCCCCAGGCGATCGCGACGGCCACGCGATCACCCGAATGCGACACCGAGAAACTCACGTCGCACGGTTCTGCGAGGCGCGGTTTCCCGTGGGCACAACCACACAGCGCGCACGTGGTGGTGAGCCGGACGGCCGGTGGATCGACGCCGAGGTGCGCGCCGAGCAGTAGCCGAACGATCGCGCGTCCGGTGACGTGGCGCAGCAGGGCGTCGTGGTCACGGAACCGGGAGCACCGCTCCCGCTCGCCGGGATGAAGAACGCCGACCAGCTCACCGAAGCGGGCCTCCGGCCGCGCCCACCACACGTTGCATCGCACGACGATCAGCCGACCGCCTGCGGTGCCCGCATCAGCGCGCGCATCCCGTCGAAGCACTCGTCCAGGTCGCCGGATAGCGAGAACTCCCGCACCGGCAGGGTCTCCAGCAGCGAACGCAGGTCGGCCTCGACCGCCGCGAGGACGGCCGCATCCGGCTTGCCGGTGCCGAAGTCGTCGCGGCACCGCTCGACCGCCTCGTCGACCGAAAGCTCCCGCACGCCGGTGGAGCCGTCGCGCACCAGGAACACCACCGAGTCCGCCCGCGTCCGCGAGCGCAACCGGCCGGTCAGCGCTTCCGGCAACTGCACCCGGCACTTCTTGCCGCTGTGGATCTCAGTGATCAACGCCGGGTCGAGCTCACCGGATCGTGCGACCGTGTCCGGGTCCAGGTAGACCACACGCGGGTAGCCCCACACGGTGCCGGATGGATCATCCGTGTGCCGCACCATGATGTCCTCGCCGAGCAGTTCCGCGCCGCGGTGCAGGCACCAGAAGCTGAACGTCGACTTGCCGGTGCCAGTGGGCGCTGAGACGAGCGCGACCTGCCCGCCCAGCCCGATGGCGCCTGCGTGCAGCGGGTAGTGCCAGGGCGAGCGGCACACCAGGTACAGGAAAAGCCGCTCCAGGATCCACCGGCCCCACACGATCTGGTCACCGAGATCGCCGCGCGCCAACGTGATCGTCGCGGCCCACTCGCCGGGCGAGATCACCGCGCGCGAGTTGCCGGTGTCGATCGTGATCGGGTCGGCGGCGATGACCTCCTCGGTGTGCGGCGGGTCCACCGAAGGCACACCGGCTCCGTCGACGACGTCGAACGTCAGCCGCACCACCTGTGCCGGCTCGGGTATCACCTCGGGTGACCCGGACCCGAAGAACCTGTCGACGACCTCACGCGCCTCCGGGTGCACAGAGCAGACCACCCGGAACCCGTAGCACTCGCGTACCAACTCTTCCACGACGAACCATGCCTTTCTGGTGTGCTAACCCTTGTCGGGCAACTGCGCGAACCGGCTCTGCACGAACAGCAGCGGTGGCCGGTCCGACAGGACGTCGAAAACGCGCACGGCGCCGATCACCATCGTGTGGTCACCGACGACGTGCACGTGATCCACGACGCAGTCGAAGTAGCTGATCCCCTCGGCGAGGATCGGTGAACGGGAGTGCGGAGCGGGCCGCCACGGGATGTCCGCGAACGCGACGGCCCCGGTCGGCCGGGCGGAGTTCGCGAACCACTGCGCCACCTGCTGCTGACCATTGCCGAGCACGGTGACCGCGAACATACCGGACCGCTCGACCTGCTTGTAGGTTCTGGAGTTGCTGTTGACGGATGCCAGCACGAGCAGCGGGTCGATCGAGATCGACGCGAACGAGTTCACGGTCATGCCGTACGGCTCGCCGTCCACCACGGTGCTCAGCACGGTCACCCCGGTCGGGAAACTCCCCGCCGCATGACGGAATCGCATGCCCAGGTCGGGTTCCGTCTGCGTGTTCATGCCGACGCTGCGAGCGGGGTGGATGTGAGCTGCCGCAACTGGTTCAGGTGTTCCAGTCCGGACAGGACGGTCTGCTGCGGGAGGCCGAAGTCGATCAGACAGGCGATCTCGTCGACCCCGATGCCGCGTACCCGCTCGACGATCTGCTGGGTTTTTGCGACGGTGCCGAGCAGGCCGCCGTCGTCGAAGTAGCGGTCGAAAGAGCGCTGCACGAGGAAGTCGACGTCATTCTCGCGCAACGTGGACGGGTCGATCTTGCGGGCACTGCCCTGCTGCGAGCCCAGCAGCAACCCAAGCGAGCTGCGCAGATAGTTTGACAGCGGCGCGCGGACGACCTCGCGCACCTCGTCGTCGTCCTTCTCCAGGAACGTGTGCACCATCAGTACGACGTGCCCGGGCCAGCCGTCCTCGCGCTCAGCGGCCGCACGCCGGTACTCGGTGATCTTGACCGCCAGGTCGTCAAGGTCCTGGCCCAGCAGGTGGGTCAGCAGCCCCGCGCCGACGCGGCCCGCGTTGCGGAACGTCTCGACGCCGCCCGCGCTGGTGATCCACACCGGCAGCTCGGGCTGCACCGGCGGCGGGAAGATGCCGACCTGTTGCGGCTTCCCGGTGCCGTCGACGACGTCTATCTTCTCGCCGCGCCACAGCTTGCGGACCTGGTCGGAGTAGTCGATCAGCACCTGTCTGCGGTCACCGTAGTTCTCCGGCCGCAGTGCGAAGTCCACGGCGTGCCAGCCGGAGGCGAACGACAACCCGACTCGTCCGCCGGAGAGGTTGTCGACGACCGACCACTCTTCCGCGATGCGCAGCGGGTGGTGTAGCGGGGCGACGACGCTGCCGGCGCGGATTTTGATCCGATCGGTCACGGTGGCGATCGCCGCACTGGTCACCGACGGGTTCGGGTAGAGACCGCCGAACGGATGGAAATGACGCTCGGGGGTCCACACGGCCGAGAAGCCGTTCTGGTCGGCGAAGCGCGCGCCGTCCAGCAGCAGCTGGTATCGGTTGGTGTCGACCTCCCGGCTGTCATTCGCGAAGTAGAAAAGACTGAAGTCCATCTCAGCGTCCCCCCGCTCCGGGCTCAGCGGTCATCGCCGAAACCACTGTCTGATAGTTCGCCTCGAGGTCGGCGGAGAGTGCGAGTTCCCAGACGGGCATGCCGTCCAGCTGCCGACGCAGGTCCTTCTCCACGTCTGCCTCGACCGAGGGACCGAGCTTGCCGGTGGCGAAGTCCGACCGGCACCGCTCGATCGCGTCATCGGCGTCGACCGGCCGCAGCTCGCCGTCTCCGCGCGTCAGGAACAGCAGGCAGTACGGCTCGGAGCCTGGTCGCATCCGAGGTTCGAAAGGTTTCGGCAGGATGACGCGCGACTTGTTTCGGTTGGGCACCGGCGCACTCAACGCTCTGTCGAGCTGCGGCCACATCTCGAGCAGCTCCGGCGACAGGTACGTGACCCGCGGATAGCCCCAGAACGTGCCGGACGGATCATCCATATGTCGGACCAGGATGTCCTCACCCGCGAAGTCGGCTCCGCTGCGCAACGCCCACGCGGTGAACGTGGACTTGCCGACACCGCTGTCCGCGGTGACCACCGCCGTGCGTCCGTTCACCGACACGCCACCCGCGTGCAGCGGGTAGTGCCTCGGGGAGCGGCACACCAGGTAGACGAAGGCCCGTTCGAGAACCCACCTGCCCCAGACGATCTGATCCGGCAGGTCCGCGCGGGCGAGCGAGACTCGCACCGTCCACGCGACCGGATCGACGACCGCACTCGACCTGCCTACGTCGATCGTGATCTCGTCCGCGTGTTCCCAGTTCTCCGGGAAGTAGGGCGGTTCGATCACCGGTCCGCCGGCGTCCTCCGCCACGTCAATGGTGATCCTGACGACCGGCCCGGAAGACGTGACCTGATCGGGCCCTCCGACGGGCTCAGGCCCGAAGAACAGTTCGGGCACATACGTCGCGTCCGGATGAACCGAACACTCCACGAGGAAGCCGTAACAGGTCCGCATGGACTTGACCGTCACCTGAATCACCTTTCGCGCAGAACTCCGAAGTCCGCTGGATCAACCTGCCTGGTGCGCCGCGGCGGGCTGCTGTTCCTCCGCCGTGGACACCCGTCTGTAGCGGTGCCTGGTGCGCAGCGCCCAGCTTGCCGCGCTCGGCGCGACCATCCCGGCCGCGAGCATCAGCGCGCCGAACACCAGCCAGCCCGGCCAGCCGATCCCGATGATCAGCACGGTCGCGGTCACCGGCGTCACCGCGGAGGCGAGCTGGTCGGTGGTCCCGAACAGGCCCTGGTACTGCCCCATCGCGTGGTCCGGCGCCAGCTCGTAAGCCAGTGCCCACCCACCTGCGGCCCCGAGCAGCTCACCGAAGACGTGGACCAACGCTCCCGCGCCGAGCGCGGCCACGGCCACCCAGGCAGGCTGTCCCGCCGCCAGCGCGAACAGGCCGCAGCACACAGCGAGCAGGACGCCCGCACGACGCAGTGCCCGCGCGCCACCGGTCACGTCCTCGGTGCCTCTGCTCACCCGGACCTGGAACAACACGACCATGCCCGTGTTCAGCACCAGCACGGCGGCGTAGACCCAGGTCGGCGCGTTCGTACGCTGGGCGATCCAGATCGGCAGCGCGACGGTCAGGATGCCGCCGTTCATCACCAGCACCGCGTTGAGCAACGCGACCACGACGAACGGTCTGTCGCGCAGCACCACCCACCGAGGTCCGTCCTGACCGGACTTGGCGGTCGGCGGCACCGTGGGCAGCACGAGGTAGACCAGTCCGGCCAGTACGTACACCAGGCCGCACGTGAGCAACAGGCCGACGTACACCGGCCTGGTGTCGAAGTGCAGTGCGACACCACCGCTGACCGCACCGAGCGAGATGCCGAGGTTGTTGACCGACCTGATGTAGGCACGAGCCTGCACGCGTTCACCGCTGGGCACCACCCCTGCGACGAGCGCGCCGCGTGCCGCGTCCGACCCCGCCTCCGCCATGACCACGAGGCTGGCCGCCACGAGGAAACCGGCGAAACCGCCGGCAACGGCATAGCCGCAGATCAGAATTCCTTGCAGGACGACGAAGACCGTGGCCGTGTTGCGCGCACCCAGCACGTCCGACGCGTGTCCGGCAGGCACGCTGGTCAGCATCCCGACCACCGCGGCGAGAGAGAGCCCGAGACCGACCTGGGTCGCCGGGATCCCCACCGATCTGGTGAAGTACAGCACGCTCACCGACAGCAACATGCCATGGCCGACACTCCTGCCCAGGCTGCTGGCAGCGAGGATCCGGATCGGCCCACGCGGCGGGACCAGATGGCGGAGGAATGACATCGACTCGATCTACCTTCCTGCGGTCGCCAGCTGCTCGCGCAGCTCGCCGCGGTCGACCTTGCCGTTGGCGTTGAGCGGCAGCTCCGGCACGTGCCGGAACCGCCGGGGCACCATGTGCACCGGGATCTGCTTGCGCAGCCAGAGCAGGAACGCCGTCGGCTCGACCGGACTGCCGGTGTGGAAGCCGACCAACTCGGTCTCGTCGCCGGTCCGCTCCGCTATCACGATGGCCTGGGACACGTTGGGGTGCTTGCGCATCGCGGCCTCGACCTCGCCCAGTTCGACCCGGTAGCCGCGGATCTTCACCTGGTTGTCCAACCGTCCCAGGTGGACCCAGCGGCCGGACTCCAGCCGGATCCGGTCACCGGTGCGGTAGTAGTGCTGTGCGGTGAGCGGGCCGTTCCCGGTGTAGACCGCACTGCGCTCGCCGTCGAAGCTGAGGAACCGGCCTGCGTCGTCGCCCGCGTCGAGGTAGCCGTCGAACCGCTGCGAGCCGCGCACACACAGCTCGCCTTCCTCGGCCCGCCTGCCATCGGCGTCGAGCACGACGAAGTCGAGAAAGTCGTACACCGGACCGATCGGCACCGTGTCATTCGACGTCACCGGCCATTGCTCCGGGTGGTGAGGCAGCTGGTACTCGGTGCACGCCACGGTCAGCTCGGTCGGCCCGTAGACGTTCTCGATGATCGTGTCCGGTGCGACCTCGCGCCACGCCGCGGCCTGGCGCAAGGTCAGCTGCTCGCCGATGAACACGCTGTACCGCAGGGTGTTCACCAGACCAGTCGGGAGGTTGCCGAGCTCCGCGCTGACCGACACCACCGATGGCACCGAGAACCAGTGCGTGATGCCGTGGTTGACCAAGTAGTCCACCGGCGTGAGCAGCTCGTTGTGTTGCGGCACAACGAGAGTCGCGCCACCGCCCCAGGTCACGAACAGGTCGTAGACCGAGGGGTCGAAGGTCAGGTCGAAGGTGTGCGACACCCGGCAGCCAGGCTCGACCTGGTAGCGCTCGATGTTGTGCGCGACATACGGCGAGAGGTTGCGGTGCCGGATCGGCACGCCCTTGGGCCGCCCGGTCGAACCGGACGTGAACAGCACGTACGCCACGTCGTCCGGTGACACGTCGTACACCGGCAGGTCGTCCTCCGACGCTCCGGTGTCCACGATGTCAGCCTCGGCCAGCGCGACCACCGTCGGGACGATCCGGCCGAGTGCCGAACCCAGTTGCGGCGCACCGGACTCGTCGGCGAGCACCACGTCCACACCAGCCAGTGCACACACCGTGCGATTGCGCTGCGCCGGGTAGCCGGGGTTGAGCGGGGTGACCGTCGCACCCAGGCGCAGCGCGGCGAGATAGCCGGTGAACGCCACCAGGCTGCGTGCGGCCAGCAGCGCCATGCGCTCGGGTGCACGTCCGTGCTCCCGCACGATCCGATCGGCCAGCGAGACGACCCTGCGGTGCAGCTCGCGGTAGCTCACCACGGTGTCGCGCACGTCAAGCGCAGGCTCGTCCGGGAACCGCTCGACCGAGCCGGTGAACCACTCGTAGAGCGTGCGGCCCGCCAGGTCCGGCGCGATGACGGTCATGGTGGTCGCGTCCTCCTGCCGCGTGGGCACGAGGTGCAGCCGCTGCATGCCGTCCAGCTCCGGCGCAGTGGGCAGTGCCGCATGGCAGCCGCAGCCGGCGTCGCCGAAACCGGCCAACCGGTAGGCGATCTCCATCATGCGGTTGCGGTCGGTCTTGCGGAAGTCCGCTACGAGGTGCACGCCCGCGCGGGCGGCCTGGTCGGTGAGCCAGCGCAGGATCACCGCGCCGGTGCCGAAGGACACCACCCGGCATGACGTCGCGAGCAGCTTGAGGTTCCATGCCGAGTCGTGCTTCTCGATGAGCATCACGCCCACCGCGCCATGCGGTCCGAACCGGTCGGTCAGCGTGGTGACCAGCACCTCGTGCTTCGGGTCCGCGATCGCCGCGCGCAGGTCCGCGTCGGAGTAGTGCATGCCGGTGGCGTTCATCTGGCTGGTGCGCAGGGTCAGCTCCTCGACCCTGGACAGCTCCTCGTCACCGGCGCGCTGGATCCGCAGCTCCAGCTCCAGCGACCGGAGGAAGTCCTCGTCGGCACCGCTGAAACCGGCCCGCTCCGCGTCCCGCTTGAAGCCCGCCTGGTGCATCTCCCGGCGCCGCCGGGAGTCGACCGTCACCACGGCGGGGCTGAACTCCGGCAGGCCCGGCAGCGACAACACCTGCTCGGCCTCGTAGCACCGCACTTCGGGCAGGTGGAAGGCCACCTCCGCGCGCTCAGTCGGCTGATCATCGATGAATGCGACGGTGCTCAGCGCGAAGTTCAGGGACTCCGCGATGGTGCGCACCGAGTCGGGCTTGCGTCCCCAGCCGATCTGCGGGAACACGAAGTACTCCGCGATACCCAGCTCCTCCAGGCGGGACCATGCCTGGTCGTGGTCGTTGCGGCTGGCGACGGACTGCAGGATCCCTCGGGAGTCCAGCTCGACGATCACCGCACGCATCTCGCCGGAGAGAACGACCTCGCCGTCCTCCAGCAGGATTCCCTGCCACAGCGTCTGGTCGAGGTCCCAGACGAGGCACTTGATCGTCGGCTGTTCGTTCTCGTTCACCGCTACTCCTCCCTTCTTTGATGGTGATCTGGTCAGATCTCCCACAGCGTCACCGCCCACGCGGCCACGGGGCTGTTGTTCAGCACCAGCACGAGATCACCGGACTCCAGGTCCCCAGACACCAGCAGGCGGTCCAGGTTCAGCACGACGTCCATCGCCCCGAGGTGGCCCAGATCGCTCAGATGCCGTTGGCACACCGGGTGGATCGGCAGGTCGAGCAGCGTCTCGTAGAAGCCGTACGCGCTCGCCGTGATGTTCTGCATCAGCGTCGCGGCGACCCGCACCCTGGTCACGCCCGCGTCGGCGAGCACCTCGTCGACGAGCCTGCTCAGCCGCTTCTGGCTGTGCAGGGCTAGCTCGAAGCGGTACCGGTCGGGCGACTGGCACTCCTCGCGCCACTCGTACCAGGGCGCCTGCTTGTAGTCGACGCGGAAGAGGTCGTTGAAGCTGCCGTCGGTCTCCATCCGGTGCGCCCGCAACACCGGCCGGCCACCGCGGACCATCGTCATGGCGTACGCGCCGTCGCCGATCACCGTAACGGGGTAGCGGATGCGGTCCACGCCGGTGGGCCTGCTGGCGTGTGCGATCAGCACGCTGTCCCGGCCCGGGTCGGCGACCAGCAGATCACGCGCCAGCACCCAGGCGGCACTGGAACCGGCGCAGCCCAGACCGTCCACTGTGAACGAGAATGGCGAGGCGAGTCCGCTGAGATCCTGTACCCGCCCCGAGTCCGAGCCGAGCAGCACCTCCGGCGAACGAGGACTCACCAGCAGCAGCAGGTCCGGCTGCGCGGGATGGGCGGCCAGTAACTCGCGGCACGCCCGCCCGGCGAGGTCGGTCGTCGCCTCGTCGGTGAAGACCGCGACGGTGTCCACTCCGGACGACTGCGCGAACTCGGTCTCCTCGTGGCCCAGCAGCCCGAACTCCGGCAGGTCGGCGACCTTGGCGCGCTCGTCGGGCAGCAGGCAGTGGATCGCGCCGATGCCGATCTCCGCCGCGGTCATGACGCCACCGCCAGCGCATGCTCGGCCAACATCAACTGGCAGATCTCGCTGCTGCCCTCAATGATCTCCATCAGCTTCGCGTCTCGGTAAGCCCGCGCGACGACGTGACCGTCGCTCGCGCCGGCGGACGCAAGCACCTGCACCGCGGTGGAGGCGCTCCTCGCCGCGTGGCCCGCGCTCACGTGCTTGGCCACCACGGCCGCGGTGATCATCTCCGGCGATCCAGAGTCCCAGCACCGGCTGGCGTGCTCGCACACCCGCGTCGTCACCTGCTCGGCTACCAGCAGCTCGGCGAGATGCCTACCGATGAGCTGGTGTTCGGCCAGCGGCTTGCCGAACTGCCTGCGCGACTTGGCGTGCCGCGCGGCGGCGGTCAGGCAAGCCCGCAGGATGCCTGCACAGCCCCACGCAACGGACACCCGGCCGTAGGTCAGCGCCGAGGTAACCAGCATCGACAGCGGCTGCCCGGCACCACGCAGGAGGGCGTCGACCGGCAGCCGAACCGCGGCGAGGTGCACTCCGGCGTGTCCGGCAGCGCGGCAGCCCATCGGGTTGGACACCCGTTCCACCGTGACTCCGGGTGCGTCAGCCGGCACGATGGCAGCGGCGGCGCCGTCGCCGAAACGACCGATCACGACCAGCAGGTCCGCGTAGGCCGCGCCGGTCACCCAGACCTTCGTCCCTTCGAGGACAACGGAATCGCCCTCGACGCGGATCTCGGTGCTCATCGCGAACAGGTCGCTGCCCGCGCCGGGCTCGCTGAACGCGATGCCCACCACCTCGCCGCTGGTGAGCCGGGACAGGTAGTGGACCTGCTGCTCCTTCGAGCCGAACCGCTGGATCGCCCACGCCGCCATGCCCTGCGAGGTCAGCAGGCTGCGCAGCGAGCTGCACAAGCTGCCGACGTGCGCGGTGAACTCCCCGTTCTGCAGGCTGGTGAGCCCGAGCCCGCCCAGCCGGGCGGGCACCTCGGCGCACAGCAACCCCTTGGCGCCGAGTTCCCGGATCACCTCGGTCGGGATCCGGCCTTCGCGGTCCCAGCCGTCGGCTCGGTCACCGACCAGCTCGGTGACGAGTGCGGCGGCCGTCAGGTCGTCACTCATCGCTCAGCCTGCGTACCAGCGCAGTCATCGCGTTGACCGTGCGGAAGTTGGCCAGCGTCAGGTTGTCGCCGCCGATGGCGATATCGAAGTTCTTCTCCAGGAACATCACCAGCTGCATGGCGAACAGCGAGGACACCGCGCCGGAGGCGAACAGGTCGACGTCCGGCTCCCAGGACTTCTTGGTGTGCTGCTTGAGGAAGCGGAGCAGGTCCTGCTCCACGTCGTCGGCGGTGGTGGTCGGCTGGTTGATCGACAGGGTCACGACAGTGCCTCTCCGTGTTCGTAGAATCCGCGGCCGGTCTTGCGACCGAAGTCGCCTGCCCGCACCTTCGCGACCAGCAGGTCGCAGGGCTCGTATCCGTTGTCGCCGGTGCGCTCGTGCAGCACCCGCAATGAGTCCACGACGTTGTCCAGGCCGATCAGGTCGGCGGTCGACAGTGGGCCGGTGCAATGCCCGAGGCAGCCCTGGAAGACCGCGTCGACGGCCTCCGGCGTCGCCTTGCCCTCCTCGACGATGCGGGCCGCCTCGTTGATCATCCGTTGCAGGATGCGATTGATCACGAACCCGGGCCCGTCGCCGACGGCCACACCGTCGCGGTCGAATGCGGCCAGCAACGAGGTCACCTGCTCCATTGCGCGGTCGCCGGTGCGCGGACCCCGGATCACCTCGACCGTCCGGATCAGGTATGGCGGGTTCATGAAGTGGATGCCGACGAGTTCCTCGGGCCGCGCCGTGGATTCCGCCATCTCGTCGACCGGGATGGCGGAGGTATTCGACACGATCAACGTGCCGGGCCGCACCACCGCGGACACCTCGGCGAGCAGCTTGGCTTTCAGCTCGGGCAGCTCGGTCACCGCCTCGATCACGTCGGTCACCTCGGCGAGGTCGCCGAGCGACGTGGTCGTAACGAGCTCGCCGACCGCACCGGTCCTGGGCAGCCGGCCCATCAGCTGGGCCAGCCGCAGCTGCTGGGCGACCTCCGTTCTGGCTCGCTCCAATGTGGACTCGTCGACGTCCACCAGCACGACGGGCACTCCCCGTCCGATCGCCAGCGTCGCGATCGCCGTACCCATCACGCCGGCGCCGAGCACGCCGAGCCGGTGGGTCACCTGGTCGTCAGTCACCGAACCTCCACAACATCGTCACGAGTCCCCAGTTCTTCGATCTCCGCCAGTTCGGCGGCCGGAGCGGTCAGCTCCTCGAGCAGTTCGCCGAACTTCGCATGGCGCGTGGCCAGGAAGGTCAGGCAGCGGCGTAGCAGCTCACCGGTGGGCGCCGAACTCAGCTCGTTGCGCTCCAGCCACGGGCGCCACGCGACGGCTTCCAGGTCGTCCTCACCCAGCTCGTGGCCCTCCAGCTCGTAGAGCGCCATGGTCGACAGCAACGCACTCCCGGTCTGCAGCGCCGTGTCCGCGACCCGCTGCTGCCATGCCTCCGGCGTCACTGCCTCGGTCCGCAGCCCGGCGTCGGCCAGCAGCTGGAACATCCGGCGCGGGCTCACCGCTTTGCGGTCCACCAGGTGGTAGACCCGGCCGATCGAGCCCGGCGAGACGGTCAGCTCGACCATCGCCCGCGCCACCACGTCCACCGGTGCCAGCGGCATCGCGCGGTCGTCGAGCGGGTGCGCGCCGACCGCGAGACCACTGGCCATCACGTTCCAGATCAGGTCCTTGTCGTTGCAGGCGCCGGTCTCCGTCGAGCCGAGGATGAAGCCGGGCCGGAAGACACGGATGCGCATGCCGTCCTGCTCGGCGCGCTCCAGCAGCCGCTCTGCCACCCACTTGCTGACGCCGTAACCACCCTGCTGCGGGTCGAGCGGCTGCTCCCTGGTCTCCAGGATCCTGCCGTCGGTGCCCAGCGCGTAGTGCGTCGCCGCGACCGTGGAGACGAAGCTGAAGTCCCTGATGCCGTGCGCGCGCATCCACCGCAGCAGGTCAACCATGGCCAGCACGTTGTCCTCGCGCAGCACCCGGTACGGCTCGGTGAACACGACCTTCGCGGCGCAGTGCAGCACGTAGCCGATCCGCTGCGCCAGCTCACCGTCCCGATAGGACTCGAACAGTCCCGCGACGTCCCGGAGGTCGCCCGGCACGAGGTGCACGCGCTGCGGGTCGGGCTCGGGCAGGCCGACCTTCGCCGAGGCGTGGCGCAGCCGCTGCCGGCCCTCGGTCTCGTCGGCGGCCCGGACCATGCAGTACACCCGGCCTTCGGTGGCCTCCAGCAGCTCGTGCAGCAGGAACGTGCCGAGGAATCCGGTGGTGCCGGTGAGCAGCACGTCCTTGCCAGGCGCCTCGAAGTCCGCGAGCTCGCCCAGTGGCAGCTGCAGGTCGAGGTCCAGGAGGTCGCCGTCGCCGTCTGCCACCGGGTCGATGTCGGCCGCGCCGCGCTCGGCGCCCGACTGACGGCCGCGCACGATCTCCGCGATCCGGCGGATGGTCGCCTTGCTGCCGCCTGCGCGGTGCACGTTCACCAGCACGCCGACCCGCTGCTGGATCTCCAACGCCATCCGCACGGACAGCAGCGACGACCCGCCCAGCGCACCGAACTCGTCGTCGATGCCGATCGTGTCGACGCCGAAGAGCTCACGCCACACGCCGACCAGGTCGCTCTCGACCGAGTCACCCGCAGTGGCCCGCTCGGTCTTCGACACCGTGGGGACCACGGCACACGCCGGAGCAGGCGTCGCTCCCAGAGCCGGCAGGCGGTCCAGTGCCCAGTACCGGCGACGTTGCCACGGGTACGCGGGCAGCACGACCCGCCGACCGGTACCCGCGGACAGCGCCTCCCAGTCCACGTTCACGCCGTGCAGCCACGTCGCGGTGACGGCCTCGTCGATCCGTTCGTCGAGACCACCATCCTGTGTGGAGAGAACATGCAGACCCGCACCGGGCTCACCGTGGTCCACGAGGAGGCGGAACCGGTCGGCGGGCGCCGAGTCCAGCGGTCCGCGGACCACCTCAACGTCCTTACCGAACGCCACGGTCAGACGGTCCACAACGGACTGGACGTCCCTTTCGGGCGGTAGCACCACGATCGCGTGCCGCGAGGTCGACCGCACTGTGCGAGTCGCCGGAGGCCGGGGCAACCGCAGCGCGGCGGCCAGCTGTCCTTCCGGCGCGGCTACCACCCGGCGCTCGGTGAACGCCCGGCGCCCCACCCGCAGGGTGTGCGACGCGTCGGCGGTGGACACCTCGCCCGTGTCGAGCTCGTCGGCCAGCCGCTTGGACATCGCATCCAGCTCGGTCCGGTTGCGCGCGGAGAGCACCAGCCGGACCACGTCTCGCGGCGGCACGGAAGGCCGCTCGAGCGTCGGCGGCGGTGCCAGCACGGCGGACATGTTGGTGCCGCCCAGGCCCATAGAGTTGACCAGCACGTGGCGGTCGCGGTCGGCGCTGTGCCCGGCGTTGCTGGACACGAAGAAGGGGCTCTCGGCCAGCACGCCTGGGTCGCGCGGCCGTTCGAACAGCGGGTGCGCGGGGAGCGTGCCGGTGCGGGCGATCTGCACCGCCTTGATGAAGCCCGCGATGCCCGCGGCCGGACCGGTGTGGCCGATGTTGACCTTCACCGAGCCGAGGCTGCAGAAGCCGTTGCGGGACGTGCTGACCCGCATGCCTTCGGCGAGCCCGCGCAGCTCGATGTGGTCGCCCAGCGAGGTTCCCGAGCCGTGCGCCTCGACGTACCGCAGTTCGTCGGCGCTGACGTCGGCCACCCGCAGCGCGGCGGAGACGACCTCGGCGACACCAGACGGGCTGGGCGCGGTGAAACCGGACCGGTCCGAGCCGTCGTTGCCGACCGCGCTGCCCTTCACCACGGCGAGGATCGTGTCGCCGTCGGCGAGTGCGTCGGAGAGCCTGCGCAGCGCGACGACGCCGACGCCCGAGCTGAACGAGGTGCCGGTCGACTTCGCGTCGAACGCGCGACAGAAGCCGTCGGCCGACAGAAGACCGCCGGGCTGGTACCGGTACCCCACAACGGGTTCCAGGATGGTCGCACCACCAGCCAGCGCGATGTCACACTCACCGGAGAGCAGGCTCAGCGTGGCGTAGTGCACCGCGTACAGCGATGATGAGCAGGCAGTCTGGATGCCGACCGTCGGGCCGCGCAGGCCGAGCTTGTAGGCCACCCGCGAGGTCAGGAAGTCACCGAGACCCCCGAGGTGCAGGTCGACGTCGTCGATCGCCGCGGCGAGGCCCTCGGTCTGTGCCTTGGCCGCGAACAGCGCGGAGGTGTACGTGCTGGAACTGCCGCCCGCGAACACGCCCACGACCGGACCGTCAGTGCGCGGTGGGTGACCGGCGGTCTCCAGCGCCTCCCACGCGGCCTCGAGGAAGATCCGCTGCTGCGGGTCGATCAGCTCGGCTTCCGTTGGCTGGTAACCGAAGAACTCCGCGGCGAAGTCCGTGACCCCGGGCAGCGTGGCGGCCACCCTGACGAAGTCGGGCGCCTGGAGCAGCGCGTCGGACACGCCCCCGGACCGGAGCTGGTCATCGGTGAGCTCGCGGGTCGAGACCACGCCACCCTCGATGTTGTGCCAGAAGTCCGTCGGCGTCCAGGCGTCTGGGAAACGGCAGCCGCTGCCGACGACCGCGATCTCGGTGTCGCTACCGATGCTCGACCCTGCAAGCAGGTCTTCGGCGGTCATTGTGGTCATCCCCCCTGCTGGTTGCGGCGGGCGCGGCCGATCAGGCCACGCCGGTTGCCTGCGCCGAGTTCAGCCAGTTCGCGCTGGGCGGCGGGCGCCTCCAGTAGCGCGGTCTGCGCCTGAACTGTGCTGTGCTGGAACAGGTCCGCGGCCTCGAGGTCGCGCTCGGTCATGCCGTTGAGGCGGTCAAGCAGCACGATGAGCAACAGCGAGTCGCCACCGGCCTCGAAGAAGTTCAGGTCCGTGGGCACCGTCTCGACGTCCAGCACCTCGGCCCACGCCTGTCGAACCCGATCGAGCGTGGCCACCTCGTCGGTTGCGGGTTGGGCGATGTTCACAGCGATCTCCTTCAGTGCGGGCGCATCGGGATCGATGGCCAGGTCGGTCGCGGCGGCGACCACCGACACGAGCAGACCGGTCGCGGTGTCCTCGTTGAACAGGTCGACAGCGGATGAGAGAGCCAGTTCCGTCTCCTCGACAAGGTCCGTGGCGGTGAGCTCGAGCTCGTATTTGATGTGCAGTGGTTCCAGCGGCAGGTACCGAGACGTGATGTCCGGCCCCAGTTCGGGTGGTGCGGGCGGCCCGGGCAGCGCGCTGACGTACACCGGGGTCAGCGGCGGACGGCTCAGGTCGCGGCCGGGGTGCAGGGCGGCGGCGACCGCGTCGAACGGCACGTTCGCGTTGCGGTAGCAGGACATGCTCTGGTCGCGGACCCGGACGAGCAGTTCCCGCCAGGTCGGCTCATCGCGCAGGTCCACCCGCAAGACGAGGGTGTTGACGAACATTCCGACCGCGGTAGCGCTTCCGGCCGCCTCGCGGCCCGCCCACGGGAAGGCGAACAGGAAGTCGCGCTGCTTGCCCCTGCGTGCCAGGCTCACGGCCAACAGCGTGGCCGCGGCCATGAACGTCGTGCAGCCGAGTTGCGACGCCACAGCACGCAGTCCGGCCGTGAGGTCCGCGGTGAGGACAGTCGTTCGAACCCGTCCGGTCGTCGACTGGACATCCGGCCGTTTCCGGTCGTGCGGCAGGTCGACGTCGGTCGGCGCTCCGGCGAGGCTCTCGACGACCTCGGCCACCTGCTCGCCGGTCGCCGGTGGTACGGCCGGCCTCGTCGGGTGCACGGGATCGGGCAGCACCGCGGGGCGGTGTCCCGTCGCGGCCCGGTACACCTCGACGAG
>Ga0136617_10002681_pt1 | contig 15834 bp, 15 predicted proteins | sample AntDrymUQ3222106_2_FD_129672 | JGI IMG/M metagenome (GOLD analysis project Ga0136617, IMG submission 129672) | Polar desert sand microbial communities from Dry Valleys, Antarctica - metaG UQ322 (21.06) | ecosystem: Environmental > Terrestrial > Soil > Desert | place: Antarctica: Dry Valley...
CCGTCGGTGCGCCCGACCCCGGTGGCACCACCACCACGACCACTCCTGGTGACACCACCACCACGACCACTCCTGGTGACACCACCACCACGACCACTCCTGGTGACACCACCACCACGACCACTCCTGGTGACGGCGACGGTGACGACGGTGACGACGGTGACGACGGCAACGGCGGTGATGACGGTGATGACGGTGACGACGGCAACGGCGGTGACGGCGGTGACGACGACGGTCAGCTTCCGGCAACCCGCTAGCTACTTCCCCCGGAAATAGCCTTTGTGCAGGAGTTGGCATCCCTGATCTGGGGTTCGTCGGTACGGTGGCCTCCGTCCCTTCTGGTTCAAGGGTGGGGGCCACCGTGTTGCGAATTGTAGGACCGCAGGGTTCGTTGTTCGAGTTGTGGTTGCCGGCGGGGATGCGGGTGCTGTCGGGTGAGCTGGCCGAGATCGACCGGTTGTTGGACGACCGTCGATATTTCGGGCCGTTCCGGGAGTTCTTCGATCAGCGAGAGGGTCGTCCGTCGATCCCGATGGAGACGTATCTGCGGTTGATGTTCTTGAAGTACCGGTTCAACCTCGGCTACGAACGGCGGTGCACGACGGTGGCCGATTCGTTGTCGTGGCGAAGGTTCTGTCGGATCGGGTTGGAGGCGTCGGTGCCTGATGCGTCGACGATCCGCAAGATCACTCGGCGGTGTGGTCCGGAGTTGATCGAGGCGTTGAACGTCGAGCTGCTGGCGGCTGCACATCAGCGTGGTGAGGTCAGTGCGGAACAGGTGCGCGCTGACACGACGGTGGTCGAGGCTGACGTGAAGTATCCGACCGATTCGGGTCTGTTGACGTCGGCGACGAGTCGGATCGCCAAGCGTCTCGGGCGGCTCGCCAATGCTGGTGTGAAGGTGACGTACACGGATCGGACTGCATCGGCTCGTGCCCATCAGCATTCGATTGGTGCGTGGCTGCGGCGCAGCGACGAAGCCAAAGCAGAGGTGTTGACGATCACTGGTCTGCTTGCTGTCCGATCTCGCCGAAACTGTCAGTCGCCGAAGCTGTGAAAGCCCTATGAGTCGCCTCGCCTATCGGCTCGGCTCCTTCAGGCCCCGGCGGAGCATCTGACAGACAACTATTGTCGACGGCGAGGGACACAACGAACTCGGTCCCGCCTGACCCCTGTCCGATGCTCAGCTCGGTTGAATCCGGCGCACGGGGCCGCAGTTCTGCGCTCCTCGATCTGGTCAGCGACTGACGTGGGGGTCGTCGCCGGCCCACGCAGTGACGTTCCGTGGATCCCACGGCTCGTCGCCGGGACGCCAGGAATAGGCGTTGGGGCCGTGGTACGCCCACTTCGTCTCGGGCCGAGCGCGGGGTGCGCCGTCGATCAACAGATCGACGAACTCGTTGAAGGGGCAGAGGTGCCCGGCGATCCTGGCCACCTGCCACAGCGGATGGCGGTACTCCCAGAACACATCGTGGTACACGACGTCTTCGATGCGGACGTTCCAGTAGCTCGCCGTGCCCTTGTAGGGGCAGCCGGTGAAGGACTGGCTCGGCTCGAGGAGCGTGGTGGCCACGTCGTCCCAGGGGATGTAGTACCGCTCCGGGTTGTGGCCGCCTTCGAGCAGGATGAGCGGTCGCCGGGTATCGGCCAACGTCACTCCGTTGAGCTCGACGTGCACGTGGCGGGACGAGCGGAGCACGTCGATCCGGGTGTAGGGGCTCCGGGGGTGGACGATGATCTCGTCGTCCTCCTCGAACCAAGCGTCCATGTAGTTCCACTCGAACGAGATCAGTCCGTCGAGACGGGGGGCCTGGGGCGGCGGTGCGGGATGGGTCCACGCGGCGTTCTCGATCACCCTCTCAGGCAGGTGCAGGTCGCACCAGTGGGCCGGTCCTCGTGCCGTCGTGTCGGTGACGAGACCGTTGACGACGAGCAGGTCGGCGCGTGCGTCGGCCACCGGTAGGTACCAGCGCGGGGTGCTGCCCTGCTCGTAGAGGGCGATCGCGTGGTCACTGTCGATCACCCAGAGCCCGTCGACGAGCGCCCTCACCCGGCGCCGGGCCGGTTCGAGGATGACATTGCCGACCGGTCGCTCCACACCGGGTCCGTCAACCGGGGTCGCCATGTCCGTTCCCTTCTGGGTGCGCCCCGGACACGTCGATGCTCGCAATACGGTCATCGAACGCGATGAGGTGCTCGAGGATTGCGACGCCGGGCTGTGGTGCGTCGTAGCTGACGGCCACATCGCACGGTTCGCCGTCCAGCGTCATCGACCAGTGGGTCGCCAGGCCGAGGTACGGGGACGAGGTGCTCGTTCGCGAGCGACGCAGCGCGGCGACGACATCGACTCGGGGCAGGAAGTACCGAGGCCGGGTATCCGTTTCGACGAGCACCACCGGACGTTCACTCACGGCGACGACGCTGGCCCCGACAACGACCCGCACCAATCGGCTGCTGCGCAGCGCGTCGGCGCGGTGGCGTGGATCACGAGCGTGGCCGACGACCTCGTCGTCCTCGGCGTACCAACGCTCGGCGGCTTGCCACGCGACCGTCACGTAGCCGGGGACGCGGTCAGCAGCGGTGATGGCGCTCTCGTCGAGCAGACTGGCCCGGACGTCGACGCGGGGTACCAGGTATCGGGGCGTGGTGCCGGGGGCGGTGATCACGACGGCCTCGAGCGAGTCGATCACCACGACACCATTGGTCACGGCGCGCAGTCGGTGGCCCAGTCGTTCGACGGCCGGGTCGGTGGGCTGGATCGGCGGCGAGCCGTTCACGCCGCGGTCTCGTGTTGGTCGGAAGGCTCGAAGGGGAGGTGACAGCGCACGCGAAGCCCCCCGGCGAGATCGCGGATTGGCGGCGGGACGGATTCGCAGGTGCCCTCGATCCTCAACGGGCACCGTTCGAAGAACGGACATCCTCGCGTTGGCTGGGCCGATGCGCCCGCGACGGTGGGTTGGGTGACGGTCGCATCCGGGGCGGCGGCAGCAGCCGTGGAACCGTCCTGGTTCGTGACGATCGGCAGGTGGCCACTCGCGGCCAGCAGCTCGGCCGTATAGGGATGATGGGGTGGTGCCAGCACGACCTCGGTGGGGCCCTCCTCGACGATGGTGCCGGCGTACATGACCATGATGCGGTCGGACAGGTAGCTCACCACCGAGAGGTCGTGCGAGACGAAGAGCAGTGAAACCTGGCGGTGGTGCTGCAGCTCCACGAGCAGGCGCAAGATGGTGGCCTGCACCGAAACGTCGAGCGCGGAGACCGGCTCGTCGCACACCACTAGGGCGGCTTCGCCGGCGATCGCCCGGGCGATCGAGACGCGCTGCTTCTGGCCCCCCGAGAGCGTGGCCGTCAGCTGGTCGAGCTGTTCGCGTGCGAGACGCACCGACGCGGCGAGGTCGTCCACCGAGCTCGTCCCACCCAGCTTGTGCCGCGCCCGCTGGAGCACTTCGCGCACGCGATGGCGGGGGTTCAGGGTCGTGTCCGGGCTCTGGAACACCATCTGGATCGCCCGGCGGGACTCCTGAGTTCGCCGGCGGACGTTGGCCGGGATGGTGGCCGGACCCAGGCGCACGACCCCGCGATCGGGAACGGTGAGACCGGTGATCACCCTGCCGAGCGTGGTCTTGCCGCTGCCTGACTCGCCGACGAGTCCCACCACCTCGCCCCGACCGATGTGGCAGGTCACCCCGTCGAGGGCGACGACCTGGCCGTAGCGGTGGGCGACGTCGACCACGCTGAGCAGCGGAATCTCCGGGTGCGCTGTCATCGGTGTCCGTTGCAGGTCCAGGTGGTTCAGCGACGGATCGTTCCCTTTCGTTCGATGACGGGGAATGGCGCAGTCCAGCAACTCACGGGTGTAGTCAGATCGGGGAGCGCCGATCACCTCGTCGACGGCACCCTGCTCCACCAATGTGCCCCTGCGGAGCACGGCGACGCGATCGCACATCCGCTCGATGAGCTCGAAGTCGTGGGTGATGAACAGGATCGCCGAGGACAACTCGTGGCGGAGCTGGTTGATCAGGTCGAGGATGCCACGCTCCACGGTGGCGTCCAGTCCGGTCGTCGGCTCGTCGAGCACCAGCAGCTTGGGGCGGATGGCCAGGGCCATGGCGATCACCGCCCGCTGTTGTTGGCCGCCCGAGAGCTCGTGCGGATAGCGGCGGGCGATGAGCGCGGGATCCGGCATCGATACGCTGTCGAGCAGCTCGATGGTCCGACGGTTCGCCTGGGTGTCGTCCAAGCCCTGGGCGGCGAAGACTTCGGCCACCTGACGGCCGATGCGCATCGTCGGGTTGAGCGCTGATTGGGGCTCTTGGTACACAACGGCAACGTCGTCGCGCCACCAGCGTCGCAGACCGGCGCCCGACAGTGCGGTGACGTCCGTCCCGTCCAGGTCGACGGTGCCGCTCACCGACGCATCCGATGGCAACGCGCGGGCAATGGCGAAGGCGATCGTGCTTTTCCCGCACCCGGACTCCCCGACGAGGCCGAGCGTTTCGCCTGCTGCCACGTCGAACGTGACGCCGTCGACGGCGGGTGGACCCGGTGACGCGGCGCGGTACCGCACCACGAGACCCTCGACGTGGAGCAGGGGCACGGTCACGGTGCCTTCCACTCACGGATGTGGTCAGCGACGAGCGACACGGCGATGACGAGGCTGGCGACCGCCCCGGCGGGGAACAGCACGGTCCACCACGCGTTCTGAAGGTTCACTCGATTGTCGGCGACCTGGGCGCCCCAGTCGGGCGAGCCGGGTTGGGCGCCGAGACCGATGAACGCAAGGGTCGCCAGGGCGAACACGGCGTCAGCGAGTCGGACCGTCGCTTCGACCACGACGGCCCCTGCGATGTTGGGCAGGATCTCGCGGCCGAGGATGTAGCCGGCACCTTCGCCGCGCAGATGGGCGGCCTCGACGAACGGTTTCTCCCGTTCCACCAGCGTTGCCGCCCTGACGGTCCAGGCCACGATCGGCGTGAACGAGAAGGCCAGCACGAGGATGAGCACCGTGTCGGAGCTACCCAGCAGAGCGACGACAAGAATGGCCGGGAACAGCGGGGGCAGGATGGCAATGGCCTCGAGCAGCCGCATGGCGACGCCGTCGACGAGTCCCCCGAAGTAGCCGAGGATCAGACCGAGGACCGTCCCGCCGATCGTCGCCAGCAGGACGGCCAGCGGAGCAACGGTGAGGACAGGGCGGGAGCCGGCCAGCACCCTGGAGAGCACGTCGCGACCGAACCCGTCGGTGCCGAAGAGGTGCTCGGTCCCGGGACCGACGAACCGCCCGCCGGATTGGGCCTCGGACGGACCGAACGGAGCGATCCACTCCCAGCGGATCGCCGCGGCGATCCAGATGACGATCACGACCGAACTGCCGAGCAGCGTGGGCCGCGTCCATCGCCTGCGTCGGCGCGTGACCGGCGACGTCGACGCGACCGCAACGTCTTGGCCGACGAGAGCGCTCTCCAAGCTCATCGTGGCTTGCTCATGCTGACCCGCGGGTCCAGCGCTCCGTAGGCGAGATCGCTGACGACGAACGTCAGCATGACGGTGACCCCGCTGATGAGCGTCGCGGCCTGCAGCGTGGGCACGTCCTTCTGCTGTGCCGCCTCGAGCAGGACCGAGCCGATACCGGCGTAGTTGAAAAGCAGCTCGACCGCGATCAGCCCGCCCAGCAGGTAGCGCAACTGCACCCCGAGGGCGGCCACCGGCACCACCATCGAGTTGCGCAGGACATGTCGCCGGACGAGTGAAACGGTGCTGATGCCCTTCAGTCGGGCCGTGCGGATGTACGGACGCTCCATCGTCGAGACGACGCTGGCCCGCACCATCCGAGTGACGTAGCCCGTGCACACGATGACCAGCGCGGTCACCGGCAGGACGAGACCTTTGAGCCCGTACTCGCTGCGGGCCGACGGCGGTAGCCAGCTGAAGCGGACGCTGAAGAGCACGAGCAGGGCGACACCGCTGACGAACTCCGGCGTTGCCGTTCCGCACAGCCCGAGCACGGTGATCGTCCGGTCGGTTCGAGTTCCGCTGCGCAGTCCGGCGATCAGACCGAGTGAGAGGGCCACCGGCAGGAGGATGGCGAACGTGATGCCGGCGAGCACCAGCGACTTCCCCAGATGGGAGAGCACGAGGTCACGAACGGGCTCCTGCTTGGTGAATGAGGTGCCCCAGTCCCCACGGACGAAGCCAACCAGCCACGAGCCGTACTGCTCGACGAGCGGACGATCGAGCCCCAGCTCCATCCGCTTCGCGTCGACCGACGCCTGTGACGCCTCGCGGCCGAGGATCCGGCGGGCGACATCGCCCGGGATGACGTTGGTGAGCGCGAACACGACCACCGAGGTCAGCATCAGCGTGATCACCACGGCGCCCAGCCGTCTCGTCCACCAGCGGATCATCGGAGGCAGAGGTGGGCGTCAGGCCTGCGTGACGTCGTTCAGCTCGATGTACGACGACGGGTGGGCGGTGATCCCCGTCCATCTGGCACTGTTGAACGGTCGGATCACCGTCGACCACGTGGTGATGATGATGGGCGTGTCGTCGTGCATCGCCTCGGCGATGATCCGCGCCTGAGCCTGCTTCTCCTCGTCGTCGGTGGAGGTGTCGTAGGTCTCCGCTGCGGTGTCGACGACGGGGTTCGAGTACTTGGAACCGTTCCAGATGCCGCCAGACTTGACCATCGGATTGATGAACTGGGTGGGCACGGCCCGACCCGCCCAACCAACGATGTTGGACTGCGTGAACAGCCACGGGGTGTCGCTCTCCTGATCGCCGGCATAGAACTCGTCCGACGTCACCTGGGCCAACTCGACCTCGATCCCCGCTTGGCGAAGCTGCTCCTGCAACACGACGGCGTAGTCGCGGGTCGGGGGATCGAACGTCAGGGTAAACCTGACCTCCTCCCCAGCGAGCAGCTCTTCGACCCTGGCCAAGTCGAGCTCCCGTTGGGGCAGATCGGTCGGCGACGCCGGGTAGGCGGGGGCGAGCAGATGATCGTTGCCGATGGTGTCGACGCCGTTGTACAGCGTTTCGTTGATCGCGACCCGGTCAAGGGCGAAGGCAACGGCTTGGCGCACCTCTTTGCGGTCGAACGGCGGCGTGTCGACCCGCATGGTGAGTACGTTCAGTCCGGTGCTCTCGATCTCATCGATCGTGTAGTCGCCGTTGCCCTCGAGTGACGCGAGTAGCCCGATCTGGCTGGTGACCTGGGTGTCGATCTCACCGCTCTGCAGGGCGATCACCTGCGCCTGCGGGTCCTGGTAGAACTTGAACTCGACGCCGTCGAGGAGCGGCTTGCCCGCTTCCCAATACGACTCGTTGCGGCTGAGCGTCGCACCCTCGGCGGCCGAGTAGGAGTCCAGCAGGAACGGACCTGTCCCGACCGGGTTGTCGATGTAGCTCCCGGCGTATTCGGTCGGCAGGATCACCGCGTTGTAGGTGTTGGAGGAGATCAGGTAGGGGAAGTCGGCGTACGGTCGGACCAGCTCGAACACGATGTTGCCGGTGTCGTCGACGGAGACACCGTCGGCTTCGAGAATGCCGGCGAACGCCGACTGCGCCGACGACGACGGGCTCTCGGGGTCGAGCAGCCGGGCGAAGCTCGACGTCACGGCCTCCGCATCGAACGGTGTGCCATCGGTAAACGTCACGCCCTCGCGGAGCGTCACCATCCACCGTTGACCGTTGTCACCTGGCTCCCACTCCGTGGCCAGTTGAGGACGCAACGTGAAATCACGGTTGAGTCCGATGAGGTACTCGTTCGTGAGTTGGAAGATGGCAATCGACGCGGCGTCGAAGCCCACCACCGGGTCGACCGCGGTGCTCGGGGTCAGGGCACCGATGGACAGGATCCCTCCCGGCGCGCCCGACGACATTGGTGAGCTTGACCTTGTCGGCGAGGAAGTGGATCGTCCATCGACGGTGGAAGCGCCGGGGTTGGCATCGCTGGCGGCCGTCTGGGTGCCGAACGATGCCAGGACGGTACCGATCAAGGGGATCGACAGGCCGTAGGCCGACGCCTTGCGCAGCACCTCACGGCGGGTGAACACACCGCTGCGTGCGAGATCGGCGAGTTCAGACGCCCACTGTCGTTGAAGGTCGTTGTCCGGCATGGTTCGATCCTCCCGAGGGCGAGCGTCAGGCACGGGGTTCCCAACTGGCCTCATCGTAGGGCGAGTTGGGACAGCCCCGTCGATGCACGACCGTGGGTGACAGCCGACGAGACCTCGCCGGATCCGTGACCCCGGGTCACGACCTGGTCGGCAATGCCCTCACGACGGCTGCGGCGTTCCAATGACCAGACGAACAGGCCCGCCGCGTCGGCGCGGGCGCCGACGTGTTGCGCGCCTTGCCGTGGTGGACCCTCACACCGAATCCGGCCGCCGCCCAGCCCCATGCGTCGACCGACAATCGGTTCTTGCCGTACTGCGCTCACGGGCCCGATCTGGTCGTGCTGTACTCGCCAGCGGTCAGCCTGCTCCCGCCAGGCATCGGCATCTCGCTGGACCTTCAGCACCTGGAGTTGCGGGCGCTCTCACCGGGTTCGTGGACTTTCGACGTCGTCGATCCGCGCACTGCCGCCGTCGTGTCCACCGACCTGGTCGAAGTCGGCACCGATGGCACGCACGTGCTGGCGACCGCCGGTACGCCGACGCCCTTTCCGACGCTCGAGGATTGGTTGCTGATCGGCCGTCGCTCCGATGAATCCCGCGGCGTTGGCGGCGGCCATGGTCGCGGCCAACATTGATCACGGCTGCGTCGGCGGTGGTCCGCAACTGGGCGTCGGGAGGAACTCGGTCGGCAGCACCACCTCCTCGATCGGGTCGGGGTCATCTTTGGAGCCGAGTGCGGTGAGGAGCATCTTGGCCCCCTGTTCACCGAGGGCGCCGGCGTCGCGATAGACGACTGCGATCGGGGGCTGGTGGAGTTCGGCAATGAGGACGTTGTCGCAGCCGACGAAGGAGATGTCGGTGCCGACGTGCACATCCAGTTCGTGGAGCGCTCGAATCGCACCGGCCATCAAGGTGTTTCCGGCGGCGATCAGCGCCGTCGGTCGTGGTGTGCGGCCGAGCACTTGCAGCGTTGCTCGGTAGCCGGCTTCGACGCCGAACGCTCCTTCGACCACCATGCAGCGGCCACCGCTCGGCCACAGTGTCTGCTCGACGGCAGCATGGCGATCGCGGGCGGGAAGGGCCGGACCACCGATGATCATGGCGAAGTCCTGGTGGCCGAGTCCCAGAAGGTGCTCGACCGCCTTGGTCATACCGGCCCGGTGGTCGAAGCGCGCCGAGAGCGCTTTGACGCCGTCGGGCTTGTCGCGGTCGAGTAGCACCATCGGCAGCTGACAGCTCCGCAACGCCCGGATCACATCAGGGTTCTCCTCCTGGGTGAGTGACAGCAGTAGTCCGTCCACCTGCCGATCCTCGAGCAGAGCAATGTTGTCGGCGTCGAGCTCGGCGTCGCCCTCGGAGTTGGTGAGGAGCAGCGAGTAGCCGTTGGCGCGGAGCTCGCGCTCAGCGCCTTGCACGATGTCGGCGAAGATGGGATTGGCGATATCGGCCACGGCGAAGCCGACCGACATGCTGCGCTGACTGCGCAGGCCACGGGCGAGCGCGTTCGGTCGGTACCCCAATTCGCGCACGGCGTTGTTGACTGCGTCACGCATCGTCGGGCTGACATCCGGGTGGCCCGACAGCACCCGCGATACCGAGGAGATGGCCACGCCGGCGCGCCGGGCCACTTCCTTGATCCCCGGCTTGATGGCGGGCGCATCGCTCGACCGCGGGTCGGGGACGGATGCTGCGTCGCGTGCCTTTCGGCTCACTGGTGCACCATCGGGCCGGGGGAATGGTTCAGAGCGATGGACTTCATGGTGCTCCGGTGACCGCTTCGCACCGTAATCCTCATCGCTCGCTGCGTTCGCTCATCGCCTCAGTCTGGCGCGTCCGCACCATCGCGAAACCACCTCTTGGCCAACCTGACGACCTTGGTCAGCGGTCGACGCGGTAGCGATCGATGAAATCGAGGTCGTACTCCCACCCCAACCCCGGTCCCGCCGGCAGTTCGATCTCGCCGTCGACGAGTTCGGGCCGGTTGATGATGAGGTTCCACCAGATCGGGTCGCGGTCGGGATGGAACACCTCCAAGTACGTCGCGTTCGGCTGGCTGGCCAGGAGATGCGCGGCGATGTGGGGTTCCTCGTGGTGGGCGAGCTGCACCCCGAACACGTGGGCGACGGCGGCATTACGGCGCCAGTTCGTCGGTCCGCCGGCCCAGGACGAGTCGAAGTTGCAGACGTCGATCGCCCCCACCTCCATGAGGTCGCGACAGCCCTCGGGTGAGAATTCGCTCTGGCCGGCGCACACCGGGATGCCGCCCCGAGCGCGCACCTCACGCATGTCGCGGGCGTCGTTGGGCCACCGGCAGGGCTCCTCGAACCAGCGGATGTCGTAGTCCTGGACGCGGTCGCACAGGTCGAGGGCGTCGGGCAGGGTGTAGCCCTGGTTGGCGTCGATGGTGATGACGAAATCGTCACCGGCGGCGTCGCGACACGCCCGCACCCGCTCGGCATCGACCGTCGTCGGCTGCGACCCCAGCTTGAACTTGCAGCCGCGGAAGCCCATGTCCACCCACTCGGTCACCTCCTCGGCGACCTCACCGGCGATGTCGACGAGCCGGCCGTAGTAGCCGCCGATGATGTTGACCGGCAGGCGATCGCGGTATCCGCCCCACACCTGATGGAGCGGTCGCCCGACCACCTGGCCGAACAGGTCCCACAGCGCAGTGTCGATGCCGGCGAGGGCGACCAACCCGACGCGACGATCGCGCAGTTGGTCGAACGTGGCTGGGAAGCCCAGCTCCCAACAGCGTTCGATGGCCATGGCGTCCTCCCCGATGAGCCGGGGAATGATCTCGCGACGGGCGACGTCGACGATCTCGTGCAGCGTGTGCTCCTCATCGGCCGCGTAGGCGGTGCCGACCAGGCCCGCGTCGGTATGCACCCGGGTGATCACGGTGCAGCGCTTGGTCATCGAGTAGTAGCTGCCCTGGTAGTGGCGACCGAGTGGCACGATCAGGGGAATCTGCTCGATGGCGGTGATCCGCACGGGCGAGGGGACCGCCGGGAGGTCGGCGCTGGTCGAGCTCACACGGTGGGTTTCCGAGTTGGCGTCCAGGCTCACGGGCTTCCTTCCAGCACGAATCTGGACGGGGATACGTTTCCAGTCCCGAGTCGCCGACGCAGTGTATGGCCTGTTCCGATTAGACGCAAGCCCAGCCGGCCGTGGCCAGAACCGTTTCCTGAACGGGCCCGGTTGGGTGGGTCGAGCGGGATCTGTGAGCCCTGCGTAACGGCTTCGGTTCACTCCGCTCACCGTTCCCCGCTCACCGTTCCCGCCAACCGTCGCCCCGTCGCCGCCGGTTCGCGTGGTAACGTTTCCTGACCTGGTCGGCCGCTGGCCATGACAACTGGAGTCCGACGTGAAACTGCGCATGCGCCAATCGATCGCCAGGGCGTTGGCCGACGAGATGGCCGACGACCCGACGGTCATCCTGATGGGGGAGGACATCGGTGTCGCCGAAGGACCGTTCAAGACCTCCGAAGGGCTGCTCGAGCAGTTCGGGCCACTCCGGGTGCGCGATACACCGATCTCGGAGATGGGCTTCTGTGGGGCGGCCGTCGGGGCGGCGGCCACCGGGTTACGCCCGGTGGTGGAGATCATGTTCGTCGAGTTCCTCGGCGTGGCCCTCGACATGGTGGTCACCGAAGCCGCCAAGCTCCGCTACCTGTCCGGCGGCGTCTACGGGGCGCCGCTGGTGGTGAGGGCGAGTGTCGGTGCCGGCCTCGGCTTCGGCACCCAGCACTCCCAGACCCTGGAAACCTGGATGTACGCCACGCCTGGCCTCAAACTGGTGGTGCCCTCGGGTGCGGCGACGGCCTACGGCTTGGTGCGGGCGGCCATCCGTGACGACGACCCGGTAGTGGTGCTCGAACCACGGGTGCTCTACGCCGAACGCCAGGAGGTCGACTTCGGGCCCATTCGGCTCGGCGTGGCCGAGGTGCTGCGCCCGGGCACCGATGTGACCGTCGTCGCCCTCGGTCAGACCGTCGGGACCGCGCTCGCCGCGGCCGCTGACGCGCCGTGGAGTGGCGAGGTCATCGATCTGCGCACACTGATCCCCTGGGATCGCGCGCGGGTGTTCGAGTCGGTGGAGCGGACCGGTCGGCTGGTGCTGGTTGAGGAGAGCCCGTACTCGGGCGGCTGGGGCACCGAGATCGCCGCCCATGTCGGCTCCGAGTGCTTCCACGCGCTGAAAGCGCCCATCGTGCGTTTCACGTGCCCCGACGTGCCGGTGCCGTACCCCGCCCATCTCGAACAGCGTTTCCTACCCTCGGTCGAAGACGTCCGCGACGGCGTCGCCGAGCTGATCGCCACCAGTCGGCGACCACGAACATGGTGGGAGAAGGAGGGGTACGCGTCATGAGCGAGCGAAGCGAGCGAATCATCATCACGGCGCGCTTCGCTCATTGGTGCGCCATCGAACTCGCGAGCGTGGATATCCCGCCCGGATCTGTGGGGCACCGATGAGCGAGCGAAGTCCACTCGAACGTCGCGCCGCACTCGCCGACCCCGTTGAGCGGCTGGATCGAATGTTGGAGATCCGGCGCTTCGAAGATCGCATCAAGGAACTGTTTGCCGAGGGTCTCATCCACGGCACCACCCACACCTGCCAGGGCCAGGAGGCGGTGTCCATCGGGATCGGGGTGGCCGCCCGGGCGAGCGACTTCGTGTGCTGCACGTACCGCGGCCACGGGACCGCGTTGGCGTTGGGCATGACGCTCGATTCGATCCTGGGCGAGATCACGGGGCGAATCATCTGCACCATCGGAGGAGTCGGCGGCTCGATGCACTTGTCGGAACGGTCGGTGGGATTGCTGCCGACGTCCGCCATCGTCGGCGCCGGCATCCCGATCGCGGCCGGGGCCGCCCTGACCGCGCAGGTGCGCGGCACGGACGACTGCGCCCTCGCCGTGTTCGGAGACGGGGCCACCAACATCGGGGCCTTCCACGAAGGGCTCAACCTGGCCGCCATCTGGCGGCTGCCGGTGGTCTTCATCTGCGAGAACAACACCTACGGCGAATACTCACGTATCGATCGCACGACTCCGGTGACCGATCTCGCCGTGCGGGCGGCCTCCTACGCCATCCCCAGCGAGATCGTCGACGGCCAGGACGTCGACACGGTCGTCACCGCCGTGTCCTCGGCGCTCGAACGGGCACGCAGCGGAGGTGGTCCGACGTTCCTCGAGTGCAAGACCTACCGCTATTCGGGACATTCGCGGGCGGACCTGGCGACGTACCGCCCGGCCGGCGAACTCGACGAATGGCTCGCCCGCGATCCGATCGAGCTGTACCGGAAACAATTGATCGAGGCGGGCCAGCTCGACGCGGCGGCCGCCGACGAACTCCAGGTGATCGTCGACCGACGGGTCGAGGAATGTGTCGAGCGGGTGATGGCCAGTGAGCCGGCGGGGGTGGCCGCGATGTTCCAACACGTGTACGCCCGAACCGACGGGAGCGAGGCGTGAGCGAGCGAAGCGAGCGCACGGACGCTCGAGCGAGCGCCAGCGAGCCGAGCGGCGATGGGGTTCGGGGGCGCAGCCCCCGGGGTGAGACGTGAGCGAGCGAGTCCTCGAGCGAGCGAACCGGATCTGCGGTGCGTTTCGCTCAGTGGGGCGCCATCGAGTCGGCGGTCGTGATCCGGTCACGCGGGCCATGGTGCACCAATGAGTGTCGAACCGGTGGTGCTGGCGCGGCTGGGCGACACCGTCGACGAGGTCGTGGTCATCGAATGGCTGGTGACGGTCGGCGCCGTCGTTCAGCAGGGTGATGGATTGGTGCGCATGGAGACCGACAAGGTCGAGGTCGATGTGGAAGCACCGTTCTCCGGAACGGTGACCGAACTGCTCGTGGCCGAGGGTGACGAGGTGCCGACCGGCGCCACCATCTGCCTCATCGCCGTGGTCTGATGAGGGGTTCCGGACCGCGTCGGGGCCTCTGCTCGCGACTGGCGTGACGGCACTTGAGATGGCCGGCGTTGTCGTCGACCCGATCACCGCCCAACGCCTCCAATCGTCTGTCGCCGGTTCACTGAGAAAGCGCGGCTTCGCCCCTGGTGACCGGCTCGGGCTCTGTGTGCCGACCTCGGCGGCGCAGTTGCACGTCATCGGGGGAGCGTTGCGGTCGGGCGTCATTCCGGTCATCGTCAACCCGCAGCTGCTGGCGGCCGAGCGGGAACTGATCCGACAGGACGCCGATGTGCGCGAGTGGATCGATCACCCGGCGCCGCTGCACGGGTTGCTCGACGGCCCGTCAGTCGATCTGGCCCCGTTCCCGCGGGGGCGGCCGATGCACTACACGTCGGGCACGACCGGCCGCCCCAAAGGCGTGTGGACCGGTGTGCTCGACGACGAGGATGCGGCGCGACTGGTGGCGGAGGAGGTCGAGCAGTGGGAGATGGATCGGGGCGACGTGCATCTCGTCTGTTCGCCCCTGCAGCATTCAGCGCCGATCCGCTTTGCGCTCAACACCCTGCTGGTCGGGGGCACCGTCGTGCTTCCCGGTCCGTTCACGGTCGAGCGGGCCCTCGCTGCGGTCGCCGAGCACCGGGTGTCCACCACGTTCTGCAGTCCGGCTCATCTCCAGCGCATCGACGAGTCGGATCGCCTGGGCGAGCTGGGCGCGCTGCGGCTCGTCGCCCACGCCGGCGCGCCCTGCCCGGACCCCCTCAAACGACGGGCCATCGACACCATCGGCGCTTCCCGAGTGTGGGAGTTCTACGGCTCGACGGAGGGACAGTTCACGGTCTGTTCGTCGGCTGACTGGCTCGAGCGGCCGGGGACGGTCGGTCGGGCCCGGCCGGGGCGGCGACTTGAGGTGGACGCCGACGACGCCGTGTGGTGCCACGTGCCGTCGTGGGCGCGGTGGACCTATTGGAACGACGCCCAGCGCACAGCGGCGGCGTGGCGTGGCGATGCCTTCACCGTCGGCGACCTGGGACGGCTGGACGCCGACGGGTACCTGTTCCTCTCCGGCCGGCGGGACGACCTGATCATCACCGGTGGTGTCAACGTGTACCCGGTGGAGATCGAGCACGCCTTGCGCGAGCTCGCCGGCGTCGACGATGTGGCCGTCTTCGGCCGCGACGACGATCGGTGGGGCCAGCGGGTGTGTGCGGCCGTCGTCGGTACGACGACGGCGCTCGAAGTCGAGCAGTTCGCCGCGAAGACATTGGCGCCGTACAAGCGCCCGAAAGAGATTCACGTCGTCGACGCCATCCCCCGGGCGGGCCTGGCGAAGCTCCGCCGGCACCGGCTGGCGATCGACCTCGGTCTGGACAGGTGAGCGGACAGGTGGGGCGGCCCGGCCGGCCCGCCACACCTGTCGGGAGCGTCAGGCCCGAGTTTGACGGGGTGGGCGTCTTTTAGTGGCGGGGCAGCTCTTTGACCTGGGGTTTGGTATGGACCGGCGGCGTTTTCGGCTGAAAGTGTAGGGACAACACATCCACTGTTTGATCGTGTGAATATGCCATAATCGTTGATGTGTTCGTGAAAACGACTCGGGTGAGGCGGGGCAACAAAAGCTACGAGTATCTGTCGCTCGTTGAGGCGCACCGCGACGGCGGCAAGGTCGGTCACCGGATCCTGTTCCGCCTCGGCGAGGCCGCCGCGTTGCGCTCGTCGGGCGAGCTGGACCGCATCATCGCCGCCCTGTCGGCGCACGCCGAGGGACGCTGGCTGCCCGTCGACACGCTCGCCGCCGAAGC
>Ga0136617_10002682_pt1 | contig 15832 bp, 16 predicted proteins | sample AntDrymUQ3222106_2_FD_129672 | JGI IMG/M metagenome (GOLD analysis project Ga0136617, IMG submission 129672) | Polar desert sand microbial communities from Dry Valleys, Antarctica - metaG UQ322 (21.06) | ecosystem: Environmental > Terrestrial > Soil > Desert | place: Antarctica: Dry Valley...
AGCCACTCAATGCGGAGTAGTCCCAACTACTACTTAAGTTGCAGACCGTATGACCTTCAGGGACGGTGTGTTGCGTCACCGCTTCCCCAGTGCGGAGGTTTATACTAAACTGTTACTTCGCGGTTACCATCGCCTCAGCAGGGGACCTTATGTACATCGACCCGACAACGGGCAGCTTGGTTCTGCAGTTTGTGGCCGCTGGCGTGCTCTCCATCCTCGCTATGGCCTCCCGGGCGCGTGAAGCACTCAAGTCCTTCTTCAAGCTCCTGGTCCCGCGTCGAGGCCGGTGGGCTGGCAAGCCGTAGAGGGGTCGTTCCGCGACCCTAGCGGCTTCGTCTACACCCGGGACGGCACCCTCTACCGGCAGGTCAACAGCAGCTTTCGGGAGCCTTTTGAAGCCTTTCTCGCTTCAGGGCTCTACGATGAGCTTGCCACGGAGGGCCTGCTCGTTCCTCACCGGTCAGTGGGCCTGGAGCTCTCAGCCAGTCCCGAGGCCTATGCTGTACTCCAGCCCGATCGGGTTGGCTTTATCTCCTATCCCTACGAGTGGTCGTTCGGCCAGCTGCAGGATGCTGCCGCGCTGACCCTGGAGGTTCAGCGACGCGCCCTCGCCCGGGGGTTCACTCTTCGGGACAGCAGCGCGTACAACGTTCAGTTCCAGGGAGGGCGCCCGCTTTTCATCGACACCCTCTCCTTCGCGCCACTGGAGGAGGGGAAGGCTTGGCCGGCCTACAAGCAATTCTGCCAGCACTTCCTTCTGCCGCTGATGCTGATGAGCTCGCGGGACATCCGATTCGGACAGCTGCTCCGCTCGTACATCGACGGGATCCCGCTGGACCTCGGAAGTGCACTCCTCCCTCGCCGCACCTGGGCCAGACTGAGCACTCTGCTCCACATCCATCTGCACGCCTGGGCCCTGGGCCGCTACTCCGACACGGCCGTTGGCTCGGCTACAAAAGGGCGGAGTATGAGCCGCCAGGGATTGCTCACTCTGGTGAAGAACCTGGGCGACGCGACGCGGCGATTGTCGTGGCGCGCCTCGGGAACTGAATGGGCGGATTATGTCGATGATAACAACTACACCGCCGCGGCAAGCCAGAACAAGCGCAACCTGGTGATCGGTTATCTGCGCCGTGCGAGCCCCCGCACCGTCTGGGACCTCGGTGCCAACACGGGCGAGTACAGCCGAGCGGCTCGGGAGGTAGCACCTCAGGTAATCTCATTCGATGTAGATCCCGCAGCGGTGGAGCGGAATCATCGGCGCGTCCGCGCCGAAGGCGAGACCGGCACCCTCCCCCTGCTGCTCGACCTCACCAACCCCTCCCCTGCACAGGGCTGGGCCGGCCGCGAACGGCTGTCAGTCGAGGACCGGGGGCCGGCGGACGCGCTGCTGGCTTTGGCCTTGATCCATCATCTCGCGATCGGGCACAATCTGCCGCTGGAGCAGATTGCCCGCTATTTGAGCCGGATCGGCAGGCGCCTCGTCATAGAGTTCGTGCCCAAGAGCGACTCCCAGGTCAAGCGTCTGCTCCTCAGCCGGCCCGACATTTTTCCGCACTATACCAAGGATGGCTTCGAGCAGGCCTTCGCCCGCTACTTCACGGTCGAGTCGGTATCGCCGATCGAGGGTTCCGATCGCTGGCTCTACGCCATGTCCTCCCGTGGAAATGGTGGATGACCGCCCGCCTGCGCCTGCTGTATCCCTTTGTCTTTGCTGTCCTGCCCCTGCTGAACGTTCTTTCCCGCAATCCGGGCGGCTCGAATTTGTGGGATATGAGTCTGATGATCGCCGCCATGCTGGGGGTGTGCGCGGTGTTTTACGGATTGGTGCTGCTGCTGGGAAGCGGCCGTCTTCAGAAGCCGGTGGTATCGCTGATCGTGTTTCTGATGATCTTCTGGTTCTACGGCTACAGTCCTCTGGCGCAGTCGGTGCAGGCGGGGGCGCCAGGTGCCGCAGGCTTGGCCATCGTAGCCGCCGCTGCGGCCCTCACAGCCGGTGCGGTCTGGTGGCTGGCGCGGCGACCGGCTTCTCTCGCGCGGGTCACGACTTTTCTGGCACTGACGTGCACGCTTGCAGCCGGCTGGATGCTGAGCCGGACGGCCCTGCATGGGATCCGCACCAGGGGAGCCACGGCTCAGAGCGCACTGGTCCGACGTCTGAGTCAGCCGCTGTCGGAGCCGTCCGCGCGTGCGCCCCAGCATACGGCGCTCCAGCGGGACATCTATCTGATCGTGCTGGATGAGTACGCCAACAGCTCGGTTCTGCGCGAGCGGTTCGGGTTCGACAACAGGGCATTCGAGGATAGCCTGGTGCAGCTTGGATTCACCCTTCCCCGGGTGATGCGGAGCAACTATGTCCACACCCTCCTCTCGCTGCCCTCTCTGCTGAATTTCAGCTACCTGACCCCGTTGACCCAGGAGATTGGACCCCACGAGACCGATCCCACCCTCCCGAACTATCTGGTAGAGAACAACCGGGCGGCCGCGTTCCTGAAGCAGCGGGGTTACGAATTCCTGTTCTTTCCTTCCCAGTGGTGGATCTCCACCCGGCACAACCGGAACGCGGACTCGGAGTTCCAGGCCTGGCACGGCGTCGACCCGTTGCGTGACGCAACCGGCTCCGACCTGCGTCGCTGGCTGGTGCGGGTGACGGCATTACCGTCGGATTACAGCCACGACGCGGATCATGTGAAGCGCACGTTCGAGGGATTGCAGGAGGTGCCGTCGATCGCCGGGCCGACCTTCGCCTTCGCCCACGTCTTGAATCCGCACCGCCCCATCGTCTTCAATGCCGGCAACTGTCCAGCGCTGCGACGGCCTCGCAGCGGTGTAACGGCGGCGGTCAAGCGGGATGGGTACATACGGCAGGTCGAGTGTCTCAATGACCTGCTCCTGGGATTGGTCACCGGCCTGGTGCAGCGATCCTCACCGGCTCCAATCATCCTGCTGGTTGGCGACCATGGAACCAACTCGCTTCGCTACTCCAGCGCGAAGAGCGCCGAGACCGTCTCCCCAGCCCAGGCGCGAGAGCGGTTCGGCGCGTTCGGTGCATTCTACCTGCCCGAAGGTGGCGGCCGGATTCTGGCCGACTCGGTCACCCTGGTGAACGTGATTCCCGAGGTGCTCAACCACTACTTTGGCGCCAATATTCCCCTTTCCCCCGATAGTCTCTACATGTCGCTGGAGCAGACACCATATCTCTTCGCTCCGGTGAATCCGGCCTCGCTCGACGGGAGCTGAGTAAGCCTCAGGCGCGGGCCCGGCTCTTCCGCCTGGCGGCGGCGCGTCCGACCTTGGGCGCCCGTTTCTTCATGGCTTTGGCGATCTTCGGCGCCCGCTTCTTGATGGCTTTAGCGATCTTCTTGCCGGCCGCCTTGGCGCCCTTCTTCAGGGCTTTCCCTACGGCCTTTACCTTCCGGCGCACTCGAGGATCTTCGGCGGCTTTCTTAATTGCCTTTTCTAGCAACGCGGTCGCTGCCATTGCAGCGGCAGTCTTGGCCAGATTCCTCTGCTTGCGCGCCATGCGATCTCCAGGAAGTGGGTGTATGTGAATCTCGCATTCGCCGAGCCTGTAGCCAATAGTCTCCTTCCAGGGTATGCTCTCGCCATGACGCTGCGCCGATTGTGGACCGTTCTGAAGCGTGCCGTTGCCGGGTGGTGGAACGACAACGTCCCCCACTTGGGCGCCGCACTGTCCTACTACACCCTCTTCTCCCTGGCCCCGATTCTGGTGGTGGCCATAGCGATGGCCGGTCTGGTCTTCGGCGCCGAGGCCGTGCGGGGCGAGATCGTGGGGCAGATCGACGGGTTGGTCGGGCATAATGGGGCCGTAGCGGTGCAGGCGATGCTGGAGGGTGCGGCCAAGCCATCGGCCAGCGTGCCCGCAACCATCATCGGGCTCGTCACCTTCTTCCTGGGGGCAACCGGCGCGTTCCTGGAGCTGCAGACCGCGCTCAACGCCATCTGGCGGGTGAAGCCCAAGGCAAGCAGCAGCTTCCTTCGAGCGCTGCTGATTGACCGCATGATCTCGTTCGGCCTCGTAGTTGGAGTGGGGTTTCTGATGCTCACCTCGCTGCTGGTGAGCGCCGGCCTGGCGGCTCTGCATACCTACATGGGCGAGACCTTCCCCGGTGGGGCGGTGCTGTGGGAAGCCGTGAACGTCATCGTTTCGCTGACGGTGATCAGCATTCTCTTCGCCATGGTGTACAAGCTGCTGCCCGACGTGGAGCTGGCCTGGAGTGACGTATGGATTGGCGGGCTGGTAACGGCGGGCCTCTTTACCGTGGGGAAGTTACTGATCGGGCTCTACCTGGGTACGAGTGCCTTCGCTTCCTCCTACGGGGCGGCCGGCTCGGTGATCGTTCTCCTGCTGTGGGTCTACTACTCGGCCCAGATCATTCTGCTTGGCGCGGAGTTTACCCGGGAGTACGTGAAGGAGTTCGGCCGCCGGCCGCCTCCCTCAGAGTTCGCAACCAAGGACCACGCTCCACCGCTGGGCGGAAAGGCGGGCTGATCCGATGACCCGCTACCGATTCGTCCGGCCCATGAACTTCTCGCCTTCCGGGGGAGTAAAGGCCCGCATGCGCTTGAGCAGTGCAGCGGGGGTCGACTCGACGATGATGGCGTTTCGGTGCGCCTCGGTCAGGAAGCCCTCCCGCACTGCGTGGTCCAGGAATCCGGTCAGCCCATCGAAGTAGCCTTCGATGTTGAGAATTCCGGACGGCTTGGCGTGTATGCCAAGCTGCCCCCAGGTCAGAATCTCGAAAAAACCCTCCAGCGTCCCGATGCCCCCCGGCAGCGCGATGAACCCATCCGACAGGTCAGCCATCTGCGATTTCCGCTGGTGCATTGACGCCACGACGATGAGGTTCCGAATCCCGGTATGCGCCGCCTCCTTCTCAACCAGCTGTTGGGGGATGATCCCGGTGACGTGGCCGCCGTGCTCCTGGACCGAGTCAGCCAGCTGGCCCATGATTCCGACGCTCGCGCCGCCATACACCAGCTCGATCCCCTCGGTAGCCAGGACCTTCCCCAACCCGCGGGCGGCCGACCCGTACTCAGGGCGCGATCCCGGGTTGGTCCCGCAGAACACGCAAATCCGGTTCATCTGGCGGTCGGTATCCATCGCGGTTGCCTCGGGGCGCGGTTTGGGTATTTGTTCGACTCTCAGCTGTCACGAGTCGCGAGTCACCAATTACGGCTGCCGTGACGTTCGGCTGGCGACCGACTGTCGAGTGACGACTTAATTATACGGAGATCGTAAATGCAAAGGCGCACGCTTGGCCATGAGGGGTTGACGGTGACGGCCCTGGGTCTGGGTTGCATGGGGATGTCGGAGTTCTACACCGGCCGCGACGACGAGGAGTCGGTCGCGACAATCCATCGCGCCCTCGATCTCGGCATCGACTTCCTCGACACCGCGGACATGTACGGACCCTTCACCAACGAGCGCCTGGTGGGTCGGGCCATCCGGGGGAGGAGGGACAAAGTGGTGCTGGCCACCAAGTTCGGGAACCAGCGGGGCGAAGACGGCAGCTTTCTCGGGGTGAACGGACGGCCGGACTACGTTCGGAAATCGTGCGACGGGTCGCTCCAGCGTCTCGGGGTAGACCACATCGATCTATACTACCAGCACCGGGTGGACCGCACGGTTCCAATAGAGGAGACGGTGGGCGCCATGGCCGACCTTGTGCGGGCGGGGAAGGTCCGCTACCTGGGCCTTTCCGAGGCCGCACCCGCCACAATCCGCCGGGCGCATCAGGAGTATCCCATCAGCGCGCTGCAGACTGAGTACTCGCTTTGGACCCGCGATCCCGAGGATCACGTGCTGCCGCTCTGCCTGGAGCTTGGCATCGGATTCGTGGCTTATAGCCCGCTTGGCCGGGGCTTCCTCACCGGGCGGTTCCGCACCTTCGAGGACCTACCCGAGGAGGACTACCGGCGAAACTCGCCCCGCTTCCAGGGTGAGAATTTCCAGAAGAACCTCGACCTGGTGGAACGGGTTGAAGAAATAGCGAAGCGGAAGCATTGTACCCCTGCACAGCTTGCCCTCGCGTGGCTACTGGCCCAGGGCGACGACATCGTTCCCATTCCCGGCACCAAGCAGCGGCGCTATCTCGAGGAGAATCTCCGATCCCTGGAAGTCGAGCTCACGCCGCTGGACCTGGAACAGATCGAGGAGGTGGCGCCCAGGGGTGCCGCTGCCGGCGACCGGTACCATGAGGCGGGCATGAAGACCATCAACGGCTGACCTGGCTGGTCAGGGCCATTTCCGCCAGCCGTTGCCGCGCTGGCTTGGCGTAGATCAGCTCGTATGGAGAGCGTGAAATTCGTTGTGCCTGCGGTCAACTAGTGCCGGAGGGCCGTGGAGCTGGGCTGTCTCGCCGGTGAAAGCGCCGCGGAGCGGAGTTGGATCATGGGCGTAATGAAAGGTCACGCAAAGGCGACGCGGGAGCAACGCCCCCGCGCCCGCCGTTAAGCCTGGCTGCCATCGCCTACGCCGGAAGATCACTCCTTGGCTCGGAGATGGCCTCGACGATCCGTCCCACCTCCCGGTCGCTGGCGGCACCATCCTCGCGTGCGATATCTGCCTGGGCCACGATCCCGACCAGCATGCCGTCGATGTCTACGACCGGCACCCGGCGAACCTGTTGCTCGATCATGACCTGCCGCAGGTCCTCGATCTCGTCCTCCGGCACGCAGGTGATTGGCTCAGGTGTCATCAGGTCGCGAACCGGTGTCTCGGGTCCCAGGCCGGCCGCCAGCCCCCGGATCGCGAGATCTCGATCGGTGACCGTTCCGAGCAGACGATTGGTGGTGGCGCTCTCGACCACGGGAATGGAGCCGCAATCGCGATCGCGCATGAGGACGGCCACGTCTCGGGCGGTGCGTTCCGGGGTGCAGCTGGCGGGATTGGGGGTCATGATCTGCTTTACTCTCACGGATCCTCCAGGTTGTAGGTCCCCCTAATTTGTGCTCCTGCTGCAGTGGTGCCGTGACCTGCGTAACTTTCGGCGCCACTGATCGGCTGGTGGGCGGCCAGCAGGGTTCCCGAGGATTATGGAGAGCGAGGATGAGCCTTCCCGGCGAGGTTCTTCAGGGCATCCTGGCGCGCGGAGCCCTGGTGCTATTGCGGGTATACCTGGGGACGATCTTCCTCGTGGCCGCACTGCCCAAGATCCAGCGGGACTTCACACCAAACTTGACCGGATTTGTGCAGCATGTCGGCCTACAGGCAGGCCATCCGTTTTACCAACAGTTTCTCGAACGGGTGGTGCTGCCCAACGCATCGTTTTTCGCCGGGTTAGTAAGCTGGGCAGAGCTCCTGGTGGGCCTAACGCTCATTCTGGGTCTGATGACCCGGTTTTCTGCGTCGGTTGCACTGGTCCTGGCTCTGAACTACATGTTTGCCAAAGGCGCGTGGATATGGACCCCCTCCAGCAACGATGCGGCCTTTGTTGCGATAGCCCTGGCGCTGCTCATTGGGGCCGCTGGGCGAACGCTGGGACTGGACGCCTTCCTGGCCCGGCGCTGGCCTCGCTCGCCGTTCTGGTAGGGCACCTTACGCCATCCCCAGCACATCCAGCATAAACGCGTATTTGAACGCGATCTCACGCAGGAAATCAAACCGGCCAGACGCGCCGCCGTGTCCCGCTCCCATATTCGTCCGCAGTAGAAGACGGCTGCCCTTGGTCTTGGTGGCGCGCAGTTTCGCGGTCCACTTCGCCGGCTCCCAGTAGGCGACGCGGGGGTCATTGAGGCCGCCCGTCACCAGCATATCCGGATAGTGCTTGGCCTCGATGTTGTCGTACGGCGAGTAGGAGCGGATGTAGTCGTAGGCGGCGCGGTCGTTCGGATTCCCCCACTCGTCGTACTCGATGACGGTGAGAGGCAGCGTGGCATCGAGCATGGTGTTCACCACGTCGAGGAAGGGCACCTCGGCCAGGACCCCCCGAAACAGATCCGGGCGCAGGTTGGTCACGGCGCCCATGAGCAGGCCACCGGCGCTTCCACCGTTGATCACCAGCCGATCCGGCGAGGTGTAGCCCGCTGCTACCAGGTGCTCGGCGCTTGCGATGAAATCGGTGAAGGTGCTGCGCTTGTTCAGCAGTTTCCCACCTTCATACCACGACCGGCCCATTTCTTCCCCGCCACGGACGTGGGCTATGGCCACCACGAAGCCTCGATCCAGGAGGCTCAGGGTATTCGATGAGAAGGAGGGATCGTAGCTCAGTCCATAAGCCCCATAACCGTTGAGCAGGAGCGGGCGACGCCCATCGAGATGAAGGGGTTCCCGGAAGACCAGTGAGATGGGCACCCGCTCGCCATCGGCGGCGGTGGCAAAGACCCGCTCGCTGCGGTAGAGCGACGGATCGTAGCCTCCGCGCACTTCAGTCTGCTTTCGAACCATCCAGGCCCGGTCCCGCATATCGTACTCGACCACCGAGCTGGGAGTCACCAGCGAGGTATAGGCGAAACGCAGGAGCGTGGTCTCGAACTCGGGATTTTCGTGGGCCCGAAAGGTGTATACCGGCTCGGGGAAGGAGACGAGATGCTCCTCGTTCGACGCGAGATCGACCACCCGGATCTGGCGCAGCCCCGCCTCGCGCTCGTAGACGACGAGATGAGATCGAAACGCGTCGGTTTCATCCAGCTTGATCTCCGGGCGGTAGGGCAGAACCGGTGACCAGTTCGCCTTTATGGGGCTCGCCACCGGCGCCTGGACCAGCCGAAAATTCGGCGCCGAGTCGTTGGTGGTGATGAAGAAGCGGTCATCGTGGTGCTCGACGCTGTATTCGACTCCCGACTCGCGAGGCTGCACCACCCGAAACTCGCCTTCCGGCTCGTCCGCATTCAGGAAGCGAACCTCGGACGTCGAGTGGCTGGTGATGTCGAGAAGCAGATAACGCCGGCTTCGGGTCCGGTTGATGTCCAGAAAGAACGACTCATCGGGCTCGAAGTAAACCAGGACGTCCGTCGTTGGACTGGCGCTTACCGTGTGGCGGTAGAGCCGGCAGGGGCGCCGGGCATGGTCCAGCAATGTGTAGAACAACGTGCGACTGTCGTTGGCCCAGGTGACTCCCACTGAGGTGTTTTCGATGCTCTCAGCCAGCAGGCGTCCGGTGGCAAGGTCCTTGATGTACAGCGTGAACTCTTCGGCCCCCGAGGTATCGACCGAATAGGCGAGGAGCCGATGATCCGGGCTTACTTCGCTCACTCCAATCCGGAAGTAGGTATGATCGGCGGCGAGCGGGTTTTGATCCAGCAGCACCTCCTCCGGCGCCTCGGAGCCGCCGTGCCGCCGGCAAAAAATGGGGTACTGCCGACCCGTCTCGGTTCGCGTGTAGTAGAAGTAGTCGTCCACCCGCTCCGGCACCGATAAATCGGTTTCCTTGATCCGCCCCCGCATTTCCTGGTAGAGCTGCTCCTGAAGCGCCTCAGTATGCTGCATGACGGCGCCGGTGTAGCGATTCTCCGCTTCGAGATAGGCAATGACCTCGGGGTCATTTCGATCCCGGAGCCAGAAGTAATCGTCGATTCGGGTCTCGCCATGCAGCGTATGGGCGCGTGGCTCGACTCGCGCGATGGGAGGAACCGGTTCTTCCCCGACAAGACGTGGCTGGTGGTCGCTCTCATAGTCGATCGGCGCGATGAGAGGACGATATGGCGAGGCTAGACTACGGCTGGGGTTGGACGACATGGCGGTCTTTTCTGCCTTGAGCGACGGAAGGGTCCACCGGGCGGGATGCGGTGAATGGACCCCCAATTAGGTCCTAGAGGTGAATTACGATCCCCCGAAGCGGCAAGTCAAGTATCTCGTAACTATGTGTGGCTAATGGTCTTATCGGTATGTTAATAACTGCGGATTCAGCTCGACTTTCATGCCAGTCGAGCGGGAGACGCGGATCTTCGGCTACCGCCTACAGATAGCTGCCCTTCCTGCTGAAAGATCCACCCGGCACTCGTTTCCCGGGCTAGCGGCAGCCTCGTATCTCCTTGCGCTCCAAGAAGCTTGGGCTCTTGGCGTCGGCCGCGGGTACTACCACCACGTCCACCGGCTGAGTGATGGAAGCGGTAGTGATACAGTTTGGTCCCGGGGTCCGCTCCACGACTTCTACCGTCAGCTGGCCACCCGACTGGGTTACGCGGTCGATCACGATCTCGTACCCACCGGTTGGCCGCTGGCCAGCCGCTACCGCCACGACGACGTCACGGTTGAAGTCCACGGAGGGCCGGTCGCCGACTCCCAGCTCGGACCAGAACTGAGCCCACCCATTGGCATCCCGGATGACCAGTCGGCGAGACTCACCGATGCCGGTGCGGGTCCATTGCCCAATGCGTCGGAGGTCCAGGGTTCGGTTGTTGTTTCCATAGGGGGCGTACCCCTGCCCAGATGTTGCCGCCGCCGCCGGCTCGGGCGCGCCCAATAGTGTGTCCTGCGGCGCGTTGGAGGGGGTAGGGTTCGGGGCAGGGGCCAGCGCTACCGGTTCACTCGCCGTGCTGTCACCCTCGGCAACTCGAATGGTACGTCCCGATGCACAGCCGGACAGGACTGCCAACGAGATGGCCAGTGCGAAGGTTCGAGGGATCATGGCGGCTTGGCTTTCAGTGGGATGTCTGGGGTGACCTCCTGAAGAAGGTAATTGACTGGGCTGGACTGCGCGAAAGGCGGCATCCCGCTGCGAATGTGATGTACGTCACACGCGGTGACTGGGGTCACATCCAGGATGAACGACCGCTGGTAGGGTGTAACCAGTTTGCCAACCGAAAGCACGCCCGTACCCGCGTTTGGCGTGTATCACACATACCAAGGGGTGCTTAATGACGAATCTTAGAGGACTCTACACCGGCCTGCTGGCCGGCGGTGCGGTACTTCTGGCCGGGGCTTGCAAGGATAACCGGGACACGGGTGCGGTCAGCACCAAGACAGCGGAGGGCACTTCCAACGCTCCTGCTGCTGGCATGGGCGAGAACAGGGACGTTGCGCTGGTGCGGGTCATCAATGCCATTCCGGCTGGCGGCCCCGTCGCCATTCTGGCCGGCGACAGCGCGGCGTTTTCGGGCGTTGGCTACAAGACGGCCACCCCTTTCCAGGAGATCCGTGACGACCGGCTGAATTTCAAGCTCGGTACCGCCGACCGCCCACTGGCTGAGAACCGGGAAAATCTGAATGGCGGCGGTCATTATACGATCATCGCCATGCCCGACGCGGGTGGAGCCGAGAAGCGGAATCTGCGCGTCCTCGAGGACGACTTGAAGCCGGTTGCCCCGGGGAAGGCCAGGGTGCGGGTTATCAATGCGGTCCCCGGAGATCTTGAGATCAGCGTCTTTGTTCGGGGCCGCGAAGATGCGCTCTTCGACGGGGTGAACTTCAAGAGCGAGGCGGGGTTGGATGAGATTGACCCCGTCGCCGGCACCCTGGAAATCCGTCCTCAAGGCAAGAAAAATGTGCTGGTGAGCCTGCCGAACATGAAGTTCGAGGGTGGGAAGAGCTACACCTTCGTAGTGGCGGGCACGCCGGCCAAGCCGGAGATCATCAAGGTCGAGGACGACGTAGCCAAGAGCACCATGTAACTAGGCAGGGAGAAGTCGGAGAAGACGGAGAAGGCGGAGAGGTCCGGACGACTCTCCGCCTTTTCTATACTCCGTCCCCTCGGCCCTCTTCCCGTCAGCGCTTTCAGGCCGCATCATATCTCCCGTCTCACGTTAGCCCTCCCCGTGTCAGGGTCCTCAAGGAGATCGCGATGAACCTCGTCGAACGCGTGAAGCGCATTCTGCTGTCCCCCCGAACCGAGTGGGAAGTCATTGACACCGAATTGACAACTCCGGCGCAGCTCTACACCGGGTACATCGCCCCACTGGCGGCGATCGGACCCATCGCCCAGTTGATAGGGTACTCGGTCTTTGGAATCAGTGTGCCGTTCGTGGGTACATACCGGGTACCGATCGGCTCAGCCATCACCAGCGCGATCGTCACCTACGTCATGGCCCTGGCAATGCCCTTCCTGCTGGCGCTGATCATCGATGCCCTGGCCCCGACGTTCAACGGGCAGCGCAGCCAGATCCAGGCGCTGAAGGTCGCAGCTTACTCGAGCACCGCGAGCTGGGTAGCAGGAATCTTTGCCCTTATCCCCGGCGTCCGCTTCCTCACTATTCTGGGCATCTACAGCCTGTACCTGCTCTATCTTGGGCTGCCGGTTCTGATGAAGTCCCCGCGGGAAAAGGCGATCGGGTATACCGTGGTGGTTATTCTGGCCGCGATCGTCCTCTTCATGCTTGTCGGCGTCGTCTCCAGTATGTTCTTGAGGGTGCCAGGGGTTGGGATGTCGATGCCCTGATCGCCGACTAGGGGCGGGCGATGGGGATCACATCCCCCTGGCCCGTCCTGACGTATGATTCCCCAATTGCGCCGCCATGTCGACCGCGAACCGAGGATCATCCGATGATTCGTCGTTCAGCTCTTAAGCCGTTGCGCCGGCCCTCTTTTGCGCTCCTTCCCTCACTGCTTGTTGCGGGGCTCGGGGCCGGCCTGATGGCCGGGCCGCTGGGCTGTGCGCGCAACCCGGTCACCGGCAAGAGCGAGCTCTCGCTGGTCTCCGAGTCTCAGGAAATCCAGATGGGCCAGGCGGGAGCCAAGGAAGTGGCCCAGAGCATCGGGTTTTACAATGACGCCAAGGTCCAGTCTTACGTCGCCAATATTGGCAAGCGGATGGCTGCGGTGTCCGAACGGCCCAACCTGCCTTGGGAGTTCCATGTTGTAGATGACGCCTCGGTCAACGCGTTCGCGATTCCTGGAGGCTTCATCTACATCACCCGTGGACTCATGAGCTCCATCAATACGGAGGCCGAACTTGCCACCGTAGTCGGACATGAGATCGCCCACGTCACCAACCGTCACTCCGTTCAACAGATCAGCAAGTCCCAGCTGGCCCAGCTGGGACTGGGCATCGGCAGCATACTGTCCTCTGATATCGCCAAGTTCGGGCAGCTGGCCGGGGCAGGGCTCGGCCTGTTGTTTCTCAAGTACGGCCGCGACGCGGAGAATCAGGCCGACGCCGGCGGCTTCCGCTATGCACTGGGGCAGAACTACGACGTGCGAGAAATGCCCAAGGTGTTCGAGACTCTGGGACGGATCAGCGAATCTGGTGGCGGTGGAAGGCTGCCGGAGTGGCTCGCCACCCACCCGGAACCGGGCAACCGGATCGAGCACATCGAGAAGATGCTCGACACCGTGCCCCTGGATCAAAGAAAACTCATCGTCGCCCGGGAAGAGTATCTCAAGCACGTTCAGGGGATGACGTTTGGGGAGGATCCACGACAGGGCTACTTCGAGGGGAACGCGTTCTATCACCCGCAGATGCGGTTTCAGATAAAATTCCCCGATCAGTGGAAAAAGCAGAACCTGCCCCAGGCGGTCGTGGCCGTAAGTCCCAATGAGGACGCCATCGTCCAGCTCGCGCTCGCGGGCCAAAACTCGCCGGAGCAGGCAGCGTCACAATTTCTCTCCCAGCAGGGCGTGCGGGCCGGCAACGCGTCGCGCACCAGTATCAATGGCCTTCCGGCCGCTTCGAGCTACTTCCAGGCTCAAACCGAGCAGGGACAGATCGAGGGTCTGGTCTCCTTCATCTCTTACGGGGGCCAGACCTTTGGTCTGATGGCCTACACCCCGGCGGGGAAACTGAGCAGCTACGACCAGGTCTTCCAGAGCACCATTCGCAGCTTTACCGAGCTTCGGGACCAATCGAAGATCAACGTTCAGCCCGCGCGGGTTGAGCTGGTGAAGGTGCCCCGCCAACTGACGTTGGAGCAGTTCAACGCACAGTATCCGTCATCCGTACCAATCGAGCAGCTGGCTATCATCAATGAGCTGGAAGGACCTCAGGCTCTGATTCCCGCGGGGCGAACGGTGAAGCGGGTGGTGGGGGGGCGTCCGGCAGGAGCGTCCTGATTGGTTCGAAGACCCCGTGCCACATGGCACGGGTGAGCCGTCCGGTGTTGGTATTCTGACGGCTGCGAATTCTCTCTAGTCAGGCAGGCGAAGAAGGATGCGATCCCGACTGCCTGCCGCCTTCGGTTCGACCTGGACGAAAATGGTAAGCGGCTCTCCCTGATCCGCCGCACAGGAGGTTGGAACCAGACCCCTCACCTCGATCGCTGCACCCTCCTGGTCCAGGGTCCACGATCCTGCCCGGCGGCCCTCGCCCCGTGCCACACACCGGCCGGCCACACGCACCCGTCGTCCCAGGAGGCTGTCGCTCGCGAGTGCCTCACGCACCTGTACCAGCGGCGCCTGGTCGGCCCGCACCGGCACCCGCTGCGGTCCGTCTTTGTCGGTTGCTCCCAGTCCTGCGCCAGCTTCGCCCTCGGCCACGACCCCGGGCCTCGACCGCGGATCGGCAACCGGCGTGGTGGTCCCCGGCCCGCGGGGGGTGCCGGCCGAGGCGCTGCAGCCGGCACTGTAAAGGAGGATGAAAGGGAGAAGAGTTCGCATGGGCGGGCTCCAGGCGCGTGCTATGACACGCGCCGTGTCTTTCGCTTCATGAAGTCCATGAGAATGAACTGTCCGAGCGTCATGGTATTGGTGAAATAAGCCTTGCCCCGGCAGATCGACGCCACCTGCTTGACGAATTCGACCAGGCTCCGATCCCGCGCCAGCATGAAGGTGTTGATCATGATGCCGCTGCGACGGCAGTTCGACACCTCACGATACGTAGCCTGAAGAATCTGAGGGTCCAGACCCATCGAGTTCACGTAGATCCTGCCGTCGGGCATTGTAAGCGCCGACGGTTTTCCATCGGTGATCATGATGATCTGCCGCATGTCCTTCTTCTGCCCCAGAAGCAGCCTTCGCGCGAGCTTGAGGCCCTCGGCCGTGTTGGTGTGGTAGGGACCAACTTGAGCCGTGGCCAAAGCGCTGAGTGGGATCTCCTCGGCAGAGTCATGGAACAACACTACCCGCAGGCTGTCGCCCGGAAACTGGGTGCGGATCAGGTGAGTAAGCGCCAGGGCCACCTTCTTTGCCGGGGTAAAACGGTCTTCGCCGTAGAGAATCATCGAGTGAGAGCAGTCCAGCATCAGCACCGTGGCCGCGGAGGAGCGGTATTCCGACTGGCTCACCATAAGATCGCTGTATTCGATATTGAGGGGCACACCCAGCCCCTCACGCGCAATCGCGTTGGTCAGGGTGGCCGGCACATCGAGATTCAGCACGTCACCGAACTCGTACTGCTTGCTGACGCCCTCGGCTTCAACTCCGGTGGCGAGGTACGGCGTATCGTGCGCCCCGAAGCTCGACTTGCCGACGCTGCCAAGCAGGTTCTTGAGCGTCTTGTAGCCGAGAAAATCGATCCCCTTCTCGGTCAGGTCGAATTGCACCTGCTGGGCGGCTGAATGCGCCTGACCTCCGGGACCGAACATCGATTGGTAGCCCTGAGGGACCTGGGGAGCCTCGCTGATGTTCAGGTACCCCTCCTCCATCAGGCGCTGAACGATCTTGTCGAGCAGCTCACTCAGCTCGCCCTCGATCTCGCGATCCCGCGCCTGATCGCCGGTGGACTCACCCCTGAGGACCTTCAGCATGTCTGGGGTCAGCTGGCCTGAATCAATCAAGGCCTGGAGAATGGCCTGGCGCAGCGACTCCAGGGACCGCTCGTTCTCCCCTGACTCGTCGTGCCAGAAGGACGGTGAATTGCCGGCGAACCCCGATTGCAGCAGGAAATCGCTGAGCTGATCGAGCAAGCCCTGAAGATTGACCGCGTCCGCGAGCTCGGGGTGGTACTTGGAGTAGGTGGTGAAGCGCATCTAGTCGGGAGTCAGGAGTCAGGAGTCAGGA
>Ga0136617_10002683_pt1 | contig 15828 bp, 11 predicted proteins | sample AntDrymUQ3222106_2_FD_129672 | JGI IMG/M metagenome (GOLD analysis project Ga0136617, IMG submission 129672) | Polar desert sand microbial communities from Dry Valleys, Antarctica - metaG UQ322 (21.06) | ecosystem: Environmental > Terrestrial > Soil > Desert | place: Antarctica: Dry Valley...
GGGAATCGCGGGCGGACTCGTCGGCGATTGGGCGTTGTATGATTCGATTTACACCGAACGTTATATGCTCACACCAAAAAACAACCCGGACGGTTACGCGAAAAATTCGGTGATCAGCGCGGCGAAAGATTTAAGCGGCAATTTGCTCATTATTCACGGCGCGATGGACAACAACGTTCATATGCAAAACGCGACAAAACTGATTTACGAACTACAAAAAGCCGGGAAGCAATTTGAATTTATGCCGTATCCGACGCAGCGTCACGGCGTTGTGAATCCGTATCAAGTGAAACATATGTATCAGATGATGACGGATTTTGTTTTGAAAAACCTGTAATTCTTTCTGTATTATCTACTGAGAAAGCACAAAAAACTACAGCCGCGAATTTTTATTTCTTTAATTCGCGGCTGTAGTTTTTTAGACTTTTCGGGCTGATTGTTACTCTGATTTATCGCCAAGAATGATTTCAGGAAATTCCTGCGCGAATTGCTCGCGCGATTTTGAATCAATTTCACCGCGCAAAGGTTTTGTCCCGACGTTTGATTTGAAGTTTCCGTTTTCGTCATATAAACGGCGATACTGCGCAGAATTGCGAATCACGCCCTGAACGTAACCTTTCGTTTCGCGAAAGGGAATCGCTTCGACGAATTCATCCATCTCATACGGCAGAGATGCTTGCCACTGCGGAACTCGTCCCGGTCCGGCGTTGTAGGCGACGGCGAGATATTCGATGCGTCCGAATTTATCGAGCTGGTCGCGCATATACGCCGTGCCGAGTTCGATGTTGAGCGCGGGTTGAAACAAACTTTCGACAGTTATAACGGCTGAATTGCCGTATTTTCTCGCCGTCGCCTGCGCGGTCGGAATCAACAGTTGCATCAACCCGTATGCCTTCGCGCCGGATTTCGCTCTCGGGTTGAAAACCGATTCCTGGCGAATCAAACCAGCGACCTGATACGGGTCAAGATTGCGGCTTTTTGCCCACAATTTTATATCTTTCCAATTTATGAGCGGATAAAAAACGCTCCATTCTTCGCGCCCCATTTCTTCGGGAAACATCTGCGCATAATCGGGATAGCTTTTCGCCAACGCCAGAAGCGCGGCAGTGTTATCATCACGAAAACGATAATGACGCGCCAACGCGAGGTTAATTTTCGGACTGTTCGGCGCGGTCTTTTTCGCTTCCTGCAACTCATCAAAACCCAAATCGAAAAGTCCGATGGTGCCGAGTTGTTCGGCGTTTTCGGTTCTCGCTAATTCTTTAGCGGTGGAAGTTTCCGCCGCGACCGTGACGGTTTTCAAATTGGCAGCCGCTTTGCCGACGAGCGAATCAGCGGCGAACTGAGGCGGCGTATTACATTTTCCCTGCCCGCGCAAATTCGTCAATCTTTGCAGAGCAAGATAACCATACCAATTCGCTCCGTAACGATATATCACCGCGTCGTAAAGCGCGCAGGCTTCAGGAATTTTTGCGGCTTTTTCGGAATCTCTGGCTGACCAATATCCGGCTTTGCCGCGATTTGTCGTGTCTTTATCAACATATCGCGCCAGATGTTCGATTAACATTTGCGATGAGACGGCGAAATTTTTATTCGTATGTTCGAGCCACGCGAGTTCAAATTGCGCTCCGGCGACTTCAACGGCGTTCGGATAAGAGGTGACGGCGGAACGCAGAAAATAGGATGCCTCCAAAGTGTTTTTCGCGTCACGCGCCGCCATTCCGACGGCAACAAAAGTTTTCGCCGTCCAGTCGCTCGCCGGAAAATTACGGCGCATTTCTTCAACGGTTGTTCGCGTCTGCTCCCACTGTTTTGCCCGGGCGAAAGCGAGCGCGAGTTGATAATAGGCTTCGGTTTTTTCTGCTGCCGACGACGGAATCGAATTGAACGCGCTTTGCGCTTCTGCCGCTTTTCTAACGTTTGAAAAGGCAGTCAGACGCTTCAAATTTATTTGCGGCGAAATCGTATTCGGAAAACTCGCCAGCAAATTTGTGTAAGCATTTGCCGCTTCCGCGTAATTTTTCTGTTCGTAAAATTTATCGGCGCGCGTCCTTTGCTCTTCCGCCGTTCGCGCGGCTAAAGATTGTCCCAAAGATGTTAATTTTGCTTCAGCTTCCTTTCCAGCCGTGGTTCCCGCGCCATAGAAGTATGCACGGCGATAAAAATTTATCGCCTGCGGTTGATTGAGTTGTTGCTCGTAAGATTTGGCAATCAACAACAGCGCGGCGGCATCCGTTGAATTTTGCAAAAAAGTCGGAACTTGCGCCGCTTGTCCCGCCTGCATCGCGCTTTCCGCCCAGAGCAATTTCGATTCACTAGCCCGCAAGGAGTCGGGAAAATCGCGGACTAGCTCGGCAAACGCATTCATCGCTTCATTGTGATTGCCGGTTTGCTGGAGAGCTTTTCCGCGCAGCCATAAAGCGTAATCGGGCAGCGTCATTTTTTCGCGAAAAACGTTTGACGCGAGAATCTGCGCCGCGCCGTTCAAATCATTTGTTTCAAAGCGAATCCGCGCCCGCAGCAGTTTCGCCAACGCGCCGGTTTTCGTATTGGCAAAGCGGCTTTCAATATCTAAAACGGCGTTCTCCGGCGGCAGTTTGCCCTCTTTGGTCAGGACACGCAAAAGTTGCGCGGCTTGCTCTTCCGACATCTGCGTCACAAGTGCCGAGCAACTCGTCGTGAGAGGCGCGAGCAGAAACCCGACTGCCAGCAGAAAAATAGTTAAAAGTGAAAACGAACCGAAGCGTAAATTTTTATGAAACATCGTTTTAATAATCGTTACTCCCAAACCTCTTTGATGCGAAAAAATCTTTTCAAGCAATAAATTTCGTTATATGATAACAAAGAAATTTCATTTTTGAGGAACATTTATAATGAGAAAATACGCGCTCGCGCTTGCCTTCATTTCTTTATCTGTTTTAACCGATTTAGCTCAAACGCCGACACCAACTCCGATTCCAATTGAAGATAACGATGTGGTAAAAATTTCGACGACGCTGATTCAGGTTGACGTTACCGTGACGGATAAAAACGGCAAAATTATCACCGATCTGAAGCCGGAAGATTTCGAGATTTTCGAGAACAACGATAAACAGGAGATTACGAATTTCTCGTTTGTCACCGCCGGCGCAGATGCTTCGCAAACACAAATTATACCGCAGACAAAAGAAAAAAATTCTGTACCGCTTCCGCCCGTACCGCTCAGACCTGAACAGGTACGGCGGACGATTGCGCTGGTCGTTGACGATTTGGGATTATCTTTTGAAAGCGTTTATCAGGTACGCCGCGCTTTGCGAAAATTCGTTGACGAGCAGATGCAGCCGAACGATTTGGTAGCGATTATTCGAACGGGCGGCGGTGCCGGCGCGCTACAGCAGTTTACTACCGATAAACGGCAGCTTTATGCCGCAATCGAAGCGGTTAAATGGAATTCATTGGGGCGCGGCGGAATTTCCGCTTTTGCACCGCTTGAAGCAACGCCGCAGGAACTGTCGCGCGCTGCCGGTGACACCAGCGTATCGGATGAAGATTTGGAGGAAGAACAAGGACGACTCAGAGATTTTAACAATTTTCGGGAAGATATCTTTTCAGTTGGAACTCTCGGAGCCATCAATTTTATCGTCAAAGGAATGAATGAATTGCCCGGACGCAAATCTATCATGCTTTTCTCGGATGGCTTTGCTATTTGCTCGCCTGACACGCCCGATCGCTGCGCGAGAATTCTCGATTCGGTCAAACAATTAACCGATTTATCAAACCGCGCCGCCGTTTCGATTTATACGTTCGACGCTCGCGGACTTTTAGTGACCGGATTGACGGCGGCGGATAATGCCAGCGGAGTTTCCGCCGAACGCCTCCAAAATTTGAATAGCTCGCGCTCGAATGAAATCTTTAACAAACAGGAAGGCTTAGCTTACCTGGCGGAAGAAACCGGCGGGCGCTCTTTTTTCAACAGCAACAGCATTAATAACGGTTTAGACAAAGCTCTCGAAGACCAGAAAGGATATTATTTAATCGGCTACCAACCCGATACCGACACGTTCGACGCGAAGATCCGGCGTTTTAATAAATTGCAAATTAAGGTTAACCGTAAAGGCGCAAACGTGCGTTACCGAAGCGGATTTTTCGGCGTTACGGACGAGCAGATAAAAAAACCGACGAATCGAACTCCAGCGCAACAGATTTTCACCGCGCTGACATCACCGTTTGCCGCCAGCGGTATTGGATTGCGGCTGAATACGCTTTTCGGAAACGACAAACAAAACGGTTCATTCGTGCGTTCGTTGCTGCACGTCAACGCCAGGGATTTGAAATTTACAGATGAACCCGGCGGCGGCAAAAAGGCGGTGTTCGACGTGCTGGCAATAAGTTTCGGCGAAAACGGAACTCCGATTGACCAGATTTTCAAAACTTATACGATGAACGCCAAAGCGGACGTTTATCAAAAACTCATCAACGAAGGATTTGTTTATTATTTTACGTTGCCGGTAAAGAAACCGGGCGCGTATCAATATCGGATAGCGATTCGCGATAGCGCTTCGGGCACGGTCGGTTCGGCAAGTCAGTTTATCGAAGTGCCGAATTTGAAAAAGAATTATCTGACGGTTTCGGGAATTATTCTGGAAAATTTGACGGTTGCCGAGTGGAAAAAACTTGCTGAAACTTCATCGGCAAAACTTAACGTTCCTGAAAACAACTCGCCAATCTCGACTGATCCGATGAACGATACCTCGCTTAGGCGATTTAAACGCGGTACGGTTTTGCGTTACGGCTATGAAATTTATAATGCGAAATTAGATGCCGCGCAAAAGCCGAATCTATCGGCGCAGGTGAAAATCTTCCGCGACGGCAAGCCGTTTTTCGAAGGCAAAAACATGCCGCTCGAACTCCTTGCACAAACGGATTTACAAAGATTAAAAGCCGCCGGCGCGGTGAGTCTGGGCGACGGGATGGACGCGGGCGATTACGTTCTGCAAATTGTCGTGAGAGATACTCTGGCAAAACAGAAACGCCAGGTTGCCACGCAATTCGTGCAATTTGAAATTCAATAAAATGAAGAAATTGAATAAAAGGAATTGAAAACACGAACAAACAAAAAGTAGCGAAAAAAATAGGCTGGCGAAGAAATTAAATTTCTTCGCCAGCCTATTTTTTTCGCTACTTTGCGGGTTTACATCTTCTAAACGGCGGCGCCCGGATAATTTCCGCCGAGCTTTCCTTCTTCGCCTTCCGCCAGGGAGCTGACTAATTCGTAATGAAAATAATCGAACTTGGCGGCGACGGGCGGCTGCACGCGCTTGTCATACATATCGCGCGAACGGTCAATTGCTTCGCGCAGACGCTCGTATAAATCCTGCGTTTCGCGTCCTTCTTTGACCTTTTGCTCGTTGTAGAGTTTGATTTCCGAAACCAGCAGACGCGCAAATCGGCGAGCTTCATTATGCAGGCGGCGTTCGTCATCGCCGACTTCAATCGGTAAATCAAGATTGCGGTCGCTGAAGCGCGACTTGACAGGCGGCGCGGCGGCAACCGTTTCGCTGACAAACGGTTCACTGACAGCCGGCTCGTAAGTTTCGGCTTCCGGCGTTTTCGCTCCTCCGTTTAATGAATGTTCTTCAACCGGAGCGCTTTCAACCGGTTCAAACTGCGGAACTAATTCCGCTTCAGTTTCAGTTGATGAATCAACAGCGGCTGGCGTTTCCGAAAATTGGTAATCGTTCTGTTGCGGCGCGGAATAATCGGTTTCCGCCGCAGCGACGGGCTGATAAGTTTCCGTTTCCTCTTCCGCTTCTGCGGCAACCGCAGGTTCAGCCCCTGATTGCTCTTCCGCCTGGACATCAATCGCTTCGGCTTCGTCAACTTTATTCTCGACGGCGACCGCTTCGTTATACGAATTATCAGAAACTGAAACAGGCTGCGCGGAGAAATCTTCGCTTTCGCTCGCTTCGGCGGCTTCCGGTTGTTCATCGGAGACAGATTGATATTGTTCGGTGGTCTCGGGTTCGGAATGTTCTTCACGGCTTTCATTCGAAACCGGTTGTTCGTAACTGCCGGACGCTGCCGCGGAAGAATCCTGAACGGCTCTGACAGCGGGCGCGCCAGCTAGAATTTCAACCGTTAAACCGGCGACGCGCACTAAAGTTTCGAGCGCTTCGACGTTAACTTCTTCGCCCTGCGTTCCGTAATCGGCGTAGAGCACGGCGACACCGCGTCCGCGAGCAATGAGCGGAATGGCAAACATCCGGTCAGGCTTTCCGAATTCAAGTTTGTTTATATAGAGCGAGTCATCGGCGTAAGTGCCGAATGAGCTTTCGACTGTGCGCAATGAACGGACGGATTCGCTCAGCACAGTTGAAGAAGCAACGGGGAAGAAAGCTTCGCGAACGATTTGATCGTCCAAATCGCCCTCTTTACCGAAAACGCGCCAGCCGACGAAATGCTCGTTCTTGATAATGAAGAACGCGCCGCGCGGCGTAAAATGTGCCGCGTGCTGAACGAGTGTTTTCAAAATCGTCGCCTGCGAAGTTTGCTGCGTGATATCGTTTATCGCGTGGCTCAATTCGACTATTCCGACTTTTGGCTCGGCATCGGCAACGGTTTGTTTTTCCATTTCCTCCGCTTGGGCAAATGCCGTTGCCGTGATTCGCGCACCTTCATCACGCGCTAAACGCAGATGTTCAACGACCGTTTCCGAAAATCCGCCTTCGAGTTCCTTCTCGTTTCCGAGTCGCCCGGAAAATTCCTGGAAAACCGCGTCGAGCTGCGTTTTATGTTTATCGAATTCCGCTTCGACCTTTTCCTGTAATTGGGAAAATTCCTGCCGCATATCGGCGACGACACTTTTGAGATGGCTCTCGAATTCGGTTCTCAAACTAAGTTCGAGTTCTTCACTATTCACTATATTCTTCCTCCGTATGTTGAAAAGACTGCGCTTTCAGGGATGATTTGGTTGGCAGTATTGAGTAGATATTTGAAATCTAAAATGATGAGATAACATCTTCAATCAATGTCATCTTTTAGATTATGAACTTTTTTTTGTTTTTATGTCAAGAAACTTTTTTGCAAAGATAAAAATTGTTTAAACCTCGTGCCGGCAGAATGTTTATGAAGAACGGTGATTTTAAAATCTGCGCTCGCGTTTGTGCCTGAAACACCAATTAAACCGCGATAACTTCGATTTCAGGATCAATCTCGTCTTTGATCATATTCTCAATCGCCATCAAGGTTCCGGTCAGGCTCGAAGGACAGCTTCCGCACGCGCCTTGATAACGAATTTTTAGGGTTTTATTTTCTAAATCGAGAATTTCCAGCCAGCCGCCGTCGCTCGCCAGATACGGTCTGATTCGCTCGTCGAGCAATTCGTTGATTTGCGCGATAACCGGATTGTCGCTTGCCGCGGCAGCAATCGCGCCGCCGACCGCCGAAGCCGCCGAACCGTTCGCGCCGCCGTTCGTTTGAACAGATTCCGCCGCGCGAATCGGCACGGCGAGCAGCGGCAAAATCTCATCCCAATCGGCTTCGTCGGTTTTCTCGACCGTAATCATTTTGTCCATATAAAAAACCGAAACGACATCGCCCATATCGAATAAAGATTTGGCAAGCGCGTCGCCGACGGCTTTTTCGGCAGAATCGAATGAGTGTGAAGTTCCGTGACTGACCGGTTCTTTAAGTATAAATTTAACCGCGTTCGGATTCGGCGTTTCTTGTATATCGGCAATTTTTGGCATTTTCGTAAAACTCTTTTTAAAATTTAAAATGTAGAATTTAATCTTTACATTTTAGTAAACATTATAACAAAAATTATAAAATTGTCGCATTCGTCCGGCAGGAAATCATAAATCGAGCAGAATTTTTTGATTGAGTCAAATAAGTTTAATGCTTAAAAAGCGAATCAAATGAGATAGTTTATGAGAATGAAAGCACGAGCAAGATTTTAATTTGCTTTGATCAGGGAAAAGACAAAACGGTAAACGATAAAGTTATGCCGATTTCTAAACCGGCGACTTGAAACTTTATTAATTTACCGTTTAACCGAAAAAAGTAAAACTTCTACTCGGTAATATGAATATCGTCTTGCTTGTTAACTCTGCCCGCCAAAAACATCGCGCCGAAACCGAGCGTGGCAATGATGCAAATTATCGCTATGATAACCATCGTCGTATTGGCACTTTTTTGGTAATTCAAAAAAGTCACTACTGCAATGACGGCTGAAACTAAAGCTAAAACCGCAAAAAGCAAATCCTTCACAAAAATCACCTCCGTTTTTTATCAAAAAGATTAAAACTTCCTAAGAATTGACAAGTCTTAAAGTTATAAAGACTAAGACTCGTCTGACATATGCCTATAAACTTCAAACTACTCGTTTTGGAATGCAAGTTATAGTAACTCTATCATTTGGAAAAGGCAAGGGTTTTTTGTTCAGGCGCAAGACGATTCGGATCCTTATCAAATATTTCGAGCCGCCTTACTTAACCGGCAGTCTCGAAAAGCTCCAATATCTGTTTGCCTTCATTCGAGCGCGGATCAATCGTGCGAATGTGTTTGCGTCCCTGCATTTCCCAAATTGCCGTCACATTGCCTTCTTTTTCAACCGTGTGGTATGAAATATCTTCAGTATTTTGTTCCGCTGTTTCAGCGGTTTCCTGATTTGTCGGTTCGGCGGTTGTCGAAGTTGTTTCTTCGGTCGCCGCGACCGTTCCGTTTTCTGACATCTATTTAAAAAATCTCCTTCAAATTCTATTGTGTAATAAATTGTTAATAATAAACGAATTTTGACATACGCACGAGTCTAACGCAAGTAATAAGCGATTATTTACTGCGGCGAAACGCCAGTTCGTAAAACCAAAAATCATTATTCGGCTGATCAATTTTCATCTCGTCGGTCTTGCCCATTTTATCAATCGTAAAAGTAACGAAGCCGCGCGGAAAATTATACGCTACCGACGATCGCCATTTGATTTGAAAAGTGTCATAGTGCCAATGCTCTAAATCGGCGACGAAATTCGGCGATTGGATAAAACGCAAAACGAGTTTTCCATTTTCTTCAGCAATGGTCGCGTCGCCGTAAAGCTGGTCGGTGTAATTTCCGGCATAATTTTTAATCAATAAACTCGGTATTGTATCGGCAGTGCGCGAGGCGACAAGTTTGGTATCTTCTTCTTCTGCTTTGGCTTTGTTTTGTTTGGCGCGTTCGAGCCGTTCCGCGCTCCAATCGCGCTTTGGCGCGTCGAGGAAAACATCGAAAATTTTGTTTTGCAAAATCGTATTAACGCCCGTTTCCGAGTTTGTCAAAACGACTAAGCCCAGATTTTCTTCGGGCATCATCGCCGTCTGCGAAATCATTCCGTCAAGTCCGCCGCCGTGCGAAACGACTTTTCTGCCGCGATAGTCGTTTAAAAACCAACCCAAACCGACCGCCGAAAAAAGGCGCGTCGGCGCGTCTTTCGCCGGAAACGGATTGACGCCGAGAATCGTGTGCGCCGACCAGATTACGCCCGATTGCTGCTCGCTGAAAATCTGTTTGCCCTCAAACTTTCCGCGTCCAAGTTGCAAACGCAACCATTTCGCCACGTCAGCCGCCGAGGAATTTAATCCGGCAGCCGCGCTTGCTCCGTCCACGTTCCCCGAATGCAGCACGCGCAATGCGCCGCCCGATTCGTTGTGCGGCATCGAGAAATTATCTTTCAGATTCTTCACGCTCGTGGTCGTTCGGCTCATTCCAAGCGGCGTTAAAATTCTTTCCGTGACGAATTGAGACCAGGTTTTGCCCGAAACTTTCTCGACGATTCTGCCCGCCGCGATAAACATCAAATTCTGATACCCGAACTGGCTGCGAAAACTCGATTTTGGTTTCAGAAATCGAACCCGCCGCAAAATTTCGTCCGAATTGTAATTGGTTTCATACCACAGCAAATCGCCGCTGAACGTATCAAGCCCGCTACGGTGCGAAACCAAATCACGGATGGTTAACTCGCTCGTCACATACGGATTGTATAGCTGAAACTCGGGCAGATAATTCATCACTTTGTCGTCCCAATTCAGTTTTTTCTCATCAACCAGAATCGCCAAACTCGCGGTCGTAAAAGCCTTTGAGTTAGACGCGATGGCAAACAAAGTGTTTTCGTCAACTTTCTCCGTTTTGCCCATTTCGCGCACGCCGTAGCCTTTAGCGAAAACAACCTTGTCGTCTTTGACAATCGCCACGGCAATGCCCGGCACGTTCCATTCGAGGCGCGTTTTTTCGGCGTAAGCGTCAATCTCTTTGAGGCGTTCATCGAGGGTCTGTGCGAAAACGAAAACCGGAAAAACGAATAAAAGCAAAAATAAATTAAGCGATAAAAAGTTCTTTTTCATATTGAGTTTTTAAATTTATGTTTTGTTAAGATTATCATAAAACGACTGACGTGTATGATAAATCGGGTTACGAAATTTAAATTTTGTTTATAATAATCCAAGTATGAAAGACGACAAATCAGACACCGGCGAAATGCACAAACGTCGCGAAAAGATGGCGGACGAACGGCGTTACATAATTTATTACACTTTTGAACGGAGCGAAAACCCCGGCACGGAAACGGGCGAAAGCGAGGAGCCGAAAAATGTCTGAACTCAGGTGGAATCCGCTTTTGGGCGAATGGCTGGCGACCGCGACGCACCGGCAAGACCGCACGTTTTTGCCTCCTGCCGGTTTTTGCCCGCTCTGCCCGACCACGATGGGCGGTTTCCCGACGGAAGTCCCTGAAGAAACATACGATATCGTCGTCTTTGAAAATCGCTTTCCGAGTTTAAGCCCGAATCCACCTGAACCGGCAATCGCGGCGACCGATTTGTATCCGATTCGTCCTGCACAAGGCGAATGCGAAGTTGTGGTTTACACGCCGAATCATAACTCGACGCTGGCAGACGAGCCGGTCAGTCAGATTTATAAACTCGTGCAGGTTTGGACTGACCGCTATCGTGAATTATCACAGCTCGAATTCGTCAAATACGTGTTTATTTTTGAAAACAAAGGCGAGGCAATCGGCGTGACGCTCAATCACCCGCATGGACAGATATACGCTTATCCGTTCGTGCCGCCGCGCGTCGAGACAGAACTAGAGCAATCGCGTTTTCACTGGGAGAAAACCGGGCGCTGTCTGCTGTGCGACGTTGCGACGGAAGAAAAACGCGACGGGCGGCGCATCGTGACGGAAAACGATTCGTTCGTCGCTTACATTCCGTTCTTCGCCCGTTATCCGTATGAAACGCACATCGCGGCGAAACGACATTTGCAGGATTTGACTCAGCTTTCGGTGAACGAACAAAAAGATTTGGCGTTGATTTTAAAACAAATTCTCGTCGCCTTCGACAAACTTTTTAATGTTTCGTTTCCGTATATGATGGTTCTGCACGGGCAGCCTTCGGACGGCGGCGATTATGATTTTTATCATTTTCACATCGAATTTTACCCGCCGATGCGCACCGCTACGAAGTTGAAATACTTAGCGGGCAGCGAAACCGGCGCGGGAATGTTTATCAACGATACGCTGCCGGAAGAAAAGGCGGCGGAACTTCGCGGACACATTTCGGATTTTAAATTGGCTTAACCGATGGCGATTGAACAGAAATTTTTACTGACTGAGTTTCAAAAACTTCACAACCGACCGCCGCGCCTTTTCCGCGCGCCTGGCAGAGTTAATTTGATCGGGGAACACACCGATTACAACGGCGGTTTTGTTTTGCCGATGGCGATTGAATACGAAACCGTCGTTGCCGCCGCAGCCCGCGCGGACAGAAAGATTCTTGTGCGCTCGGTAAATCTGGATGAATCTGGCGAAATAGATTTGGACGCGCCCGCCGTAAAACTGCGCGGCTCGTGGCTCGATTACGTGGAAGGCGTCGCGCGTATTCTGGAACGGGAAAATTCGAAATTGCGCGGCGCGGATTTATTAATTTTTTCGGATATTCCGGCGGGCGCGGGACTTTCTTCGTCTGCCGCGCTTGAGATATCGGTCGGGTTGGCTCTGGCGAAAATCTCCGGTCAAGCGATTGATAAAGTAAAGCTCGCTTTAACCGGACAAGCTGCCGAACACGAATTTGTCGGCGCGAAAGTCGGCATTATGGATCAGTTCATTTCGGCTTTGGGTGAAAAGGGACACGCGCTTCTGATTGATTGCCGCAGCCTGCAAGCCGAACAAATTCCTTTCGTGAGCGAAGACGCGGCTATCGTGATTTGCGATTCAAAAGTCAAACACAAACTCGCCGCCTCTGAATACAACACGCGGCGTGAAGAGTGCGAGACCGGCGTAATGCTTTTGAAAAAGTTCTTGCCGGGCATCGAGCAGCTGCGCGATGTCAGCGTCGAAGCGTTTGAAAAATACGCGCCGCATCTGCCGGATATGATTGCAAAGCGATGTCGCCACGTCGTCACGGAAAACGAGCGCACGCTGCTCGCTGCCGAAGCTTTGAAGAAAAACGACTTTGCCGAATTCGGACGCTTAATGCGGCTTTCGCACGCTTCTTTGAGCAGCGACTACGAAGTCAGTTGCAGGGAATTGGATTGGTTGGTCGCGATTGCCGATGATTGCGCGGGAGTGTTCGGAGCGCGAATGACCGGCGGCGGATTTGGCGGCTCGACCGTCAATCTGATGCGAAGAAAAAGCATAAATGATTTTACTGAAAAAATTTCGGTCGAATATGAACGGCTCGCCAATCTCAAACCGTCAATCTACGTTTCAAGGGCGGCGGCGGGCGCCAGTGAAATAGTTATTTAGCGGTTATAAGATTTCTGATAGCTTTTGTCATGGAAGAACTCGAATATCAAAATTTTCCAAATTGCATTCGCTTTAGCAACCGCGAAATTGAAATTGTCGTTACAACCGACATCGGACCTCGAATTTTGCATTACGCTTTTCTGAACGATGAAAACATTTTGGGCATTCACCCGGAGGCAAAAGTCGAAACCGCGCTTGGCGTCTGGAAACCTTATGGCGGACACCGTTTGTGGATTGCGCCGGAAAATATGCCGAATTCTTACGCGCCCGATGACGCGCCGATTGAATATGAGTATGACGAAACAAAAAATTCGATACATCTCGTTCAACCAATCGAGCCGGTCACCGAAACGCAGAAGGAAATCACCGTCACTTTAGACGCACAGGGAAGCGGCGTTTCGATAAATCACCGCATTACAAATCGCGGCGCGAAGACGATTGAGATTGCGGCGTGGGCGTTGACGATTATGCGCGGGGCGGGCGTTGCGCTGATTCCGAACGAACCTTTTGCCGCTTACGGCGCGGAAACTTTGCTGCCCGTCAGAAACTTGAGTCTCTGGTCTTATACGGATTTGTCAGATTCGCGCTGGCAATTTGACGAAGATGCGATTCGCTTGACGGCTGATGCCGAAAATCCGATGCCGCAAAAAATCGGTGTTTTGAATAAACATGGCTGGGCGGCTTATCATTACAAAAATTTGCAATTCATCAAACGTTTCGGTTACGTTGAAAATGCCGCGTATCCTGATATGAATTCAAATACCGAACTTTACACGGCTGGCGATTTCGTCGAAATCGAATCGCTCGCGCCGTTGCAACTCATTCAGCCAAACGAATCAACCGAACACGTCGAGCATTGGGAACTTTTGCGGCGGTAATAAAGAATTACGACCCGGAAATACGCAAAAAAGTTTGCGCCTCTTCACGGGCGAAATTCTTAGCTAACACTCAGTTTGTTTGGTTTTCGTCCACACAGCTTCGGCGTTCTTCTCATTCTTCGAATGAGCGATTGCTGTCGAGCAAGCCTGGCGGAACAAGCAGTTTGCCGCTTTGCGGATCAATAATTCCGTTCACTTCGTCTTCGATGCTTGTCGCCTGCGTATAAACATCGCCCGCAATGGCGCGACCGCGCATTTCTTGTTTGAACAATTCGATTAGCCGGTGTTTGCTTTCGGTTTCTTCCGGTCCGCCGTAATTGGAAAAGCCGAAGCCGCCCCATTCGCTGATAATAAGGGGCGTTTGCCCGCGATAAAAATACTCGTCGCCCGCCACGAGCGGTTCTGCCGTGACGCCGTGAGTTTCGCCCGCGATAAGGCGTTCGAGCGCGGTTACCCAGCCGGACGGCGACGGCGTATAAACGTGCGCCGTCAAAAGATGTGAGCTGAGTCGTCCGTTTTGCGAAACGTGATTCCAGCCGTCGTTGTCAACGATTAAAAGCTGCGGGTAATGAAGACGCAGATAATCGAAAGTCTCGGAAATATAACGGCGCGTATCGGCGTTCGTTTTAATATCTTCAGCGCCCCAATCTTCGTTATACAAACTTAAAATCACGATTGACGGATGCGAGGCAATAAAGACGAGCATACGCTGTAGTTCCGCCCAATGAATTTTACGGCTCTTTTGCGTCGAACTGTGCGGCGAAGGAACTTCAACCCACAGCATCAACCCGATTTCGTCGGCTAAATCGTAGATACGCGGATCAATCCCGGCGATATGCACGCGGCAGAGATTGCAACCGAGACGCTTGATGGCGAACAGATGGCGGCGCATTTCATCAAAAGTCGAGATGCCCGGCTGGTAAAGGATTCCGTCCACATAAGTCGGCTCATTATTCAGATAAACGTGGCGTCCGCGGGCTTCGATTTTACGCAGTCCGAAGTGAGTTTCGATGCCCGCGACGGTGCCGTCGGGCGCGACAAGTTCCGCCGCCAAATGATATAGATTCGGCGAAGCGGGCGACCAGAGTTTTGCCTTTGGCATTTGAAGCGGGACGCGCCTGACGCTTTCGCCCGCGTTCAATTGCAAATCAAACTCAGCCGTTTCCGAATTTGGTTCATCCGTTTTCTGGCGCGGCGTAACGGTCAGGCGTAGGCGATAAGTGTCGGCATCGTGAATGAGCGTCGTAAAATCAAATTCGACCAGACGGTCGCGCAAACTACTGATGACGCCGAGCCGCGAGCGCAGACGGTTACGTCCGACCGGCTCGATCCAGACGCTGCGCACCGCGCCGGAAACCGTCTGATACCAGATGCCGCCCTGTTTATAAACGCGCGAAGCCTGTTTGCCGCGCGGAATTTCCGCGTCAATCGTATCAACGACGCGCGCCGTCAGGCGATTGACCGGCTGCAAAATTTCCGGCGGCAACTCATAAGAAAATGAAGTGTATTCGCCGAAATGCGTCTTTTCGCCCTCGATGGTTTTAAGCGGCGAACCGTTAAGCCAAACCCGCGTTTCATACCCGCATGCTCCGAAGGTTAACTGCGTTAATTTCCCTTGCTTTATCCATTCTTCGGGCACGGTGAAATCACGCTCGTACCACGCAATCACTTCGTCGCTCGTGGCATATAAATTCGATTCTTCTTTGATATCCTTTACGGCGGCGAAATACGATTCAATCGAACCGGGAAAATTTGCCGTCACTGTATAGTTGTGTTTAACGAACCATTTCTTTTTCAGCCCCTCGTTTTCGACATCAAGCGTAAACCGCCAACTGCCGTCGAGCAACACATAATCGCCTCCGCGCAAAACCGAACGCGGAAGCAGATTCATTTTATTCGTCGCCAGTGTTAAAAGGTCGTGCTGGTCAAATGTTTGATTTGAGCTGTCGAGTGCCATAATTTTTTTTTACAACAAAGTATAGGGTGTAAAGAGTAAATTAAAAAAACGCAACCGTTTCAAATTATTTCATTACGCGCGCCTTTCGCCAATTTAGCTGAGGTTTAAATTCAATCGGTTGGCTGTATTTCAGCCGGTTCGGCTTAAAATGAAAAAATTATCTTTAGCGAGGAAACTTAATCGGTCAGATATACTTGGAAACTTTTATCTTCTCTCCATTCATTTTACGAATTTTTGGTCA
>Ga0136617_10002684_pt1 | contig 15828 bp, 14 predicted proteins | sample AntDrymUQ3222106_2_FD_129672 | JGI IMG/M metagenome (GOLD analysis project Ga0136617, IMG submission 129672) | Polar desert sand microbial communities from Dry Valleys, Antarctica - metaG UQ322 (21.06) | ecosystem: Environmental > Terrestrial > Soil > Desert | place: Antarctica: Dry Valley...
CCGCCTTGCGGTCCACTCCCGCGCCCGCGTCGATCGAGCTGCCCCGCACCGTGTCAAGCGTTGGGGACAAGGCTTGAAAGTTGTCGCGCACGAATGCCGCGGCCTCTCCCCGAATGCCCCACTCCCCGGCGACCGTCTCGAAATCCGCTCCGATCATTGTGAAGCGCGGAAAGACCTGCTCGACAAAAACGGATGGCAGGGGATCAGGTGGGGTCGGCACGGCGACTGCGAGTCGGTAGGTGCCGAACGGCTCGCGGCCGCGATATGCAGAGACGCTCCAGTCAACGCGCCCTGATGTCGCGTTGAACCTCGCGCCTCCCTGCGCGTTGGCAAACGACGCGGCGGGCTCGAGCGGACGCGGAACGGTCGCAACCAAGTTGAACGGCGAGGACGGCTCCTCGAGCTGGTCGAAACGCCCGCGCCGGAACACCGGCACGTAGACGCCGTCGATGGACGCCTTTTCAGACAGGAACAACCGGCCGCGGACCACGGCGACCGGGAGTCGGGCTTCGCTCCGCCCCTCGAAGAAGAATCGCGAGAGATCGAGCGGATTGATGACGTCGGTAGGCTGGAGTTCATCCAGCCGTCCCCAGACCACCCGTCCGTAGCCGGCGTAGAGATCGAACCTCCCGAAGCGCAGTTCGGTTGTCGCTTCGTGGACACGGACAATGCCGTCGCTGACGCGTTCGCCGTTTCCGCGTCCCGGAAGAGGCCTGCGTGCCTCGAGCGCTTCCGCGAAGCCGGAGAGCGTGAACCGCACCCGGTCTGTCGCGCTGACTTTCTGATCCGCGAAGAGTCGCGCGCGAAGCTCCGTCGTGTCACCGCGGTTGGGAAAGTAATCGGCGAACACCGACACGTACCCTGTCGGGCGCTCGAGCGTCTGCGCTTCCGTACGCGGGGCAAGGCAGAGCAGGATGGCAAGAGCGGTCCCGGCCGCCACGGCAGTCTGCCGCAACGCCGGCGCACCGAACAGACCCGGAAGCAGCTTGATGATCGACGGCAGGATGAACACTTCGGCCAGAAACGCAACCGCCATCGTCAGGGCGAGCAGCCCGCCGAACCAGGCCGTGGGCTTGTATTCCGACAGAAACAGCACCGCGTAGCCACAGCTGTTGATGATCGCTGTGGTCAGTGACGCGCGCCCCTCGTTGGCGGTGGCAAGCTCGATCGCCTCGTCGGTCGACCGGCCGGCGGCAATCTCGCGCCGATATCGGTTGATGAAATGAATCGTGTCGTCGTCCACCACGCCGAGCGCGACGCTCGCGACCATCACCGTGGCGATGTTCACGGAAATCCCGAGATAGCCCATCACACCGAGAACCGCGATGACGGGCAGCACGTTCGGAACGATTGTCAGCAGTCCGAACCGGAAGGAGCGGAAGACGATGAAGATCACACCGAAGACGGTGACGAATGCGGTCCCAAAGCTGCTCACCTGCGACTCGACGAGGTAATGGTCGAGGGTGCTGAACAGGCGTCCGGAGCCCGTCGTGAGCACGCTGATGCCGGTGTCCTCGAATGCCTGCCGCGCCAGGCGTTCCGACTCTTCGACGTACTGCAGGACGATGTCCGAGCTCATCGACTGCAGCTTCACGTTGATCTGCGCCCTGGAATGGTCGCTGGCGATGACGCGTTCGAGCTCGTGGCGCCCTTCCCCACCCAGCGCAAACACGAAGAGCTCCTGCGCGATCGTCGCGCGGTCGGTGGGAATGACGTGAGCGTCCGCCCGGCCGTCATTCAGCTCCCTGTTGATCCGCTTGATGTAGTCGGCGACGGATGTGACCTTGCGGACGTGCGGGAACGTCCGTAGCTGTTGCTGAAGCCTCTCCATCCTCTGCAGCGCGTCCGGTGTCGTCAACGAGTCGGGCGGCCCCTCGAGCATGATCTGGAAGCTGTACACGCCGGAAAGCTCCCGATCGATGACTCGTGCCGACTCACCCAGCGGGTGGGAGCTCGAGAAGAAGTTGATGTGATTCGTATCGACCTTCAGGCGGAGGATGCCGAGCGCCGCCACCGTTCCGATCATCAGCGACACGGTCAGGACTCTGCCCGGGTGGGCTGACGTAAGCCGCGCTACCGCCTTCAACGGGCCCAGGAAGTATTTCTCGTGCGGGGGGACGGCCGACGTCGGCTTCAGGAACATCAGGAGCGTCGGCACCAGCACGAGCGAGATGACGAAATCCACCATGATCCCCACCGCCGAGCCGATTCCGAATGACCGGACGGCGACGACGTTGCTCGTGGCGAGCGACAGCATTCCCAGTGCGGTCGTTGCGCTGGCGCCGAACAGTGGCGTGGCCAGGTGCGCCACGGTGTGCTTGAACGCCGCTTCGCCGTCCATCTCCCGCCGCGCGGAGTCCCAGTGCTGCATGATGTGCACGTCGTCTGCGATCGCCAGCACGACCACGAGCGGGATGAGCATGCTGCTGAGGACGTTGTAGCTGAACCCCATGAGCGAGTACAGGCCCAGCGTCCACAGGACGCTGACGAGGATCGCGAACATGGCGAGCAGCGTTTTCCGCCAGGAGCGGAAGGCCATGTAGATGGCCAGGACGGTGAAGAGAAAGATCGGCGGCGTGAACTTGCGCTGGTTGTCGAGCGTGATCCGGTTGTAGGTCTCGCTGATCTCCAGGCTGCCGTTGTAGTACGCGGCGATGCCCTGCGGCAGGCGCGGGTCGACGATGTCGTGAATCTGCTGGATGACCCCGCCGCGCACCTTGTCGATGCGCTCCTCGTCGAAGCTGACGACGATGGCGGTCACGCGTCCGTCGTCCGACACGAGGTCCCCTTTCAGCAGGTCGTCGCGCAGCGCGAGATCGCGGACGTCCTCAGGACGCTGGGTATCGGCGTCCTCGAGCAGCGGTCGCACGTCGAGTCCGCCAGCATCTTCATCCTTGCCCGCCAGCGCCCGGACGATCGTAGCGCTCGCGAGACTATCCACACGGTGCACGGTATCGACACGCGCAATGTCGCCGGTGACCTGTTGAATGAACTTCAGCGTGTCCCGCGAGAACAGCCGGTCGGTGCTGTCGGCCTTGAGGGCGACGATCAGCGTGCGCGTGCCGCCGAACTCGCTGCGAAACCGCTCGTAATCCCGGTAGACCGGATCGTCCCTGGAGAACCACGCCGTGATGTCGTTGTCGATGTTCATGACATCCGCGCGCGGCACGCAAAGGATCGCGCCGAGAACGATGACGGCGGAGGCTGGCAGGCGCCACCGGTAGATGAGATCCGCGAGCGTGCGCGACGACAGCATCATCCGCGTTGCACCGTGTTGCACCGTGGCTTCAAGAGGCGCCCCGCTCGAGCTCACGACGCGAGAAGTCAGACTCCTTCAAGCCGACGTTGTAGTCCATCTTCTCGATCGTCAGGTCCGTGCGCGTCTTCTCCAGGGCGTTCGTCATGCGGGCGTCCATGGCCGTCCAGATGCCTTCCACCTGCTCCAGCCGCCCGACCGTGTACTGCTTCTGCTTCTCGTTGCGCCGGTTGTAGATGTCGGCCTCGACAACGACGAAGCTGTCCTTCACGACCAGCGAGACGACGCGGGGAAACTCCGCCGACGCGTCTTTGCGCCGCGACTCCAGCCGCCAGGCCGGTCGCCCGGGTCCGCCGGCCGCCGGCGTCCAGGAGGCGTTCTCGTCCACGATCGCGTACGAGTACTCGTCGAACTCGCGACCGCCGATGTCTTCGTAGGTGAAGTCGCTGCCGACGAAGCTCTCCTGCGTTTCAGTGCCGGCTATGCGGCGCACACGGCCGAGCGAAGGCAGGTAGAGGAAGCGCTCGTCGTCCTTATCCGGATGCTCCCAGACGAGAAACCCGGTCCCGCGGATGTCGTTGGGATAACTGAAGCGAATCAGGAGGCGATCGCCATCCGGTGCAGCCGGGCCGGCGCCGGCAGTACCGCGGCCGCGGAGCGACAGCAACGTGAGCGAGCGCTCGCGCACGCGTCCGTGGCGATCATGAAGCTTCATGCGCATCGTCGCGCGTGAGTCCCGGCCGGTGTCACGGTCCTGCACGCGACGCGCGACATCGTCCGCGGTCAACCGCTGTGCTGACGGCAGAATTGCGAGCGCGGCAAAGAGCAGGGGCAGGACGTGCAGCATAAAGAACCCTCCGGGTAACGCTGGCTACTGTCTTATTGTGTGAACACTTTCACAAGCTGTCAAATTCCCTCAACAAATAGCGCGATTCTACGCGATACACCGGTAATCGGCTGTCTGTCTGCGATACTTCGGAGATGGTCCTGATCTTTGGAAAAGAGAACTGTCCCTATACCCGGAAGGCAACCGAGGACTACGCAGGACGGGACATCGATTTCGAGTACATCGACGTCCGCGCGAGCCGGGCTGAAATGGACCGGATGCTCGGTTACACCAACGGTGTGCGGCGCGTGCCCGTCATCGTGGAGGACGGGAAGGTCACGGTCGGTTTCGGCGGCACGTGAGCCGTGTGAAGACGCCAGGTTCTGGCGGATAATCCTGCATCTTGGTTGAAGAATTCACCGGCGCGGAGCGGGCGAAGCTCGCGCCGTACTTTACCAACACCCACGAACACATCTTCGCGCTGACGAACCTCCCTGAAACAGTGAAGGGAGCGCTCTTCGCGCGCTATTCCCGCTCGGCGAAATCACTTCGACGCCTCTTCCTGGACGAATTCGCAGACACCATGCCGGCGGGCGATGCAGTCATCTCCGCGGGCGTCGGCGTCGAACGCGCTGAGAAGCTGTACGCGCGCGTGTTCAACGAATATGGGGACGACTCGGTGGCGCAGCTCGGGGGCGTACACCTGGCGTGCGAGTACGCCTCCAACATCCTCACGAAGGTCCTCGAGTGGGGACGCCTCATGGCGTACCTCGAGCAGTCAACGCGATACGTGCCGTATACCGACAGGCTGGACGGACGATGGCGGTATCACATTCCGTCGGAGGTTCAGGGCGCGCTCCGTGGGCGCTACATCGAGGTCATGGACCGGGCGTTCGCGCTCTATGCGAAATGGATCGCCGCGATGCAGGACCATTTTGCGCGCCGCTATCCCAAGAGCCCGGGCGACAGCGACGGCGTCCATCGCGCAGCGATCCGAGCCAAGGCCCTCGACACGCTTCGCGGCATGCTTCCGGCTGCGACGCAGTCGAACGTCGGCATCTATGGAACGGGCCAGGCATACGAAGCCCTGCTCCTCCGCATGCGCGTGCATTCGCTGAGCGAGGTCCGCGAGTGCGGCGACGCGATGCTGCGCGAGCTGCGGAAGGTCATACCCGCGTTTCTCACTCGCGTGGACCTGCCGGATCGCGGCGGGCGATGGAGCGAGTATCTGTCGCGCACGCGGGCGGATACGGCGGCCCTGGCGGAATCGCTTCTCGAACACGCGGACGTCGAGCCGCGGGAGGAAGTCACGCTGACCGGTTTCGATCCGGACGGCGAGGCCAAAGTCGTCGCTGCCGCTCTGTATGCGGTCTCGGCGCTGCCCGACGATCGGCTGATCGGCATCGCGGAACGGATGACGGCGGATGAGCGCGCCGGCGTCCTTCGGGCGTACGTGGGAGATCGAACGAACCGGCGACATCGGCCGGGGCGAGCTTTCGAGCGGACGTCCTACCGGTTCGACGTCCTCACTGACTACGGCGCGTTCAGGGACCTGCAGCGGCACAGGCTGCTGACGCTCGAATGGCAGATGCTGACGACCAGGCACGGGTACACGGAGCCGGAGGCCATCCGGGAAGCGGGCGCGGGGGACGACTGGGACAGGGTGATGACGGCGAGCGCCGAGTTGCATGACGCCCTACGTGCCGCGGGCTTCACGGACGCCGCGCAGTACTCGGTGGCGATGGCGTATCGCGTCCGTTTCTACATGGAGATGAACGCGCGCGAGGCGATGCACCTGCTCGAGCTGCGAACCGCGCCGCAGGGGCACCCCGCGTATCGTCGCGTCTGCCAGCAGATGCACACGCTGATTGCCGAACGCGCCGGCCACAAAGCAATCGCCGACGCGATGAAGTTCGTCGACCATTCAACTGTCGAGCTCGAACGCCTTGGTTCCGAACGGATGCTCGAGAAGAAACGCGCGATTGGCGATTGATGATTGGCGAATGTCGATTGACGGATTGCCGATCGATGATTGCGGATTATTCTTCGACCACCTCGCGGTGACTCCAGAAGCGGCCGAACTCGTCGAGGAAGGTGAGGGATTCGAAGGACATCATGCGGTCGAAGAAGAGAATGCCGTCCAGATGATCGGTCTCGTGCTGGATGACGCGCGCGGTAAAGCCTGAGACGCGCATCTCGATTCTCTTTCCGGTCCGATCGTAGGCGCGGACGACGATCTCGCGCGCGCGGGGCACGCGGCCGCGGATGTCCGGGATGCTGAGGCACCCTTCCCAATCCTCGACGGCTTCGCGGCCGACGGGCGTGATCTCGGGGTTGATCAGCGCCATCAGCGGGACCGACTGGCGATCGTCTGCGTCCTCGTCGTCGTCCTCGTCGTCTACGGCCTCCCCGGCGCTCTTCGGCGCCAACCCGGCGACGAACAGCCGGACGCTGGCGTGCACCTGCGGCGCGGCCAGGCCGATGCCCTGATACTCGCGCATCGTCTCGAACATGTCGTCGATGAGCTGCTGGATGCGAGGGGCGCGCATGTCGCTCGCTGAAAGCGGCCGTGCCTTCGCGCGCAGAACCGGGTGCCCCATGCGCGCGACTTTCAGGATGGACATGAGGAAAATTATATAGATGGACACCCCTTACCGCTTCTGCCCTGCCTGCGCGGGGACCATGGAGCTGCGACTGCTGAAGACGGGGGAGCCGATGCGGCCCGTCTGCACTAGCTGCGGCCAGGTGATCTATCTCGATCCGAAGGTCGCCGTGGGAACCATCGTGGCCGATGAAGACGGTCGTGTCGTGCTGGTACGCCGCGCGATCGAGCCGGGCTACGGACTCTGGGTCTTCCCGGGGGGCTATGTCGATCGAGGTGAGGAGGTCACCGCGGCAGCGATACGCGAGGCGAAGGAGGAGTCCGGGCTGGACATCCGGCTCGATAGTCTGGTGAACATCTACTCGTATCCCGGACGCCCGCTGGTGGTGATCGTCTACGCGGCGACTCGGACCGGCGGCGAGCTGCGCGTTGACGACGAATCCCTCGAGGCACGCTGGTTCGCGCCAGCCGAGATTCCGTGGCAGCAACTGGCGTTTCAGAGCACCCGGGAGGGCCTGTCGCAGTACCTGGAGGGCTTTCGCTTACAGAAATGATCCGGCGGCGGCAGTTTCGCATGCGCAATCGCCGACCTCATCCGTAACTGCCTGTAAATCGGCATTTCCCCGCTGCTATACTTCTTGCACTCCAGCTGCCTGAAGGGGCGAAAGTTTGCCCGGCGTACGTCCGAGATAAAGAATATGAGAAACCTCACTTTGACTGCCATGGCCGCCGTCTGCCTTCTTGGCACGACCGGCTGCTTCAGCTTCGAACGTAAGAGCAACATCACCGGGCCCGCCGCCACCGGAACAACAGCGTTCGTGGGTGTATGGACCTCCGGAAACATCATTCCGTCGCCCAACGCCTGCGGTGATTTCAAGTGGTCGGTCAGCGAGCAGACCGCGACGACGGCCAAGGGGTCCTTCAGCGCCACCTGCGCGGGTAGTCTGAAGCTCTCCGGCATTGCGGAAGGTAAGCTCATCAGCCCGACCAGCCTGGAGTGGAAGGCGACTGGAAACGCGACCGCTCCGGACTTGGCGTCGTGCCCCATCAGCCTTACCGGAACTGCCGAGCTTCAATCCGACTCCATTAAAGTCCCTTACCGGGGTACTACGTGCCTCGGCGACGTCCAGGGCGTCGAGTCGCTCAAGAAGCGCTAACCAACCGCTCGATCAATTCGTCGTCGGCGGGCGGGAAATGAAGCGCGCGAAGCTCCGCGCGCTTCGCCCACTGCATCTCCTGGCCGAGCGCCGGCCGCGGTTCGCCGCCCAACGCGCACGCAAAAAAATGAAGCTCGACGACCCGCTCAGGGTAGTCGTGCGCGACCGTGTAGATCTCGTCCCCGACCACCACCTCCACGGTAAGCTCCTCCTGAATCTCCCGCCGAAGGCAGTCGGCAAGGGATTCTCCCGTCTCACACTTACCGCCGGGGAACTCCCAGTACCCTTCCAGGTGCACACCGCGCAGCCTCCGCGTGACCAGGAACGCATCGTCGCGTTCGATCACCGCGGCGGTGACGATCAGCCGGGGCTTACTCACGGTCCTGGTCCGGCCGCATCGTAGGGAAACGACGCACATTGATTCTGCATCGGACATTGGGGGCATCTGGGCTTGCGCGCGGTGCAGAGCGTGGCGCCGAAATCCATCAGGGCCTGATTGAAGTCGAAGACATGGCGCATTGGAAGAACCGTCCGCGACACGGTCCACAAATGGCGCCGCATCTTGTGGGCTTTCGGATCCCCTGCTCCGACGAAGATGCGGAAGAGCACGCGTGCCACATTCGTGTCCAGGATCGCCTTGCGCTGGCCGAAGGCGAAGCTGAGGACGGCCCCGGCGGTGTACTCCCCGATCCCCTTGAATGACCGTAGCGTTTGCTCATCGGAGGGCAACTCGCCGCCATAACTCGACACCGACTCGCGTGCGATGGCGTGAAGCCGTCGCGGTCTGACGTTGTATCCGAGCGGACGCCAGGTCTTCGCGACGTCATCCTCCGGCGCATCCGCCAGCGCCCGGAGTGTCGGGTACTTCCCGAGCCATTCGTGGTACTTCGGCAGCACGCGATCGACCTGCGTCTGCTGCAGCATCACCTCCGAAACGAGGATGTGATACGGATCGGTGGTCCGGCGCCACGGCAGATCGCGCCCGTGGCGCTTGTACCATTGCAGCAGGCGGCGCCGGAACCATTGACGGCTTAGGGGCGGCGGAAGTGTGAGATGTCGGCGGCGGGCTTTTATAATCAGGTGCGTGAAAATCTACACCAGGACCGGCGACGCTGGCGAAACCGGCCTCTTCGACGGCACACGTGTCTCAAAGGCTGACGCCCGCGTCAGCGCGTACGGGGACGTCGACGAACTGAACGCGTGGCTCGGCCTTGCGCGCGCATCTCTCGCCGACGCACAGCTGGCCTCCATGGTTGAACAGATCCAGCGGGATCTCTTTGCTCTCGGATCCCGTCTTGCCGATCCCTCGCACCGCATCGCCGGGCGCGTCACCAAGGTGGCGGTCTCGGCCGGCGACGTGACGCGGCTGGAAGGGTGGATCGACGATCTCGAGTCGGAGCTTCCTCCGCTGCGGCGGTTCATCATCGCCGGCGGCGTCCAGGCTGGCGCCATGTTTCACGTCGCGCGAACGGTGTGTCGCCGTGCCGAACGCGCGATCGTCGGCCTGGGGGACGGCGCGGTCGATCCCGAGGTTCGGATTTACGTGAATCGGCTGTCGGACCTCCTGTTCGTCCTGGCACGCGTCGCCAATGCGCGCGCAGGCGTTCCCGAACTGGAATGGTGAACGGATCCTGCCACCAGTAGCCCCCACCTCGCTCGACGGTGCGTACGCGCATTGCGCCGCAATCGCCGCACGTCACTACGAGAACTTTCCGGTCGCGTCCCGGTTGCTCCCCCCTGCGATGCGGCCGCACATCACCGCCATCTATGCGTTCGCCCGGACGGCGGACGATTTCGCCGACGACGAGGGGCGCCCGGCCGACGAGAGGCTGCGTCTTCTGAAGGAGTGGCGCGAGAAGCTGCACCGGACCGTGCGGGGTCAGGGGGAGACGGATCCTGTGTTCGTTGCGCTCGGCGTCACCATGAAGCAACGCGATCTGCCGGTGCAGCCTTTCGAGGATCTGCTGAGCGCCTTCGAGCAGGATGTCACCGTCCAGCGATACGAGACGTGGGACCAGTTGCTGGACTACTGCCGGCGCTCGGCCAATCCAGTGGGGCGCCTCGTGCTGCGTGTCGCCAACGTCCGCGATGCCGGCGCGGAACAGGCGTCCGACGCACTGTGCACCGCGCTTCAGCTCACGAATTTCTGGCAGGATTTCGCGGCCGACTGGCATGCCGGAAGGCTGTATGTGCCCAGGGAGGAGTTCACGGCGGCGGGCGCCTCGGAGCGCGATCTTGACGCGGCGCGGATGACTCCCGAGTGGAAAACAGCCATGCGCGCGTGCGTAACGAGGACGCGCGCGCGCTTCGACGCTGGCCGTCCGGTTACCGACGCCGTCCGCGGCCGGCTGCGGTTCGAGCTCAGGGCGACCTGGCTCGGCGGATCACGCGTCCTGCAGAAGATCCAGGAGGGAGACTACGACACGCTGCATTCGCGACCGAAGCTCACCGCCGCCGACGCCTTGAGAATCCTGCCGGCAACCCTCTTGTGGAAGAATCGCACGTAGCACCCCGCGATGTCCCGCGACACCAATTTCTATTACTCGTTCCTCGTCCTGCCGCCGGACAAGCGTGCCGCCATCATTGCCGTCTGGGACTTCTGCCGTGCCGTGGACGACGCGGTAGACGATGCGGGGGAGCGTGACGCGACGGTGGAGGTGGAGCGATGGCGCCGTGAGGTCGCCGTCTGGTTCGAGGGGGGTCTGCCGGAAAGCCCGCAGGCACGGGTGCTCGCGCCGCTCGTCCGGCGCTTCAACCTCCCGCGCGACGCGTTCGACGCGCTCGTCAACGGCGTGGCGATGGACGTCGGCTCCAGGCGTTACGAGACCTTCGACGATCTCTACCTGTATTGCACGCGCGTTGCCTCTGCGGTCGGCCTGATGTGCCTCGAGATCTTCGGCTACTCGGATCCGAAATCGAGGCAGTACGCCACCGACCTGGGGGTCGCGCTCCAGCTCACGAACATCCTCCGCGACGTTCCCGAGGATCTTGCTCGTGGACGCGTGTACATTCCGCAGGAGGACTTGCGCCGCTTCGGCTGCAGCGAAGAAGATTTGGCGCGTGAAGCGGCGAATGCGGGCCACGGCGTCCGGTCGGGCGCCGTGAAGTTGCTGTTGCAGCACCAGGCCGTCCGCGCGCGCGAGTACTACGCGCGCGCCGCGGCGGCGCTTCCCCCATCCGACGCGCGGCGCCTCGCGGCCGCGGAGATCATGGGCGCCATCTACTTCGCGATCCTGAAACGAATCGAGGCGGCCGACTATGACGTCTTCTCGAAAGTGATCCGGATCCCGCGCCCCCGCAGGGCACTCATCGCCCTGGGCACATGGGCGAGAGTCCTGGCCGGGGCCTGACCCCGAATCCGCTTCGTTTTTCAGTGTCTGTAAGTTACAGGAGTACGTCTGCCGAAAAATAGCGGGGGCGCCGTCGACGGGGTCGGGCCCCCTGTCGTGATCGGCGGCGGATTTGCGGGGCTGAGCGCAGGGGCGCTGCTGGCGGAGCGCGGCGTGCCGGTGATCGTCGTCGATGCGCGGCCGGTGCTCGGCGGGCGCGCGACGGCATTTCGCGATCGCGTTACCGGGGAAGTCGTCGACAACGGGCAGCACGTGATGTTCGGGTGTTACCGCGAGACGATGGCATTTCTGCAGCGGATCGGCGCGACCGCAAATGTGCGGCGTCAGGACGCGCTCGAGATTCCGTTCCTGGATGCGGCTGGCCGCCGAACCGTGCTGTCCTGCCCGCGCCTGCCGGCCCCGTGGCATCTGCTGGCGGGCGTGCTGCGGTGGGACGCCCTGCCTCTGCGTGACCGGCTTTCCGCGATCCGGCTTGCGCGCCCGTTGAGGAAAGCAGGTGACAGCGCGGACGCGACCTCCACGGTGGCGGAGTGGCTTCGCGCTCACGGGCAGACCGAGCAGCTCATCGCCTGGTTATGGGAACCCCTTGCGGTGGCGGCGCTGAATCAACCGATCAGCGAAGCAGCCGCTGGGCCCTTCATCCGGGTACTCGCCGACCTGTTCCGGCCGGATCGAAGCGCCTCGGCGCTCGTCCTGCCGACTACTCCTCTCGACCAGATGTATGCGGAGCCGGCGCGTTTCTTCATCGAATCCCGCGGAGGGAACGTTCGCACGAGCGCGCTTGCGCGCGTCATCACTGACGGCACGAGGGTTACTGGCGTCCAGCTCCGCGACGAATGGATTCCCACGGAGACGGTGATCTCGACTGTGCCCTGGCATCAGCTCGGCACACTGTTCGAGGATCTGCCCGCGCCACTGACCGGCATTGTCCGCAATGCGTCGCAGATGCAGTCGAAGCCCATCGTCACGGTCAACCTGTGGTACGACCGCATCGTCATGGAGGATGCCTTTATCGGACTCCACGGACGCGCGATGCAGTGGGTCTTCGACAAACGACGCGTTTTCGGCGAATCGGCATCGCATCTGTCGCTCGTATCCAGCGCCGCGTCCGAGCTCGTCACACTCGAAGCCGAGCAACTGATCGATCTGGCGGCCCGGGAGCTTGCAGAGAGCCTGCCCGGCGCTCAGGAGGCGACAGTCGTCCGCGCTACCGTGGTCCGCGAGAGACAGGCGACGTTCTCCTTGAGCCCGGGACAACCACCTCGTCCCGGGACAGCGACACCATTAAAGGGTTTTTACCTCGCGGGAGACTGGACCGACACCGGTCTCCCCGGCACGATCGAGAGCGCGGTAAGGAGCGGCCATACGGCGGCCGGTACAATGCTGAAGGGTGAAGTTTGAAGGCTCACGTAAGGGAATGAAATCGGTCATCGTCCACTATCAGGAGATCGCGCTCAAAGGGAACAACCGTCCATGGTTCGTGGCGCGGCTGGCGCGCAATCTGCGCACCGCGACGAAGGGGGTCGGCGTCCGCGAGGTGCGCGTTCTGATGGGACGGATTGAACTGGTGCTGGCCGAAGGGGCCGAGTGGAACCAGATCAGCAGTCGCCTCTCCGACGTCTTCGGCGTCGCCAACTTCGCCAGGGCCGGTCGTGCGCCCCTGGACGTCGACGCAATTGCGCGCGAGATCCTCAACGAACTCGGGGACCGTCAGACAGACACGTTCCGGGTCAGCGCGCGCCGGGCGGACAAGCGGTTCCTCCTCACCTCCCCCGAGATCGAACGTGAAGTCGGCGGCCGGATCAAAGAGGCGCGCGGCTGGCGCGTGGACCTGTCGCATCCCTCGCTCACGATTCACGTCGAAGCGCTGACCGGCGACGCGTTCTACTTCTTCGGCAAGGAGCCGGGAGCCGGCGGCCTGCCGGCAGGCACGAGCGGCCGCGTCGTGTGCCTCCTCTCCGGCGGGATCGATTCACCCGTCGCGGCGTGGCGCTTGATCCGCCGCGGCTGCCGGGCGATCTTCGTCCATTTCCACAGCTACCCGATTCTTTCGCGGGCGTCGCAGGAGAAGGTCCGCGAGCTGGTCGGCGTGCTCACGCGCTTCCAGTACGACTCGCGCCTGTTCCTGGTCCCCTTCGGCGAAATTCAGCAGCGTGTCGTCCTCTCGGTCGCCCCGCCCCTGCGGGTGGTGGTCTATCGCCGGCTGATGATGCGGATCGCCGAAGCCGTTGCATTGCGCGCGCGTGCGCAATCACTCGTTACCGGAGAGGTCGTCGGTCAGGTCGCATCGCAGACACTCGAGAACATGTCGGTGATCGATCGCGTGGTGACGATGCCGGTCCTGCGGCCGCTGGTCGGCATGGACAAGGATGAAATCACCGCGCAGGCACAGCGGCTGGGGACGTACCCGATCTCGATCATTCCGGACCAGGACTGCTGCACGCTGTTCACGCCCCGGCATCCCGCGACCAAGGCCCGGCTCGCGGACGTGGAGGCCGCCGAAGCCGCGCTGCCGATCGAAGAGATCGTGACCCAGGCGCTCACTGCCGCGGTTATCGAAAAAGCTCACTACCCGGTATAAGATTTCCCACGATCGGAAACAGGAGACAACGCGTGAAGATCAGCGCAGGCAAGCTTGCGGGTATGAAAGCGGTGGCGAATCAGCACGGCGTGATTGCCGCGGCCGCAATGGATCAGCGGGGCTCGTTGAAGAAGGCGCTGGCGAAGGAAAAGGGGGCGGACATCGGGGACGCCGACATGCAGGAGTTCAAGTCCCATGTCACCGAAGTCCTGACCCGGCACGCGAGCGCCATCCTCCTCGACCCTGAGTGGGGGCTCCCCGCCAGTAAACGCCGCGCGGAAGATGCGGGGCTGCTGCTGGCGTACGAGAAGACCGGGTACGACGCAAACACGCCAGGGCGGCTGCCCGACCTTCTTGACGACTGGTCCGTGCGACGGCTGAAGGAAGCCGGCGCCGACTGCATAAAGATCCTCCTCTACTACACGCCGACCGATTCGCAGAAGATCAACACCCACAAACAGGCGTGGGTCGAGCGGATCGGCGACGAGTGCCGCGCCAATGACATCCCCTTCTTCCTCGAGTTCATAGGCTACGAAGAAGGCCTCGACGAGAAGGGTCCCGAGTTCGCGCGAAGGAAGCCCGAGATCGTCACCGCGAGCATGCGGGAGTTCACGAAAGACCGCTACGGCGTCGACGTGATGAAGGTCGAAGTGCCCATCAACCTGAAATACGTCGAAGGGACCCGTGCCTTCGGGGGCCAGGCGGCGTATACGAAACAGGAGGCGATGGACCACTTCCGCCGGTCCGCAGAGGTTGCGACCAAGCCGTTCATCTATCTGTCCGCAGGGGTCAGCAACGCCGAGTTCACCGAATCCCTCGAGCTGGCTGCGGAAGCGGGCACTCGGTTCTCAGGCGTGCTGTGCGGACGGGCGACGTGGAAGGACGGCATCCCCATTTTCGGCAAGCAGGGTCCACAGGCATTCCGCAAGTGGCTCGAAGAGGAGGGCGTTCGGAACATCGCGAACGTCAACGATCGCCTGAAGGCCGCGCGACCCTGGTACGAGTTCTACGGGGCGGCCTCGGCAGACGCGTTGCGGTAACCCGGGGACCAACGATCGACGAGCGGACCGGCGGCGCAGGTCGTGACCAGCGCCATTTACCACCATCATCGCAAACACCTCGGGCGGAAGCAGCCCGAGCTCGTAGCCGATGTTGAGGATCACGAGCTCCATCAGGCCGCGGGTGTTCATCAGCGCGCCGAGAGTCAGCGCCTCTGCACGCGGCATCCCGGCGCCGAGCGCGGCCAGCGCCGTCCCTCCGAACTTTCCCACCGTCGCAACCACGACGATCGCGGCGCACCAGATCCACGACCCGTCTTCCACAGCCAGTAATCGCAGATCAGTCCGAAGGCCGGTCAGTGCGAAAAACACGGGCAGGAGAAACCGCGAAGCAGGCGCTTCGACCGCTGCGACGAGCGGGCCAAGTCGCGGCACGAGCGCCGCGCTGAGTGATCCGGCAACGAACGCCACGAAGACGCCGTGGACGGTCCACGGGATTCTGGCCTCGCCGCCTGCCACCAGTCCGGCGACTGAACCGGCGAGGACCCACGCCGCGGCATCGTTGATGGCTGCGCAGACCAGCGCCGTGTCGCCGGGAACCGTGCCGTCGAGCCGGCGCTCGGCGATGATCCGGGCGAGGACCGGGAAAGCGGTGACGCTCATCGCGGTCCCGATGAACAGGATGAACGCCAGCCGCGGGATCGCGGCGGTTCCGAACGCGTCGTAAAGAAGCACCGCCAGGACGCCGCCGAGCGCGAACGGGACAATGATCCCGGACGCCGAGATGACGGCAATCGCGCGGGAGTGCCGCCGAAACGTGTCCAGCTCGACGCGCGTCCCCACGACGAACATGAAAAGGACGACCCCCGCCTGTGCGATGAACGCCAGCGCCGCGCGCGAGTCGCCAGGGAAGAGCGCGGCATGCGGCGCGGGAAACAGGTAGCCGAGAAGCGAAGGGCCGAGGAGGATGCCGGCCACCATTTCACCGATGACGACGGGCTGCCGGATCCTCTGGAACAACCATCCGAAAAGGCGCGCCGCGATGATGATGACCGCGA
>Ga0136617_10002685_pt1 | contig 15826 bp, 13 predicted proteins | sample AntDrymUQ3222106_2_FD_129672 | JGI IMG/M metagenome (GOLD analysis project Ga0136617, IMG submission 129672) | Polar desert sand microbial communities from Dry Valleys, Antarctica - metaG UQ322 (21.06) | ecosystem: Environmental > Terrestrial > Soil > Desert | place: Antarctica: Dry Valley...
CCCCATCAACCACTCCCAGGCCGCCAAACCACCATCCAAAGCCCCTCACGCCAGGCCCGCCAGCCCCGCGACCCCGCCCTCACGGCCAACCGGCACGCTTGATGACACATCGAGGCTGGGGGACCGATCGCATTCTCCGAGGCGGTGCGAGCGCTCACGGGAACGCCTTGACGCTGGCCCGGGACTGCCCTCGGGGCAGTCGCTCGTGGCATGAAGACATCCTCGGACATCCGCGCAGCACTCTTGCCGTTCACCATTCGCAATGCGCTCGAAAGCCGGTTCTATAGGAACTTTTGGGAGGGCACTGAACCGGAGAGCGTTATCTGCCTTGAGGATCTACCAAGGCTCCCGTTTCTGACGAAGGAGCGGTATCGGCAGGATTTCATGTTTGATTTTGATGATCCTGGCGACTCGCACTACGTGAGCCACAGCACTGGCACCACAGGGGATTTGACGTGGCGCCACCGTTCGCTCTCGGAGGAGTTTGCAGTGCGCCGACTCTTCGCTGGCACGGTTGGCCGCGGCTCCGAAGCTGTGCCGCCACGGCTCGCGCTCTCGCTCGGTGGCGCGTTTCACGGGATGGCCTTTCCGATACCCGGCGGCGACGTAACGGTTCCTGCGTCTGTTTCCGACGACGTCCAGATTGACAGATTGAGCATTGCGTCGAAATGCTTCAGGCGACCTTTCGCGTCCACGGATATACGGTGCGGCCGACAGCGATCATGGGGCAGCCGACGAGATCGCACTCATCCTCTATGCCCTCACCGAACGGGGGATCGACGCCTCGGCGCTCGCCCTCCAGCGTGTCCATACCTCGTTTGTGTTCTTGGACAAGGGCCTTCGACAGTTCATAGAGACCGGTTTCGGCGTTGATGTGGTTGAGCGCTTCTCCCTCTCCGAGGTATTCGGCGGAGCGACATTCGATCGCCCCCTGAACGCGTTCCTCCTCGATCCATACGTGGTCGGAGAGATCGTTGACGAGAGTGGACGCGATGTGTCGGTGGGGATCGCAGGCGAACTCGTACTTACCGAGTTGTTTCCACTCGTTCAGATGCAACCGCTCATTCGGTATCGCACCGGCGATATCGTTGAGCGGGTCGACGCAGGAGACAACAACGTCGCCTTCCGGTGGTGGGGACGGCGGGTCAACTGCGTCGCGGCCGGTGTGGGTGAAGCCCGCCGATGGTTGTTCGGTTTCCGACACCTCGCGGATGTGTTAGCCGACGAACCCAGCGCGGCTCGACATCTCGTTCGCGAACACGCGACCGCGGTACGTGTCTCCGACTTAGGCCAACCCGCGTTCGATGTCAGGGTGTCTGGGCCGGCAGACGAGCAAGTGGTCGAGCTGACTGTGAGGCTGAGACATCCTCCGCTTCTCTATCCGCACGCATCCGAGGCGTTGACCGCGAGCCTGTGGGCAGTTATGGGACAGATGGCCATGGGCGCAAGCGTTCGGATCAGAGTGTCTTTGGAGCACGCCGGCGTGCAACACGCGCTGCCCGAGCGCTCTCTTAGCGCGGCACCGCCACCCATTCGTCTCGCCGTCGTGGCGCAGCGCTGACGGGGGTTGCTTAGTTGTCGAGTCGCGAGAAGCGACGGGGAAACTCGTCGTTGCGTCCGCGCACCAATAGTGTTGTCGGGCGACGCGCCCCGATCGCCTGTTGCGGCCCTCACGTCCGGCCGTCCTCCGAGTCTACGATCGAGCTCGGAGGTCGGCGGCGATCTCGAATGATGCATGCTGCTGCAGGTGGCGGCCCAGCCTCCCGTTCGCTCGACCTCACCGAGGGCCAGCCGGTGGTGTCACGCCGAGCTGCTTGCAAATGGCGCGAGCAGTTGCGAAATCGATCTCGTTATGAACTGGGACCGCGGTGCGTCGCCTTCCGTCGGGGGCAGCCCACTGGTTCTGCCGTCGTCTACGGGTCGGCAACCCTGCCCACGCAGATGACGCTCGAGCAGGCGGCGCTTCACGTGCTACTGACCGCAGCGTCGACGGTATTCGCTCGTGAGGTCACGCACGAACGGTACCGTGGACCGTGATCGCGGCAAGCCCCATCCCGAATCGGCCGCCGTGCACATCGGGATCGTAGGTGCGCTAGCGCCATCGGCCACGCCGCGTCATTCGAGCCGTGTCCGCAAGAGGGCACAGCCGTCCTCCATGGCATTTAGACTGATCGGCCATGTGGTTTGGGACAACGAATAGGACAACGAGCCCGTATCGGGCTTCGATCGGCACAATTGACCGACCTCGCGATTGTGCTGTTTTCCAGCTATTTCCTCGTCATGGGCGCGGGTGGTTTCGAACCACCGACCTCTCGCGTGTGAAGCGAGCGCTCTCCCACTGAGCTACGCGCCCTCAGGGGCTGACGATTCTACGGGCGCGGCGTGGCGCGTGGGCGCTCGGCGTGGCACCCTTGCGGGAGCGACATGTCTCGCACGGTTCCAGAGGAGCGCCGCGTCGATGGCCCGACGAGCCACGGCGAGGAGATCTGCCACATCGTGACGGAGGAGGATCCGGACACGGCGCTGTGCGGCAAGGACGTCACGGGCTGGCCGTGGAACCCGCCGTGGCCGTACTGCAACGTCTGCCTGGACCTCATGCGGTTCCGCGCCGGCGGTGGGATGTAGGTCAGCGCTCGCCCTTCAGCCGCCGCGACTGGCGCTGGATGCGCTTATAGGAGCGCCCGGCGCGCTCGCGCGCGAGCGTCGCGGCGCGCCGGTCCTCGATCCATGCCTGCTCGCGTTCGAGCTTGCGCCACGCGTCCAGGCGCTCGGGATCGCCCTCCTCGCGCACCGCGCAGCCGGGCTCGTCGCCGTGCGCGCAGTCGGCGAAGCGGCAGCGCTGCGCGAGCGCCTCGATGTCGGCGAACGTCGCGCTGACGCCGCCGTCCCACAGGCCGGCCTCGCGGATCCCCGGCGTGTCGATGAGCAGCGCGCCGCTGGGGAGCGCCAGCAGGTCCCGGGTGACGGTCGTGTGGCGCCCGCGGCTGCCGTCGCCCGCGGCGCTCAGCGCGCCCGTCGCCTGGCGCTCGAAGCCGAGCAGCGCGTTGACGAGCGTCGACTTGCCGGCGCCCGAGGGACCGAGGAGGACGGTCGTGCTGCCCGGCTCCAGCAGCGACGCGACGGGCGCGATCGCCCCCGCGTCGTGGACGCTCACCGCGAGCCCGTCGGTGAGCCCCAGCCGCCGGGCGAGCGCCGCCGGCGCGACGGCACCCTCCGGATCGAGGTCGGCCTTCGTCAGGACGAGCGCGGCCGGCACGCCGCCGGACTTCGCGAGCGCGACGATCCGCTCGGCGCGGCGCTCGTTGGGCTCGGGCAGCGGCTCGACGACGAGCACGAGCTCGACGTTCGCCGCGAGCACCTGCGCCGCGATCGGCGAGCCGGCGGCGCGGCGCACGATCGTGCCGCGGCGCTCGAGCACGGAGGCGATGACACCGTCGGCATCGATCGCCACCCAGTCGCCGGTGGTCGGGGCTCGCTCGCCGGCACCGCGCAGACGGCCGCGCGCGGCCACGAGCTTCGGCGGCTCGTCGCCGCCGGCGACGAGCCAACGGCCGCGGTGCTGCGCCAGCACGCGGGCTGCGGTGAGATCTGGGTCGCCGAGCTGCGCGAGCTCGGCGTCGACATCGGGTCGCCGGCCGACGCCGGCGGGTGGGGCATTCATCGAAGGGTTCTCCAAGGTTTCGTCACGCGGCAGGATGCGGTGGGCGCCCGGGCGCTGCCCCGGGCGCCGTTTCAGGCGTCCGCGGCGTGAGTGACGAGCCTGTGGAGGAGAGTGGTCATCCGCTCACCATCGTAGGCGCTGCCGAGCCGCCGCGCAACGTCGCGTGCAGGCGTCCAGGCGTCCGGGCGACGACTCAACGATGTCGCCGTCCCTGCCGATCTCCGGGACCATGGCCCTCACCGCAGCGCCCCTACGCCCGGCCGCGCCGTGCCGCGTCGCAAGCGTCGCATGGCTCGCAGCCGTCCTCGTCCTCGTCCTCGCCGTCCTCGCCGCGCCGGCGCAGGCCCGGCACACCCCGGGTCGCCCCGCGACCGGCGGCGCCGAGGCCGTCGACGCTCCGGACGATGGCGGCACGACCCCCGGCGACCCCTACGACTGGCCCGTGGAGGTCACGTGGACGCCCCCGAGCCGCTCCCCTCCGTCGTCTTCCCCGCTCCCCTGCCCGAGCCGATGCTGCTGCCGCCCGTCACGACGAGCTTCGTCCGCGGCAAGGTCGCGCGCTTGCGCACCGACGGCAAGGCCGCGATCCCGCGCGGCGCGCCCAAGCGCATGCGCTCGCTCATCTCGCAGTACAACCGCATCGTCGGCCAGCGCTACCGGTGGGGCGGTGGTCACATGGTCCTCGAGGACAAGGGCTACGACTGCTCGGGCGCCGTCGGCTACGGCCTCATCAAGGTCGGGATGCTGCGCTCCACGATGGTCAGCGGCAGCTTCGCCCGCTGGGCGGCGGCGGGCCCCGGACGCTGGGTGACGATCTACGCGAACCGCTCGCACGTCTACACGGAGATCGCGGGGCTGCGCCTGGACACGAGCCCCTACGGTGACGGCGCCGGCGCCAGCGGGGTGCGCTGGCGGCCCGTCGTCGGGCCGCGCAGCGGCTTCAAGCTGCGCCACCCCGTCGGGCTCTGACCCCACCGCGCGACCTGCGTTTGACAGCCGCCGCGTGCGCTAGCGTCGTCCGCCCGCATGCTGCTCGACGTTCTCCTCGCCGCCTTGCTGGGGGCGGCGCTCCTTGTTGCGGCCGGGCTGAAGGCGGCCGGCCGCACGAGCACAGCCGTCGCCGCGGGCACCTTCGGCCTGCACGGACGCGCCGCCCGCTGGGCCTGGCTGCCGCTCGTGATGCTCGAGGTCGTGCTCGCCGCCGCGCTGCTCGCGGGATCCGAGCCCGGCGCCTGGGCGACCGCAGCCGTGCTCGCCGCCTTCGCTTCCGCGCAGGTCGCCGCGATCGCCGCGGGCCGGGCCGGCGCGTCGTGCGGCTGCTTCGGCGCGCGCAGCCAGGTCTCCTGGGGCTCGGTCCTCCACACCGCGCTGCTCGCGGCCGGCGCGGCGCTGCTCGGCCTCAGCGCCGCCGCGGCGCCTGCGCTGCTGCGCGCCGCGGCTGCCGCCACTGCCGTGCTCGGCGCCGCGATCGTCGTGGCGCGCGCGCGCCGGACCAGCGCCCCCGACGGCGCCCTCGAGGTCTCAAGCGAGGGGCCGCCGCTGGGCGCGCGGCTCGAGCTCGACGGCGCTCGCGCAGGCGAACTGCGCCTCGCGTTCTTCGTGTCCCCGGGCTGCCGCCTGTGCCGCCAGCTGCTCGCGCCGGCCCGCGAGCTCGGCGCGACGGTCTACGACGAGGTCGAGGATCGGCAGGCTTGGGCGGCCGCCGCCGTGCCGGGCGCACCGTTCGCCGTCGCGCTCGCCGCCGACGGCACCGTGCTGGCCAAGGGCACCGTCAACACGCGCCGCCAGCTCGCGTCGGTGCTCGCGGCCGGGCGCGAGCGCAGCGGGCAGGCTGCGCCCAACCGCCTGCTCGCGGCCGGGCGCGAGCGCAGCGGGCAGGCTCCGCCCGGTGAGCCCGCCAGCTCGCGCCGCAGCTTCCTCGCGACCGTGAGCGCCGCCGCCGGCGCCCTCGCCGCCGCGCGCACGGTCGGCTCGCTCGTCGAGCCCGGCGACGCCGCCGCCCATCACTTCTGCGGGCACGTCTACACGACCGACGGCTGCCCCCACCCGACCGGCCTGCCGCGGATCGACACCCGCGGCTTTCCGCTGCGCGCCCGCGACGGCCGCCCGATCGACGACCTCGGCCGGCCCATCGACGCCCAGGGCGCCCCCGTCGACGAGGCCGGCGCGCCGCTGCTGGACCCCGACGGACGCCCGCTGCCAGTGGCGACACGCACGCGCATCTGCTCCGCGGCCGGCCGGCGCTTCGGCATCACGACGCGCACCGACGGCGCCTGGTTTCGCTGCTGCGACGGACACGTGCGCAAGCTCTCGGACTGCTGCACGACCTCCTCGCGGCGCATCAACGGCGATCGCGCGCTGCGCGGCTACTGCTATGGCAAGCATCGCGTCTTCTGTGTCATGTACGTCCAGACGAGGGTGCCGTGCTGACCGCCCTCGTCGTCGCCGCGCTCGTCGCGGGGGTCGCGGGCGCCTGGTCGCCGTGCGGCTTCTCGATGGTCGACACGCTCGCCCCGCACGGCTACGCGCGCCGCATGCGCGTGACCCTCGTCGCCTGCGCGGCCTTCGCCGCCGGCGCGCTCGCCGGCGGCGTTGCGACCTTCGGCGGGCTCGCCCTGCTCGGCGACGCGCTCGGCACGGGCGGGGGCGCGGCGGCGGCCGTCGCCGCCGCGGCGCTGCTCGTCGCGGCCGCGGGCGACGCGGCCGGGCGGCGGATCGTCCCGCAGGTCCGCCGTCAGGTGCCCGAGCCGTGGCGGCGCGTGCTGCCGGTTCCGCTTGCGGCCGCGCTCTACGGCGTGCTGCTCGGGCTCGGCTTCACGACGTTCGTGCTCTCGTTCGCGGTCTACGCGCTGGCGGCCGCATGCCTCGCGCTCGGCGAGCCCGCCGCCGGCGTGGCGGTCGGGCTGGCGTTCGCCGCCGGGCGGATCGTGCCGGTCGTCGTCCTCGCGCCGCTGCAGGAGACCGAGCGCGGCGTCGAGCTCGCGGGCGCGATGGGCGACAGCCCCGGCGTCCTGCGCGCGATCCGCGCGACGGGGGCGATCGCGCTCGCCGCCGCGGCCCTGGTCCTCGCGCTGGGCGGCGCGTCCGCGACCGCCGCAGCCGCACCGGGGGCCTTGACCGCCAGCGGCACCGACCCCAGCGCCGGCGGCGGCGCGCTCGCGTGGCAGCTTCCCGGCGGCGGCACGGGGATCATCCAGCGCGCGGGCACGGCGCCCCAGCAGCTGCCGGGCTCCGATCCGGCGCTCGGCCCGGAGGCCGTCGTCTGGCGCGAGGGCGGCGAGCTCGTCGTGGCCGCGCAGGGCACGCTGACGCCGCTGCTGCGGATCGTGGCGCCGGGCGCCGAGGAGCCGGCGGTCTCCGCGCGCTGGCTCGTCTGGCGTGCGCGCGACGGCGGCGGCGATGTGCTGCGCGCCGTCGATCTGCACGCGCCCGAGCAGCCGCCGCAGGAGCTGCGCCGCGCGGCCGGCCCCGATTGCCTCGGGCGGCCGTCGATCGACGGCGATCGCGCGGTCGTCCATGTCGCGACGCGCACGGCGAGCCGGATCGAGGAGATCTACCTGCCGACGCATCGGATCGCCGTCCTGCGTACCGCGAGGGGCGGCGCGCTGCTGCTCAATCCTTCCGAGCTCGCCGGCCAGCTCCTCTACGTCCGCTCGTCGCCGCAGGGCCAGGAGGTGCTGCTCGGGCCGCGCCGCGTCCGCGGCGGCCGGGCCGACGCGCGCCTGTACGTCACGCCCCCGACCGTCCGCCGCGACGCCGGGCACGAGCCCGGCCGTCACCGCCACGGCGCCGGCTACCCGGGCGGCCGTCCCCCGCGGCTGCCCGAACGCGCACCCGCGGGTGTCGACCTCCAGCTCTGGACGACGGCGCTGGCGCCCGACGCCGCCTACGTCACCCGCATCGTCCGCAGCGCGGGCGGCACGGCGACCGAGGTCCTGGCGCTCGGGCGACCGTAGCGCCGGCGGCTCGCCACGGCGCCTCAGCGCACCTGGCCGGAAGTTCTGTGGAGTTTCCGGGATGCCCGGCCGTCAGGCACGGATCGGGCGCCCGGAAAACCCGCAGAACTTGCGGACGGGTGTACTCAGGCGGCGGCGGGCTGGGGCTCGGGCTCGAGCACCGGCGTCGCCACCGTCGGCCGCGCTCGCAGCCCCGGCACGAGCAGCGCTGCGAGGGCACCGACCGCCAGGACCGCCGCGCCGACCGGCAGCGCCGCGACGACGCCGTCGCTGAACGCCTGCGGCGAGGCGTAGGAGCCGTACGCGCTGAACACCGACGCCAGCACCGCGACGCCCATGACCCCGCCGAGCTCGCGGATCGCGTTGGTCGCGCCCGAGGCCTGGCCTGCCTCCTCCGGGCGCACCGCGCCGAGCACGGCGTTCGCCGACGGCGCGAAGACGAGCGCCATCCCGGTGCCGCCCATCATGAACGGCACGACGAGGCTCGCGTAGGCCACGTCCGGCGACGCGACCGCGGCGAGCCATGCGATCGCGCCGGCCTGCAGCGCCAGGCCGGCCACCATGAGCGGCCGCGCGCCGATGCGGTCGCTCAGCATGCCGGCGATCGGCGCGACGAGCATCGGCATCCCCGTCCACGGCAGCGTCCGCAGCCCGGCCTCGAACGGGGAGTAGCCCTGCGCTGTCTGGAAGAACTGCGACAGCAGGAAGATTGCGCCGAAGACGCCGAAGAACATCGCGAACGAGGCGCCGTTCGTGGCCGCGAAGGTGCGCGAACGGAAGAACCGCAGCGGCAGCATCGGCGCGGGCGCGCGGCGCTCCCACCATAGGAAGGCGGCGAGCAGCGCGACGCCCGCCGCCATCGAGGCGACGACCGTCGTCGAGGTCCAGCCGAGCGCGGTCGCCCGGACGATCCCGAACGTCAGGCCGAAGAGCCCGACTCCCACGAGCCCGAGGCCCGGCAGGTCCAGCGTGCGCGCCGGCCCGTGGGACTCCGTCAGGCGGGCCCAGGCGATGGGCAGGAGCACGAGCCCGATCGGGACGTTGAGCCAGAAGATCCACTGCCACGCGATGCCCTCGACGACCGCTCCGCCGACGAACGGCCCGAGTGCGACGCCGAGGCCGCTCACGCCGGCCCAGATGCCGAGCGCCATCCCGCGCTTCTCGGCCGGGAAGGCGTCCGACAGCAGCGTCAGCGTCAGCGGCAGGACGATCGCCGCGCCGAGGCCCTGGATCGCGCGGGCTGCGATGAGCGCGTCGATGCTCGGCGCGAGCGCCGCGGCGGCACTCGCGGTCGTGAAGATGCTGAGGCCGAGGACGAACATCCGCTTGCGGCCGAAGCGATCGCCGAGCGCGGCGCCGGTGATGAGCAGAACCGCGAAGGCAAGTGTGTAGGCGTTGACCGTCCACTCGAGCGACTCGATCGATCCACCGAGGTCGACACGGATCGACGGCAGCGCGACGCCGACGACGAGATTGTCGAGCGCCGTCATGAAGAGAGCGATCGAGACGATCGCGAGGGTCCAGCCGCTGCGCGGTGAGGTGGTCATGGTGCGGCCCTTCCGATCGAGAGGTGTGATTGGTCACTCACTAGCACGACAAAAAAAGAGGGTTCAGCAACCGGCCGCGGTCGGGCCCAGCAAGACGTGTGCCCAGTGCGCATCGGAGTCCTCGGCGCCCATCGCGGCGAGGACGTTGAGCAGCATCCCGTGGGCGAAGAACGCGCGCACCTCGTCCGGACCGGCGCCGGATTCGCGCTCGACGAGTTCGACGAGCTGCGCGAAGCCGCGCCGCATCTCGACGCGGATGGTCTCGTCGTCGCAGGCGGCGTGCGCGTGCAGCTGGACGAGCAGGAGCTCGCGGTCGGCGAGCATCCCGACGTAGGCGCAGCCCATCGCGTCCAGCACGCCGTCGCCGGAGGACTTCGCCTCGGCCGCGGCGTCGACGAACGTGCGATGGATGCGCTCGTTGCAGCGCTGCACAAGCGCGATGAAGAGCTCGGCCTTCGTCGGGAAGAGGCGGAAGAGATAGGCCTGTGAGATGCCGGCGGCCTTCGCGATCTCGATCGTCGGCGTGCCGTGCAGGCCGCGCGCGGCGAAGACGCGCTCGGCGGCCTGCAGGATCGTCTCGCGCCGCTCATCGGCGGTCGAGAGGGTGCGGGAGCTGGGGGAAAAGGTCGTCATGGCAGGAGTGAGTATGCACTCACTCACACGCCATGTCAAGTCTCACGATCGCCGTCTGGCGATGACGACGATGACCATGATGATGAGGACGAGCACGCCCGCCTGCACCGCGAACGACACACCCTTGCCGCTGCCGATCGTCGCGTCGTCGACTGCGCGGAAGAGAATCGAGCAGCCGAAGAACAGCGCGATGCTCCAGAGGATGAGCTTGCGGTCCACGGCTCGCGCACCTTAGCCTGGATCAGTTGACTAGACTCGGCCACGGACCGTGCTAGGCGGGGAGGTAGCGGTGCCCTGTCGCTCGTAATCCGCTCTAGCGAGGCTGAATCCCCTCTCGAGGGGCGAGGCCTTCGGGGTCAGCCCGCCTGCGGTGGTGTTGATGGCCCGGGTCCCGTGCGGTGTCGGCCCGTGAATCAGGTCAGGTCCGGAAGGAAGCAGCCTTAAGCGGTGACCGATATGCGCAGCGGGGGTGCCCGGGCCGGAGCGATCGCAGGCGCAAGCGTCCGGGGACGTCGTCTCGATTGAGGGTGCACGGTCCACTTCCGCACCCGTACCCGCGCTCAGCGGCTGACGGCGATCTTCCGCGTGCTCTCCAGGCGCGCCGCGCCGGAACGCAGCTCGGTCGCCAGGCTGATCGTGGCGCCCTTGCGGTTGCGCAGCGCGCGCTTCGCGCGCGCCGTGAGGCGAACGTTCATGGTGCCCGTGCCGGCCGCCGCGAGCGACCCGCTGCCGCGGCCGATCGTCACTCGGGCACTGCCCGTCCGCAGGTGCAACCGCCGCGCGGTGGCGGCGTCGAGCGTCAGCCGGCCCGCGATCGTGCAGGCGCGCTCGCAGCGGAAGCGCACGCGCAGGCTCGTGCCGCGCAGCGTGCGCAGCTTCATGCGCGCCGGAACCGTCACGCTGCCGATGGGGAGCTGGGGGACCGCCGTCGTCTGCTGCGGTTGCGGTCGCTGCGGTGTCGTCGTCGGGGGCGGGCCGGCCGGCGGCGCCGATGTCGTGGCGCCCGCCGCCGTCACGGCCACGACCTCGCGCGCGACCGCGCGGTCGCCGTCGGGGAAGGTCGCCTGCACCCGCACGACGTGGCTGTCGGCGCTCGCGAACGCCCCGGTGGCCGCCGAGCCCGTCGCGTCGTCGAACGCGCCGTCGTCGTCGAGGTCCCAGGCCAGTGTGGGGGAGGTCGTCTGCGCCCCTGGAGCGATCGTCGCGCCGAGGCTCACCTGCTCGCCCGGCGCGGGCGCGGCCGGCGAGACGGCGAGCTCGGCGGTCGGCACGCGGCTGTGCACCCAGGCGTTGAGCGTCGGGTCGCCCAGGCGGGCGTACACGCCGGGCAGGCCGAGCTCGCCGCACGGGTCAGCGCCCCACGACGTCACACCGACGATCGTGAAGGCGCCGCTGCGGGGAACCATGAGCGGGCCGCCGGAGTCGCCGCCGCAGGTGTCGGTGCTCGCGCCGCCGGCGCACACCATCGACGTCGAGCTGAAGCTCGAGCCCCAGTCGCTCACGCAGGAGCCGTCGCCGACGATCGGCGCCTGCGCCTCGACCAGCGTCGTCGACTGGTCGCCGGTCTCCGTGACGCCCCAGCCGATGATCGTCGCCTGCACGCCGGCGCCCCAGAGGGCGGCGTCGGAGCTGCCGGTGCCGACGAGGCGCAGCGGCTCCTGTGGCGCGGCGCTCGCGAGGTGCAGCAGCGCGAGGTCGTTGCGCGGGACGCCGGTTGCGCTGTAGGCCGGGTGGCGCACGACCGCGTCGACCGCGGAGGTGGACCCGTCGGCTGTCCGGCTCGTGCTGCCGACGCGCACCGGGGAGAAGGCGCCGGCCGTCAGCGCTCCGCCGCCGTTGCCCGTCGCACAGTGGCCGGCCGTCAGGACCCAGCGCGCGCTGACGAGCGTGCCGCCGCAGACGTAGTAGGAGCCTCCCCCGGTGGTGTAGAGCACGGAGGTCTGCGCCGGCCATGCCTGCGCCGGCGCATGGCCGTTGACGATCCGTGCTTCGGGAACGGGGGGTCGGGGGGCGGCCGCGGCCGGCACGGTCGCCAGCAGCACGGCGGCGAGCACAGACACGATGAGGCACGGGGTTCGCACGTGGGTCCTATCGGCCGATCGGCGCAGATCCGCGAGCACCCCTGTGCGCCGACCCGGTCACCCGTCGAGTCCGGTGCGGTCAGCGGCGCACCGTGGTCGTATCTGGACAGCGCGCCCAGACCTCCCAGGCGGGATTCTGCCGCACGGCGCGAAACGCGGCGGGGGGTCGCGGCACGCTCCGGTCGCGGTCACGGCGGTCGAGGATGTAGTCGCGGGCGACTCGCGCCGTGTGCGGCACGACGTACGTCCCGCGGACAGGCACAGCGGCCTGGGCGTCAGCGATCGTCGCAGGATCGCGCTGGAGCCAGAGGGCCAGCAGCGGGATCGGGCGGCGGTTGGGCACCGCGAGCGGGTCGCAGGGCAGCCCGCCGCGCACCGCATCGGCAAGCCGTCCCTGGATCGCCTCCTGGATGCTCAGCGCGTTCCCGAGTCGCTCGATCCGCCGCGCCTGGTCGGGGCCGAAGACGAGCAGCCCGACGAGCGCCAGCGCGCCGAAGCGCGCCCACCACGTCCGTTGCGCGCCGGGCAGCAGCTCGAGCCATCCGAAGACGCCCGCTCCGGCGAAGATCGCCAGCAGGGTGGCCGTGAGCAGGAGGTAGCGCGTGATGATCGGCAGGCCGGCGGCGGCCAGGACGCAGAACGCCGCGACGGCGAGCAGCCCGGCGGCGGCGCCGAGGCGCACCCGCCGGTCGCGACGCCAGGCGAGCGCGAGCAGGCCGCCCCCCGCGGCCGCCACGAGGACCGGCTCGCGCAGGATCTCCCCGAGCCGGCGCGGCAGCGTCGCCGGGACGTGCTGCAGGCCCGTGATCCGCCCCAGCAGCTCGGCGTTGTCGCGCGTCCCGGTGAGCGAATGCAGCGGATCGCCGGTGAGCAGGAGATCGTGCAGCGCCCACAGCAGCGGCGCGGCGGCCGCGAGCAGGACGAGCGGTGCGGCGTCGCGCCAGCCGGCCGCGCGCCGCGGGCCGCGGCGGCGTGCCGCCGAGCGCACCCCCGGGCCCAGGAGCCAGACGAGATAGGCGGCGCTGAAGAGCCAGGCCTCGGGGCGCAGCAGCCCCGCGAGCGCGAGCAGCACGAGCACCGGCCCGCCGCAGCGCGGTCGGCGCGTCTCGACGAGCAGGGCGCCGAGCACGAGCACGAGGTACGGGATGTCGACGTAGGCGCGCGCGCCGAAGTCGAGCACCGGCACGCGCGTGAGGACGATGGCTGCCGCAAGCGCCCCAGCCGCGGCATTGAACCACGCCCGCCCGAGCGCGAAGACGACCCAGCCCAGGAGCGCGAGAGAGACGAACGCGACCGCGACGGCCGCCGTCGCGGCAGGCTCCCCGTGCAGCCCGTCGACCTCCAGCGAGCTCAGCGGCGACAGGAGGATCGCGCCGAGCGTCGCGAGCGGATGCGGCGTCGGCGCGATCGCCACGTCGAGGTCCGGCAGCGTGCCGTGCGCGAGCTGCCGCCCCCAGACGAGCGCGTAGAGCGTGTCGTAGTTCGCCAGCCCGGGGCCGGCCACGAGCCTGAGCACGGCGGCGCCCACCAGCACCCCGGCCGCGAAGGGGATCCGAGCCATCGCCGCGAGACGGTAGCCCGCCCGCCCGCGCCGCGCGCGGAGCTATCCTCGACGCCCGTGTCCGACGCGCCCTCGCTCTACCGCCGCCACCGCCCGCGCACCTTCGCCGAGGTCGTCGGCCAGGAGCACGTCGTGCGCACGCTGCGCAACGCCGTCACGCAGGACAAGGTCCACCACGCGTATCTCTTCGTCGGCTCGCGCGGCACCGGCAAGACGTCGATGGCGAAGATCCTCGCCGCCTGCCTGAACTGCGAGCGGGGACCGACGGTCGAGCCCTGCGGCCGCTGCGAGTCGTGCGTCGCGATCGCATCGGCGACGTCGCTGGACGTCATCGAGATGGACGCCGCCTCGAACAACAGCGTCGACGACATCCGCGACCTGCGCGAGAGCGTCGTCTACGCGCCGGTCTCCGGCCGCCACAAGGTCTACATCCTCGACGAGGCGCACATGCTCTCGACACAGGCCTGGAACGCGTTCCTCAAGACGCTCGAGGAGCCCCCGCCGAACACGGTGTTCGTGCTCGCCACGACCGAGGCAGGAAAGGTCCTGCCGACGGTCGTCGACCGTTGTCATCGGTTCGACTTCGCCCGCCCGTCGGTCGAGCAGCTCGCCGCGGTCGTGCGGCGCGTCGCCGAGGCGGAGTCGATCGCCGTCGCGCCCGACGCGGTGGCGCTGCTCGCGCGCCACGCGACCGGCTCCTTCCGCGATGCGCTCGGGACGCTCGAGCAGCTCGTGACGTATGCCGGCAGCGAGATCGCGACCGAGGACGTGCTCGCCGTCCTCGGCGTGGCCGACGCCGACCTACTCTTCGCCGCGCTGGACGCAGTCGCCGCGTCCGACCCGCGCGCGGCGCTGCTCACAGCTGCCCGCCTCATGCAGACCGGCCGCGACGCACTCGGTGTCGTGCGCGACCTCGAGGCGCATGCGCGCGACCTCATGGTCGTGCAGGCGCTCGGGGACGTGCCGTCCGAGCTGCGGATCACCCCCGAGCGCGACGCGCGCCTGCTCGAGCAGTCCGGTCGCCTCGGGGCCGGCGCCGTCGCGCGCCTGCTCGACCTGCTCGCAGCGGCCCTCGAGGCCACGAGCAACAAGTCCGATGCGCGCACGCAGCTCGAGCTCGCGCTCGTGAAGTCCGCGGCGCCGGCCGTCGATCCGTCGACGCAGGCGCTGTTGCAGCGCATCGAGCGCCTGGAGGCTGCGCTCGCCGGCGCGGGCTCCGGCTCGCGCGCCGAGGCGCCGGCGCCGCCGAGCGAGCCGGCGCCCGGGCCCGAGAGCCCCGCGCCCGCGCCGGGGCCGGCGCCGGAGGCGCCCACGCCGCCCAGCCAGCCACCGCCGCCGACGGCGCCTCCGCCCGCGCCCCCGGCGCGCGCGAATGGCGACGCCCATGCGATCGCCGTCGCCGTCGCGCCGGATGCCGGACCGGCGCTCGAGCTCGATGGCCTGCGCACGGTCTGGCCGGCGGTCGTCGAGGCCGTGAAGGCATCGGGCAACGCGCTCTGCGCGGCGGCGCTCGCCGGGGCGCAGCCGATCGCCGTCGAGGACGGGCAGGTCACCGTCGCGTTCCCGCCAGGCGCCGGGTACCAGCGCCGCAAGGCCGAGGACGACGACTACCGCGCCTGCGTGGCCGCCGCGCTGCGCGCCGTCACTGGCGCCAATGCCCAGATCGCCTACGTGCTCGAGGAGGCCGAGAGCGCCGGTACGCGAGCGGCCGCGCCGCCGGCGCTGACGGAGGACGAAGTGGTCCGGCGCTTCGTGGCAGAGTTCGACGCCGAGGAGATCCACCCCGACCCCGATCCCACACCAGGTCCCGAGAGCGAGGCCCGCTGATGCCGCAGCCGAACATGAACCAGATGCTCAAGCAGGTTCAGAAGATGCAGAAGGACATGATGGCCGCCCAGGAGCAGCTGGCCAACGAGACCGTGCAGTCGTCGGCCGGCGGCGGCATGGTCACCGTCACGGTCACCGGCGACCTCGTCGTCAAGGACATCACGATCGCCCCCGACGCGATCGATCCCGAGGATCCCGAGCTCCTCCAGGACATGGTGCTCGCCGCCGTCAACGAGGCGATCCGCCAGGCCCAGGAGCTTGCCGCCACGAAGATGGGCGGCCTCACGGGCGGCCTGGACCTCGGCGCCCTCGGAGGTCCCGGCGGCCTGCCCGGTCTCGGGATGTAATACGCGGTCCGTCCCGTGAGCCCGAGACCCGCACGGTCCCACAGGACGAATCGCTAGTGGACGCGTCCGCAAGTTCGCCGGGTTTTCCCAGCGCCCGATCCGCGCCTGACGGCCGCCGGCGCCCGGCCACGTGCCAGAGGCACGCGCGCCGGGTCACCGTCGACCGTCAGATCACGGCCGGGCATCCGGCAAAACCTCGCCGAACTTCCGGCC
>Ga0136617_10002686_pt1 | contig 15823 bp, 11 predicted proteins | sample AntDrymUQ3222106_2_FD_129672 | JGI IMG/M metagenome (GOLD analysis project Ga0136617, IMG submission 129672) | Polar desert sand microbial communities from Dry Valleys, Antarctica - metaG UQ322 (21.06) | ecosystem: Environmental > Terrestrial > Soil > Desert | place: Antarctica: Dry Valley...
GCCGTCGTGTCGGTGTCGTAGCCAGAGACCTCCGCGTCGTCGATCACGAAGTCGAACTCGTAGCCCTCGATGGCCAGGGTCTTGGTGAGGAACTGGTCGTAGGTGCAGCCGCCGCACACGCCGATCTTCTTGCCGTCGAGATCGGTCGAGAGGTCGCTCACCGTCTCGTCGTCGGCCGCGACGACCACGACGGCTGGTGTGTAGTTGTAGGGCTCGGTGAAGTCGATGACCTGTTGCCGGTCGTTGGTCGGCGTCATCGAGCCGACGGTCGTGTCCCACCGGCCGTTCCAGCTGCCGGCCGTGATGACGTCCCACGCGGGTGTCTCCCAGGCGACCTCGACGCCGAGCCGGTCGGCGATCTCGGTGGCCACGTCGATGTCGAAACCCTCGTACTCGCCGGTCTGCTCGTCGAGCGAGGACTGCGGCGGGTACGCCGGGTCGGTGGAGACCGTCAGGGTTCCCGTGTCGCAGATCTCGGCGAGCAGGTCGGTGGTCTCACCCGCGCAGACGGTGTCGCCACCCGCAGCCGGGGTCGTGTCGTCACCCCCGGCCGAGTCGTCGCCGGTGGAGCTGTCATCACCACCGCACGCGGCCAACAGGGCGACCAGCGCCATGAGCAAGACGACGAAAATGGAACGAGTACGCATGGACTACCCCTCGGGATGAACGCTGCGTGCAACCGCGGAACCTTACCGCCCACCGGGCGAGCGGAACCAGCATCTGGCGAACGCATCGTCGACCCGACCGGTATGTGCGGCCAGCCGTTCGAGTTCGGTGACCGAGCGCCGCATCGCCAGCAGCCGGAATCTGGAGGTTGTGGGCGCCGTAGAAGCGGCGCCGAGGGGCCGGCTCAGCGAAACGCCCGTTTGATCCGGTGGGGGGTGTCGCCCGGCGGGAGGGTGCCTTGGGGCTGCTCGCTCAGCAGTCCTGCCTGGATGTGGTCGAGCAGTTGCTGGCCCGACGCGTCGGCCTGGTTGAGGTCGAGGTGCTTCAGTGGCCCGTCGATGAGCAGCATCGACAGCCCGTGCACCGCCGACCAGGCCATCAGTTCCGCGTTCGGCCGGCGCGCGGGTGGGAGCAGACCGACGGCGACCAGGTCGTCCAGCGCGGCATTGAGCAGCCCGAACGGCGTGAGGCCGGTGTCACCGGTGGCGTCGTCGTCGTCGTCGGTCAGCTCGTCCGCGGCGGTGAAGGCGGTCCGGAACAGGCCTGGCTCGTCGCGGGCGTAGTGCAGGTAGCCGGCGCCGACCGCCCGCAGCCGAGCGAGGGCGGTGTCCTGCGCCGGCAGGTCCGGGACGGCATGCTGCTCGGTCTCCATTGCCCGGGCCAGCTGACCCATCGCCGCGGCGCAGACGGCGCGCAGCAGGGCGTGGTGGTCGGCGAAGTGCCGGTACGCCGCGTTCGGGGACACCCCGACGCGGCGGGTCGCCTCGCGCAGGACCACGGCTTCCGGACCGCCTGCGCGCGCGAGCTCGATGCCCGCCGCGAGCAGCGCGGCAGGCAGGTCGCCGTGGCGGTAGGTCCGTCGAACAGTCCCCGTCATGTTGACAGTGTCCACGAACGCGGGCACCCTTACCAGCACCACGTGGTGGACACCGTGAACATATGAGGGAGACCGGCATGACGACGAACGCCCGTACGCGGCCGGGGGCGGTGCTCGCCGTGATGTGCCTGGCGGTGTTCACCGTCAACGTCGACACCACGATCGTGAACGTCACCCTGCCGACGCTCGTGTCGCAGCTCGGTGCGACCACACGTGACCTGCAGTGGATCGTCGACAGCTACCAGCTGGTGTTCGCCGCGCTGGTGCTGGCCGGCGGGAGCCTGTCCGACCGGTTCGGACGGCGCACGGTACTGCTCGTCGGGCTGGCCGTCTTCGGGCTGGGCAACACGCTGGCCGCGTTCGCCGACACCCCCGGGCAGCTCATCGCCACGCGCGCCTTCACCGGCATCGGTGCCGCCGCGGTCTTCCCGACCACCCTGTCGATCCTCACGCAGGTGTTCCGCGAGCGGGCCGCACGGGCGAAGGCAATCGGGCTGTGGGGCGCCAGCACCGGCCTGGCCGTCGCGTTCGGGCCCATCACCGGCGGCGCGCTGCTCGAGAAGTTCTGGTGGGGCAGCACCTTCCTGGCAAAGCTCCCGGTCGCCCTCGTGGCGATCGCCCTCGTCGTGCTGCTGGTTCCCGAGAGCCGGGACCCCGAGGCGCGCCGCGTGGACGTGCTGGGACTGGTGCTGTCGGCCCTCGGTCTGGCCGCGCTGGTGTACACGATCATCGAGGCGCCCGGCCACGGCTGGACGTCGGCGCGCACCCTGCTCGGCCTCGCCGCGACGGCCGCGCTCTTCGCCGCCTTCGTAGGGCACGAGCGCCGCACCCCGCAGCCCATGCTGGACCTGCGGCTGTTCGCCGACCGCCGGTTCACCGCCGCCGCGCTGGCCATCACGGTGGCATTCTTCGCGCTGTTCGGCTTCATCTTCCTCATCACGCAGTACTTCCAGTTCCTGCGCGGCTACAGCCCGCTGGAGACTGGGGTGCGGATCCTGCCGGTCGCGCTGTGCGTCGCGGCCGGCTCGATCGCCGGGACGCTGCTGGTCGTGCGGCTGGGCAACAAGGTCGTGGTCACCGCCGGCCTGCTGTCGCTGTCGGCGGCCTACGCCTGGATCTCCACGGCAAGCGGCGCCACGAGCTACCCCGAGATCGTCGGGCAGATGGTGTTCCTCGGCCTAGGCATGGGGCTTACCAGCGCGCCCGCAACCGAGTCGATCATGGGCGCCGTGCAAACCGACCAGGCCGGAATCGGCTCGGCGGTCAACGACGCGACCCGCGAGGTCGGCGGGACACTGGGGGTCGCCGTCATCGGCAGCGTGTTCGCGTCGCTGTACGCGTCGCAGATCCAGGGGCTGCGGACCATCGTCCCTGTCGACGTCGCCGCGACGGCGGAGCAGTCGATCGGCGCCGCCCTCACCGTCGCCGCGCAGCTGCCCGCCGGCCCGGCGGCCGCCGTGCGCGCCGCAGCCGAGCACGGGTTCTTCGACGGGCTGACGGCTGGGTGTCTGGTCGCGTCCGGAGTCGCCCTGTCCGGAGCGATCGTCGCGGCCCTCACCCTGCCCGCCCGTCCGCAGCCCGCAGCCGCGCCGGAGCTGCCCGAACCCAGAGACAGCGATGCGTCGACGGCGCTCGCCGCCGACCCGGCATGAAGTCCCATCACGCCCGGTTCGGGAACCGTCCGTGACGCCTGGCACTAGACCGCCCTGCCCGGCCGGCACGACGGTCGCCGCCGCACGGTGCGCCGGACGTGGCGGACCGACCAGCTCACCGCCTACCGGCTGGTGAGCGATGTGGTCGCGACCGCCGCATACTCAGCCGAGGTGCTCGGGGTCGTGTGGGACGAGCGGGTCGAGGAGGACCTGCCCTCGGTCGGTGACCGGTTCACCGCCCGCAACCGCATGGGTGGCACGCGCTGGACCAGCACCGCGACGGTCGTCGAGGCCGAGCCCGGACGGCGCTTCGCCTTCGCGGTCGGGCCCGTCGAGCGGCCCACCGCCGTCTGGAGCTTCGACCTGTCTGCTGTCGACGTCCCTGGTGCAGGTACGGCGACGACGGTCGAGTACACGGTCGTGCTCGGCAGCGGCCCGTCGATGTTCGACACGATCAGGCACCTGGAGACCGACCGGTACGACGCGATCGTGGACGAGCGCCTCGACGGGTTGTCAGCCTCGATGGCAAACCTGCTGGACGCCCTGGGTGCCTGTGTTGACCCGCACCGCTGCTCAACGTCGTTCCACTGGCGGACGCCTCAGATGCGCTTCGAGAAGACGGTGCGGTGGTCGCGACCGGAACGAGGTGTTCGGCCACCCACTGATGATCATCTCGCTGCGGAGGATGGTGTCGATGACCCGCCCGACGGAGTTGTCGGCGAGGCCGCGGTAGAGGGTATCGACCGGGTCCGCGGCGGTGTAATACTTGATCTTGTACCCGGCGTGGACGGCGGCGACCCGGCAGGCGACCAGGGTGGTGGGACTTGCCGGTGTCGGCCCGAGCGACCAGGGCGACGTTCGCGGCCGCGGTGATCCACGCCAGGTTGGTGAGGTAGTCCCAGGTGGGTGCCGGGATGGAGGAGGCGGCGAGGTTGAACTCGTCCCCGCTTGCCGTGATCATCTCCGACCGGAGGGCTCGCACCGATGAAGTTGTCGATCATGTGGGGCTGGTTGGGATCGTTTCGCCAGTCGCTGAACAACCAGCTCTGGCCGATCCCCACGATCGGAGTCATCCTGGCCGTCGGCCTCGGGGTTGGCCTCCCGCGAATGGACGCGGCGATCGACCAGGATCTTTCGCCGACGGTGACCGCGTTCCTCTTCGGCGGCGGTCCTGGAGCCGCCCGCACCGTGCTCCAGGCGATCGCCGGCTCACTCGTCACCGTGACGTCGTTGACGTTCTCGTTGACGGTCGTCACGCTCCAGCTCGCGAGCAGCCAGTTCTCGCCCCGGCTGCTGCGGACGTTCACCAGCGACCGGTTCGTCCACGTGACACTCGCCCTCTTCCTGTCAACGTTTACCTACTCCCTCACCGTCTTGCGCACCGTGCGCACGGTCGACGAGAGCCAGGACGCGTTCGTGCCGCAGGTCTCGGTCACCGCCGCCTACCTCCTGGGTCTGGGCAGCGTGGTCGGGTTGGTGCTGTTCCTGGCTCATCTCGTGACGCAGATCCGCGTCGAGACGATGCTGCGGAACGTCCACCGCGACGCCACGCAGACCGCCCGGCGCCTCACCACAGAGCACGGATCTCCGCACGGATCTGAGACCGCCGACCTCCTGACCCCGCCGGCCGGTGCCTGGCCGGTTCTTGCCCGGACGTCCGGCTTCCTCCTACGGGTGGACGAAGACGCGCTGTTGGCGGCGGCGGTTGATCTCGATGTCGACGTCTTGATCGACCGCGAGCCGGGCAGCTCGCTTGTGGCCGGGACGCCGGTCGGCGCCGTGTGGTCACGCAGCGCTCGCGAGCTCGACCAGTCGGCCCGCGACGACGTGCTGAAGCGGATCGCGTCGACGATCGTCAGCGGGTTCGAGCCCACGAATCTCCAGGACATCGGGTTCGGACTTCGCCAGCTGACCGATGTCGCGACGAAAGCGCTCTCACCCGGGGTGAACGACCCGACGACCGCGGTCCACGCGCTCGGTCACTCCGCCGCACTGCTCTGCGAACTCGCTTGCCGCGACCTCGGCCCACGCTTGCTCCGCGATGATCACCACCGCGTACGAGTCGTGCTCCGGCGCCCGACTCTCGCGGATCTGCTCGAGACGGCGGTCACGCAGCCGCGTCGCTACGGCGCGTCCGACCCGGTCGTCCTGCAACGGCTCGCTGCCTTGCTGCGGGAGATCGCCTGGTGCTCGACCGAACCGGACCACCGCCTGGCGATCGAGCTGCAGCTCGACCGCCTGCGAGCGACGATCGCTGGCGCGGACTTCGACTCCGTCGAACTCGAACGGCTGGCCGCACACACCGGCCGGGTCGACGATGCGTTCGCCGGCCGCTGGTTCCCCTCGCCCTAGCACCGCGATGGCGGCGCCAGGCGGTGGGAAGCTGACCGAGGGCCGCCGGTGCCGGGTCCAGCTCACCCGAAACGACCGTTCACGTAGTCCGACGTCCGCTCGTCGCGCGGGCGGTTGAACATGTCGTCGGTCGGCCCGGATTCGACGATGTGACCGGGGGTGTTCTCGGCGGCGAGGAAGAACGCGCAACGGTCGGAGACACGCTGCGCCTGCTGCATGTTGTGCGTGACGATCACGATCGTCACGTCGTGGACGATCTCGCGGATCGTCTCCTCGATGCGTCGAGTCGACGTCGGGTCCAGCGCCGAGCACGGCTCGTCCATGAGGAGGATGTCCGGGCTCACCGCCAACGATCGGGCGATGCACAGCCGTTGCTGCTGGCCGCCGGAGAGTGCACCGCCCGGGGAGTCCAACCGGTTGCGGACCTCGTTCCACAGCCCGGCCCGCCGCAGGCTCGACTCCACCAGCGCCGGCTTGTCGGCGGACTTCACCCCGGTGAGCTTCAGACCGCTCAGCACGTTGTCCGAGATGGACATCGTGGGGAACGGGTTCGGCTTCTGGAACACCATGCCGATCCGGCTCCGGACCTTGGTCACCCGCGTGGCCGGCGCGTAGATGTCGTCGCCGTCGAGCCGCACCTCGCCGGCCAGGGACGCGCTCGGCACGAGCTCGTGCATCCGGTTGAGGATGCGCAGAAACGTCGACTTGCCGCAGCCCGACGGACCGATCAGCGCGGTCACCTCGCCGCGGCCCATCGTGAGCGACACCCGATCCAGCACCTTGTGGTCGGCGAACCACGCCGACACCGCCCGAGCGTCGAGCTCGGAGCCGAGCGGGACCCGCGAGCCTCGTCCGTCGCCGTTCGGACCGGCCTGCGCGCGGCCGGGCGATCGGTCCTTGACGACGTCGAGAACCTCGGTCGCACCGTTGGTGGTCATCGGGTCCTCACATCGTGTTCGGCAGGAGCTTGGCGACGTTCTCGTACAGGTTCCACAGGATCGCGAGGAGGATCGGCGTCGAGATCAGGTAGGCCGGCCAGCGGAGCCAGCGCAGATACGCCCAGGACGTGGCCACGACGAGGCCGACCAGGGCTTGGGTCCAGAGCATCACCGGGAGTGCCGCACCGCTGTCTGGGGTGAGGCTCCGCTCGGCCTCGGTGATGGCCGTTCGGTCGACCCGACCAGGGAGCAGTTCAGACGTGAGGACCGCGGTCACGATGAGGCTCCGGTCGGGCGCGAGCGGCGGGGAGGCGGTCGAGAGCACCAAGCTCGCGGCGGCGCCGTTCGGTGGTGGGATGGCCTGGGTACTGTCGCGGCGGCTGACAACGGCGAACGTCGATCTGGCCTGGCCGGTCGTGACCACGATCACGTCACCACGGCGAAGGTCGCCGAGCGGGCTGAACGGCGCACCGAAGAGCCCGCTCCGCCCGAGCAGGACCGCGGCCCCGGCCTGGCCCGGCAGCGGCGTGTCCCGCCGATGGCCGGGCCCGGCCATCAGCACCCCGCTGGACGTGCCCTCGACCACGACCTGCGCGACACCGAGCCGTGGGATCTCGAGCAGTGCGACCGGCGTCCCGACCGGGATCACCCCGGCCACCGGCGTGACCGCAAGTCCGAGCTCGCCGTTCAGCTGCTGGTAGAGGTTCTCCTGCGCCCGGGCCTGCTGGACGGGAGAGAGCACGACCAGGTATGCGCCGAACCCAAGAATGAGCGCGCCGGCGAGCAGGACTGACGTCGCGACCGCCTTCGCGGTGGTCACCCCGGTCGAGGCCGGCCGAGTCGCCCTGGCCGCTCCGGGCTCCGGCCCAGCCGGACTGGCCGGGCCGCGGGCCGGCGGACCCGCAGCCGATGGGGCGCCGGCGAGGTCAGTGGCCGGCCGGCCGGACACTGCCCGCTCTTGCGTCGCCGTCACGGCCTGGCGCGCTTGCCGGAACGATGAGGTCGGATCCGCTGGGCCAGTGCGGCCGGACTGACCCGGCCGGCCAGTCCGAGCACGCTTGACCCGAGCAGCGCCGCCCCGAGACCGCCGATCAGCACCGCGGGGAGCACGAGATCGAACCACGCGGGCGTGGAGCCGGCGACCGGGTTCATCGGCCCGAACGCGGTGGCGTCCTCCGTGGCGGGTGCCGCTGCCGACGGCGCCGGCGCGATGCCTCCGGCGGCCGCGGGCACGGCGCCGGCACCGGCGCTACCGCTGGCGCCACCGCTGGCGCTCGTGCCGCCGCCCGGAGCCAGCGGTGGCGCCGGAACGGTTGGGCTCGCCGACGGTGTCGGGGTGGGGGAGGGGCTCGGCGTCGGAAAAGCGCCGGCCTGCGCCCGCACCGCTGCCGCTGCGGCCACGGTCTGGGCGATCAGGTCGTCGCCCAACGGCAGGTAGCCCGGGGGCAGCCCGCCGATCAGCTGTCCGAGCTCCTGCCCCGGGCCAGCAGCCTGGTCAAGGATCCGACCGACCGATTCGGCCGTGGCGTCGTCGAGCCCGCTCGTCGGGACGATCGCGTAGTCGATGGTGGTCAGCGGGTAGGCCGCCGGCTCGGTCGAGGTGAAGTCCGGGCTCCGCGTGATGCCGTCCTCGTTGACCACCATCTCGGCGACCGCCGCGTCCATCGACTCCAGCGTGGGTGCGACGTACTCGCCCGCGCCGTTCAGCAGCGAGGCGGTCGGGAACCGGTACGCAGCGGCATTTGCCGTGTCGATGATCGCGACAAAAGCCCGGGTACCAGGCGGCTCGACGCCGTTGAGACCGGGACCGCACTTCTCCGGCTTCTGCTCTGGCGGCGGGCCGAGCACGTACGACGTGCCGGCGAAGGAGTTCGTGACCAGCTTGCGGGCCACCTGGTTCAAGCCCTGAATGGGCTGGAACACCCGTCCCATCCACTCGTCTGGGTCGCGCAGCTCGAACGCCTCAGCCGGGTACTCGATGCCGACGAAGTTGGTGTTCACCTGCATTCCCCACTCGTCCTCCTCACCGTCGAGGAACGCCCGCGCCTCGGGATCGCTCTCGAGGTAGCGGGTCAGCTCGTAGGTCAGGTCCGACAGGTCGGCCATGATGATCGGGGCCGCGCAGTTCGAGTAGTACCCCGACGGCCAGACCGGGCCAGGATTCAGCTCGATGAATTCGGGATCGGCGAACAACGTGACTGGATTCCCGCGCGTCGCGGGGTTGCCGTAGTCCGCCCCTTCCGGTGCGACGCCGAAGTACCCGTACGACTCGGTGATGAGTTTCGCGATCAGGCGCGGGTTGAGCTTCATCTCGGCGATCGGAAGGTGCGTCACGAGGTCGTCCACGCGAAACGCCACCGTGACCGCCGAGCTCGCGACCGGCGCGTAGGTGAACGGTCGGGTCGCCTCGGTCAGGGACGCCGGATCGATCGGGCGACTCGTCAGGGCGACGTCCGTCAAGCCGTTCAAGAACGCGCTCCGAGAGAGCCCTTCACCTTGTGAGGTGTAGTCAAACGTCACCGGTGTGTCCGCAGTGCAGGTCGACCGCTGCCAGGAGGTGATCGCCCGCTCGGACTTCGGTGAGCCAAGAACGCTGGCCTCGGCGTCGGCGAACTCACAGGCTTCGCCGGTGTCGGCGAACGAGAGCGGGATCACGACCCGGTTGTCCCAAGCCCATGGCGCATCGATGACGTTCCCGTGGTGGGGGGCACTCGTGCAAACGGAGTCGTACGTCGCGAAGATCATCGCGCAGGCCGGGAACTCGGGGAACTCGAGGTCCTGCCGTGTGGGGTCCCCGTAGTTTGGCACGACGACGATCGAGCATTGGGTCGTGGCGTTGCACCCGAGCGTGACGCTCTCAACCTTCGTCATCACCTCAAGGTCGACCGAACCGGTCCCATCCGCAGCGGTCGCGGTCTGCAGCCAGTTCGACGGGCCGTCCGGCCGCCCGAGGTCCCAGTTGGGGATGTCAGGGTCCTCGCGCCCGGGATAGTCGTAGATGTCGCTGCCATAGCAGTCCGCCGGGCCCACCGGGTCAGCGGTCCGACACTGGTAGACCCGGACCGGATAACGCGTGTGGTAAATGCTGAACACGTCGGAGATCGGGTTCTGGCTGGGCCGGAATCCATCCCAGCTGACCACGATCACCTCGTTGACCAGGCCCTCGGTCTTCTCCACCGTCACCGATCCCCCGCCCGGCGCTGGGACCGTGACCTCGGAGTCGTCGGCGTGAGCCGGTCCGCTGGTGGCGATGGCCATCGGAGTGGCCACGACGAGCCCGACGGCGATGGACAGCAGCAGCCGGGTTCCCGCTCGCGCGCGACGGGGGCGACAAGATGGGGACGTGCCTGGTCCGGAGGACTGGTGACCGTGGGTCATGCGCTGGCTCCTGTTGTTGCTGGTCGCAGTCGTGCGTCCGGGGGCCGTGCGGCGCGCTCTCGCGCCGCACGCCCCCCGGACGGGGATCTATCGGCTCGCGCCCGGGTCCCCGGTCGGCGAGTGGTGCAGCAAAACTCGTGGACGATCAGTAACCGCAGGCCGCGCCGCTCAACTTGCCGAAACCGAACCTCTGCGTGATCTCAGCGTGCCTGCAGATGTAGCCGTCGGTCGCGAACACCTTCCGGAACGCTCTGCTGGCCTGGTCCTCGGGCTTGATCACGTTGAAGACCTGACGCAGGAACGCCGGCGAGAAGTCAGGGTTGAGTTTGTTTCGCACGAGAGGCTTGGTGCCGTTGATCTGTCGCAGGGTGGCGCCGGCACGGAGGTCCTCGCTCGTGCCCTTGTCCTGGGCGACCCACCTAGCGATCGAGTACGGCAGGATCGCGTTGGGACGGTCGGCGGCGGGAACGGCCGAGCCGTCGTTCTCCGGCATCCCGGCTGGCTGGTTGACGCACGCACCCGGCGTGGTCACCCCGATCGCACTGAGCCAGAACGAGCGCGTGCCAGAACCGGACTGCGGCAGGTACGGCTCGATCTCGGCGTTGTCGCCGCCAACCTGGCTCCAGTTCGTCACCGAGCAGGTGTAGATCGAGTTGAGCTCTGCGGTCGTGAGGTCAGCGGGAGCGTTGAAGTTGCCGCCATCTTCGAAGGCCGCCCAGGTCACGCCGTCGCGGGCGAACGGGATGAACACGAGGTCACCGTCGGTGGCCGGGTTCTTCGCCCGCGAGGAGCGGGCGTAGTCGATGCAATTGTTGCCGGCTGCCTGGTCGGCCTTCAGTGCCGCGACGCCGGCGCTCGAGCCACTCGGCCGCGTGATCGGGTCGCACCCCTGCGCCGGTGTGATCGTGGCGGAGCCGAACGCGTCCCAACCCCACAGCTTCGCCTTCGGGTTGGTTGCGTTGTAGTTGAGGGTGAAGCCTGACTGGGCCAGCGTCCCGCCATCGAGTCCCATGACGTCCTGCGTGGTGTCCGATCCGACGCCGACGATCTGGGATCTGGGTGGGATTGAGGGCGGGTCGGTGGCGACGCCAGCCGAGGCCGGGGCAGCCCCGAGCAGGGTGGCAGCGGCGGCGAGGCCCACGATCGTGGCCAGCACCGGACGGAAGTTCTGACGCATGAAACGACTCCTTGTCACGGGTTGCCGGTCGGCGGACTGCCGACCGGCGCGAGGGCGCAGGTGCAGTGTGCCCAGCACGTCCGGCCGGCGGGGACGTCGCAGATGTCCACGGGATGGCGACCTGGTTGCCACTTCATGTCATGTTTCGCTGACCTGCGGCGGCAGCTCGGCGGCGCCGGTAGAGCGTGACCATCAGGGGCGGCACGAGGATCACCAGCAGCAGCTCGAGTGCGGTCAGCCCGTACATCAGGCGGGTCTGGTCCGAGACGTTCTCCAACGCGCCGAGCGTCTGGACCGAGCCCACGGCCTGCCCGGCGTCGGTCGCGGTGCCGTCGCCGCCGACGACGAGACCAGTCTCCGGATCGATGACCACGCCGCTGGCCGGGCCGGCAGCGACGCCGCCGGTCGTGCCGCCGGCCGTGCCGCCGGCCGTGCCGCCGGCCGTGCCGCCGCCGGCGCCTTGCGTCGCGCCCGGTGTCGGCGTGCTGCCCGGCGGGGGCGTGCTGCCCGGCGGAGGCGTGCCCTCGGTCCCGCACGGCGGCGACGTCACGGCGTCGCAAGCTGGGGGGAAAGGAGCGTCCCGCAGCAGGACGTTGATGCCGCCCTGGAACGTCGGGTTGTCGCAGGCCGCGAGGTCAGTCGGCGGTGCGACGAAGCCCGGGATCCGGCGGACCTGCTCGAACCCGGCCTGCACGAGGTTGATCGGGAGCGGGGAGTAGCCGAGCACGTCGGCCTTCTTCTGGCCGGCGCAGAGGAAGTAGTTGACGAACGTGGAGAGCGACTTCCCCTTCTCGGGGTTGAACGGGGCGGCTGTACTGGTCGGGACGATCATGTAGCTGTAGCTCGACAGCGGGTAGGTCCGGGTGTCCACGTTGTTGTACACGCCGGTCAGGTCCTGCGTGAGGTCGCTGGCGACCTTGGCCTCGGTCAGTGCAACCGCGACGTTCGATGCCGTCGGCCCGACGTAGAACCCGCCCGCGTTCGCCACCTTGACGACGGGGTAGTTCAGCCGCAGGGCGTAGGCGTACTCCACATAGGTGATCGCCCCTTCGCCGTAGGAGGCCGCGACGTAGTTGGCCACGCCGTTCGACCCGGCCTGCGCCGTCGAGCCCGGGAACTGGGGGTAGAACGACGTGAGCCCGCACGGTGGTGTAAGCCCCATGTACTCCTGGCAGAAGGCGTTCCACAGCGTCGAGTACTGCTTGGACATGTAGAGGCTGAACTGGGCAGTCGTGCCAGATCCGTCCGACCGGACCACCGGTTGGATCGCGATGCTCGGCAGCTGCTTGCCGTACTCCGCGGTGATCTGGGGGTCGCTCCAGTTCGTGATCACGCCGGTGAAGATCTTCGTGATCGTCTCACCGGACAGGCGCAGGTCGGTGACCCGCTTGCCGCCGACCGTGAGGTGGTACATGAACGACGTGCCGCCGGCGACGATCGGCAGGTACGCGTAGGGGCGCTGCGGGTTCTCGGGGTTCGATCCGGTCGTCTGGAACGGGATCTCCGACACCGCGAAGTCGGCAGTGCCGAAGATGTACTGCTGCCGCCCGTCCGTCGAGCCGGTGGCGGAGTAGTTGACCGTCAGGTTGTTGCTCGCCACGTCGGTCGCCCACGCGTCGATGGCCACCTGGCTCCAGGTGGAGCCTGCGCCCGAGACCGACACGTACTCCTCGGCCCGCGCGATGGACGGTGCGAGCACACCGAGCCCGGTGAGCGCCGCGACCAGACCTGTGACGGCGCGGACCCTTCGAGTGCGGTGCGGGTGGCGGGACGGGCGGATCATGTGGCTCCTCCTACGCTGCGTGCTTTCCGGCGCTGGCGTCGGCCCAGCTGACCAGGCCCGTTGCCGCCGACCAGTCGCGCCGCGACGAACAGGATCATGACGATGAGCAGCAGCACGAGCGCTGCGCCGTATGCGCGGGCGATCATCTCCGGTTGTGGGTAGCGGACGTAGTTGAAGATGTAGAGCGGCAGGGACACCTGCTGCCCCTCGAACGGGTTGGCGTTCATGGCACCGGTGAATCCCGCGGTCAGCAGCACCGGCGCGGTCTCCCCGACGCCCCGCGCGACGCCCAGGATCACCGCGGTGACGAGGCTCGACCGCGCGGTCGGGAGCACGACCAGCAGCACTGTGCGCCACTGCGGCGCCCCGAGGGCGTACGACGCCTCCCGGAGACCGCCGGGCACGAGGCGGAACACGACCTCGGCGGTGCGGGTGATGATCGGCATCATCATCACCGTCAGGGCAAGCGACGCGGCAAACCCGGTCTTCTGCTGGCCGAACGTCAAGATCACCGAGGCGAAGATGAACAGGCCGGCCACGATCGACGGGAGCGCACTCATCGCATCGACCACCGTGCGGACGAGTCGGGCCAGCCGACCCTTGACCTCGTTGAGGTAGAGCCCCGTCGCGATCCCGAGCGGTACGGAGAAGAGCACGCCGAGCCCGACCTGCTCGAGCGTGCCGACCATGGCGTGCAGCGCGCCACCACTCGTCAGCGGATCGAGCGGCCCGGTGATCCGCATCGTCTCCAGGAAGAAGTTTGGGCGCAGCGCGAGCGCCCCGCGCGCGATCGTGTACGAGATGACCAGCCCGAGGGCGACCAGGACGAGCACCGCCGCACCCGACACCAGGGCGGCTGCGAACTGGTCAACCACGGCGAGCCGGTTGCGCTCGCGCAGCCAGACCACGTTCGTGAAGATCACGAGAAACACGACGTACCAGCAGATCCAGAAGCCGACCACGCCGCTCCACGGCATCATGCGCTCGTAGATGATCCACATGAGCGCGAGCGCACTGACCATGGAGCCGGCCACGCTGAGGGCGCCGTCGAACGTGAACCGACGCGGTCGGAATCGCAGCTCCGGACCGGTCTCGACCGGCCCGTCGGCCACCACGCGGGTCGGGAGGGTGCTCGGCGGGGCCGGGGCGGTGATCGTCATCAGATCTCCGTCGACGCGCCGGAACGGGACCGGTTCACGATCACCGACGCCATGCTGTTGACGACGAGCGTGAGTAGGAACAAGACGAGGCCCGCCGCGAGCAGCGCGGACAAACCGCTCGAGTCGGAGTCGCCGTAGCGGAGCGCGATCAGCGACGAGATCGAGGCCCCTCCGGTCTCGAGCACGCGGATCAGCCGATCCGGTGGTGCGAACAGGACCGAGATGATGAGGTACACCGCGATCGTCTCGCCGAGGGCCCGACCGAGCCCGAGCATGATGCCGCCGATCATCCCGCCGCGCCCGAATGGCAGCACCACCGTGCGGATGACGCCCCAGCGCGTCGCGCCGAGCGCGATCGCGCCCTCCCGCTCACCGACCGGGGCCTGCGAGAAGACCTCCCGCATGATCGCGCAGCTGATCGGGATGATCATGAGTGAGACGACCACGCCGGCGATGAACGTCGAGGCGGCGAACGTCTGCGCCTCGACGCGGAAGAACGGGAGGAACGAGGCGTGGTCTGAGAGCCAGCGGCTCAAGCTGATGATGCGGGGCTGCAGGAAGAAGAACCCCCAGAGCCCGTAGACGATGCTGGGCACGGCGGCCATGAGGTCGATCAGCGAGACGAGCACTCGGCGGATCCGCCCCTTGGCGTACTCCGCGATGAACAACGCAGTGCCGAACGCCACGGGCACCGCGATCACCAGCGCGACCCCGGCGATCAGGACCGTCCCGGTCAGCACACCGGCGATACCGATGATGTCGGCGTTGGGCTGCCACTGGTACTCGGTGAGAAAACTCCACCCTGCCTCGCCGAGCGCATCGGTCGACCGAAGCAGGAGGAACAGCCCGATCAGGCCCATGATGACCAGGACCGACACGGCCGCGGTGAGGACGATCGTGCGGAAGGCACGGTCTGGACCGCTCGGTACCGGCCGGATCGAGCGCCGGGTCTCTGGCTCGTCGGCGGCCGATAGCGGCTCCGCCAACTCAGGAGAGATGACGCTCACGCAGCTTGCTCCGCCCAGACCTGACCGGCGCTGTCCCCCGCCGGGCAGCGCTACCACGGCCAGCAGACCGGACCCACGTGACACCTCGCCGACTCGGAGGTGAACGGCAGGGTGCTCCTGGACGGCTGGTCGGCCGATCTCCGCGGCTCCCGATTCGAGCGCGTCGACCTCAGCGGCGTGTCGGCGCTGGGCGCGACGGCAGCAGTTGGGTCGAGCTGCAGCAGGCTGATGTGACGGACCAACGGCAGAAGCCGGGTCGGTCGATCGGCATGAAGCCATTGGGCCCGAACGGCGATGCGGCGCGCGTCTCGCTTGGAGAGCTGGTGCCTGACCAACCCAGGCTGCCTACGGCGCGACGGATGGGCTCGACCGTGGCGCGGGCGGGGCGACTATCGCCCTCAAGAGTGAGGCGCGCCTCGTCAGTCTGGAGGATCGTTCTCGAAACCCTGTCCGTGGCAAGTTCACAGGCCGTAGTTTGTCCGTCGACGCGGCCGGTACATGGGCCGTCCACGTACCCCGCACCGGCCGCGTCGACGGGGATCAGGGGCAGCCGACCAGTACGTCGTCCTGGTCGGCGCGGCAATGGTCTCGACCGTTTCCGCCGTTGACGGTGTCGTTGCCGGTGACGCCGTCGAGTCCGTCCACCACATCGCGCCCAGCGTTGCCCTTCACGGTGTCGGTGCCGGACCCACCGCGCAGGCGGTCGACCTCGTCACCACCGCCGAGCGCGTCGTTACCGCCGCCACCATCGATGACGTCGAGGCCGCTGCCGCCCTTGAGCCGGTCGTTGCCACTGCCACCCAGCACGATGTCGCCGCCACCGCGGCCACGGA
>Ga0136617_10002688_pt1 | contig 15820 bp, 12 predicted proteins | sample AntDrymUQ3222106_2_FD_129672 | JGI IMG/M metagenome (GOLD analysis project Ga0136617, IMG submission 129672) | Polar desert sand microbial communities from Dry Valleys, Antarctica - metaG UQ322 (21.06) | ecosystem: Environmental > Terrestrial > Soil > Desert | place: Antarctica: Dry Valley...
CACGAGGGGGGCGGTGACCGTCAGCTTCTGGCCGAGCTCGCTGGTCACCGTTGCCCGCGACAGCATCGACTCACCGAAGTCGCCCTGGATCACCCCGCCGATCCACGACGTGTACTGGTTCCACAGCGGCCGGTTCAGGCCCAGCTCCTCGCGCAACGTCTCGATGCGCTCGGGCGACGCTTCGGTGCCGCCGACGACGCGCGCCAGGTCCCCCGGCAGCAGGCGCAGCATCAGGAACACCAGCACGCTGGTGACGAGGAAGGCGATGACGAGCAGCCCGAGCCGTCGGAGGACGAACAGCGCCATTGTCGGTCAGTGTGGCCCAGGACGAGCCCGGTCCGAGATCAGTCGGCCACGGTGATGGTGGAGGCGTCGAAGCGGGAGGCGGTGTCGTTCGTCGGGTAGCCGGTGATGTTCGGCGTCGACACGGTGATGTCGGCCTGCAGGATCAGCCAGTCGACCGGCGAGTCCTCCGAGATCAGTTGGGCGGCCTCGGTGAGCAGCTCGTTGGCCTCGTCCTCGCTCTCGGCGCCCTTGGCGTCGGCGACCAGCTGCTGAACCTCGGGGTTGTCGTAGCGCCAGTAGTAGTCCGGGTTGGCGTAGTTGGCGATGTCCCGCGGTTCGACGTGGAGGACGGCCGTGAGGTCGTAGTCGGCGTTGCCGTAGACCTGCTCCAGCCAGACCGAGAACTCGACCGGCACGATCTCGATCTCCAGTCCGACGTCGGCCAGCTGGGAGGCGACGTACTCGGCCGAGGTCGTCGGGTAGAAGTTCGGCCAGGTCAACGTGAACGGCGTCCCCTCCTCGACGCCGGCCGCCTCCAGGGCGGCGCGGGCGGCGTCAGGGTCGTACGGCGCGACCTCGGTGAGGTCCTCGAACCACGGGTCGGTGGGCGGAACCGGCCCGCCGATGATCGTGCCGAAGCCGTTCAGCAGCTCGAGATAGCCCTCCTTGTCGATCGCCTGGCGGATCGCCCGGCGCACGTCAGGGTTGTCGAAGGGGGCCCGAGAGTTGTTCATGCCGAGCGTGAACTCGCCGTTGGTGGTGCCCTCGTTGACGACGTAATCGTCGTCGCCCTCGAACTGACCGACGAGATCGGTGTTGACGCCGGTGAGGACGTCGGCGTCGCCGGTCGTCAGGGCGTTGATGGCCGCGTTCGGGTCGGTGAAGTACTGGAACGTCACTTCGGCCACCGTCGCCGGGTCGCCCCAGTAGTCGTCGTTGCGGGTCATCGTGATCGACGACCCCTGGTTCCACTCGGTGAACGTGAACGGGCCGGTGCCGTTGGCGCTGTTGTCGAGGTCGGTGGCGTCGGCCTGGAGGACGGCGCCCTCGCGCCGGGTAAGGCGGTAGAGCAGGTCGTTGTCGCGCTCGCTCAGCGTGACGACGACGGTGGTGTCGTCGGCCGCCTCGACGGAGGCGATCGACGCCAGCTCCTCGACGCCCGAGCCAGGATCGGTCCGGAAGGCGTCGAGCGATGAGACGATGTCGGCGGCCGTCAACGGATCGCCGCTATGGAACGTCACGCCCTCGGGGACGGTGAACGTGTAGGTGAGGCCGTCCTCGGAGATCTCGGGCAGCTCGGTCAGCCCGGCGACGACGGTGCTGTCCTCGGTCGCCTGCAGCAGCGTCTCGTAGACGTTGTCGAGGAGCACTTGATCGAGGGCGGCACCCGCCTTGGTGACGATGTCCAGCGACGTCGGCTCCAGTACGGCACCGACGACCACGGCGGCCTCGGTGTCGCCGCCGCCCGATGCCGCACCGCTGCCGCTCGGGGCGGTGGAAGCCGTGCTGGCGGCGCCCGTGGTCGCCGCGCCGGACGCCTCCGTGTCGGCCGCCTCGGTGCCGGCTGGATCCGTGCTGACCGAGGCGACGGTCGCCGCCCCGCCGCCGGCGATCGCTGTCGTCGCCGCGGGCGCACTCGGGGCCGCGCTGGCGGCGCTAGCGGCCTCCGTGGCGTCGGTGGCCGCCTCGCTGACCGCCGGGGCGTCGGTCGATGCGGCGTCGCCGTCATCGCCGTCGTCGTCGCCGCAGGCGGCGAGCGTCAGCGCCCCGGCGAGGGCCGCGACGAGGAACCTCCGGGATGAGCGAGCTGTGCTGGAGCGCATCGGCTCACGGTAACAAACCTCCTGCTCGGGCGTCCCGCCCCGCAGCTACGCGGCGGCACATGGTCGTTCAGTAGATTTCGGCCGTGAGTCAGGACCCGGCGGCGGTGACGACGACCGCCGCCCATGAGGGGCCGCCCGCACGGCCGGCCAAGGAGTCGGCCGTCCCCTCTCCGCTGGCCGAGTTCAGCACGCCTCACCCTCGTGTGCTCACCCTGTCGGTCGGCTGCTGGGTGCTCAGCGCCCTGGTGGGGTTCGTGATCACTGGCTACTTCATCGTCCGGCTGGCCGGGGTGCGAGCAGTGCTCGAGACGACGATGCGGACAGAGGCTCCAGATGTCGACGAGACTTCCCTGGAGACCGCGATTGACATCACCGTCACCGACCCGGCGGGTGCGGCAAGTCGGCGCTGCTGTCGGCTCTCGCCGCGTCGTACCGTCAGGTCGGCGTGGAGGTGATCGAAGCCGGGGACCATGCCGGGGGCGTCGCCCCCGACGCGGCTGTGTTTCTCGACGACGCCCACTTCGCCGCGCCGTCGGTCCTCGACCAGCTGCGGCCGCTGGTCACGGCGCCGCGCAGCCGCCTCTTCATCGCGTTGCGGCCATGGCCGCGCACACGTGAGCTGAATGCGCTCATCGAGGCGATCCGCCAACGAGGCCACGAGATGCGCCTCGAACATCTCCGACGTGACGCGGTCGATCGCTGGGCGGCGGCGGCGTTGGAGGGTCCGCCCACGCCAGCCATCCTCGATCTCCTCTATGCGGAGACGGGGGGGCTGCCCGTGCTCGTCGACGAGGTGCTCGAAGCGTGGCGTCACGACCTCGCGCTGCTCGGCGGTCCCGTGCCGGTGGTACCAGCGGCCGTTGTCGAACGCCTGCAGCAGATCGTCGAGGGTACCGACGCGGCGGTGCGGGCAGTCCTCCAGGCGGTGGCCGTCGGCAGCGAGCTGGAGCCCGAGTCGGCCGCCGCGGTGGTCGGCATGGACAGGACCGACGCGGCCGAGGCGATCGCCGCCGCCAGGACTTCGGGCTTTCTTCTGCCCGATGGCCGTCTCGTACCGCTCGCCGCTGCGGCGATTCTGCGCTCGGCACCGCCAGAGCTGGCCCGCGCCATGCGCGCCCGATTGCTTCGCCTGCGACATCAACAGCACCGCGACACCGTCCCGCTGGCCAGGGAGCTGGCCCGTGCCGGAGTGCACGACGGCTTCGTGGCCGACCTGCTGACCTCCGCCGGCGACGAACTGCGCCCGCGGGATCCGGCGGGCGCGCTCGAGCTGTACGCCGATGCCGTCGACGCCGGTGCGGCAGTGAGTTCGCTGGGGCTCCGGCGCGCCGAGTCGGCCGCCCGTAGCGGGCGGTTCGACCTCGCCCTGCGACTCGTCGACGCCGTCCTGGCCGACCCCGATGGACCCGACTTCGCCGCGGGGGTAGAGATCGCGGCGACAGTGATGGCCCATCAAGGACAGCTCGAGCGGGCCGGCGAGCTCTACGAGTGGCTGAGTCGAAGCGGCCACGACGCCTCCACCCCCATGGGTTTGATCGCCCTGATGGCAACGGGGCGCGCACTTGCCGCCTCGCCAGTTCCAATGGGGACGCCCGAGCCAACGCTCGCCGGCGGCGGGCGCGCCCTCATGGCCCGAGGTGTGTGGGAGTCGATCCACGGCGAGCCGGCCGCCGCGTTGTCCACCGTTGATGAGAGCGACCGCGCTGCTGGAGGCGGCTGAGCGTTCGACGCTGCTTCCCGATACGCCCGCCGCGCTGGCCGCCCTGATCGCCCTCCACGGCGGTGATCTGGACATCGCTGAATCAGCGCTGACGCGGGCGATCGAGCAGGAACTCGGCGGAGATACGGCGTGGGCGCGCCATCGCCTGCTGCTGGCCTGGGTGGCGATGCTCCGCGGCCAGTACGGCCGCGCGAGACGGCTGCGCACGGAGGTCACGGCACGTGTCGGCGACGGCGTGCTCACGATGCGCGACGACCTGTTCCTGCGCGCCCTCGAGCTGGGGATCGCCCGTCGCACCAGCGACGTCGCCGGGCTCCGCGGCTCATGGCACGCCGGGCGCGACGTCCTCCTGCGCCACCCGGTCGATCTGTTCATGCTCCTGCCGCTTGGAGAATTCGCGATCGCCGCCGGGCGGTTAGGGCAGTGGGAGCGAGTCAGCACTCTCCTCGACGATGCCTGGAAACTGCTGGACCGCCTCGGCGATTCGCTCGTGTGGTCGCCGACGCTGCGCTGGTGCGGGGTGCAGGCCGCGATCCTGCGAAACCGGCCCGACGAGGTCGAGCCGCATGCCGCCGCGCTCGTGCGGGCGGCACGGCACAGCAGCTTCCCCGCCGCTCTGGCCGCTGGAGGCCGGGCCTGGATGCAGGTGCTCGCCGGTGACGTCGTCCCGAGCCACATCGAAGCGGCGGCGATCCAGTTGCGGGACTTTGGTCTGGCCTGGGACGGCAGCCGCCTGCTCGGTCAGGCGGCCGCGCGCAGCAGCGACCGCCAGGTCATCGCCGCGCTGCTGCAGGCGGCGCGAGCCCTGCACCAGCCGGACGAACTCGTCAGCGACGGGGCGGATGAGGATCCGCCGTCGACCGGCGCGGCCCCGGCGGTCCTTAGCGCCCGGGAGCAAGAGATCGCCGACCTCCTCGTGCAACGTCGCACGTATCGCGAGATCGGTCAGCAGCTGTTCATCTCCCCGAAGACGGTGGAGCATCACGTCGCCCGCATCAAGCAGCGCGTGGGCGCTGCCGACCGCTCCGACCTACTCGCCCGGCTACGCGCCCTGGTCGCTCCCACTCACCACTGACCCGCGCCGGCGGCCGCCCCACTCGACGGTCCGCGAACCGTTACATCCGGGCGGACGCGCGCCCGACCCGGCCGAGATTCGCAATCACTCCGCCCAGGCCGGCCATTGATGGGTTACTGAGGGGCGCGGCACTGATGTGACGACCTGGCAGGATTTGTGCGTGCTGGAGGCGCTCGTGATCGGTCTCATTGGCTCGAGCGCGTTGGTTCTCGGCGGCGTCGTCGGTTCGGTGTGGCGGGCGCCGGCGCACGTGACCGGCGTGTTGTTGGCCTTTGCCAGCGGGACCCTCATTGCTGCGCTGGCGTTCGAACTGTTCCCAGAAGCGGTGGATGTCGGTGGGCTCGGGCCATCGGTGATCGGCTTGTTCACCGGCGCCGCGGTGTTCGTGGCGGCCAACACGTTGCTGGATAGCCGGGTGGCGGCCGGGGCGGGCGAGGCCGACGAGGTGCCGGCTCCGGCGCCAGTCGCCGACGCGTTGGCCGGTGCCGAAGCCGATCAGTCAGAGAAGTTGGAGGTGGCCGCCCGCCACGACCAGCGTGCTCCTGCGGGTGTCGCCTTCGCGTTGCTCGCCGCCGTGACATTGGATGGCGTCCCTGAGAACTTGGCGTTGGGCGTGTCGCTGGCGGGAACTGACGAGGGAGTTTCCGGGGTCGTCGCGCTGCTGGTCGCCATCTTCGTGTCGAACTTCCCGGAGAGCCTCGTGGGTGCCGTGGCGATGCGTTCCGAGCGCCGTCCGAAGCGCTTCGTGATCGGCATCTGGACGATCACTGCCGTCGTCTTGACTGTCGCCGTCGTTGTCGGGCGAGCGGTTGGTGAGGGTCTGAGCCCGGGGGTCTTGGCCTTCGCGTTGTCGTTCGCTGGCGGGGCGGTGCTGGCGTCGCTTGCCGACACGCTGATGCCCGAGGCGTTCGAGCACGGTCGACCGTTCAACGCGATGTCGACAGCGCTCGGCTTCCTTCTCGCCTTCGTGTTGTCGGACCTTTGATGTCGTGGCGGTCCACAGTTGGATCGTGGGTCCGGTGGGATCGGGGCCGGCTGAACGACGCCATGCGCCGACATCGCCGGCGCCGATCGGCATCTACGCGCCGTCGGAGTCGACGCGTGTAGTGCGGTGCAGTCCGCTGGCCATTGTGCTGACTTGGCTCGATCGTGCACGGCCTGTCGTACTCACCGTCCCGTCATCGACGTCAACCCCACCCTCGAACCGATCGGTGGCCGCTGTTCGTGGCCCGGTTTCAGCCGAGCTCGGTGCGCCACGAACGGAGCGGAGCGAATCCGACGAGGCGCTTTGCCTTGTCGTTGGCGTAAAACGTCCCGTAGCGACCCATGTCGCGTCGCCGCGGGACGCCAGCGTAGAAGCGCTCGTACACGTCATCGCTGGGAATCCCTACCGACGTGTCGTCGTTCGAGACGTTGAAGACCTCGTAGCCGAGGCCGTCGGTGCGGAGGCAGCAGTCGACCATGTGGCCGAGGTCGCGGGCATCGATGTAGGCGAAGATGTTCCGACGCCGCAGTCCGGGGTCGGCGACGAACGCGGGGAACTTGGTCTCGTACTCGTGCGGCTCGATCACGTTGTTGATGCGCAACCCGTAGATGTCGATACCGCTACGTGCCTGAAACGACCGTGCCGTCGCCTCGTTGACAACCTTCGACAACGCGTAGCTGTCGTGTGGAACAGTTGGGTGCTCCTCGTCGATCGGCACGTACTCGGGCCTGACCTCGCCCTCGGCGAAACAGATCCCGTAGGTCGTCTCCGAGCTCGCAAAGATCACCTTGCGAATCCCCAACTTCACAGCGGCCTCGATGACGTTGTACGTGCTGAGCACATTGATCCGGAACGTCTCGTTGTCAGGGCGGACAAGGATCGCCGGGATCGCCGCGAAGTGCACAACGGCGTCGTACCTCGGAACACCGGTGCCCGGCTCCAGCTCGTCAAAGCCGGCGTACGCCGAGAGAGCGTTGAAGACCTGCCCGGCGATGGTCAGATCGACGCACAGGTCCGCTACCCCCGGGTCACCGAGCGGCAACATGTCGCCGTTGACCACCCGGTGCCCCTGTTCGACGAGATGCCGGATCGCGTGCCGACCCGCCTTACCGCTCCCACCGGTGAAGAACACTCGCACCTTCGCGATCGTACGCACCGAATATCGGCGAGGCCGTTGCAGGTCCACCGCGGCGGACGCAACTCACTGGCGGTAGCCGGCGAGAAGGGCCCCAAACCGGCGAACGGGTGGGCGGGTCGGAGCCGCTCGCCCCGGAGAGGGCCGGCGTCGGAACATCGGGTCGCGGGTAGAGCGGCACCATGCCGTTGCCGCCGAACTCCCTCGATAACCCTCGTCCGGTCGCCACATCGGCGGCTGGCGCCGTCCGAGAACGCCCGGACATCGGTGGGGCACTGCGTGGGCCGCACCACACCCGCAGTAGCCACCTGCTGCACCAGCTTGGCAACTGGTCCTCGAAAGCTGCCGCCGGAGTGACCGTGTCGTGCCTGCTCAGCGTCTGGGCCGTCATCGGAGTGGTGACGCGCTTTCCATCGTGGTGGCAGGTGACGCTGTATTCCACGACTTCCGCCGTCACGCTGGTGATGGTGTTCGCGATCCAGCACACGCAGCGGCGCGAGCAGCTGGTCACTCAGCGCAAGCTCGACGAGCTGGTGCGGGCCCAGCCCGATGCCGACGACAGGATGATCGCCGCCGAGGGTGCCACCGACTCGCAGCTCGATGAGCTCGTGGAAGCCAACGAGCCCTGACGCGCAGACGACGGCTCCCCTCTCGCCGCTCGGGACCAACAGCCGGGCATTGGTGCCGCCATCGGTTCCCAGCGGTTCGTTACGAGGCGTGTTGGCCCTGCTAGACGCCGGTCACCACTACCGGCAACCGCTTGATGCCGGCGATGAAGTTGCTGCGCAGGCGGTCGATCGGGCCGGCCAGCTCGACCGCGCCGAGGCGGGGCAGCAACTCCTCGAACAACACCTTGACCTCCAGGCGGGCCAGCTGTGCGCCGAGGCACAGGTGCGGGCTCATCAGGCCGAAGGCGACCTGCGGGTTGGGGTGACGGTGGAGGTCGAACGTGTACGGATCGTCGAACACCGTCTCGTCGTAGTCGGCGGCGACGAACCAGATCAGCACCTTGTCGCCAGCCTTGATCGAGCGCCCGTGCAGCTCGACGTCGCGCGTCGCCGTGCGGCGGAAGTGCATCGTCACCGTGCCCCAGCGGAGGATCTCCTCGACCGCCGACGTCACCACGTCGCCATCGCCGGCGACGACGGCGTCGCGCAGCTCGACCAGCACCTCGGGGCGTTCGACCAGTGCCTTCATCCCGGCCGTCATCGTGTAACGCGTCGTGTCGTTGCCGGCGGCGACGAGCAGCGTGAAGAAGTTGTTGAACTCGTGCTCGCTGAGGTGCTCGCCGTCGATCTTCGGCGCCAGCAGGTCGCTGATGACGTCGTCGGTCGGGTGCTCGCGGCGGACCCGAGCCTGCTCCTGGGCGTACTGGAACAGGTCGTAGCCGGCCGGACTGCGGAACGGCATCAGCCGGAACTCGTCGGTGTCGACCAGGCCAACGGGATGGGTCGTGAACTCCGGGTCGGTGTTGCCGATGAGGGCGTCGCCCCGCTCGACCAGCCACGGCCCGTCGTCGTCGGGCACGCCGAGCAGGGTCCCGAGCATGCGCATCGGCAGCTGCTTGGCGATGCGGTCGACGAAGTCGATCGTCCCGCCGTTGGCCGCCGCCTCCTTGAGGGCCTCGTCGACCACGCCGCGGGCGAGTGTGCGGATCGCCTGCTCGTAGGCGTACACCTCGCGCCGGCTGAACGGCTTCGAGACCAGCCGGCGGTAGGCGGTGTGGGCCGGCGGGTCGAGTTCCATCATCGTGCGCCGGGCGGCCGTCTCGTCGTCGGCCATCTCCTCCAAGCGGATGCCCTGAGCGCTGGAGAACGTGTCGACGTCCCGGCTCACCGCCAGCAGGTCGGCATGGCGGGTGACGGCCCAGAATCCCCGCCCACCGGCGTGGTCGTGGTCCCACCAGCTGACCGGGTCATCCTCGCGGAGCCGCCGGAACGTGGCGTGGGGTACGCCGGCGACGTAGGTGTCGGGATCGGCGATGTCGGCGTCGGAAGGCCCGAGCTCGCCGTCGGGTCCCGGCCCGCTCATCAGGCGGGCCGTGCCGCCGTGGCCCGCATCCGTGCGAACATGAACGCCGTTCGCCCCCTGGGTCCAGCCATGGACGCACCCTAATTGGTCACGAGATTTCGCCGTGGAGCACGACAGCGACAACGCAGTGGCGCCCGACGGCGTCGACGAAACGGCGCCCATGCCGCCGCCGAGCAGGCTGCCACCGGTCGTGCTCGGCATCGACATCGGCGGGACGAAGTTCGCCGCCGGGCTGATCAGTCCGGGCGGCGAGCTGGTCGATCGGTCGGTCGAACTGGTCAACCACGACGTCGGTCCGGAGGCCCACTTCACGAAGCTGGCCGGGATCATCGACCAGCAGCTCGACGCCGCCGACCGCCACGGTGTCCGCGTGGCCGCCATCGGCGTGGGCTCGGCCGGACCGATCACCCGCAACTGTGAGACCGTCTCGCCGGTCAACATCCCGGCGTGGCGCGACTTCCCGCTGCGCGGCCGGATCAGCGAGCACACCGGCTACCGCGTGTTCGGCGACCTCGACGGCAAGGCGCTGGCGCTGGCCGAGGGCTGGCAGGGGGCCGCGGTCGGCGTGCGCAACTTCTGCGTGCTCACCGTGTCGACGGGCATCGGCGCCGGCGTCGTGCTCGACGGCGACCTGCTCGACGGCGTCTCCGGCAACGCCGGCCACGTCGGCCACACCATCGTCGACCCCAACGGCCGGCGCTGCGGGTGCGGCGCCCGCGGTTGCCTGGAGGCGGAGGCATCGGGCCTGGCCATCGAGGCGATCACCGGGCGCTCGCCGACGGAACCGAGCTACGAGATCATGCAGCGCACCGGACGGCTGGTCGGGCGCGGGGTCGCCTCGCTGTGCAACTTCCTCGACCTCGACCTCGTCGTCGTCGGCGGTGGCGTCGCCCTCGGCTTCGCGGCGACGTTCTTCAACGCCGCCCAGGAGGAGCTGAGCACGCACGCCCGCTTGCCCTACAGCCGCCAGGCCCGCATCACCCAGACCCGCCTCGGTGATCGCGGCGGGCTGCTCGGCGCCGGCGCCGTCGGCATTCGCGGACTGTCGCGGGCACGTGACGAACGCGCCCAGGCCCTGGCTGGTGTGCCTAACCTCACTCTGTGACCAAGATCAGGACCAGGGACTCCAGCCAGATCGACGATCGGCGCGGGCAGGGCGGCGGCGGTGGCATGGGGTTCCCCGGCGGCGGTGGCGGTGGCCTGCCGTTCCCGACCAAAGGTGGCGGCGGCCTGATCGGCATCCTCCTCCTGTTGGCGGCGATCTTCCTGCCCAAGCTGCTCGGCGCCAACCAGGCGGCCAGCACACCGCAGGACGAGCCGACGGCGAGCACCGGCACCTGCGAGTCCGAGCTGGAGCGAACCTTGTGCGGGGCCACCGTCGACGTGCAGGAGTTCTGGACAAACATGTTCCCGCAGGCCTTCGAGGGCCGCGCCTACGAGCCGACGAAGACCGTGTTCTTCGCCCAGGCCACCGACACCGGGTGCGGCCAGGCGACGTCGCAGGTCGGGCCGTTCTACTGCCCGCTCGACCGTCTCGTGTACTTCGACCTCGACTTCCTCGTGCAGCTGCAGGAGCAGTTCGGGGCGACCGGCGACCTCGCCGCGCAGTACATCGTCGCCCACGAGTACGGCCATCACGTCCAGAACCTCGTCGGCACGAGCGAGGAGGTGCGCCAGCTGCAGGAGCAGAACCCGGAATCGGCCAACGAGCTGTCGGTGGCCCTCGAGCTGCAGGCCGACTGCTACGCCGGGGCGTGGGCCTTCGACGCCAACTCGCGCCAACAGTTCGAGGAAGGCGAGATCGTCAACGAGGCGATCAACGCCGCCGAAGCGGTCGGCGACGACCGCATCCAGCAGCGCACCCAGGGTCGGGTCGATCCCGAGAGCTGGACCCACGGCTCGGCCGAGCAACGGGCGACGTGGTTCCGCACCGGCTTCGAGTCCGGCGACCCCAACACCTGCAACACGTTCACCGAACTCTGAGCCGACCGTGCGGCTGGCGATCTCCACCGGAGGTGGCGACGCCCCTGGCCTGAACTCGGTGATCCGGGCGGCGACGTTGGCCGCGCTGCGCCGCGGGTGGACGGTCGTCGGGGTCCGCGACGGTTTCGACGGGCTGATGTTCCCCGACCGCTATGGCGAGGCGGGAACGCCGACGGCGGGCGCCTTCGAGTTCACCCGCGACATGATCCGCGGCATCGGCCACCTCGGCGGCACCGTGCTGGGAAGCACCAACCGTGGCAACCCGACGGCGTTCCCGGTCCAAGGTCCTGACGGCGAGTGGACCACGGTCGACCGCACCGACGAGCTGGTCGGGCTGTTCCATCAACAGGGCATCGAGGCGCTGATCACGATCGGCGGCGACGGATCGCTGGCCATCGGCCATCGCCTCCACGGCGCTGGTATGCGGGTGATCGGCGTGCCCAAGACGATCGACAACGACCTCGACATGACGGAGGCGACGTTCGGCTTCGACACCGCCGTCAGCGTCGCCACCGAGGGCATCGACCGGCTGTTCACGACCGCGACGTCGCACAGCCGCCTGTTCGTCGTCGAGGTGATGGGTCGCTACGCCGGCTGGATCGCGCTGCACGCCGGGCTGGCCGCCGGCGCCCACGGCATCCTGATCCCGGAGATCCCCTTCGACCTCGCCGCGGTGGCGGCGATGATCCGCCGACGCGAGGAGCGCGGCGCCCGCTTCGCCATCGTCGTCGTGGCCGAAGGCGCCGTGCCCCGCGACGGCGCCCGATCGGTGATCGGCCAGTCGGTCGGTCAGGCCGAGCGGCTCGGTGGCATGGGCGCGCTCGTTGCGGCCGAGTTGGAGCGTCTGACCGGCAAGGAGGCGCGGACGGTCGTGCTCGGCCACCTGCTGCGCGGTGGCTCGCCGACGGCGCTCGACCGGCTGCTCGGGTTGCGCTTCGGGGCCGCCGCCGTGCGGGCCGTGGAGGAAGGCCGCGACGGGGTGATGGTGGCGCTGCGCCCGCCGCGGGTCGAGTTCGTGCCACTGGCCGACGCCGTCAGCCGGCTGCGCACCGTGCCGCTCGACGGTGACACCGTGCTCGCCGCTCGCGACCTCGGGATCTCCTTCGGCGACTGATCTTGCTTGGGCTGCGCCGCCCGGCGAAGCCGGATCGGCTGCGCCTGCCGTGCTCGCCCGCCGACCCTTCGGATCGGCGCTCGCCCCCCTCACGGGGTGTGGGGGTTGCGCCGCCCGGCGAAGCCGGTTCGGCTGCGCCTACCGAGCTCGCCGTTTCCGCTCCACTTCGACGCTCGCCCACCTCACCGGGAGGGCGCAAGTCGCCGACCAGCCAAGCTGGATCGGCTGCGCCTCCGTGCTCGCCCGCCGACCCTGCGGATCGGCGCTCGCCCGCCTGGCCGATTCCACAACTCTCGGGCTCCGCCGACCAGCCAAGCTGGATCCCCGAGCCCGAGAACTAGCCTCCGATCTTGCGGTAGATCCATTCGGCCGGGCCGATGCCGACGCGGCGGTGGTACCAGGCGGCGGCGACGATGGCGACGAGCCAGAAGACGGCGGCGAAGGCCAACGCCGCTCCCAGCCCGGCCGGGCGGACCCAGCCGAGGTGGTCGACGACGATCTTGTACACGACGATGTGGGCGAGGTACAGCGTCAACGTCATCGCCCCGGCGTGACGGAAGGCCTCGACGACGGTGTGGCGCGGCCAGCGGTCGGCGAGCCACGACACGGCGGCGAAGGCGGCGAGCGCGGTGCCGAGGGCGCTGGCGGTGTACAGCAGGCCGCGGTCGAAGGGGTCGGTGCTGGCCAGCGTGTCGGCCCGCCGGCTCGGCCCGATGGCGCCCGAGATCAGGGTGGCCAGCCCGAACAGGGTCAGGCCGACGCCCGCCGCGAGTGACCGCCACCACGGCTTCGTCAGCAACCGTCCGAGCACGATGCCGGCGCAGAAGAACATCAGCCACGGCAGCAGCGGATGGGTGCCGTTGACGAACGTGTCGAGGGCCAAGCCGCGCGAGGTCCAGCGGTCCGGCGCTCGCAGCCAGCTGATGTCGTGGCCGTCGATGACGCGCTCGAGTCCCCACCAGGCGATGGCCGCGCCGGCGACGGCGGCGGTCATCCCGATGGCCAGCACGGCCAGTGACGGCAGCGCGAACAGTCCGGCGGCGAGCATGAACAGGGCGCCGTAGTAGGGCAGGATCGAACCCGGCCAGTGGTGGTTGACGAACCACCCGAAGAGGAACAGGGCGAGACCGCGGCGCAGCAGCGTCCAGCGGCGGGCGCCGACGTCGCTCGCCGAGCGGGTCAGCAACGTCACGCCGACGCCGGCGGTCAGCACGAACGTCGCCGCGAAGCGGGTCGACAGCGGCCCTGACCAGGGGTGGAACACCTCGTCCCAGAACCCGCCGCCGATCGTGCGGTCGCCGGCGATGACGAGGTAGCCGTGATAGTTCATGACGACCACGCCGATCAGCGCGACGGCGCGGACGACGTCGGGGCCGGGGAGCCGCCGGGCGGTCCGGACCGGAGCCGGCTCGGTGATCACGTCCACGAGATGACGTCCACCGTCGTGGCGATGAGCGGCCGCTGGACGTCGACGGTGTCGCCGCGCGCCGGTCCGGTCTCACCCTGGGGCACGAAGACCATCGACGTGTGCATGTGCGCCGGCTCCAGCAACGTCAGGCGCCGGCGGGCGAAGTGGAACGGGCTGAGACCGCCGGGCAGCTCGGCGACCCCGTGGGCGCTGCCGGCGCCGACGATCACGAGCCACCCGTCGTCGGGAACTGCCGTCTGGCGGTAGCCGGCCGGCGTGCCGGCGCGCACGCGGCGGACCTCGAGCACGTCGGCGACGAGCTGAAGGGCGGCCTTGTCGCCGTGCCAGAGCGCCGTGCCGAGACGGATGCGCAGGCGCCGCTCGGGCCAGGCGTCGCGCAGCGCGGCGTAGCCGTCGCGGTGCAAGTGGCTGACCCAGACCTCGTCGTCAGGGTCGAGCAGGTCGAGCCAGCGGGCGATGTCGTCGGCGTGCTCGTCGTCGGTGCCGGCCAGCGGGGGATGGACGGCGAAGGCGACGACGTCGAGGTCGGCGGCGCGCGCCGCCTGGGTCAGCTCGCCGAGGTCGTCGGGCTCGACGCCGAAGCGGTGCATCGCCGTCGCCAGCTTGACCACGACCCGCCCCCGCCAGCCGGCCAGCGCGGCGACGTCGGCGGTCGAGCCGACGGTGAGGATCGGCCGGGCGTCGTCGGGCGGACGCACCGTGGGCGTGAGCACGACCGGGGTCACCGTCGCCGGCAACTCGTCGAGCTCGTGGATCGTGCCGACGGCCACCGTGTCGGACAGGCCGGCGGCCACGGCGGCCAGCTCGCGGCGTCCGAAGCCGTACCCGTTGCCCTTGACGACCGGGATGAGCCCGGGATGGTGGCGGGCGACGTCGTGGATCTGGCGGTGCCAGCGCTCGCCGTCGACGCGCAGCCGCAGCGTCATCGTTGCCGCCTCGGCCAGTCGCGCAGCTGCGGCCACAGCGGGCCGAGCTCGCCGGTGGTGAGGATGCCCCGCCACACGCCGACCCCGTAGGCAGCGTCGTCGAGCAGGCGATGGAGCCCCCCGTCGGTGAGAGCGGGGAGGGCGGCCAGGGCGGCCAGCCGTCGAGCTCGGCGGGACACGAGGGCGGCAACGGCGACCAGCGGCCACCACGCCCGGCGGGCGGCGTCGGCGAGCTGGCGGCCGGCGCCGGCGTGGCCGGTGAGGGCGAGGCGCACGGACGTGGCGGCGGGCACGCCGCCCAGCTTGGGTACGAGGGCGGCGGTCGTGGCGGCGACGACGAGCGCGGCGAGGCGGAGCCGACCGGCCAGCAGCAGCGCCCACGCGAGCGCCGTCCAGCCGCTCATCCGCACCGGAGCCAGCGTGCCCGGGTGGCGTCGGGCGAGTAGCGCGGCCGACGAGCCGTAGGCGATGCGCTGGCGGACGAGGCCGCTCCACGTCGGGCGGGGGGCGTGGTGGACGACGACGCCCGGCTCGTAGCGGACGCGGTGGCCGGCGGCGATGAGCCGCCAGACGAGGTCGACGTCCTCGCCGGTGCGCAGCGCCGGGTCGAAGCCTCCGACGGCCCGTACCGCGTCGGTGCGGGCCACGAGCGCCGCACCCGGGACGTACCCGACCCGGGTGCCGGGGGCGACGCGCGCCGGTTCGGGGCCGAGGTCGAGGGGGGAGTGGGCCGCCTCGTAGCGGGCGACAGCGCCGGGGCCGCGAGCGCTGGCGACACGCGGGGCGACGGCGGCGACGCGGTCGTCGGCGAAGTGGCCGAGCAACCCGTCGAGCCAGCCGTCGGTCACGGTCACATCGGTGTCGACGAACGCCACCAGCGCTGTGGTCACCTCGGCCAGGCCGTCGTTGCGGGCCGCCGCCGGTCCGCCGTTGCGCGCCCGGCGCACGAGACGCACGCCAGGTGGCAGCGCCAACGGTGGCCTCGAGCCGTCGTCGACGACGACGACGCCGGCCACCGGCGGGCCACCGGCGACGGTGCCCAGCCACGCGTTCCACGCGCCGGGATCGAGGTCGGGGTTGTTCGACCAGGCCGGGACGACGATGGTCACGTCGGCGGCCGTCAACGTCCCGGTCTGGCGCGGGCCTGCGCCAGCGTCGGGCACCGGGTGGATGGCACCGGCGTCGACCAGTCGCTCGACCAGCTTCGAAGCCCCGACAGTGTCGCCAGCCGCCAGCCGGTCGAACTGCGCGGTCCCCGCCGGCGCGAGCCGGAACAGTCGCAACGGCGAGCCACCGATGACGACATCGCCGCGG
>Ga0136617_10002689_pt1 | contig 15818 bp, 15 predicted proteins | sample AntDrymUQ3222106_2_FD_129672 | JGI IMG/M metagenome (GOLD analysis project Ga0136617, IMG submission 129672) | Polar desert sand microbial communities from Dry Valleys, Antarctica - metaG UQ322 (21.06) | ecosystem: Environmental > Terrestrial > Soil > Desert | place: Antarctica: Dry Valley...
AACTTGCGCGTGCGCGCCACCGCAAACACATAGCCGTAGCCTAACTGCTCGATCAACTTCAATGTCTCGGTCGCCGCGAAGCCCGCGTCCGCTTCGACGATGACCTGCCGCACCCAACCAGGCGACACAAAGTTCTGAAGCATCTGCCGAAACAACTTGTTCTGATGACCTTTCTGCTGCGGATCAATCACCGCACAGGCGACCGGCACGCGAAACCGTTCCCAACTGGCGATCAGCAGCACGACCTCAAAGCCAAAGCAATACTGGGCATGCTCATTGATCCGCGCCACACGCCCCACCGGGTGCTGCTCACCACGCTTACCTTTCAGCGTCGTATCGCCGACCATGTGCAACACGCCATTGCTCGGCGGCGGCAAAGTGCGCAGCACGTCGACGCTTACGGCTTGAAGCAAAGCGTGTTCATCCCACCACCCGCTCCTGACCATCCGCAGCAGTGCCCAATACTTCAGTCGTGACGGTATGACCCGGCTCACACCTTTAAGCGTTCCTTTGTCCGGCACGAGCATCAAGCCGACGAGCAACCAACAGAACAGCACGAAATGACGTGCTTGCGGACAGCGAAAATGCGGCTTGAACGGGTAGAGAAAATCGTATACTTTCGGCGGTATGCATGTAAGGCCGAGCATGTAAGCCCTCTTGGCTGACTGGATTGTTGGACACTCTCCAGCTTATTGCTGAGAGGGCTTTATTTCAAAGATCAATGGCTACCCGTCACTTTTGAGTAAGAAGGAGAGTGCAGCGAAGAGGGCGGCGGTAGGAATCGTTAGTATCCACGCCCACACGATTCTTCCGGCAACGCCCCATTTGACGGCAGATAAACGGCGTGTTGCTCCAACGCCGACGATAGCGCCCGTAATCGTGTGGGTCGTCGATACGGGGATTCCGGCGAGCGTCGCGCCAAAGAGCGTGACGGCTCCGGCTGTCTCCGCACAGAACCCACCGATGGGTTTGAGTTTCGTGATCTTCGCGCCCATCGTATGCACGATTCGCCAGCCGCCGGAAAGAGTTCCGGCGGCAATCGCCGCATGAGCCGCGAGCACAACCCACAATGGAATGGCGGGCAGAGTGCCATTCGGTTCGGAGTTTAGAAACCCACCAACGACAAGCACAACCGTGATGATGCCCATCGTCTTCTGCGCATCGTTGCCGCCGTGACCGAGCGAGTAAGCGGCAGCCGAAAGTAGTTGCCCGCGCCGGAACGTGCGGTCAACCTGGCTTGGCGACCAGCGACGGAAAATCCAGTAGGCGGCGACCATCGCGATGAAGCCGAGCATCAATCCGATTAGCGGAGAAGCGACAATAAAGATTAGCGTCTTGATCCAACCTTCCGGCTTGAGTAAGCCGCTGAAGCCGCGATGCGCCGTTATCGCCGCTCCGGCATAGCCGCCAATCAAAGCGTGCGAGCTGGAGGTCGGCAGTCCGGCATACCAGGTAATCAGATTCCAAATAATCGCGCCGAGCAAAGCAGCCAGCAGAACGTAGAGACGCAAGTCCGGCGCAATCAACTCGATGCGAACCAGATCGCCGCCAATCGTCTTTGCGACGCTCGTCCCAAAAAAGAGAAACGCGATGAAGTTGAAGATCGCGGCCCACACTACGGCCGCTCCGGGCGAGAGCACGCGCGTCGAAACTACAGTCGCGATTGAGTTGGCAGCGTCGTGAAAGCCGTTGATGTAGTCGAAGATAAGCGCAACGGTGATGATGACAACGACAAGGGTGAGAGCAGCAGACATCAGGGGAAAGTGACGAGCGATGCGTGGTTGAAATTAAGTTCGAGTGTGGGTTAAGGCAATAGGCGTCAACTGTTTTTGATAATTATGCTTTCGATGATGTTGGCGACGGCTTCGCAGCGGTCAACCGCTGATTCGAGTTTCTCGTAAATGTCTTTCCACTTGATGACCGTCAGCGGATCGCTCGTGTGGCGGAACAGCTCGGCGATAGCGGCATGGTAGACATCGTCGCCTTCGTTCTCCAGCCTGTGAATCTCGACAAGTCGCGGCATGATACCAGCGGGACGCTCCAACATTGAAACAACTTCGTGAAGATGCACGGCCATTCGCTGCAACACATCGGCAAACTGAATGGCGTACTTCGTGCTCTCGTGCAGATCGTACATCACCATTGCGCGCGCCGCATCGTCAATTAGATCAACGATGTCATCAAGCGCGCCCGAGAGCATGTAAATGTCTTCACGGTCGAACGGCGTGATAAAGGATTTGTTGAGGCGTGTGACGACTGTATGCGTCACTTCGTCGCAAGCATGTTCGATGACTTTGATGCGCTCGATATGTTCGGTGTAAACGCCACTTTTGTCGGCGAGCATCACTGCCAGCGCACGAGCCGCATCATAAACGTGCGAAGTCATGCGAGTGAAAAGGGTAAAGTATTGCTCCTCTTTCGGGAGGAAGTTGAAGAGTGCCATAGCAGTTCAAGTCCGACAGAGTAGCAAAAGGTAAATTAGAAATCGAAGCGCGCACCGAATTGCACTCGGCGCATTTCGCGGAATGAGATGATGTCACCGAAGGTTGAAACAGGTTCGATTCCGGTTCCGAACGTTCGATTGACAGTGCCGTTTTCGCTGGCCGGATTAGGCGTGTTGAAAACGTTGGCGGCTTCGGCAAAAAACAGCAGACGATAGCGTTCGCTCAAACGAACCGTGCGTGTGTAGCGCGAATCGAGTTGATAAGAACTCGGCCCTTTGTGGCTGTTGCGCCCGACAAAGAGCGGGCGGTCGTTGGTGACTGAATCACGGTTCAAATCTGTTCCGGCACGCACGTCGAAAGCGTTGCCGCTGCGCGCGAAGAAGATAAAGGAGAGTTGGTTGTTGTTGAGAATCCTATTTTGGAAGCGCGGACGCCACACGGCACTCGCGTTAAAGACATGGCGCACGTCGGAAATAGAATTGCCGTAGTCTGCTCGACGATTAAACGAATCTTGCGGCAGTTCCGTGCCGCCGCCGATGCCGGATTCAGGGGAATTGTCGAGCGCGTGCCCCCAAGTGTAAGCGAGATTGAATTGCAAGCCGCGAATTATGTTGCTGCCGCTTCTGCCAAAGCGTTTGTTGAAATTGACGCCTAGCCCGTTGTAGTTGGAATTTCCGGCGGCGGTAATCATGTTGATGTTGTTGAAGCGGGGATCGCGCCGCGCCGTGCTGTAGAGATTGCGTCCGTCGGCGAGCGTGCCGACCGGCGGAGCGAGGTTGATGTTTTGCACAATCGGGATTTTCGTTCCCTTTGTAAAGGCATAGCTGACTTGCAGCGCCATATCTCCGGCAAGCGCGCGCTCGACGCTGAGTTGCACTTGATTGACGTACATCCAAACGAAGTTTGGGTCAAAGATGGTGATCGAAGACCTGACTGCGCTTAACCCGGCAGCCGATGTCGGGATGTTCGGATAAGCGGGCGCGCCTGTGGTTGTACCGGCGATAGTCGCGGTGAAGATGCGTTGCCCGTTTTGGGCGAGCGCATCGCGGTAGTAGTTGCCTTGCGGCGCATCGTAGTGCAAACCGTAGCTGCCGCGCAGGACGGTCTTGCCGTCTCTGCCGGGCGACCATGCGAAGCCGAGACGCGGCGCGAAGTTGTTGCGGTCGGTGTTGAATTGCCGCGAAAGTTCATAAGGCGATGTTTCGTCAGACAGCGGCGGATTGAGCGTCTCCCAGCGCAAGCCGTAATTCAAGGTGAAGTTTGGACGCACGCGCCATTCGTCTTGCGCGTAGAGTCCGTAGTAGGTGATGTCATAATTAAGTCCGGGATCGCCAAATGAAGTGGTCAGGGTCGTATAGGTGTAGCGACTGTTGGTCGCTGGGTCAGTCAGTCCGGCGCGCGTGTTGAAGTAGTTGTCGAGCGCCGTGACCGCGGGGCGCGCCGGACGACCGGAACCTCCGGCAAATGCGGAGAGTCCGCCGAAAGTGAACGTGGGAATCAATTGATCGGTGAATTGAAGCGGTGAGCGAACGATGTTCGTGCCGAATTTCAGTTGATGATTGCTCGCTTGGAACGAAACGTTATCGCTGAATTCAATGATCTTTTCACGGTTGGCGGTGAGTCCGCTCGGAAAGCCGAAGGTTGCGACGCCGCTAACGACAGTACGCGGCAGGGTGCTTGCTGTAGGTTCAACGACCGGGCGACGAGTTGTGTACCGGTCGGCGAGTTGAGCGCGAAATTCGTTCACCACACGCGGCGAAACAATTGCGATCCAAGACAGAGCGCCCGCGGCTTCGTTGAAAATCGCGCCGTTCGATGAACTGAGAACTGTCGTGCCACCGGGATCGCGCGCCGCGAAGAACTCGCGGAAGGTATTGCCGCGAATAGTGATGCTGTGAGTGCTGTTAGGCCTCCAATCGAGTTTGGCGAGCCAGAGTTGCGGGTTGAAGTTGCTGGGGAGGACGCTGATTTCATCGCCGGTGAAACCTAGCCGCGCCGTGTTAGCGCGTGCGGCATCACTCGTAAAGCCGAGCGATTGAGGGAAGGCGCGTTTGCTCGCTTCGTAGCTCGCAAAAAAGAAGAGCTTGTCTCGCTTGATCGGTCCGCCGATAGCGCCGACAAAAGTGTTGCCGTTCGGTTCATTCCCTGGAAGCGCACCGTAGGGCAGCGCGTTAAAGGCTTTGCGATATGTTTGATAACGCACTGTGCCGCTAAACTTGTTCGTCCCGGATCTGATGATGTTGTTGATGACGCCGGGTCCGCCCGTGCGTCCGCTTTCGGCGGTTGCGCCGTAAGTTCCAATTTGCGTTTCCTGCAAGGCAGCGGTTGAAAAGATGATGACGCGAAAGGCTTTCTGCTGCGCCGAGCTGTTTTGAAAACCGTCAACCTGATAATTCAAGCGGCGCGAAAGTCCGCCGAAATCAAGACGCGGCGCTTCGTATTCACGCGGCGGGTCACCGCTGACAAACGGTTGCAGAAAAGCGTAATTGAGTTCACTACTCGACAGGTTCGGCAGTTCCGTTACGTCAATTTGGTTCACGGCACGGCTGATGTTGGTACGTGAAGATTCGATGACGTTAGCATCGGCGACGACTGAGACTTCATTTTGCAAACCAGCCACAGCGAGGCGCGGGTTGATTGTCAAGATTTGCCCGGTTGAAAGACTGATACCGCTTTGCGTGTAGAGGGCGAAGCCAGAACTTTCGACAGTGATTTCATAAGAACCGATTTGCAGAAGCGAAGCGCGGTACAAACCTTCTTCGTTGGTCGTGACTTCGCGGGTCTGGTTCGTGTCCGTGTTGCGAATCTTGACAATAGCATTGGCAATGTTCGCGCCTGCTGGGTCAATGACGAAGCCCTCAATCTGCCCGGTGTTAGCCTGCGTTTGCGAGAACGCTGAAACCGCTGTGCACAATGACATGATGAGAGAAAGCAGTATCCGGTTCATGTTCAGTTCTCCTTCGGTTTTGTGTGGTGATCCTGTCGGCTTAGAAGCAAGCAACGCGCGATCATCTGGCAATCGATGCAAGCGGTTGCGTGAAGCGCACGGCAGAGCGAACTGATTGGTACTGTCAAGTTAAATCGAGTAGTTAAGGTCAACTCAAATTGTAAAGAATTGCCGGTAAGCATTATTGAATTAGCATCTTCGTCAGCGTCTTGCCATCAATTCCCGTCATCTCTATTCCGAGCAGAGCGGCGATGGTTGGAGCGACATCGACATTACGGATTGTTCCCAACTGCGTGCCTTTTCGTATCCCGCGTCCCCAGGCGACAAAGATTGCGTTCATCTCCGGCTCAGTATTGAGGAATCCGTGACTGCCTGTGCCATCCACATCCTTAACTACTTCACCCTGCGTGCCACCAGAAAAGCTATACCCGTCTTTAGCCGCAAGCACCATGTCTGCCATCCGAGCGTTGTCCTTCGGATCAGGGTAGCCAAACTGGGCAAACTCTGTCGGCGCAATGACACGACTGATTCCCTCCAGGTTAGCGAACATCTCCTTTAACTTATTTGTTAGTTCCCCCTTCCGCGCTTCGTTGGTGATGTAAACCATCGCCGTCCCGCCTTCCGGCACCACATAAGCGTCGCAGGTGATCTTACCGTTCTCCTCTCGCAGCAGTTCTTTCTGTCGCAGCAGGGCGTTAGCTGAGATCGTGCGTTTCACCGTTTTGAAGCCATGATCGGAAACTATCAAGATCGTGCTGCGTTCCAACAGCCCGTTCTCCTTGAGAGTATCGAGAATAACTTGCACTCTGGAATCGGCATAGGCGAGCGCGGTATTGCTCGCCAAGCTTCTGGCTCCATAGCGGTGTTGAACGCTATCGGTATTCAAAAGGTGAAACAACATCAGATTGGGTTGATGCTTCCGCAGAATGTAAAGACCAGCTTTCAGCCAGATGTCATCACGCCAAGTAATAGGCGCTTTTGCAAAACCGATAACATCTTCTTTCGCGATCAGTCCTTCGGAGATCATCTGCCGCTCGATGCTGCCATCCGGCTTCGGGCGCTCGGCAAACGACCAGGTAATTGTCTTGGCGTTTTGAATTGCTACCCAGTCCACCTCCGCCGTCGTAAGTCCTGCCTTGTGCGCGAGGTCATACACGGTCGGCACCTTTACTAACTCCGTTTTGTCTAGCCACGGCTCTACGCGAACAGGTGCTCCCGCTGAACGAATAGCAAGCCCGTTGTAGAGAACGCTGTGTTTCGCAGCGTTGACGCCGGTGACCATCGCAGTGTGGTTGGGCCAGGTGACGGTCGGGTTAACGGGAACCATCGCAACTGCTTTCGCGCCCTCTGTTGCCAGCCGCCGTAGTGTAGGCAGTGGGATTTGGGGGTCATCAAGCGCATAAGCCGGAAACCCATCGAGACTAATCACAATGACGATCCGGTTTTTGAGAGAACTCGAATTGGATTGTTTAGCGCACAGCTCAACACCAAAGGCTGCAAGGAAGAAGACGTAACCTATAAAAAGGACGATGGGATGCTTCACGAAGGGAGCAACCACTAATGATGTGGGGGTGATTCTTCCCCTCTCAAGAAAACTGTGTTTCACCGAATTTCCTGCTCCTGTTCTAATCTAAAATTAGCATTCCGTAGTGCAATGAAATCAGAATAATTCTCTTTTCCGTGTGCTAACTATCTCTCAAGGACGGGCGCGTTGCAGCAAGTGGTTCTCGATTATACTTAGTCGTGCTGTGTCACCCAATTAACATCTTCAAGGCTTGCCTCGTGAAACGAGACAACCAGTTTATTCCGAAAGTGGTGACACTATGAAACCGACGTGATCCAAGCAGTTCGCAGTGATTGTAGTCACATTTGTTTGTCTTGTTATAGTGGAATGCTAAAGTGCAGTTACTATTAGTTCGTTTCAGGAGGTCTAGTGCTCATCAAATCTCTTAGATATAAAATCTTACTAGCGCTCTGTTTGGTGATTGTAGAAATCTTCGTTTTCGTGCCTGACCTTTTCGCTCACGTCAGTTCTCAAAATAATAAGCGCCCGACGAAAACTCGCCTTGTGCTTGGCATTGTGATTGACCAGTTTCGTTACGATTACTTGACACGCTTTGAAGACCTTTTCGTTGAAGGCGGGTTCCGTCGTCTATTAGACGGTGGTGCGGTCTTCACCAACGCTCACTATACCTATTCCCCAACCGTAACAGCCGCCGGACATGCGACGTTCATGAGCGGTTCGATGCCGTCCATGCACGGTATCATCGGTAACGAATGGTATGACCGCGCGACGGGCAGCCAAGTTACCAGCGTCTCCGATAGCACTGTCAAGTTGCTCGGAAGAGACGGTGGTGGTGGTGACGGCGGCACAGCTTCTTCGCCAAAGAGATTGATCGGGTCTAGCATTGGCGATCAACTGCGCTTGCACACCAACGGTCAATCAAAAGTAATCGGTATTTCCCTCAAAGATCGTTCGGCAATCCTGCCGGCAGGCAAGCACCCAACCGGCGCTTACTGGTTCGACTCGAAATCGGGCGCTTTCGTTTCAAGCACCTATTATTTCAACGATCTTCCTGCATGGGTCAAGCAGTTTTACCGCGAGACGACAACAGAAAAGTATTTCGGATTGAAGTGGGAGAAGCTTCTACCCGAAAGCGCATATGCTCGTTCGGTGCCGGATGCTGCGCCTTTCGAGAAATCTCCTTACGGGAACACCTTTCCCTACACGATCAACGGAGGTGAAACAAAGCCCGGCGCGAAGTTCTACTCACAGTTCACACAAACTCCGTTTGCCAACGACTACACGGCGGCTTTCGCCAAAGCGGCGATAGAGAATGAACGGCTCGGGCAAGATGATTTTCCTGATCTACTAACCATCAGTTTTTCTGCTAATGATTCTGTCGGACATACTTACGGTCCGTACAGTCAGGAAGTAGAAGATATAACACTTCGGACAGACCGTGTGCTCGCAGACCTCTTCTCGTATATCGATCAGCGAATCGGCCTCAAGAACACCCTTATCGTTTTTACGGCGGATCACGGCGTCGCTCCGATTCCTGAACAGATGACTGAATTTGGTCTTGGCGGCAGATATAAGAGCGGAGCTATCACAGCGGCAATTCAGAAGGCGCTTGAGGATAAGTTTGGTGCCGATAAGTGGATACAAGCTTATGTGAACGGCAACATCTATTTTGATTACGGAGTGATCGAGCGTCACAAAACACCGCTTGAAGAAGTAGAGCGAGTGGCGAGTGAAGCGGCTAAGAAGATTGAAGGAGTGAGTGAGTGCTTCACGCGCACTGCTATTCTTTCAGGGCGCGTGCCATTGACACCAGTCGCACTGCGCGTGGTGCGAGGCTTCAACAGAGAGCGTAGCGGCGACCTCGTGATCGTCGCACAGCCTTTCTATCTTTCTGGGCAGTCAGGCACATCGCACGGCACGCCCTACAGCTATGACACTCATGTGCCGGTGATCTTGTTTGGCGGCGGGATCATTGCCGGATCGTATGCGAGCGATTGCAGTCCGTCGGACATCGCGCCGACGATCTCGACACTACTGAAGATTGAGCCGCCGAGCCATGCGAGCGGGGGTGGGCGAGTTTTGACTGAAGCCATCAACGCGAAAGTGTCGTCTCAAAACAAGAAAGATGTTTTGCCAGAATGAGATGAGCAAGTTTCTGCCGGAGCACAACATTTGAGTGGAATCATCAACTTAACGATGCCACCGAGCCGCAGACCTGCACTTGGTGCACAACCAGTAGATGCACCCAACTGCTTCTTCAGAGCGATCATCCGGGCATCCTATCGCTCTTGTTTTACTAATCCCAGTACCCAAGGAATTTCCGTGTAAGGTTCACGGTAATCTTCCTTCCGAACTCCCTGAATGAATAGCTCTGTATGCTGCGCATCATATTCCAGTTGCTCATTGTATCCCGTGCGCACAAGCTCGCCGTGCGACGCCATTTCCGTCCAGCGCGTCTGCTGCTGCTCTCGCCAAGAAAGTTGTGAGCCGGTGGCGTAATGATCGGTGACTTTCTCCCACGGACCAATCAAATCTTTGGAGCGCGCGAGACCAAACGAGCGTTCTCCCGCCGTGTTGAGTTCGTAAATCATGTGGTATCGCTTTTGGCGTCCCTTCACCCGGTAAACGTGAACGGCTTCGTGCATGCCAGAGAGGACTTTCCTGCCATCGCCCCAGCCGTGCGGGTAATCACTCAAACCAGTTGTACGCACCACCACGTCCTTGTGATCCTGCGTGTAGAAGAGGTAGGCGCGACGATCATCACAGATAATCCAGAAATCGATCCATTTCGCTTTTGTGTTTTTAGGAAGCAGAAAGACGGGATCGCTCCACGAATCGAGGTCGCTGATTGTTTTAGTGGTGGAGAATGCTGGCTGGTAATTTGAATCCTGAGTTTGGAAGAGCAAGTACCACAACCTTTGCGGTTCAAAGAAAAAGACTTGCGGCGCGCAGGCGTAGCGACTGTGACGGCCTCTGATCTTCTTTAACTCATACCTAGTTTGATGCGGCAACTCAGTGAGTTTTTCAGCCGCGACATAACCGGTGGTGTATTCACCGTTGCCGCGCGCAGTGTAGAAAACGTGCCAACAATTCTCGAAGAAAACCAGCGAAGGGTCTTTGACCGCCGTCTCATCAAACGCGCCCGGAGACCCGCAACGTAATAGCGGTTCTGCCCCCGGGAGCCAAACGGTTTTCTGAGCCGCTGAGATTCCACTTCGCTCAGTCATCAGCGAGACGCCGCTCATCAACCCCGCGCTCAGAAATCTTCGTCTTTTCATCAAAAGATGGCCGCAGTCGTTCAGTACGTGAATCGGTAATGAAAAAGAAGCAAGGCTGATAGCCCCTCGATCTCTACTAGGTTTTCTCAATCGAGCAGACATCCTAGATGCGGGTCCAGTTTAATCAGATGTCATGTTGCGGAAGAGGTAATCTCCCGCCGCAACTGGTAATGCGGTCCGGTGCCAGTAACCTCAAATTCTCCTCCACTTACCTCGAAGCCCAGCGCTCGGTAAAACCCTGCCGCACTCTTCCTTCCGTTGCACCATAACAATTTACCACCTCGATTTGCGACATGCTCTATGCATCGCTCCAGCAAAGCTCTTCCATAACCTCGACCCCGCACTTGGGCAATTGTTGCCATACCTCGCAGCCTCCAGACATCTGGATCAACCCCGCCCGGCAACGGGTCACGGCAAACTGTGGCAATGCCAACGAGTTCCCCGTTGTGGAAGGCACCGATGTGCAAAGTATCAGGAGCATCGTCACCGAAGTAGACCAACTCTTCAGGCGACTGAAATGGACGCAGGACGGCGCTCCTCAAGAGGCGTGTTTCCACAGCAGAGATCGAATGAAGATCGACGTGAGTCATAGCTGACCTTGGGTGTAACCATTCACCGGACATATAACGTTTGAGATACTGCCCCTCGTCGGGAGGCATTTAACTTTACCGCAAGGAAGATTCCCGAAAAGCAGGCTTTTGCGCAAGACCCAACAAACGAAGCAAATCTCTCAAAGGAAATTGCGGAACTTCAAGCGCGCTGTAGTGTTGCCCATGTTTTTGCGTTGGACAAATGACGTTATAAAACTTCAATCGAACAAACTACGTTGCGGAGATGGACGACGAAAGGTGTGTCGCTTTTCCGGTGCGCTGCCTTCATCGTTGAAGCCCAAGCGTTTGCTGTGCAGCCGAAAGACTTGCTCTGTAACGCGCCACTGCTCGCTCGTGCCCTTCATCCGTTCACCAAACTCAGTTGCGTTAAGCTTTCCGCCGCGTTCCTCGCGAATGTGGTTGAGCACGCGCGCTGCCTTCGTTGGCAAGCGTTCATGAAGCGTTTGCTCGAAGTACGGGGCGACGCTGCCCGGTAGTCGCAGCATCGTCAGCCACGCCGTGCGCGCTCCTGAAGCGTGCGCGCGTTTGAGCAAGTCAGGTATGTCAGAATCGTTCAAGCCCGGGATCAACGGTGCGATGCCTATGCCTACGTGAACGCCGATGCTGGCGAGTTCCTCCATCGCGCGGAAGCGAGCTTCTGGCGACGGCGTATAAGGCTCCAGCGCGCGCGAGGTATGAGGGTCTGTGAAGGGAACCGAGAAATGCACGGTGCAGTCGGCATGAATGGCGAGTTGACGGAGCAGTTCTTTGTCGCGGCGGACGAGTGCTGACTTGGTGACGATGCTGACGCTCTGGCGAAACTCTAGACAGACTGCGAGACACTGCCGCGTCAGTTGGTAGTCAGCTTCAAGCGGCAGGTACGGGTCAGAGGTGAACGAGAAGGCGAGTGAGTTGCCCGTCCACGATGGACGCATCAACTCTTGTCGGAGTAGCTCAGGCGCACGGACTTTGGCGACGATCTTGCGCTCGAAGTCGGTGCCGGCACCGAAGCCTAAGTATTCGTGATAAGGACGTGCAAAGCAGTAGGTGCAAGCGTGCGTACAACCACGATAACAGTTGACCGAGTAGGCGAAGCCAACATCGGGGCTGGTGTTGTGCGTGATGATCCGGCGAGTCGCTGTCTCCTCGAAGACTTCCAGCTTGGCTTCGGGCGGCTCGCCGATCCACTCGACGCTTGTCGTTGCCCACGGGTTGGGAGGGTTGTCCACGTAGCGCATAATCTAAGTATAGCTAAACTGCTTGCGGATAGATGAGGTCTGTGACGACGTGTGATAAGGTGCGGCCGAAAGTCAGTTGCGCGCACCGCTGATGATCTACTTTGGAGCGCGCTGCAGCCTGACCTCTACAGTCATCAGAAGGACGCGCACTACTACATCAACCGAACGTGGGCGGGGCAAGCAAAACATCGCTCGTGAGCTAAAACAATGGAGAAGAAGGGGAAAAGGATTCATGCCAATCAAGACGTTAGAAGAGAAGTTTCACCACGAACTCGCCGACATCTACGACGCGGAACATCAGTTCCTCGATGCGCAGAACGAGATGCTGCCGCAAGCGACGAACGAGCAAGTCAAGAAGTTGTTAGAGCAGCACATCAAACAAACAGAAGGGCAGATCACGGTGCTTGAACAAGCCTTCGTTGCTTTAGGTCAAGAACCCACGCGCATCAAGTGTCAAGGCGCAGCCGGGATCGTCGCCGAGAACAAGAAGACGTTAAAAGAAGTGTCGAGCAACCCGGCGCTGGTCAACCTAGCTATTGCGGGCGGGTCAGTGAAGGTCGAGCACTATGAGATCGTGGCATACCGAGCACTGGTCGCCGCAGCAGAAGCGATGAATCAAAGCAAAGTCATGAAGCTGTTGCAGCGCAACCTCGTGCAGGAAGAAGCGACGGCAACGAAGGTGGAAGCAAGCTTGCCGAAGCTGCTGCAACAAGCCGTCAGCCAAGCCGCTTCATCAAGTGCCGCTGGCGCGAGCAAGGGTGCAGTGAAAGCAGCGACGGGCGCGACGAAAGCTGCTAGCACACACAGCGCAACTAAAGCCAAAGCCGCTGGCGCAACAAAGGGCGCCACCTCCACCGAACCTCCGACAGACCAGCCGAGTGCGCGCGGCGCTGAGCAGCAGCAAGCGTCAACGACAGCGCAGCCGAGTGCAGGCGAACAGGAGTGAGGAGCGGATGGCAAAGCTAAACATCAAAGTCAATCGGAAGAGCGGAGAGTTGCTCTCTACACAGGTCAGCAACCAGTTGGCTGAGCAGATCAGCAGCGGGCGACTCTCACCGGGAGAGGCGTTGCCGTCAGAACGAGCCTTAGGCGAGCAACTGGGTGTCAGTCGCAATGTGTTGCGATCTGCATACAGCAGGTTGGTAGAGCAGAAGCTGGTCGAGACGGTCAGCGGGATCGGCAGGCGAGTGCGCGCGGCAGGCACGTCACAGAACACATAGAAAGGTACGGCACAAACATCGGCTGGAGCATTAGCACCAACAAAGGCAGCACCGAAGACAACACCACAAGGAGCGACGAAGGCTAGTAGACCATCAGGTTCTGGTGCAAATAGAATCACAAATTGAAATTGGCTACCATATATTGTGGAAAGTTCGTCGCACATTCCTATATCTTGTATGCAATTGAAATTTTGCACCAGAGCCCGCAAACTCCGGCGACTTGTCGGCGATCAAAGCATACGAGCTGTGACGTTCGTCTGTCGGGTTTTCAAGGGCGCAATGGGAGGTCGCATTCGCTTGCGGATCAAGGTCAACAAGCAGTACGCGCCGCCCCATGCGCGACAGGCACGCCGAGAGGTTGACTGCCGTTGTTGTTTTGCCGACGCCGCCCTTCTGGTTAGCAATCGCGATGATGTTCATGCTGCCTCCGGTGTGGCTGCCGCCTCGACGGGCAGCGGCTTGATCCGGTCGTACTCCCGCTTGTTCTCTTGCAGCGCGTCCCACACTTCCACCTTCTGCTGCAAGCCTAACCAGACTTCCGGCGATGTCCCCAAAGCGCGTGATAGTCGATGCGCCATGTCCACCGTGACCGGGCGCTTCTCTTGCAGTATCTCGTTCACCGTTCGACGCGAGACACCAAGAACTGCCGCAAACTCGCCTTGTGAGAGTCCGGCTGCCGGCAGCACATCTTCCCTCAAGATTTCGCCCGGATGCGTCGGGCGGCGCTTTCTTCCATTCAACATAACTTTGCCTCTCTCAATGGTAATCCTCTAAATCAACGTCATCTGCTTCACCGTCTTGAAACTTAAACGTTAGCCGCCAGTTGCCGCTGACCGTGACACTCCACGTACCTTTCCTGTCACCCTTAAGTTCGTGCCAGCCGTAGCCGGGTAGATTCATATCGGCGGCTGATTGCGCGTTGTCGAGCACGTCCATCTGCCGTTTAAGACGCGGCGCGAGTGCGGCACTGACCCCACGCTTGCTGTCGCTTTCAAATAGTTGCTTCAGTCCCTTATGTCGAAACGACTTAATCATCCTGTGTTACATTGTAACGTACAAGATTACACGCATCAAGCCGTAAGTTTCGGTTGGGAACACTTGAAGGCAAGCTTTGATGCGTGTGCGTAGTTTGTTTTTGAGACGCCAATATAGGCAGCCGCATATTTACAGCAATTACGCTCCGCCTGCGCCGTTGCTGCCATTACCACGCGCCTTGATGTAGCAGTCAACGGTTTCGCTTAGTCGGCTCACCGTCGCATTTAATTCACCACCTTCCAACCACCCGCATCGGTTGGTCGTGGTTCTGCTATTTCCGCTCACGCTGCATCAGGCGCATCAGACTGTTCACGCCGCGCCGAACGTCCCTGTTCCTGTATCTCCCGCAACATCTCTTTCACTTCCGGCGAGAACTCGACCTTGGAGGCTTCTAACGCCAGACCATCAGCCAGTGGCGGTACAAGCGTTAGCTTCGGCTGAGGACGCTTGAAGACCATCTTGCCGGGCGTCCGTGGTTTGGTTATGCTCATTTCTTGCTACCCTTCTTACTTGCCTTCTTCGTGGTTGCTGTCTTTGTATCGGTCCGGGCTTTGTCTTGCGCTCAGCGGCAGCCTTTAAGGCTTCAGCCGAGATGACGTGCGCGCGTCCGAACCTCTCTGCCTGTAGCATCCCGTCGCGAACCATCTGCCGTACACGCCCTGGTGTCACCTCTAACAGCTCCGCCGCTTCGTCTGTTGTGTAAGTGCCTTTGACCCTGACGCAGGGTGTATGCTCGCATAATTATTACCGCAAGCATTATTATCTATTTGCATAGTCGGTGCTCCCGCTTGACCGGGACCAAAGCAGTACCTGCCGCGTTGACACCGCCTTTTGCTCTAAATGTTGTGCTTTGGCTTGCTTGGCAACCTTGTCGGAAGATCAATCCCATCATCAACAAGTACGTCGAGACAAATGCCAGCCTTGCGCGCATATTTAAGCAGCACATGAAGGGGCGGTTCGCGTACTCCGCGCTCGTAAGCGGAGATTTCGGACTGGGTTAACTCCTCAGCTAATCCTAAGTGTCTGATTAACTCGTTCTGCGATAGGGCGAGAGTAACGCGAATTTGTATCAGTTTTTCGGCTAACCGTTCGGGTTTTGGGCGACGGAATGTTCCCATCAGGACATTTCTCCCGATGAGGCGTTCGCAGTCTGCTTGCAACTAAGAACAAATGCTCTTAGTATGGAGTCATATTTGCACGCCGCCATGAGCTTTAATCCACTACGCTCGGCAGCGACACACATCACTTGCGATGTGTAGCTAACTTAAACATTGATCGCGTCAACTTCGGCGATGACAAACGTAAATCCTCAACGAAGAATGCTCAGCGTTAGTGCTTCGGCTTGCTCGGCAGTTTTGCGGGAAGATGCTGCTTGTCATCAACCAGCACGTCGAGGCAGACACCGGCTGCTTTGGCGTACTCGAATAGCAGCAGAAGCGTCGGCTCACGTTGACCGTTCTCAAACTGAGAGATGTAATAACGATAATTGGTGTCAGCAATGCCTAGCTTTCTGAGTATCTCGCTCTGTGATAAACCGAGCG
>Ga0136617_10002690_pt1 | contig 15817 bp, 17 predicted proteins | sample AntDrymUQ3222106_2_FD_129672 | JGI IMG/M metagenome (GOLD analysis project Ga0136617, IMG submission 129672) | Polar desert sand microbial communities from Dry Valleys, Antarctica - metaG UQ322 (21.06) | ecosystem: Environmental > Terrestrial > Soil > Desert | place: Antarctica: Dry Valley...
CAGATGCCGCGTCCAACAGCGCCGGCGCGGCCACGGAGGCGGCACCGACGGCCATCGGCGGCGACCGCCCGGCGCCTGCGACCACCACCGGTGCACCGGGCGAGGCCGCGCCGCGGGTCCGCAAGATCGACAGCCCGGCCAGCGAGCCGGTCGACCTGGCCGGGATGGCCGGCCCGGCGATCTTGAAGCGGCTGGCCCCACTGGCTGCCGCGCTCGCCGTGCTGCTGTTCTTCCTGCGCCGTCGGCGCTCCTGACGACCAACCGTCAGCGACCACCGATGGCCGACGACGGGGACCCCGCCGACGCCGAGCGCGCCGCCGTGGTGGCGCGCCTCGGGCGCGACCCGCAGGGCGAGTACCGCGTCGTCGTCGGCGACGACGACGGCCCGGTCGTGATCGAGAACGCTCCGTTGCTGGCCGACGGCACGCCCATGCCAACGCGCTACTGGCTGATCGGTCCGCGCCAGGTCAAGGCCGTCAGCCGCCTGGAGAGCGACGGCGGCGTGCGGGCCGCCGAAGCGGCGCTCGACCCGGTCGCCGTCGCCACCGCCCACGAGCGCTACGCCGCCGCCCGCGACGCCGCGCTGCCGCCCGGTCACGGCGAGCCCCGCCCGAGCGGTGGCGTCGGTGGCACCCGTCAGGGGGTCAAGTGCCTGCACGCCCATTACGCCTGGTTTCTCGCCGGAGGCGACGATCCCGTCGGGCGGTGGGTCAACGACCAGCTGCACCGCCGCCTCGACGTCGACATCACGGCCCGCGCGATCACGGTCAGCCACGCCGGCGTCGACACCAGCGTGCCGGTCGGACCCGATCAGCTCCTGGCCGACGACCTGGTCGACGTCGACCCGCCGCCGGCGGCCCAGCTGACCAACGCGCTCGGCGCCGTCGCCGACCATCTCGATGACATCGTGCGGCTGCACCCCGCCGTGCTCGACGCCAGCGACGTCACCGTGCGCGGACCCGACGCCTGGCACCTCATGACCGTCGAGCAAGGGGCGCAGCCGAGCGGGACCGAGGCGCTGCTCGATCGGATCGACGCCGAGGATCTGTTTCGCACGCTGGCCACCGAGACGCGCTCCGACCGGCGCCACAACCCTGGTCTCGACCCCGAACAGGTCGACCGCGTCGTGGCCACCTGCTGCATCGTCGTCGGCTTGATGCGCAAGCTGCGGCTCGACGTCGTGCGCGTCCGCCCAGGAGCAGCCGCATGAGGAGCCGCCATCCGGCCGATACCCGCGGGCCCAGCGAGGTGCGCCTGTTCGGCCGGCGCGTCGAGCTGCGCTCGCTCACGCCGCACGACTTCGCCGAGTGGAGCTCCGTGCGGCGGGCCAACGACGAGTGGCTGCGGCCCTGGGAACCACGCCGGCCGGCGCTCGTCCAGGACCCGGCCCATCACCGCAGCGCGTTCGTGACCCGCTGCGCGGCGCGCGACCGCGACGCCGCCGCCGGTGCCGCCTACGGATTCGGGTTGTTCGTCGACGGCCGGTTGGCCGGCGAGATCAACCTCAACCACGTGTTGCGCGGCGCCTTGCAGAGCGCCACCATCGGCTACTGGATCGACCAAGCGTGGGCCGGGCGCAGCCTGACCGCCGAGGGCGTCGTCGTCCTCATGCAGTTCTCGTTCGAGCAGCTCGACCTCCACCGCCTCGAGGTCTGCATCGTCCCGCGCAACCACAACAGCCGGCGGGTCATGGAGAAGCTGGCGATCCGGGAGGAGGGCATCGCCCTACGATTTCTCGAGATCGACGGCACCTGGGAAGACCACGTCCGCTACGGCATCACCGTCGAGGAGTGGCATTACCGCCGCGACGAACTACGCCAAGCCTGGATGTAGGCGACCTACGACTCGCCGATGAGGCGGAAGGCGCGGGCCTTCGCCTGGCGCTGCCCTGAGCGGCGCTTCCACATCTTCGTCTTCCAGTGGCGCAGACCCTTGCCGCGCTCGGACAGCTTGTCCTTGGCCACGTCGGGATCATGGTGGTGCACGGGCTTCCAGGCGGCGCCCGGTTCGTGCACGTCGTCAGGGTCGAGGCCGGCGCTGACCTGGCTCGCCACGCTCGACAGTTCCTCGCGGATGCGATGTCGCTCTCGGTGGGCCTGGGACCGCAGCTCGGACTTGGGCGGCAACGTCACCTCGGCGGTGCGATGTCGCTGACTCATACCCGGACCTCCTCGCTGCACCTCGCGGTGCCGATGTCGTCGTGAGATCCTCCCCGTGGGTCCGACTCTAGCCGCCCGTCGAGACCGCTGCGGGGCGCCCCCGGCTAGCCCGTCTTCTTCGAGATCTTGGCCTGAAGGGCGGCGATGCGCTCCGCGAACCAGGGCTGGCGTGTGCTCCACACCTGCGGGTCGAGCTCACGCTGCACGGCGGCCGGGTGATCGGCGACGTCGGCCATCTCCTGGATCGTCTGCTTGGTGATCTTCGCCAGCTCGCGGGGCACCGACGCGGCCCGGGCCGCCATCTCGTGGGCGGCGTCGAGCAGCGCGTCGTCGTCGACGCAGCGGTAGGCCAGCCCGACGCGCTCGGCCTCCTCCCCGTTCAGGACTTCGCCGAACATGACCGCCGCCATCGCCGCCTGCGGCCCGGCGATTCGCCGCAACATCCACGTGTGTCCTCCGCCGGGATGCAGGCCGATCTGCAGGAACCGCGTGTCGAACTTGGCTCGCCGGGCCGCCAGGCGCACGTCGCAACCGAGGGCCAAATTCATGCCGGCGCCGACGGCGGCGCCGTTGACGGCTGCCAACGTCGGCAGCGGGCTGCGGGCGATGCGCAAGAAGCCCTCGTAGATGTTGCCCAAGCTGGACCCGTCGGCTTGTTGCAGATTGCCAAGGTTGGCTCCGGCGCAGAACGCCGGCGGCGTGCCGGTCACGACGATCGCCCCCACCGACTCGTCGGCCTCGAAGGCGTCCATGGCGGCGACGATCTCGTCGACCATCGGCGCCGTCATCGTGTTGCGCTCGTCGGGGTTGTTCAGCGTGAGCGTGCCAACCCCGTCGGCCACGTCGGTCAGGACCAGTGCCATGGTCCGTTTCTAGCCGCCGCCCGCACCGTCCGGAGATCCAGACTGGTGCCATGGTCGAGCGACGTCGTGGCGTATGGCAGTCGGCGTGCTCGTCGCCCTGGTCAGCTACGAGGTGGTCCACAACGCCGACGCGCGCCGGGCGATCCGCCACGCCGACGGCCGCTAGGCGGCGAGCGCGGGGCGGGTCAGCACCGCCGCCAGTAGCCTCGCCGCCGGTGCTCGACCATGTGTTCACGGATGCGATCAGCGCGCTGCGCGAGGCGTTCGAAGCCGCATTCCTCGAACGCCAGGCCTTCGAGGAGCACTTCCAGGTCGATGTCCTCCTCGGTGACATCACGTGGGAGACGAGCTACGGACTACCGGGCGAGGGCCAGCCCCCGCGCGTCGTCGCCCACGTCACGTTCGACTGGCCCTCTTGGAGCCAGACGGCGTACCGCCGCTGGTACGTCGACGAGGAGCTGGAGTCGGCGCCGGCGATCGAGATGGAGATCGTGCTGCGCGTGCAGCGCCTGGCCGAGGCGCCGACGCCTGAGCCGCTGTACGAGGCGCTACCCGAGTCGAGCCCGCTCGTCGGCGACGGGCGCCTCGAGCGGGCCGGCCTCACCGTCGAGATCGCCCACCCCGACCCGGCCGATCAACTCCCGCCGGAAGACCCTGACGGCGCCCTCGAGTACGCCGTCGAGATCACCTACGAGGGCCTCTACGAGCTGGCCGAAGAGACGCTCGCCGACGGCACGAGCTCGCTGCTCGACGACCACTTTGGCGCGCTCGGCGGCTGGGTGGCATCGACGCTGGTGCGCCTCGGTGATCTCCGCTTTGCCTTTCTCCCGGCCGAGGATCAGCCGGCCGACTGACGGCCCGGCGAGAATGCGCACATGAGCACCAAGGCCGAGCCCGTCCTCCTCGACGTCAGCGAACGCGTCGCCACGATCACGCTCAACCGACCGGATGCCCGCAACGCGCTCTCGAGCGAGGTGCTGCGGTTGCTGCCCGAGCTGATGATCGCGGCGGACCGTGACCCCGCCGTCGACGTGCTCATCCTCACCGGCGCCGACCCGGCCTTCTGCGCCGGGCTCGACCTGAAGGAGCTCGGCTCGTCGGCCGGCAACCTCGGCCGCGGCAGCGGCTCCGACGCCGGCGCCAACGCCCACGGCCGGCGCGGCCCGTTCCCGGCGGTCACCAAGCCGCTGATCGGGGCGATCAACGGCGTGGCCGTCACGGGCGGGTTCGAGCTGGCCCTCAACTGCGACTTCCTCGTCGCCTCCGAGCGGGCCAAGTTCGGCGACACCCACGCCCGGGTGGGGGTGATGCCGGGCTGGGGCCTCACCGTGCTCCTGCCCCAGGCCATCGGCGTGCGCCGGGCGCGGGAGATGAGCTTCACCGGCAACTTCATGTCGGCCGACGAAGCCCACCACTGGGGACTCGTCAACCACGTCGTGGCCCACGACGAGCTGATCCCGTTCACCCGTGCCCTCGCCGCCGACATCGGCGGCAACGAGCCGGACGGCGTGCGCCAGATCCGCACCACGTACGCCGCCATCGCCTTCGACGACGACGGCTGGGAGCAGGAGGCCCGCGACTCGCGGGCGTGGCGGCGGGGCCAATTCAGCCCGGAGAAGGTCGCCGCCCGTAGCGCCGCCGTCCAGGCGCGCGGCCGCCGACAGTGAGCACCCGCGCCCGCTCGGGTGCGGCCCTGGCGCTCGTCGTCGCGCTCGGTGCCGTGCTCGCCGTTCTCGTGCACCGCAACGGCCACACGCAAGGCGACGATTTCGCCCTCTACCTGCGCCAGGCCCGCAGCCTGTTCGACGGCGATCCCGCCCAGGTCGTGGCCGACAATCGGTACAGCGTCGTCAACTCGGGTGGGGCCTTCAGCCCGATCGCCTACCCGTGGGGGCTGCCGCTGCTGCTGGCGCCCTTCGTCCACACGTGGGGCCTCGACTACGACCGCCTGAAGCTGGTCATCGTCGCCGCCTTCTGCATCTGGCTCGTACTCGTCCACGGCGTGGTGCGCCGGCGCATCGGGCGCGTGCCGGCGTTCGCCATCACGCTCGTCGTCGCCACCGTGCCGATCCTGCTGGTGCACACCGACTCGCTGCTGTCCGAGTTCCCCCAGGCCGCCACCGTCGCCGCCCTCGTCTGGTGGTTGGACCGCATCCGCACCCGCAGCCGGCTGCTCGACGCGTCGAGCCGCGACCTCGTCGTCACCGGCCTGCTCGTCGCCATCGCCTTCAACATCCGCCGCGAGTCGCTCGTGCTGATCGGCGCGCTCGGCCTCGTGCAGCTCGTCGAGCTGGGCCACCACCTCTGGCGAGCACGACCCCGGCCGGCGCCGCGGCGCTGGCCCTGGCGGGCATTGGTGACGCCCCACGCCACCTTCGCCGTCGCCGTCGTCGCCTTCCAGCTGCTCCTGCCGTCGATGCTGCTGCCGTCCAACGCCGACTCCGGACCCAAACACATCGTGCGCCGCCTCCCCGAGTACCCGCGCTTCCTGGCCGAGCAGCTCGGGCTGTTTCCGCATCACGCCATCGGTGTCATCGCGCTCGCGGTCGCCCTCGTCGGCGTCGTCATCGGTGTGCGCAAGCGGCCGGGCCTCGACGGCCCGTTGGCGGCGATCGCCATCTGCTCTCTGATCGCCGTCAGCACCCACTTCCGCTTCGTCAGTCGCTACTACTTCCAGGTCGTGCCGTGGGTCCTCTACTTCGGCACCGTCACGGTGCTGTCGACGGCGCAGTGGGTCGCCGGCCACTGGCCCCGGCCGGCGACCCGCCGGGCCGCGCTCGTCGTCGGACTGGCCCCGCTCGTTCTGCTCGCCGGCGTCCACGCCAACAAGCTGCCGAGTCGAGTCAGCGCCGCCCGGGACTTCGACGCCGCCGGCCGCCAACAAGTTGGCCCGACTCACCCCGACGTGGCGCCGGTCTACGCCGCCGTCGCCGCCATGACGGACCCCGACGACGTGGTCTGGTTCTTCCGGGCGCGCACGATGACGCTGCTGACCGACCGGCGGGCGATCCAGACGACCAACGTCGAGCGAGGCGAGCGCAACGCCGACTACGTCGCCCTCAACCGCTGGTCCGACTTCTTCGAGCCGACGCTCGACGAGATGGAGGCCATCCAGCGGGGCTACCAGGTCGTCTGGCGAAACGAGAGCTGGATCCTCTACGACATCGACCCCAGTTAGCCTCGCTCGGCGTGAACGAGCCGGACGTCGAGCGTCCTGACGTCGACCGCTACGACGTCAGCGTCGTCCTGCCGATCTACAACGAGCGGGGGCATCTGCGGGCCGAGATCGAGCGCATCCAGGCGGCGCTGGCGGCGTCCCCGTACACGTTCGAGATCATCGTCGTCGACGACGGCTCCGACGACGGCTCGGAGGCCGATCTGCCGACGATCGAGGGAATCCGGCTGATCCGTCACTCCCACAACCGCGGGGCCGGCACGGCCCGGCGCACGGGTACGACGGCGGCCCGGGGCCGCATCGTCGTGTGGACCGACGTCGACATGTCCTATCCCAATGACGAGATCCCGCAACTCGTCAAGGAGATGGAGGGCTACGACCACGTCGTCGGCGCCCGGCGCACCGAGGAGGGCACGAAACGGCTGGCGCGCGTGCCGGCCAAATGGTTCATCCGCAAGCTCGCCAGCTACCTCACCGAGACCGACATCAAGGATCTCAACTCGGGGCTGCGGGCGTTCCGCCGCGACGTCGCCATGCAGTACGTCCACCACCTGCCGGCCGGGTTCTCGTGCGTGACGACGCTGACGATGTCGTTCCTCTCCAACGGCTACACGGTGAAGTACGTCCCGATCGACTACTTCCCGCGGGCCGGCACGTCGAAGTTCCACTGGTTGCGCGACACCCGCCGCTACCTGCTGCAGGTCGTGCGCATGACGCTCTCGTACAACCCGCTCAAGGTGTTCTTGCCGATCGGCCTGTTGCTCCTCACCGTCGGCGTGGCCAAGCTCGCCTACGACTGGGTCGACAAGGACTTTCGGCTGGCCGCCAACACGCTGCTGATCCTGTTCGCGGCGTTCCAGACGGTGACCGTCGGCCTGCTCGCCGACCTCATCGTCCGGGCGACGAAACCACCCCGCCAGGTCTCCCCGACATGACGACGGCGACACCGACGGGCAACACGTACGACAAGTACGCCTCGACGAACCCGCTCGAGCACAAGATGATGGGCGGCTTCATGAAGGCTCTCGACTCCATGCTCGACGGTCTGACCCCAACCCGGATCCTCGAGATCGGCGTCGGCGAGGGCGAGGTGATCCAACGGGTGCGGGCGCGGTTCCCGGGCGTCCCCGCGGTCGGGCTCGACCTGCCCGACCCCGAGCTAGCCGAATACTGGCGGGCGGCGGGTCTGCCGTGCTGCTTCGGCGACGCGACGCGCCTGCCGTTCGAGGACGGCGCCTTCGACCTCGTGCTGGCGATCGAGGTGTTGGAGCACGTGCCCGGGCCCGAAGCCGCGCTGGCCGAACTCGCCCGCGTCGGTGCCGGCACGCTCGTGGCGTCGGTGCCGTTCGAGCCGATCTGGCGGGCCGGCAACATGGCCCGTCGGCGCTATCTGCGCGACTGGGGCAACACGCCGGGTCACGTCAACCACTGGCATCGCTGGAGCTTCCGCCGCTTCGTCGCCACTCACTTCACCGTCGAACAGGTCGCCACCCCGCTCCCCTGGACGATCGTCCGGGCCACCTAGATCTGGGCGCCGCGGGCGCGGAGGTCGGCTTCGATGAGGCGGGCGATGTCGAGGGCGAGGATCTCGGCGCCGTCCTCGTTGAGGTGGAAGCCGTCGTCGTGGCGGACGTCCTTGCCCTGGCCGTCGCGGGGGTCGACGACGTACTCGGCCCAGCCGCCCGAGCGTCCCGAGAAGCGGGCCCACGTGTCGACGAAGGCGACGCCGGGGTGGGCGGCGACGGCGGCGCGGGCCGCCTGGTCCTGCACGGCCATGCGGGCGGTCACGTCGGGGTTGTCGTCATTGGGGATGCCGACCCAGATCACCGTGCGCCCGTCCTGTTGGAGGATCTCGATGGCCTCGTTGGCCCGACGGACGTACTCGGCCGACCACGCCTCCTCGTTGCCGGTCGGCCCGGCGGCGACGATGGTCCCGGCGACGTCGCGGATGTCCTGGCCGTCGTTGCCGCCGAACGTGACGATGACGATGTCCGGATCCGTCGTCGGCAACGTCGCCCGCAGGTGCGCCGGCCAATCGAAGAAGTCGGGCCGGGACAGCCCCGACGACACCTTGTAATCGACGGTCGTGTCGACGACCCCGGTCTCGTCGAGCAGTTGCTCGAGGTAGGGCCCGAACGTGCCGGCGTCGCTGTCGCCCACGACGAGGACCCGGGCCGGTGTGTCGGCCGACGGCGCTGCAGCGGTCGCCGCGGCGGCCGGGGTGCTGGCCGGGTTGGACGGCTCCGTGAAGGGCTCCGTCGACGCCGGCGGGGCCACCGACTCGGTGACAGTTGGTTCGGTCGGCGGGACCGTGGCGAGACTGGTGGTCGCCGCCGTCGCCGGTGCGGTGGCTTCGGCCGGGGAGGTCGACGAGCCGCTTGCCGGCGCGGTGGTCGCCGGCGCCCCGGCCACCGACCCCGACTCATCGTCACCGCCGGCGAGGGACGCCAGGCCCAACCCCAGGCCGACGACGAGTAGCAACGCAACCGCCGCAGCCACGGCGCGGCGCACAAGGTAGCGCTGCCGGCTCACGGGACGTGATCGGCGCACGGCCGGTCGCGGCGCGCCGCCTGCGGGGGTCCGGGGCGAGGAAGTCGTCACGTGCCCGCTGAGCTTACGATCTGGTTACGACGCGGGCCGGGCATCCCGGACGCGGCGTCAGGGCCGCTCGCCGGCGGCGGGGCGGATCGTGCGCCGCTCGGTGACGATGGCGGTGACGAGGTCAGCGGGGGTCACGTCGAAGGCGGGGTTGAGGGCGTCGGAGGCGGCCGGCGCGACGCGCCGGCCGGCGAACGACAGCACCTCGTCGGGATCGCGAGCCTCGATCTCGATGTCGTCCCCGGTCGCCGTCGCCGGGTCGAGCGTCGACTCCGGTGCCGCCACGACGAACGGCACCCCTGCTCGCGCCGCCGCCAGCGCCAGCGGGTAGGTACCGATCTTGTTGGCCACGTCCCCGTTGGCGGCGATGCGGTCGGCGCCGACGACGACGACGTCGGTGAGCCCGCGGGCGATGACCGACGGGCCGGCGCCGTCGGTGACGATCTGGTGGGCGATGCCCAGTTGGGCCAGCTCGAAGGCGGTCAGGCGGCTGCCCTGCAGGAGCGGGCGGGTCTCGTCAGCCGTGACCGACGTCAGCGCATTGCGCTCGTGCAAGGCCCGCACGATGCCGAGGGCAGTGCCCCACTCGACGCAGGCCAACCCGCCGGTGTTGCAATGGGTGTGCACGCGCAGCGGCGTGCCCGCCAGCTCGACCAGCAGATCGGCTCCCCGCCTGGCCAACCGGCGGTTGGTCTCGACGTCCTCGTCGGCGAGGGCGACCGCCGCGGCCACGACGGCATCGGCGCCGGACGGCAGGTGGGCGAGCACCCGGTTGACCGCCCACGCCAGGTTGACGGCCGTCGGGCGGGCATCGGCGATGCGCGCCGCCTCGGCTCGCACGGCGTCGTCGCCGGACCCGGTCACCTCCGCGCGCCGTGCGGCGAGAGCGACGGCGAACGCGCCGGCCACCCCGATCGCCGGGGCGCCCCGGACGGCCAGGCGGCGGATGGCGTCGATCATCGTGTCGACGTCGCCGACCTCCAGCCAGACGGTCTCGTCGGGCAGACGGGTCTGGTCGATGAGCACCACGTGGTCGCCCCGCCACTCCAACGTTCGCATGACGTCGGATCGTAGGATCCGCCGCCGTGGCTCCCACCTCGCCGCCCACGGTGGCCGCGGCCCGGCGCGCCGTGCACGAGGCGTGCCAGCGGATGGTCGCCGACGGCCTCGTGATCGGATCGGCCGGCAACGTCAGCGTGCGCCTCGACGAGCGCCGCTTCGTCGTCTCGGCCGGCGGCGTCGCCTACGACCAGCTCCAGCCCGACGACCACCCCATCGTCGACGCCGAGAGCGGCGAGTGGGACGGGCGGCGGCCGCCGACGAGCGAGCTGGCCCTACACCGGCGAGTCATGGCCGCCATGCCCGAAGTAGCGGCCGTTGTCCACACCCATAGTCGCTACGCCGCCGCCTTCGCCGTTGCCCGCCAGCCGCTGCCGTTCATCTGTAACGAGAGCCTCGCCGCCAGGGCCGAGCAGGTCCTGGTCACCGACTACGCACCGCCCGGCTCGGGTGACCTCGGCGATCACGCCCTGGCCACGCTGCGGGCCCAGCCGGGCAGCCGCGCCGTGCTGCTGGCGAACCACGGCGTCGTCGCCCTCGGCCCGACGCTGGCCGAGGCCGAGACCGTCGCCCGCGCCGTCGAGTGGACGGCCGAGATTTGCCACCACGCCCGCACGTTGCTGGCCGCCGGCGCCGGCGAGCACGTGCTGGACGAGGCCGTGCAGCAGGCGATCGCCCGGAACTACGGGGTTCCGCTCTGGCGATCGCGGCCCTAGGCTCCCTGCACCCAACTCAATCATGGAAAGACAGGGGGAGCATGAAGGCGACCAAATTCGTCGCAATGCTTGCTGTTGCCGGGCTGGCCCTCGCGGCCTGCGGCGACGACGACGACGACGCGGCCACGGACATCACCGAGGCCAGCGGCGCGGACACGACAGCTGCCGGCGGCGCCGACACGACAGCGGCGGGCGGCGCGGACACGACAGCTGCCGGCGGCGCCGACACGACCGCGGCGGGCGGCGCGGACACGACCGCTGCCGGCGGGGCCGACACGACCGCGGCTGGCGGCACGGACACCACCGCCGCTGGTGGTGGCACCGACACGACCGCCCCGTCGGCCGAGTCAACGCCGTGCCCGACCGAGGCGTTCGAGGAGATCTCGATCGGGCTCGTCACCGACACCGGCCGGGTGGACGACAGGTCGTTCAACCAGTCGGCGTGGGAGGGTGCCCAGGCGGCGGCCGAGTCCGTCGGCGGTACCGCTGACTTCATCGAGACCGTCAACAGCGCCGACTACGCCACCAACATCGGCCAGTTCATCGACAGCGGCGCCAACATCATCGTGACCGTCGGCTTCGGCATGGGTGAGGCCACCGCCACCGCGGCGACCGAGAACCCGGACATCTGCTTCATCGGCGTCGACCAGTTCCAGGGCGAGGCACTGCCCAACGTGACCGGGCTCGTCTTCCCCGAAGACCAGGCCGGCTTCCTGGCCGGGGCGCTGGCCGCCTCGTTGAGCGAGAGCGGCACCATCGCCGCCGTGCTCGGCACCGACCAGGTCCCGCCGGTCGTCGCCTTCAAGGAGGGCTACGAGAACGGCGCCGAGTACATCAATCCGGACGTCGAGATCATCTCGACGTACCACCCGGGTGGTCTCGATACCGCGTTCAACGACCCCGAGTTCGGCGGCACGACGGCCCGCCAGGCCATCGACAACGGCGCCGACGTCGTCTTCGGCGCCGGTGGCAACACCGGCAACGGCGCCCTGATCGAGGTCGCCGCTGACGGCGGCGACGTGTACTGCATCGGCGTCGACACCGACCAGTGGGAGACGGTGCCCGAGGCTCAGCCATGCCTCGTCACCAGCGCCGTGAAGCTGATCGACGACGGCGTCGTCGCGCTGGTCGAGATGGCCGCCGACGGCGGCATGACGACCGGCAACTACTTCGGTGAGGTCGGGCTGGCCGATTACCACGACTTCGAAGACCAGATCCCCGACGAGGTGAAGACCGCCATCGAGGAGCTGACCCCGCAGGTGCTCTCCGGTGAGGTCCCCACGGGCTACGAGCCCTGATCCATCCGGGCTCCGGCCCGACGCTGCCTGACACCTCGGGGGTGTGGTCGTTTCGGCGACCACACCCCCGAGTACGGTTCCGGCCCAGTTCCGGGCGAGCGACATGGAGACATCTTTGGATCAACGTCGAGTTGACGAACGAGGTGGGGCGTGCGGCTGAGCGCCCGGGTCGAGAGCGTCATCTTGCCGATCGCGGCCGTCCTGATCGCTCTGGCGATCGGGGCCGTCCTCATCGCCCTCGACGGTGCCAGCCCGTGGACGGCCTACACGGCGCTGCTGGACGGCAGCGTGGGCGGTCCCGATTCCATCGCCCGCACGCTCGAACGGGCGACCCCGCTGATCTTCACCGGGCTGGCCGTGATCGTCGGCATGAAGGCCGGGCTGTTCAACATCGGCGCCCAGGGCCAGCTGCTGACGGGGGCCGTCTTCGCGGCCTGGGTCGGCTACCGGTTCTCGCTGCCAGCGATCGTCCACGTGCCGCTTGCGATCGTCGTCGGCGGGCTGTGCGGCTTGCTGCCGGCCGCGCTCGCGGGGGTGCTCAAGGCCTATCGGGGCGCCCACGAGGTGATCACCACGATCATGCTCAACGCCATCCTCGTCAGCCTGACCGAGTGGATCGTCGGCGCCCGGGGCCCGTTCCACGACCCCGACGCTGGCGCCATCTCGCGCACGCCCCTGGTCCGGGAGACGGCCGACATCCCCCGGATCGACGTCTACCCGCTCGGGTTCTTCCTCGGCGTGCTGGTCGCGTTCGCCATCTGGTTCCTGTTCGGTCGCACGACCACCGGCTTCAAGCTGACGACGGTCGGCCAGAACAAGTTCGCGGCGGAGTACGGCGGCATCTCGGCCGCCCGCATCACCGTGCTGGCGATGGCGCTCAGCGGGTTCCTGGCCGGCGTCGGCGGCTCGATCGAGACGCTCGGTGTGTTCGGGCGGTTCGAGTCCGGCCGCAACGTCGGGCTCGGCTTCGACGGGATCACCGTCGCGCTGCTGGCCCGGATTCACCCCCTGCTGGCGATCCCGTCGGCGCTGCTGCTCGGAGTGTTGCGGGCCGGCCAGACCCAGATGGCGTTCGAGTCCAAGGTCGCCCCCGAGATCATCGACGTGATCCTGGCCATCATCCTGCTCCTCGTGTGCGCCCCGATCGTCGTGCGCTGGATCCTCCGGTTGCGCAAGGGCACGACCGGCGCCGAGTCGCTCCAGCTCACCAGCGGCTGGGGGGCGTCCTGATGGGCCCGGGGTGGCGGCGGGCCCTGCCCGGGCTGATCACGGTCGCCGTCGTCGTGGCCGTCGCCGTCCTCGCCTACAACCTGAACCCCGACGACACCACCCCGGTCGCCAACCGGGTCTTCCGCGATGCGCCGGTGCTCGTCCTGGCGGCGCTGTGCGGCCTCGTCGGCGAGCGCACCGGCATCGTCAACATCGGCATCGAGGGCCAGCTCCTGATGTCGGCCTTCACCGGGTTCTACGTCGCCGCCGCCACGGGCAACATCTGGGTCGGCGTGCTGGCCGGCGTAGCCTCCGGCGCCGTCCTGGGTCTGTTCCTGGCCCTCTGCGCGGTCACGTGGCAGATCGACCAGATCATCGCCGGCACCGTGATCAACATCTTCGTGATCGGCATCACGTCGTTCCTCTACACCCAGGGCAAGCGCAGCCCGGGCGGCCTCGACCCGATCGAGCTGCCGTGGCTGTCGGACCTGCCCTTCGCGGGTCCCGCCCTCTTCCGCAGTACGCCGATCGCCTACCTGTCGATCATCCTCGTGTTCGTGCTGCACATCGCGCTGTTCCACACCCGGTGGGGCCTGCGCAGCCGCTCGGTCGGTGAGCACCCGAGCGCCGCCGACACCGTCGGCATCAGCGTCGCGGGCTATCGCTACCTCAACACGGCGCTGGCCGGTGGCCTAGCCGGGTTGGGGGGCGCCTTCCTCAGCCTCGAGTCCGTCGGCACGTTCGAGCGGAACATGACCGCCAACCGGGGCTTCACGGCGCTGGCGATCATGATCTTCGGCCGGTGGCGCCCGCTGCTGGCGTGGGCGGGCGCCCTGTTCTTCGCGCTCACCTCGGCGCTGGCCTCGCAGCTGCAGTTCAACCAGGTGATCGACGTCCCGCCCCAGTTCATCAACATCCTCCCCTTCGTCCTGGTGCTGGCGGTGCTCGCCGTCTTCGCCGGCAGCGTCCGTCCCCCGGCCGCCGCCGGCCAGCCGTACGTCAAGGAGTAACGGATGAGCGAGCCGATCCGCGACGACCCCGACGTGCACGCCGCCATCCACGCGCCGATGGCGCTGGAGGCCCGTCACCTGACGAAGCGCTTCCCGTCGGTCGTCGCCAACGACGACGTGTCGATCGAGCTCCACCAGGGCGAGATTCTCGGTCTGCTCGGTGAGAACGGAGCCGGTAAGTCGACGCTGGTGAAGATGCTGTTCGGCCTCTACGAGCCGGACGAAGGGGAGGTATTGCTGCGCGGCGAACCGGTGCGCATGGACGGCCCCGGCGACGCCATCCGCCGCGGTATCGGCATGGTCCACCAGCACTTCCAGCTCGTCCCGGTGTTCACCGCCGCCGAGAACATCATGCTCGGGGCGGAGGCCACGACCGGTCCGTTCCTCGATCCGGCGGCGGCCGGCCGGCGCATCGGCGAGATGTCCGCCCGCTTCGGTCTGCGCGTCGACCCCGACGCCCTCGTCGAGGACCTGCCCGTTGGCACGCAGCAGCGCGTCGAGATCCTCAAGGCGCTGTACCGCGAGGCCGAGATCCTCATCCTCGACGAGCCGACAGCGGTGCTCACCCCTGCCGAGACCGACGAGCTGCTGGGCGTGATGAAGGACCTCGCCGCCAGCGGAACATCGATCATCTTCATTACCCACAAGCTGCGCGAGGCGATCGCCGTCTGCGACACGATCGCCGTGCTGCGCGGCGGCAAGGTCGTCGGCACGACGGCGCCGGCCGCCACCGACCGGGCCGGGCTCGCCAGCATGATGGTCGGCCGCGACGTGTCGCTGCAGGTGACGAAAGGCGCCGGCGAGCCCGGCGACGTCGTCCTCGCCGTGCAGCAGCTCGAGGTCACCGACGACCGCGGCCACGCTGCCGTCAACGGCCTCGACCTCGAGGTGCGGGCCGGGGAGATCGTCGGGATCGCTGGCGTCGAGGGCAACGGTCAGCGCGAGCTCGTCGAGGCGCTGTGCGGGATGCGCAAGATCCGCCACGGCCACATCGTCCTCGCCGGGGAGGACACCACCCGAGCGACGACCCGGGAGATCAACCGCCTCGGCGTGTCGCACATCCCCGAGGACCGCGAGAAGCACGGCTTCGTCGCCAGCTACTCGGTCGCCACGAACCTCGTGCTGGCCCGCTTCGACGAGCCGCCCTACGCCCGCGGCTGGATGCGCAACTTCGACGCCATCGAGCGCCATGCCAGCGATCTCGTCGAGCGCTTCGATGTCCGCCCGCGCGGCATCCACAACCGGATGGGCTCGATGTCGGGCGGTAACAAGCAGAAGTGCATCGTCGCCCGGGAACTGACCCAGGGCGCTCGGCTGGTGATCGCCAGCCAACCGACCCGCGGTGTCGACGTCGGCTCGATCGAGTTCATCCACCGCCAGCTCGTCGATCAGCGCGACGCCGGGGTCGCCGTGCTCGTCGTGTCGGCCGAGCTCGACGAGGTCCTCGCCCTGGCCGACCGCGTCGCCGTGATCTACGAGGGGCGCATCCAGTCCGTGATGCCGGTGGCCGAAGCCTCGCGGGAAAAGGTCGGCCTCTTGATGGCCGGTGACGTCGCCGCCGCCGAGACCGCCCCCGCGGTCGAGGCCGACGACGACGTGCCCTCGGCGCTGCTCTAAAGCACCCGCCGGGAACTCGCTGGCGTCGGCGGACGTCGGATCACCACGACCGACCCACGGGGGGTCGGCGGGGAGGAGTACGTGATGAAGCGCGCCCGGATTCTGACGGCTAC
>Ga0136617_10002693_pt1 | contig 15810 bp, 16 predicted proteins | sample AntDrymUQ3222106_2_FD_129672 | JGI IMG/M metagenome (GOLD analysis project Ga0136617, IMG submission 129672) | Polar desert sand microbial communities from Dry Valleys, Antarctica - metaG UQ322 (21.06) | ecosystem: Environmental > Terrestrial > Soil > Desert | place: Antarctica: Dry Valley...
GACTGCGGTGTTGGAGGCCGGATGCCGGCCGGTCATTCTGTGTTTGTCCACAGAGGCTTTGGATACCGGACATAGTCTGGTGCCTGCCGCCGTCCGCGTGTTGGAAGCGCCGGCTTCGATCCTTGAATCATTGGACCTGGCCCTTAGTCACGTCGATTCGGACACCACCGTGGTTCACGACATCGCGCACCCGTTCGCCACGGCCACCCTTGTTCGGGCGGTGGCCGATGCAGCCTCGGCCTCCGGCGCGGCCGCGGCCGCCGTGCCCATGGACGAGACCTTGAAGCTGACCGAAGCCCCAGAGCCCGCCGGGGCCCGCCTCGTGAGTGGCACAGTCGATCGCTCAGGGCTGTGGAAGGTGCAGTCACCGCACGCGTTTCGCACGCAGGGATTGCGCGCCCTGTGTCGCGCTGAGCCCCTGGGCGGCGAGACGACGGTTGGGGATCTGGTGCGGCGCGCCCCAGGATCCTGCACGATCGTTCCCGGCGAGCGCGCCAATGTGAAGCTGTCGACCGAACCCGACCTCGAGCTTGCGGCGGCCATTGCCACGACCATGGGTGCCTCCGCTTCGGGTCGCGGACGGGCCCATGTGGGGCACGGGGGGGCGGAGTCGAGGTGACCAGGGTCGGCCTCGGCTTCGATGCGCACGCATTCGACCCGGACCGGCCGCTTGTGCTCGGTGGCGTCACCATCCCAGCCGAGGCCGGGCTTGCCGGCCATTCGGACGCAGACGTTTTGAGCCACGCTGTGGCCGACGCCGTGCTCGGAGCTGCGCTCCTCGGTGACCTCGGAAGCGCCTTCCCCGACGACGCACGGTGGCGGGATGCCTCGAGCCTCGACATCCTTGCCGAAACGGCGGGGGCGGCGGGGGACGAGGGGTGGAGAGTCGAAGGGGTGGACGCGACGGTCGTGGCGCAAGCTCCTCGTCTGGCCCCATGGCGCGAAGAGATGGCACTCAACATTGCGGGGGCCCTCCAGGTTGACTCTCGCAAGGTCTCGGTCAAAGCGACCACAACCGACGGCATGGGGTTCACAGGGCGCGGCGAGGGCATAGCGGCCATAGCAGTGGTTCTCGTGGAGCCGACTTAGAGTAGGGCGATGCCGATCAAGGTCCACGACCAGATGCTGCGGAGCACCGTGGTCCTTGAGACGCGCGACCCCGGCCGGATTGCCATGTACGTGTGTGGCCCGACCGTCTACAACCTCATACACATCGGCAATGCTCGCACTTTTCTGTGGTTCGACTTCATCCGTAGGTACTTCCTCTACAGAGGCTGGCAGGTCACTTACGTGATGAACTACACGGACGTCGACGACAGGATCATCGAGCGCGCCGGAGTCGAGGGCGTCCCCGCCGACGCCGTGACCTCGAAGTACTCGAAAGCCTTCGAGGACGACATGGCCGCGTTGGGTGTGAATCCGGCCGACATCATCTGCCGGGCGACCGATCACGTCGAGGACATGGTTGAGGCCATCGACGGGCTCGTCGAGCGCGGGTCGGCCTACGAGAGCGACGGCGACGTCTTCTTCTCGATCGAGTCCTTTGATGCCTACGGCAAGCTCTCGGGCCGGACACTCGAGGACATGCGCGCCGGCGAGCGGATCGAGCCCCAGGCCGGCAAGCGGCATCCTTTGGACTTCGCGTTGTGGAAGTCGGCCAAGGAGGGAGAGCCGTCGTGGCCGTCCCCGTGGGGGCCCGGCCGCCCCGGCTGGCACATCGAGTGCTCGGTGATGTCCACGAAATACCTCGGCATGGGCTTCGACATCCACGGCGGCGCGAGCGACCTCACCTTCCCGCATCACGAAAACGAGATCGCGCAGGCGGAAGCGCTTGCCGGCGCCGGGCCGTTCGTGCGCTTCTGGATGCATGCCGGACTCGTCCAGATGGAGTCGCAGAAGATGTCGAAGTCGCTCGGCAACGTCGTGCTCGTGCGCGACGTCGTGGCGCGCTACCCGGGAGAGGTGGCCCGTTACTGGGCCCTGGCAGGGTCCTATCGGACTCAGCTCACCTTCTCTGATGGGGTACTCGATGACTCGGCGCAGGCCTACGATCGCTGGAGCACCTTTCTCGCTGCGGCCCGCCACGCACTTGGCGGGGACATGCCGGCCACGCCCGCTGCGACGCGGCCCGCAGACGCCGAGCCACCTGAAGGCCCGGGCGGTGAGTACGTGCAGCGCTTCACCGACACCCTCGACGACGACTTCAACTCCTCCGGCGCATTCGCGGTCGTCCACGATCTCGTGCGTGAGGCCAACCGCTGCGGCGAGGGAGCTCAGAGGGGGCCGGGGGAGGACCGCAATCTACTGATCGCGTTCACAGAGACGTTTCTCGAGCTCACCTCGGTCATGGGGTTCCGCTTTGACGAGGCCACGGGCTCCGATGAGCTGACTGCTCGCCTCATCGACTACCTCCTCGAGCTGAGAGAGGGGGCGCGCCGGAACAAAGAGTTCGCTGCTGCGGACGGCATTCGAGATCGTCTGGAGTCCTTCGGCGTGTCGATCGAAGACACGCCGGTGGGCCCGCGCTGGCGGCTTGGCACTCCGCCGGCCGCTGCTTGAGCGAGCCGCCGGAGCCCTTCGTCCTCGCCGGCAGGCGCCCGGTTCTCGAGCTCTTGCGCTCGGGGCGGGCCCCGGAACGCGTCCTGATTGCCCAGGGTCTTGCCCCTTCGTCCGTCCTCGGCCAGATAAGGCGGCGGGCCGAAGCCGCAGCCGCGCCGGTGCGCACCGTACCCAAGGCCGAGCTCGACCGGCTTGCTGGGGGCCTCAACCACCAGGGTGTGGTGGCCCTGACCGCCCGTTACAGGTACGCGCCGTTCGAGGAGCTCCTCGCCGGCGTCAAGCCGTGCCTGCTTTTTCTCGACGGGATCACCGATCCACACAATCTCGGATCTCTGCTCAGGAGCGCAGACGGGGCCGGCTTCGACGGGGCGGTCATCCCCACACATCGTTCCGCCACGGTCACAGCGGCCGTTCGGCGAGTCTCGGCCGGTGCGGCCGAGATGGTTCCCGTGGCGCGCGTTCCCAACCTTGCGCACGCCGTCGACAGGGCGCGCATTGCCGGATTGTGGGTCCTCGGGCTCGACGCCGGGGCCGACGCTGATATCTGGTCGTCCACTCTGGCGGAGCCGCCCGTCGGGATCGTTCTCGGTTCCGAGGACAGGGGGATATCTCACAACCTGAGGGAGCATTGCGACGCCCTCGTTCGCATCCCGCTTGGCGGGGCGCTGGGCTCGCTCAACGTGGCCGTGGCCGGCGCGCTTGCCATGTTCGAGGTGAGGCGGAGGTCGGCGCCGGCCCCGTAGCCCAGCGGCCCTTCACCCTTGCCTGGGCCTCCGGCCCAGGGCCGAAGCGCGGGTTTCTGTCCTTGTGTGCAGGCCCGCCCACGCCGTGGCCGACTCGGCCTTTTTTACCGGCGCCGGTTCACAAGTTACGCCACGGGGTACGCTGAGCAACGTGCCAGGCTGGAGTAGCTCAGTCCGGTAGAGCAGCCGCCTTGTAAGCGGCCGGTCGCAGGTTCGAATCCTGTCTCCAGCTCGCCCCGAGTTGCAGGCGGTTCGCCCGGACGCCGGACTCGGTGCAAATGGAGCCGTCAACGGAGACGTCTTGGAACTAGAGAAACCAGATCACTATGTCGATGCCTCCGCCGAGTCGGCGTGGGAGACGGCTCTCGCTCAGCTAGACGAGGTTGCCGAGCTCATGGGGCTCGCCCCCGGGGTCCATGAGCTCCTCCGCTCTCCTAAGAGGGCGCTCATCGTTTCCGTCCCCTTCCGGATGGACGACGGGTCCACAAGCGTGCATCAGGGCTACCGGGTTCACCACAACGTCACGCGCGGGCCCGCCAAGGGAGGCATCCGCTACCACCCCTCCGTGGACCTCGACGAGGTCAAGGCCCTGGCCATGTGGATGACGTGGAAATGCGCGGTTGCCGGCATCCCCTTCGGAGGCGCCAAGGGGGGGATCGCGGTCGACCGTCGCAAGCTGAAGAAGGGCGAGCTCGAGCGGATGACGAGGCGGTATGCATCCGAGATCCTGCCTTTGATCGGTCCCGAGCGCGACATACCTGCACCGGATATGAACACCGACGAAGAGATCATGGCGTGGATCATGGACACCTATTCCGCCTATCAGGGCCACTCCGTGCCTGGGGTGGTCACGGGCAAGCCGGTGTCGATAGGCGGTTCAAAGGGCAGGGGCGGCGCGACCTCGCGCGGCGTCATGTACATGATCTTCTCTCAGCTCAAGGCCCTGGGCCTCGGCATCGAAGAGGTCACGGTGGCCATACAGGGCTACGGAAAAGTCGGCGGCTTCGCAGCTCAGTTGCTCCACGATGCGGGATGTCAGGTCGTGGCTATCTCCGACGTCGAGGGGGCCCTTTACAACGCCAACGGCCTCGATCCTGAAGCGATCAACAGGCACAAGCACGAGGCGGGGACTGTGGTCGGCTACGCGGGGGCCGAGGCGATGTCCAACGCCGAGCTCCTCGAGATCGACTGCGACGTCTTGGTCCCCGCTGCGGTCGAGGGCGTCATCACGGTCAAGAACGCCGATGCGATCAAGGCGCGCTTCGTGTGCGAGGCGGCCAACGGGCCCGTGACCTTCGAGGCGGACAAGATCCTCGGGGAACGCGGCATCTCCGTGGTGCCCGATGTGCTGGCCAACGCCGGCGGCGTGGTCGTGTCCTACTTCGAGTGGGTCCAGGACATCCAGGCCTACTTCTGGTCGGCGGAGGAGGTCAACGACCGCCTTCGGGGGATTCTCGAGAACGCCTACCTTGAGGTGCGCGACCTTGCGGGGGCCAAGGGCTTGACGATGCGGCAAGCCGCTCAATGGATAGGCGTCGGCAGGGTCGCCGAGGCCCATCTGACGCGCGGGCTCTTTCCCTAAGGGGAGTTCCGACTCGCCGAGAAATCCGGGTTCCTCAGACGGAGCACGGCTAGTGTGACGCCATGGAGAAAATGGCTCGGCTCGATTCGAAGCTCGGTAAACGTGATCTCGCCATCCTCGATTTTGAAAGATCGTGGTGGAAGCACGCCGGCGCCAAAGAAGAGGCGATAAGGGAGTGCTTTGACATCTCAGCCACGCGCTATTACGAGCTCCTCAATGATCTCTTGGAGAACCCGGCCGCTGAGGTTCACGACCCAATCCTCATCAAGCGTTTGAGGCGGCTCCGCACCTACAGGCAGAGGCAGCGGGTAGCGCGTCTGCTTGGAGCCGAGTACTCCTCGGGCAGAGGCTAGTTTTGACCTGTGGGGCAGCACTCATCCACTGAGCAGTGGCCTTTTTATCGCTCCGTAGTGGGCTGGTTCCTGCCCTGGCTCGTGATCGCGGCAGTGCTCGGCACCGCGGTGTGGATCGCGGTGGGAACCGGTGATGGGTCCCGGCCGGCCGGCGGCGCCGACGGAGCCACCACCTCGAGTCCCGGCGAGCGCAGGGACGGGGGCGCCAACTCGGGGGGGACTGAGACGGCCGGCACAAAGTCCGCGACGCGTCCGGGCGGAAGCGAGACCCCCACGGGGAGGCCGGGCTCGCCGGGAGGCAAGGGCACTGCGAAGGAGCGGCCCAAGGTCCAGGCCGGAGGCAAGGGGCAGACGGCGGCCTCGGGGGGACCGCTCATAACCGAGGGCATCTCGGTTCAGGTGCTCAACTCCACACCTTCGGCCCTGGCCGCCGACGACATGGCCGGCCGCCTCGGCGGTCTCGGTTTCGATGTCGTGGCGATCGAGGAATCCGCGCGCACCTATCCGCAAACGACGGTGTTCTGGTCCTTTGCTTCGTCAGAAACAGCGGCCACGAGGCTCGCCGGGCGCTTCGGGTGGGTGGCGGCAGCCAAGCCCGTCAACCTTTCTAGTGAGGTCGACGTTCACGTCGTCGTCGGCGGCGACGAGGTCTGACGGGTGGCCGATGCGGCCGCTCTCACACATTCCCCCCGCGTCACGGGGCTGTTCATGGACTTCGACGGGACCCTCGCAGAGATCGTAAGCGAGCCCTCAAAGGCCGGGCCGCTCGAGGGCATCCCCGAGACCCTCGAGGAGCTTGGGCGGAGCTTCGGGGTCGTCGCGCTTGTGTCCGGACGAACGGCCGCCGAGCTTGTCGGTTGGTTCGGCAATGAGGTAGAGCTGTGGGGACTTTACGGGGCCGAGCGATCGGTCGCAGGCGAGATCACGCTCGCTGAGGACGTCGCGCCCTACGCATCGCTCATGAGACGGGTCGCGGCCGAAGCCAAGGAAAGACTGCAGGCCACCGGCATCGACGGCCTGCTGGTCGAGGACAAGGGCGTAATGGTCGGCCTTCACTGGCGCCGCGCCGACGACGTGGGCGCGGCCGGCCGGATCGTCACCGGGGTCGCCGGCGATTTGGCCGAGCGTCATGGGATCGAGCAATCTCCGGGGAAGCTCGCGCTCGAGCTTCGTCCGCCGGTCGAGTGGTCCAAGGGTGATGTCGTGCGCCGGCGCGTTGGCGAGGAGGGGTTGAGGGCGGCCGCCTTCGTGGGCGACGACTACGGCGACCTGACTGCCTTCGACGCCCTCGACGAGCTGGCTCAAAGCGGGGTAGCCACGGTTCGGGTCGGAGTAGCGTCGTCGGAGATGCCCGAGGAGCTGAAGCGCAGAGCAGAGATCGAGCTGGCCGGGCCCCCGGCCGTGCTCGAGTGGTTGAGGTCCCTACTGGCCGCAATCCCACGCTAACAAGGGGCGACGGTCGCCTCGGACCGGCGTCCACGCCTCAGGCGGGGGGTGTTAGAGGTTCCTTGCCCGCCTTTATCGCCGCAAGGTCGTCGAGCTGTGCGCCGATCCAGTCCTGCGGCAGGGTTGACTCCGTCCGCTTGCGCAAACCTGCCGCGCGCCGCGAGCGCTCCTGTGGCGGCATGTCGATGGCGCTCTCTATGGCCGACGCCGTCTCGGACACGCTGAGGGGGTCGGCGATTTCGACCGAGTCCTCGCCGAGCTCGGTGAACGAGCCCGCACCCTTCGAAAGGACGAGCACGCCGGAGTTGTCGTTGACGGCCGCACCCTCTTTGGACACGAGGTTCATGCCGTCCATGATCGAGTTCACGAGCAAGACGTCATAGACCTCGAGGGCCCCCATGGTCCTGTCGAAATCGTTCTCCATGAAGAGGTCGATGGCTCCCGGATGGCGTCCGTTCACCTCGGCAACGACGTCGCTCACGCGTTTCGCGTATTGCTTGTACTCCTCCAAGGTCTGGCGGGAAGGGTAGAGGCAGGCGACAAAGCGTGCATGTCCGGACAGATCCTCCCGGCGATCGAGAAGCTGTCCGAACGCCTCGAAGCCGCGCACTATGTTCTTCGACGGCTCGATTCTGTCCGCCCGCACGACGAGCGGGCCGTCGGTCTCCTCGATGAAGCGTTTTGCCCACGCCTTTGCATCCTCACCCGAGGCGCGCTCGCGCAGGTCGTCGGCGTCGATGGGTATGGGATAGGCGCGCACCCACGTGCACCGGCCCTCGTGGCGCACCGCGCCAGCGGCCCGGTCGACGGTCAACCCGATCAGCTCGCAGCACTCCATGAAGCCCTCGACCCAGGGGGCGACGTGGAAACCAATGAGGTCGGCCCCGAGCATGCCTTCGATGACATGCTTCGGGATGGGTTTCGGGAGGCGCCCAAGGCCGTTGGGCCCGCAGAAAGAGGAGTGGGTGAAGTGCAGGATGACTTGGTCTGGGCTGGCGCGCCTGAGGTGGCCGGGAGCGGTGGCGAGATGGTAGTCCTGGAACAACACGAGGGCGCCTTCCTCGGCGAGCTCCGCCGCGGCAGCTGCAAAGGTCTGGTTGACGGGTTCGTACGCGTCCTTCCATGCATCAAGCTCGCGTGCGCCGAAGTCGTCGATGTCGAGCTCGTTCCAGAGACAGTGATTCGCAAACCACAGCATGCGGTTGGATACCCAGTCGTAGTACTGCTCGTAGACGTCGGGGTCGATGTCGAGGAGGTGGACCCTATAGCCGAGCTCTTCGGGAAGGTCCTCTGTGGCCCCCTGCTTGTGCGCCTCGCGGTCGTCGTCGGAAGTCGCCGCTGCGATCCATTGCGCCCTGTCACCGAGCTCGCGCGCGGCCCAGTCGAGGGCGCCGGCGAGCCCGCCTGCGCCGCGCTGCGTCTGAAAGCTCCCGTGGATCTCGGTGAAAGAGACGGGCCCCCGGTTGGACACGAGCACGACGCGCAGGCTTTCGTCCACGATCGCATCCTATTCGGGGGGCGCTTCCCCGGTTCTTCCCAGCCTCGTTGTGGCCGCCCGAGGGGCTTGTGCGCGTTCTCATAGCGCCCGACAAGTTCAAGGGGACCCTGCAAGCGCCGGCGGTTGCCTCCGCCATCGCGGAGGGCGTTCGGCGCGCCGAGCCGGACGCCGAGGTCGTGCTGAAGCCGCTCGCCGACGGCGGGGAGGGGACCCTCGAGGCGCTCGTCGATGCGATCGGCGGACGCCGGCTGACCGCGACCGTGACGGGGCCGCTTGGCGATGCAGTCGAAGCTCCGTTCGCGCTCCTCGACGACGGGCGCGCCGTCCTCGAGGTCGCAGCGGCCACCGGTTTGACCCTGGTTGCCGAGCCGCGGCGCGACGCGCTGAGGGCGGCCTCGTTCGGCAGCGGCGAGCTCATCGCAGCAGCCGCTGCAGGTGGCCTTGCGGGGGCAGGCCCGGCGGAGCTCGAGATCATCGTCGGCCTCGGCGGAAGCGCCTCGACCGATGGCGGCACGGGAGCAGCTGCAGCGGCCGGCTGGCGCTTCCTCGACGCTACGGGCGATGACCTCGTTCGCGGTGGAGGGGCGTTGCGGCGGTTGCGGCGCATCGATGGAGGCGGTGCGGCGGAGTGGCTTGGCCGCTGCCGGATCGTGGGCGCCTGTGACATCGACAACCCGCTCTACGGCAGCTCGGGAGCGGCCAGCGTCTTCGGCCCCCAGAAGGGGGCCTCGGCCGCCGACGTCGAGGTCCTCGACGAGGGCCTCGACATCCTGGCCACAAGAATCGAAGCCGATCTCGGGCGCGCCGTTGCGTGGCTCCCAGGGGCGGGGGCTGCGGGCGGTATCGGAGCCGGCCTTGCGGCCTTTTTCAACGCCCAGCTTCGGCCCGGTTTCGAGCTTGTCGCAGAGGCCGCCGGCCTTGCCGATGCAATCGCAGAAGTCGACCTCGTGATCACCGGAGAGGGGAGCCTCGACGCCTCTTCCCTCGGGGGAAAGACCCCGATCGGAGTGGCGCGCCTCGCCCGTTCGGCCGGGGTCGAGTGCCTCGCGCTCGCCGGCCGCCTCGGGGTCACCGCCGAGGAGCTCGAGGCCGAGGGGATCGCAGCTGCGCTTAGCCTCTCCGATGCCGTCGGCCATGAGCTCGCCGTCACCGAGGCGCGGGCTTCGATCGCCGAGGCCACAGTCACTCTCTTGAGGGATCGCAGGAGGGCTTAAGCCGCAGGCGGGCGGCCGAGCAGCGAGGGCCGGCAGCCCAGCTTCGGGTGTGCAATGAATGTAGTTTGGCCCTGCCCGGACGGACGAATTCGACCGGCATGGTATTCAAGTCGTGGCCGGCGTCCATCTCATCGAAAGGCTGTGGAGTCTGAAGTTCGTTACCGGGTTGCGATGCCGCGAGTGCGGCCGTGAGTATCCGGCCGCGGCGCAGCACGCTTGTGAGTTCTGCTGGGGGCCGCTCGAGGTCGCCTACGACTACGACGCGATTGCGGCGGAGGTCTCCCCCCGCCGGATAGCAGCCGGCCCCCCGTCTCTGTGGCGTTACTCAGCTCTGCTCCCCGACGCAGACGGCGAACGAGTCGACATCGGCGCCGGAATGACGCGACTACGGCGCGCCCCCCGCCTTGGCGCCGAACTCGGGCTTAGCCACCTCTGGATCAAGAACGACGGGGGCAACCCAACGCATTCCTTCAAGGACCGTGTCGTTTCCGTCGCGCTAAGCGCGGCGCGCTCCTTCGGCTACGAGGTTGCAGCATGTGCCTCCACCGGCAACCTTGCCAATTCGGTTGCTGCGCATGCCTCTGCGGCCGGCATGGCCAGCATCGTGTTCATCCCGTCCGATCTCGAGCGCGGCAAGGTTGCTGCGACGACGGTCTACGACGGGACGGTCATTTCGGTAGACGGCTCCTACGATGACGTCAACCGGCTCTGTGCAGAGCTCTCAGCCTCCAGGCAGTGGGCGTTCGTGAACGTGAACGTCCGTCCCTACTACGCCGAGGGCTCAAAGACGATCGCTTTCGAGATCGCCGAGCAGCTTGGATGGCGGGCCCCCGACGCCGTCGTGATCCCGGTGGCGTCGGGCTCGCTTTTGACCAAGACGCACAAGGGCTTCGGGGAGCTTCATCGCGTCGGGCTGCTCGCCGACGAGCCGCAGGTTGCGATTCACGGGGCCCAGGCGCAAGGATGCTCGCCGATCGCGCAGGCGTTTGAGGCGGGCTCGGATGACGTCCTGCCCGTGAAACCGCAAACGATTGCCAAGTCCCTTGCGATCGGCAATCCCGCCGACGGCTACTACGCATTGAAGGACGCACGTGCCACGGGGGGTCGTATCGCATCCGTGCCCGAGGATTCGGTGGCAGAAGGCATGAGGCTCCTCGCCCGCACGGAAGGCATCTTCACCGAGACTGCCGGCGGGGTCACTATTGCGACGCTCGAAAGACTCGTGCGCGAGGGCGCCATAACGCCCGATGAGGAGACCGTCGCCTTCATCACGGGCGTTGGCCTCAAGACGCTCGAGGCGCTCGAGGCCGTGAGCACCACCCACCTCCGCCATGCCTCGGTGGAAGCGGTCGACGAGGCCCTGTCCGGTGCTCACTTTGGTTCTGCCGACCTACCGAGCAGGGCCGGCGCATGAGCGCAACGGTCACAATCCCGACCCAGCTGCGCTCGCTGACGGGTGGGTCGGGGCAAGTTCAGGCGACCGGCGCCACGCTTGCCGACATCGTCGCCGACCTAGAAACCAAGTATCCCGGCATGAGAGAGCGCCTGCTCGATGACTCGGGGAAGCTCAGGCGCTTCGTGAATGTCTATGTCGAGGATGAGGACGTGCGCTTCATCGGTGGGCTCGGCGCCACCATCCCCGACGGCGGGAAGGTCTCGATCATCCCCGCCGTTGCCGGGGGTGCGCCCGAGGGGCACCTTCGGGTGCAGGCCACCGCTCGGCTGTAACCTTTCTCTTTGTGCGGCGTCAAAACGAATCCAGGGCCGAGAACTCCAGAGAGCTCGTCTCGGCCGAGCTGATCGAGCGTTGCAAGCGCGGCGATCGAGATGCCTGGAACACGCTGGTTCAAGCGACTCACCGAGAGGTCTACACGTTGTGCTTGAGGGTGCTGAGAGATCCCGACGACGCCGCAGAGGCGGCTCAGGACGCCTACATAAAGGTATGGAAGGGGCTCAATGGCTTCCGCGGCGAGGCGGCCTTCACCACCTGGTTGTACAGGGTCGCGTCCAACGCCGCGATCTCCAAGCAGAGGAGCCGCTCACGGAAGCAGAGCTTCGAGGCGGGAGGCGACGACGAGCTCGTGGCAGGGCTGGCGGCACCCGATTCGACCGAGAATGCCGCCGGCGCGCGCGTCGAGCTCCAGGCGGTGGAGCGGGCGCTTGCGACGCTGCCCGAGCATTATCGTTCCGCAGTCCTGCTGCGCGACGTCTACGGGCTGACGATCGCAGAGATAGCAAGCCAGCTCAAGATCTCAGAGACGGCGGCCAAAGTGCGAGTCCATCGCGGCCGTGCTCGCCTGAAGGAGATCGTGTGGCCCTCAGGGGCGAGGAGATAAGAGGAGCGACCGATGGACTGCCTTGAGATCCAAGCGATGCTGCCCGCATACGTGAAAGACGAGACTTCCCCCCTTGTCGTGCGCCGTCACCTGGCAGACTGCCCGGATTGCAGCGAGGAGCTCGCCCGTTACACCCGGCTCCTCGATGTCCTTGGGGCCCTTCAGTGGGCCACGGTGCAGTCCCCGCCGGTGGCTGCCGCTGCCCTCGCCGCCGCCCCGTTCGAGGCGTCGCCCTCGAAAAAGCTCAGGATCCACGTCGCCCACAACCGGGCGGCGTATCTCTCGGGCCTCGCCGTGAGCGGGGCTAGCGCAGCGGGGGCGGCGGTGTGGCTGCTCCGCAACCGCCGCATGGCAGCGGCCTGATCCCCTTTCTTCCCCCCACCACCAACCATTAGACTGGGGATTCCCAGGGCGGTAGCTCAGTCTGGTAGAGCGCCGGTCTCCAAAACCGGTGGTCGGGGGTTCGAGTCCCTCCCGCCCTGCTTTGTCATGTCGCGAGACATCGCGGACACCTGTCGCGAGTCATCGTGGACACTCTAGGCCGTGCCGCTAGTCTGATAGTCCCGGCTCGGATCAAGCTCCAGCTCTCGCAGGAAACTGACGCTAGGGAGGACGCCGAATGGGCGAAATGAAGAATTTCCGTTTTTTCGATTATCGGATAGAGAGTGGGAGCACGGAGACCCCTGCTTCCGTTCCGCCGTCGTGGACTGCCCTATAGCGACGGGCAGATGACGAGGGTTGCTCGGGGGAAGGTCGCCGGTTGGGCTTCATGACCTATCCGGCTGGAGGCACCTTCCCAATTACCGGCCCCACCAGCCCCTACGGCGCCGCCGAGCGGGGTGCGCGCCTATGATTTAACTTGGGCTAAACTTTTTTCGTGCTCCAGGAAACAAGTCCAGCTATCCAAGACTATCTCAAGGGTCTCTACATGCTCCAGACGGAAGCCGCCGAGGGGCAGCACGAGCGCGGCGGCGTCCCGACCACGGCGATAGCGGCCCGGCTTGGAGTCTCGGCGGCTTCGGCTACGAACATGCTCAAGCGGCTCGACGACATCGGTCTCGTCGCCCACGTCCCCTACAAGGGGGCGAGGCTCTCGGCGGCGGGCCTCAAGATCGCCCTCGAGGTCGTCAGGCATCACCGCTTGCTCGAGACCTACCTGTCCGAGGCGCTTGGCGTTCCGTGGGACCAGGTGCACGCCGAGGCCGAGGTGCTCGAGCATGTGCTCTCCGAGGATCTCGAAGAAAGGATCTGGGCTCAACTTGGCCACCCGAGCTCCGACCCTCACGGTGACCCGATTCCGGACAAGGACGGCTCCATAGCACCATCGAGCCCGCGTCGTCTCTGGGAGGTAAGCGGGGGGGACCGGGCCGTCGTCGACCGCGTGTCCGACCTTCGGGCCGAGGGATTGCGCTACCTGGGAGGGCTCGGCATCCGTCCCGGTACCTCTCTGGAAGTAGTCGGCCGGGGCCCGGTCGGGGGGCCCCTGTTCGTGCGTGTCGAGGATGGCGATGGCGTCGGGGCGTTGTCGAAGGAGCTTGCGGAGATCGTATGGGTGCTCTAGACAGACGGCGTTTCCTCAAGCGAATCGGAACTGTGGGAGCGGTAAGTGGTGTGACCGCGCTCGGGGGACACGAGGTCCTCCACGCAGGGAGGCCCTCGGCACATGGACGGTCTCGTACGCTCGGGCAGCCCCATGGGAACCACGGGCCGGGCCAGAACGGCGACCTCGACCACTCGGGACTCGGCGCCGTCGGCACCGTCGATCATCAGCGCAACGGCTTCAATCCCACCGCGATCCTGACCGACTTCGACTACGGGGCTACCTCGAAAGATCGTTCAGGCCGCACCGTGCGGGAGTACGAGCTGATCGCGCTCGACAAAGAAATCGAAGTTGCCCCGGGGGTCTTCTTTCCGGCCTGGACCTACAACGGCAGGGTTCCGGGCCCCACCCTTCGCGCCACAGAAGGTGACCGGCTTCGCGTCAAGCTCGTCAATGCGTCGGGCCACAACCACACCATCCACACTCACGGAATCCATCCGGCCCGGATGGACGGAGTGCCCGGCGCCGGAGAGGTCGGACCAGGCGAGGAATTCGTCTACGACTTCATCGCCCATCCCTTCGGGACGCACCTCTACCATTGCCACTCGTTGCCTCTGACCCAGCACATCCATCGCGGCCTCTACGGAGCGATGATCATCGATCCAAAGCAGGGCCGTCCTGAGGCCAACGAGATGGTCATGGTCATGAACGCCTTCGACACCAACTTCGACGGTGCCAACGAGGTCTACGCCGTCAACACCGTTGCCTTCCATTACATGAACGAGCCCATCAAGATCAACGCCGGGGAGCTGCAACGCGCCCACGTCGTCAACATCACCGAGTTCGATCCGCTGAACTCAATCCACATTCACGCCAACTTTTTCGACCTCTACCGCACCGGCACCTCGCTTCAGCCCGACGAGTTCACCGACACGATCTCGATGGGTCAGGCCGAGCGCCACATGATCGAGTTCACGTATCGGGAGCCGGGCAGGTTCATGTTCCATGCTCATCAGACCGAGTTCATCGAGCTTGGCTGGATGAGCTTCTTCGAGGTCACCTAGTGGCAGTTAGGACGGCCCCTTCGAGGCGGCTCCCTGGGTGGCTTGCGGGGGTCATTCCGCTGCTCGTCATCGGCGCCATGGTGGCCGTGTTCCTCGTCGCCGATCCCATCTCGTCCTTGCGAGAGGTTCCTCCCGTTGAGGCGGTTGCGTTCGAGCAGACCATCTTTACGGACGAAGGCATCGAACTCCGTCTCCGCAACGATGGTCCCGATCCGGTGACGATCTCGCAGGTGCTCGTCAACGACGCCTATTGGGATTTCACCGCCACCGACACCACCCTGGGTCGCCTTGGGACCTCGACGCTCGAGATCCCTTATCCGTGGGACGAGGGCCTGCCCGTGAACATCGCCCTCGTGACCTCGACCGGCGCCACCATCGAGCGCGAGGTTGAGGCCGCCGCGCTCACACCGGAAGCAGACGCCTCGACGTTGTGGACCTATGCGCTTTTGGGTCTCTACATCGGAGTCATCCCCGTGGCCATTGGAATCGCCTGGTTCCCATCGTTGATGCGGGCGGAGGTGCGGTGGCTCAACTTCTTCCTGGCGCTGACCGTCGGCCTGCTTGCCTTCCTCCTCGTGGACACATTCGCCGAGGGCCTCGAACTTGCGGCAGCGGCCCCCGCAGCGCTAAACGGCCTGAGCTTGTTTGCCTTCGGGGCGCTCGGCGCCGTCATCGGCTTGATCGCCCTCCAGCAGGTTCTCAGCGGGCGGCGTCGGGCGACCCATCAGGGCGGCGGCGCGCTCACCGGGCTGAGCCTCGCTTACCTCATCGCCGCCGGGATCGGTCTCCACAACCTGGGCGAGGGTCTTGCCGTGGGAGCGGCGCTGGCCAGCGGCGAGACCGCACTCGGCACCTTTCTCGTGCTTGGGTTCGCGCTTCACAACACCACCGAGGGCCTTGCCATCGTGTCCCCCGTGGCGTCATCGGGGCAACGTCCCGCCCTGGTCCATTTCGCCGCTCTTGGCGCCGTCGCCGGCGTTCCTGCAATCCTGGGAGCGTGGCTCGGGGGGTTCGTTTTCTCTCCTGCGTGGGCCGCGCTCGCGTTCGGGCTCGCCGCAGGAGCCATCGCTCAGGTGCTGTGGCAGATCGGCAAGAGCATGTCTGGGGGCCGGGGCCTCGTGACCAAGCTTGGGCCCGCCGGTTTCGTGGCCGGCTTCATGTTCATGTACGTCACCGGTCTCTTCACCGCTTGAGCCGGCCACGGCGGTTGCGCCTCGTCTGCGCAGCCTTGGGGTGTGCCGCGCTTCTGCCTGCGTGCTCGGCGGCCGACGGCAATCGCGTGGGCACCACCGATGCGCAGACCTTCCAGCCGGCGACGATCACGGTAGCGGCCGGGGACACGGTCGTGTTCTCGAACGACACAAGCCAGGTCCACTCGGTGACCGCATACCAGGGCGACATCCCGGAGGGGGCCGAGTACTTCGGCAGCGGGGGGTCTGCGAGTGAGAAGGAGGCCCGCGAGGACGTCACCGACA
>Ga0136617_10002694_pt1 | contig 15801 bp, 12 predicted proteins | sample AntDrymUQ3222106_2_FD_129672 | JGI IMG/M metagenome (GOLD analysis project Ga0136617, IMG submission 129672) | Polar desert sand microbial communities from Dry Valleys, Antarctica - metaG UQ322 (21.06) | ecosystem: Environmental > Terrestrial > Soil > Desert | place: Antarctica: Dry Valley...
AGCGCCGATGAAATGATAGCGTCGATACGGACGAATAACCTCGCCCGTCTGACTTTAATTCCCGGGGTGGGCAGAAAAACTGCCGAGCGCCTGGTGGTTGAACTGCGTGATAAAGTCGCTTCCCTTTCCTCTCCTGAGCTCGAGGAAGAGTTGGGCGCCAGGACGCCGGCGGGGGCACCGATTCTAACCGAGGATTCAATGCGAGCAGACGTACTCTCCGCGCTCTTGAATCTTGGATACCAAAGAAACTCGGCAGAGAAAGCAGTAACATCCGCGGTTGATGAGGGCGGAGATATTTCCGTCGAGTTGATTTTGCGGCGCAGCCTGCGCAAACTGGCGAAGGTCTAATATCACGCAAACTGTTGGTTTGCGTATGATCCATTGGCTGGTGCGCGGCCGCAACTCGAAAGACGCAAACTAACAGTTTGCTTTACATAAACTATGTCTACTGAAGAGCCCGCGCGCGTGCGCGATACCCCGCTAAGCGAGGATGAACAGCAGTTCGAAGCGACCGTTCGTCCCTCCAAGCTTGCGGAATACATCGGGCAAAGCCAGGTAAAAGAAAACCTTCGCATCTATATGCAAGCCGCTCTCCGCCGGAAGGAAGCCCTCGATCATGTACTGCTGACCGGTCCACCGGGTTTAGGCAAGACTACGCTGGCCCATATCATTGCCAATGAAATGGGCGCGGAGCTTCGCTCGACGGCCGGGCCGGCGATCGAAAAAGCCGGCGACATTGCGGCGCTGCTTACCAATTTGCAGGAAGGTGACGTGCTCTTCATTGATGAGATTCACAGGCTGCTTCCAGCTTTGGAAGAGAAACTCTATCCCGCGATGGAGGACTATCAGCTGGATCTGCTGATTGGCCAGGGTGCCGGTGCACGATCCATCAAACTCGATCTACCCAAGTTTACCCTGGTGGGCGCGACAACTCGTGCAGGTTTGCTCACGGCGCCTTTGCGCGGACGTTTCGGGATCGTATTTCATCTGGATTTTTACCCCCCCCAGGACCTTGAAATTATTTGCACGCGGTCGGCTGAAATTCTTGGCGTTGAGATTGACGCGGATGGCGCCCGCGAAATTGCGCGCCGTTCGCGAGGCACTCCACGCATAGTAAATCGTCTGCTGCGCCGCGTACGCGACTACGCCGAGGTCGATTACGACGGAAGGATAACCCGAGAAGTTGCCAACGATGCTCTAAACCGCATGGAGGTTGACACGTTTGGCCTTGACGAGATGGACCGCAAACTGTTGTTCACCATAATCGAGAAGTTTAGTGGCGGGCCGGTGGGCCTCGGCACTATCTCAGCCTCGATTCATGAAGAAAAGGACTCAATAGAGGAGATTATCGAACCCTATCTGATCCAAATTGGTTTTCTCGATCGCACTCCCCGCGGTCGCATGGCGACCCGGTTGGCCTACGACCACTTCGGCATGACCGCCCCCGGCTCCCTTAAGCCCAGCCTGTTCGATTCCTAGTGAAGAATTTGTTAGGGTGTAGATCTTCCCCCAAGTCACTGTCTTGATTTCAAAATGAGAAGGCTTTCTTCATTCTCTCGTCACTCGTTCGGGGTTCGCAATGCGGGACCCTGGCGCTCAATCATCAGCCACACGTTTCATCAGTTCGATGAGAATGATCTTTTCACCTCGTCTGCGGCGATGAGCTATTTCGGCCTGATGGCGCTTTTCCCGGCGTTGCTGCTCATGTTCGCAATCAGTAACCAGATAACTGCCGCCACGGAGTTGCTCACGCGCGCGGTGGATGTCTACCCGGGTTCCGGAAAATTCCTGCGCGAAACGATTCGTTCGCTTTCCTCGGTCGGCACGAGTGTAATCGTAACCTGCGTAATTGTGGTTTTGTGGGCTGGCTCGTGGGTCTTCGCGGTGATTGAACGCGCGCTCAACAGAATTTGGGGGACGACTTCACGCACATTCTGGCACGGTCGCGCGCTGACCATCGGCATGATTGGGATCATTGGAGTGCTGTTGGCATCGTCCGTGCTAATCACTTCCGTCGTCGTCGCATTCCGAGAGATGGCCGGCAGGCTATCGCCGCGACAACTCGCCCGCTTCCCCATTTTGCTTTCTGTCGGCAGCGCATTCTGGCAGGTCGTTTTTGCAATCCTGAGTCTCTTAGTAACAGTCGTGCTCTTCGTCATAATTTATCGCTTCATGCCCAAAGCGGAAGTTACTTTACGCGACACGCTTCCAGGCGCAATTTTAGGTGGCCTGCTTTGGGAACTCGCGAAATATGTCTTCGCCTTGAGCGTGAACTATTTTCATTACGACCAGATTTACGGATCGGTCGGCGCAGTGGTTGCGGTCTTAACGTGGAGCTATTTTTCCAGTCTGATCCTTTTGTTTGGCGCCCAACTTACTGCTGTGTTTCACCGCGAACACCCACACTACCCGTCTCCAGGTCTATTAACCCCTCGCTAGCAACGCCTGGAATGCACATCTCTGAATTTGACTACGAGCTGCCCGAAGATTTGATTGCCCAGCAACCGTTGGAGCGGCGCGACGCATCGCGCATGCTGATACTCAACCGCGAGACGCAAAGCTGGAAGGACGCAAAGTTCACGGAGTTCCCTGAACACATTCGCGCCAATGACGTAGTCGTCGTTAATAACACCCGCGTATTCCCAGCCAGACTTATCGGCCAACGAGACCGCTCGGGCGGCCGCGTTGAAGTGTTGCTTATTCGGGAGCTTGAACCGGCTGATTGGGAAGCCCTGGTTCGGCCGGCTCATCGGATAAAGCCGGGTGACCGTATTCGCTTTGGCGATTCCGGTCTGGGCGCCGAAGTAACCGAATCCTCGACCAACGGAATGCGACGACTCCGATTTGAAGCGAATCAGCCGTTGGAACCATTACTGGAGGAAGTGGGTAGGACACCCCTTCCGCCCTACATCAAGCGCCCAGAAGGAACCACGTCAGAGGATAGCGAACGCTATCAGACAGTATTTGCTCAGGAAAAAGGGGCGATTGCCGCGCCCACGGCCGGCCTCCACTTCACGCCCCAGGTTGTCGAAGCACTACAGTCGCGTGGAGCAAGAGTCGTCGAAATCACTTTACATGTGGGCTACGGAACGTTCGAGCCGGTGCGCGTTGATAGTGTCGAACAGCATCGCGTAGGGTCTGAGTTTTTTGAAATTTCTGAGGGGGCTGCCCGCGTTATTAACCAGGGTCGAACCCGTGGACGAATTGTAGCAATCGGCACTACGACGACCCGCGCGCTCGAGTCAGCTGTTAGCCCTGACGGACTTGTCGAGCCGGGAAAGGGACAGACCACGCTAACAATTACCCCAGGGTACAAGTTTCAGGTTGTCAATAGTCTCCTGACAAACTTTCACTTACCGCGCTCGTCTTTGCTCCTGCTGGTCGCCGCCTTTGCCGGCCGAGATTTCACTCTGGCGGCCTATCGTTATGCCGTCGAGCAGCGCTTTCGTTTTTATAGTTACGGCGATTGTATGTTTGTGATCTAGTGATCATCGAAACGATGATGGTAGACTACCGACAATCGCGACTCGCAACCGAGTTTTGATCGCAAATGGCTGTAATAAAAAAAATCCGTTCTCGATGGTGGTCGCAGTCGGCCGATGAGTATCCGGTTGAACTTGAGCAAAGCCTCCCGCCCGCGGTAGGCACGCGTTACGACATTCGGCCACTCGCCATTTCCCAACTCGATGAGTGCTGGCGACTCGATCAGCGATGCTTTGTTGATGGAGAAGCTTACAGCCGGGAAACCTTCGAATACCTTTTGACAGCGCCCGAATCAGTTTCATATCGCGCCGCTTCAGCCGGATCTATGGTCGGCTTCGTTATCGGCCTGATCGAACCAGATCACACAGGACACATAACCACGATAGGCGTTGCGCCCGATCACCGCAGGCGTCACCTTGCTAAGCGTCTTATGGGAGAAGTCGAGAAAGGCTTTAAACAGCGTAATGTGCGTCTGGTGCGGTTGGAAGTGAGGACGCTCAATATTCCGGCCCAGAGGCTCTACGAACGCCTGGGCTACGCGGTCACACAGCGGCTGCCAAAATACTATTCAAATGGCGGGGACGGATTGTTGATGCTGAAATCGCTGGAGTAGACGGGAATAGATAGCGGCGAGTGTTGGTTTTTGAGTTCTAGCTTTTGCGTAGCTCCGTCAGGACCTGCTTGGCGACGGCCTTCAGCGTGTCAAAGACGCCTGCTCCGCTGGAAGCAACTGCTTCTACGACAGGCTCCTCTTTGCGTTGCAATTCAGCCGCGATGTCAGCGACCGGAAGAATGTTGGGTAGGTCGCGCTTGTTCAGCTGGAGCACATAGGGAATCTTCATCAGGTCATAACCTTGCGTGTTGAGATTCTCTTCAAGGTTGTAAAGCGATTCTACGTTTGCGTCCATTCGCTCCTCTTGCGAATCCGCGACGAACACAACTCCATCAACGCCCTTTAAGATTAGTTTACGAGAAGCGTCGTAGAAAACCTGACCCGGGACCGTATAAAGGTGAAAGCGCGTTTTGAAGCCTCGCACCGTGCCCAGTTCCAGCGGCATGAAATCGAAAAACAAGGTCCGGTCGGTTTCGGTCGCGAGACTGATTAGTTTTCCTCTGGCCTGGGGGGCGGTAGCCTCAAAGATGTGCTGAAGGTTCGTAGTTTTACCGCAGAGGCCGGGACCGTAGTAAACGATCTTGCAGTTGATTTCTCTGGATGCGTAGTTGATGAAGGTCATAAGGCACTTACTCTGTTTTCATTTATTTGAAGAGACTGTCAATGTCTTCATCCGTAATGCCCGCGAAAGGCGAAACTTCGTCGCTGAAGTCAGCTTGAGTGATTTCGTCGATCATAGCCAACAATTGGTGAGAGACCTGTTTACTTCTAAGCTTCACCAGCCCCAGACTCGACCGCTCATCGAACACGACGATCAACAGGAGTCGTCCGATGACAGAAATGTGAATACTTTCGCGCTCACCCTCGTGAGAAAGCGTCGGAAACTCCTTTTCACCTATCAGTTCAGCCATGCCGCCGGTTGCGGCAACGTTTCCGGCCGCTAACGAAGCGAGACTAGTTGTGTCAAGGTTTCCTATCTCACCCTGAACAGCGATCTCCTGACCGTCTTTGTCCACCAGAAAAACCACGCGTGCCACTGAGTCCATGCGGAGTCGGGCCAGGACGGCTTTGAGCTGGTGGTACTGACGCTCTCGGAGCAGAATAGGCGTGTCTGGCATCAATACAGTTCTCTTTGGAAAAGAAGGAATGCAAGGAAAGTGGGCGGGGGTTACGTTTAGAAAGGGCGGCGCTACTTTTCAAACCGCTGAAGGCATTGTGGTTCGTCGACTGCCTTCGGATCTCGCAACGGCTGTGTTAGGTCATCCCAAAGCCGCAAGGCACTGTAACACAGCCAACAGTGTGCTTCAAGTGTTATTCTGTGTTGGCCCTTGCGGCCAAATCGACACACAAGAAAGCTTTCTAATGGCCGCAACTCCTCTTTTTCGTTGAATTAGAAGCGAGGCCATGTTACTCTCCCGTCACTAATTCGCACCGTTTTGCGTCCACGGTAACCCTTTCCCTCTAATGTCTTAATATGAGCGCAGTCACAAAAAATTTGAGACGTTCAGCGTCACGCGCTACAGCTCGCCGCTCGGCCCCTAAGGCTGCAGCGAAGAAGCGCTCAGCCAGCCCTAAGACACCCCGTCCAAAGGCGAAGAGAGCTGTAGCTCAAAAAGCAGCGTCGCGGAAAACTTCAAAAACGAAGCCATCTCCCAAGACCAAATCTACGAAAAAGGCTGGGACGAAAACCAAGCCGGCTTTAAAACAACGGGCGGCTGGGAAGGCTCCGAGTCGACGTGCTATCACACGAAAGCCTGCTTCAATTAGCCAGAAGAAGACTGTTACCTTGAAAGAAGCTTCAGCGCCCAGAGTCAAAAAGACGCAGAAGCTCGCGGCAGTCCGCGCACAAAGACCCGCACCGATCGCACCTCCGCCTCCACGTCAGCCTACCGTAGCCGAGTCTGCGGCACTAAAGGCATTCGAACGGGCACACAAGGAATTCACCCGTGGTCGTTTCGGTGAAGCGCGAAATCAGTTCCGTGCCCTTCTGGAAAAATACTCCCAGGTGTCAGAGGTAGCGGCGCGGGTACGTACTTACCTGGCTGTTGCCGAAGCTCGCTTGCGCACTGAAAGCATGCTCCCTCGCGATGCCGATTCACTTTACGACCGGGGCGTAATCGAGCTTAACCGCGGTGAGTATGTCGCCGCCCAGGAGATGTTTGAGCGAGCCCTCAAGCGAGAACCCGAAGCCGCACACATCCATTATGGACTTGCGGCAACTCGCGCCCGTCTCGGCGCACTCGATCTGGCGCTTCAATCTCTTCAACGTGCTTTAGATATTCAGCCTACTCTTCGGGTTCGGGCGCAGCATGATCAAGATCTAACTTCACTACGTAACGATCCCGACTTCGACCGGCTGGTCTTTCAACCTCGCCCCTAGTGTTTCCGAAGAGGCCTGGGCCCAGGCTTCTTTTTTCAGCATCACTCTCTAGTTTCAAAGCCTTCGCCTTTTAGGTATGATTCTGCTCGGAGCGCGTAGTCGCGCGTATTTCAGGAGAAACAAAACTTGCAGAACTCCTCCGAAGAGAATCGCGGTCTCAATCTTGTTGCGCTCGGTGGCGGCACCGGCCTTTCAACGTTGCTTGCCGGTCTGAAGTGTCTCGTGGACGAACGGCAATCCGATGGGCTTTGGCTCGCGAACTTGGCCGCGATCGTAACGGTTTCTGACGACGGTGGAAGTTCGGGACGGTTACGAGACGAGTTACAAATGCTTCCTCCGGGCGACATTCGTAATTGCATGATCGCTCTTTCCGAAGACTCCACGCTTCTTTCGCGGCTCTTTCGGTATAGGTTCAGGGGCGACGGCGAGCTTGGAGGCCACAGCTTTGGAAACCTCTTCCTGGCGGCACTCACTGAGGTTACCGGCGATTTCACGGAAGCAGTCAGGTTATCTTCCGAAGTGTTGGCCAGCAAAGGCCATATTTATCCAGCAACGATTAGTGATGTGCGATTGGTCGCGGAACTCGAGGACGGTACAGTCGTTCGTGGCGAGACTCAGATCTCCGCATCACGCGCGGCAATTCGTCGCCTGCGATTGGAGCCTGAGCAGTGTTTGCCTCTGCCCGAGGTGCTGAGAACTATCCGCGCCGCCGATGTCATCACAGTTGGCCCTGGTTCGCTTTTTACAAGCATTTTACCAAACCTCTTGGTAGCAAGGGTGTCCGGCGCGATCGGTGAAAGCCGGGCGACCAAGATCTTCATTTGCAACTTGATGACTCAGCCCGGTGAGACGGATAACTATTCAGCCAGGCAACACCTTGACACTATAAAAAGCTACGCGCCGGAGATTCACTTCGATTTTGTGGTCGTCAACGATCGGCGCATAACCAGGGAACAGTCTGAACGGTACGCGTTGGAAGGCGCCTACCAAATTGGTATTGACGAGGATGTCGTCGACTCCTTCGCCAATGTGCTGGATCAATCAACCCGCGTCATTCGCTCCCCGCTTCTCGAAGAGGGAGAAAAAGTGAGGCACGACTCCTCACTCCTGGCCGGGATCGTAATCAGCTGCCGGCAGCAAGGTTGCTCACAACCGGCCGTCCCCGCATAACCTATGGAGCCTACAGAACACATGGAGAAGGCTCCGCTTTTGCCGCCTAGCCAAATCAACCAATCGCTTGACGTACTCATTCTTGCAGCCGGCCTGGGGACCCGAATGAAATCCCAGAAGGCGAAAGTTCTGCATGAGCTTGGCGGAGCACCCTTGATCGCCTACGTTTGTCGCGCAGCGCAGGAGCTCGGCCCGGAACGAATCTACGTAGTGGTTGGCCATCAAGCCTCAGAGGTCGAAGGAGCCGTTAACAGCGAAGTCGGGGATCTTGCGGAGTTTGTGACGCAAACAGAACAGCGTGGCACGGGCGACGCGGTCATGGCCGCACGAGCGCAACTCGAAAACACGGATGCCATTGTGCTCGTTTTGTCCGGCGATGTCCCTATGATTCGTACTGAGACTCTGAAAAGCTTCATCGACCAACATCAATCCAGTGGAGCCGCATGTTCCATCCTAAGTGTGCGGCTGGAAAACCCGACAGGGTACGGACGTATCGTCCGCGATGCCAAAGAGCAGTTCGCAAAAATAGTGGAGCACAAGGATGCCACGCCCGAGGAGCGGAAGGTCAAGGAGATCAACTCGGGAATCTATTGCTTCGCCGGACGTAAGTTGTTTTCCGCCCTCGCACGCGTTACCCCATCCAATACCCAGGGCGAATTTTATTTGACGGACGCTCCTGAAGTGCTGTTAGCCGACGGCGAAAAAGTGAACGTTTATCTTCACGCAGATGCGCGTGAGGTTTCAGGCATCAACACGAGGGCAGAACTGGCGGAGTTTGAGAATTTGATGCGCCGCAGCACCATCCGCAGACTCATGGTCGAAACAGGTGTTACGTTTATTGATCCTTCGCACACCTATATCAGTGCAGAAGCGACCGTCGGCCGCGATTGTGTCATCTACCCAGGAGTTTCAGTAGAAGGACACTCCACCATCGGCGAGAACTGCGAGATTCGGTCCGGTGCCCGCATTACAAATTCTCATCTGGGAGATAATGTCGTCGTCAAAGATCACTCAGTGATCATTGATTCGGTAGTTGAATCAAAGTGTTCCATCGGCCCGTTTGCGCATTTGCGAATGAATAGCGTGCTTGAAGAGAGTTCGGCTGTGGGCAACTTCGTAGAAGTCAAAAAATCGCGACTTGGCCGGGGCTCAAAGTCGATGCATCTGACGTATCTGGGTGACGCGACCATCGGGGAGCGAACTAACATCGGCGCGGGCACGATAACCTGCAACTACGATGGCAAAAACAAACACGAAACTATCATCGAGGATGACGTGAAGATAGGTTCGGACACAATGCTGGTAGCGCCGGTGAGGGTGGGAAGAAGTTCGATTACTGCCGCCGGCTCAGTGGTTACGAAAGACGTTCCCCCCGATTCGCTCGTAGCCGGCGTCCCCGCAGTGGTCAAGAAGAAACTTAAGAACAGTGATGAGTCATGAGTACTGAGTGATAAGTAAAAGGCCAAGGTGAACTGACAACTAACTCATAACTCATTACTCATTACTCATTACTCATCACTAGGGTGAAAACATATGTGTGGAATTGTTGGTTACGTAGGAAACAAGCAGGTCGTGCCGTTAATCATTGACGGCTTACGCAAGCTGGAATATCGCGGATACGACTCTGCCGGCATCGCCGTGGTTAACGAGGGCCACGATCTCGAGATACGTCGCGCTGAAGGAAAACTACGCAATCTCGAGGAAGTCATTCGTCTGACTCCGCTAGATGGAACCTACGGAATTGGCCACACGCGCTGGGCCACTCACGGCCGGCCGACTGAAGAGAATGCGCACCCACACCGGGATTGCACCGGGCGAATCGTGGTGGTTCATAACGGCATTATTGAAAACTATCTGCAACTGAAGGAACGGCTGCGCAAGACAGACCATCAGTTTGTTACTGAAACCGACACGGAAATCATCGCCCACTTGATCGAGGAATACCTCAAAGAGGACCACAACTTCGAAAAAGCAGTGCGCAGGGCCATGCTGGATCTCAAGGGTATCTTCGCGCTCGCTATCATCAATGCCGATGAGGTAGACACGATCATCGCCGTGCGGCAGGGACCTCCCGTCGTTATCGGGTTGGGTGATCGGGAGTTCTTTGTCGCCTCCGATATCCCGCCGATCCTGCAACACACACGCGACGTCTTCTTCCTGGGCGACGGTGAGATGGCAATCATCAATAGCGACGCGGTGCGCGTTACGGACTTTGAGGCCAATTCGGTCCAACCCGCCATTCAGCGTATTACCTGGGATCCGATCATGGCGGAGAAGGGCGGCTTCAAGCACTTCATGCTCAAAGAGATTTACGAGCAGCCGCGCAGCGTCCGCGACACGGTTCAGGGGCGCATCTCGCTCGACACCGGCCGCGTTTTTCTCGATGAGATGAAAAACATCACTGAAGCCGACTTTAAGCGATTTACTTCGATAAAGATCGCTGCGTGCGGCACTTCGTGGCATGCGGGTCTCGCCGGCAAGTACATGATCGAGCAGCTAGCTCGTATTCAGGTGGATGTCGACTACGCTTCAGAGTTCCGTTATCGCGATCCGGTGATGGACGAAAACACGCTGCTGCTCGTCATTTCTCAATCAGGTGAAACGGCAGACACAATCGCTGCGCTGAGAGAAGCCAACAAGCTCGGAGCGAAAGTGTTAGCCATCTGCAACGTGCAGGGCTCGATGATCGTGCGTGAGGCAGATGGCACGATTCTGACGCACGCCGGTCCGGAGATTGGCGTCGCTTCCACCAAGGCTTTCACCAGTCAGATGATCGCGCTCTATTTGTTGGGTCTGTATCTCGGTGAGTTGCGCGGCACACTTTCGGCTGACGAGGCCATGCATCACGCCCAACAACTCGCCGAGTTGCCTGTCAAACTCGAACATCTTTTGAGCGACTCCGACAACATCGAGGAACTCTCCAAAGAGTTTTTCCGCGTTACGGATTTTCTCTACCTTGGTCGCGGCATTAATTTTCCGGTGGCTCTCGAAGGCGCTTTGAAACTGAAGGAGATCTCCTACATTCACGCTGAGGGTTATCCTGCGGGCGAGATGAAGCACGGCCCCAATGCGCTGATTGATGAACGATTACCGGTGCTGTTTATCAACACGCGCGAGGAAGGCAACCGCTCGTCGGAGTTACGCTATGAAAAGACGCATTCAAACATTGTTGAGGTTAAGGCGCGCGAAGGAATTGTAATTTCAGTGTTAACCGAGGGCGACGAGATGTCGTCCACGATGTCCGACCACGTTATCAGCATTCCGCCGTCAAGCGATTTGCTGTCGCCGATTCTTTCAATCATTCCACTCCAGCTGCTGGCGTATCACATTGCCGTCCGGCGCGGCTGCGACGTCGACCAACCGCGTAACCTGGCGAAGTCAGTGACCGTGGAATAAACGTCTTCTCCGCCTTCAGACCGCCGCGGAAACCTCTAGCAGGTTGCTGAAAAATCTGTGACCAGCAATAGAATCAATGAAGTAACTCGAGTTAGGCATCCGTTTGGTGTGGTTTCGTGGATCGTGTTGTTTTTTCAGATCGGGACAGGCAGGAGTGCCTCTTCTACTTGGAGCGCGCTTTTTCCGTCTCCAATAGTCTCTTCTTTCGATCCAGTCCCCAACGATAACCACCAAAGCTCTTGTCTTCGCGAATGACGCGGTGACAAGGAATCACCAGCGCTACGGGATTCGTGGCGCACGCACGAGCCACCGCACGCACGGCCTTCTGCTGACCAATCGCCCTGGCCACTTCGCTGTAGGAAGAAGTTTGCCCGGCCGGAATTGCCCGAAGTTGTTGCCAAACCTGGCGTTGAAATGCCGTGGCTTGAATGTCGAGCGGAAGGTCAATATTAGGCGCCCTCCCTTCCAAGTGATCGACTACGGCCCGAATTGCCTCACTCAGCCGCTTCTCGTCACGTTGGAATTCCGCGGCGGGGAATTCGCGCCTCAGATCTGCTTCCAGGGTAGACTCCGAGTCACCGAGTTTTACGGAGCAAACGCCCTTGCTCGTCGTGGCTACCAACAGTCCTCCCAAAGAACACTTGACGATCGCATAGCTGATAGTCGCACCGCGACCGCCTTTCCCATAAGTCGCCGGGGTCATGCCCAGTTGGGAGATGGCCTGTTCATACAACCGGCTGCTGGAGCCAAAGCCCGCGTCATACATTGCAGTCGCGATTGATTTGCCCTCACGTGCGCCGCCCTTGAACCGGCTCACCCGCGAAGCATCCGCATACTGGCGCGGCGTAACTCCCATAACTTTCTTGAAAGTTCGTTGCAAATGAAATGAACTGACGCCGGTCTGCTCGCTTAGCGCAGCGAGCGTCGTGGTTTCCTCGGCGTCTTCGAGCAATCGACAAACACGTTGCACCAGTTCGACCTGAAGGTCCTTTCCGGAAGCATTGCGCGGATGACAGCGTCGACAAGCCCGGAATCCTGCCTGCTCGGCCGCCTCGGGCAACTGGAAAAATGAAACGCGTTCACGGTGCGGTCGACGCGAAGGACACGAAGGACGACAGTAGATTTTTGTAGAGCTAACCGCGAACACAAATTGCCCGTCGAAACGAGCGTCCTTCGCGATCACGGCCTGCCATTTCGTCTCATATTCGTCCGGCAGAAGATTAAGCTGTTCCTTCATGACTGCACTCATCATAGCACCTCCGCAAATTTCGCTTCCTGCTTAACTACGGGGCGATCTTAGCGAGTTTGTTACATCGGTTCTATCCGATTCTTGCGGTCAAACTGAATCGGCAGTTACGCAGCGCGGCTAGAGCCGCAACCAAAGGGAAACGATCCACTAAACTACACGAAATAACACCAAAATCTTTCGTGTTAATTCGTGTGATTTCGTGGATCGTTATTTCTTTCAAAGCTTTCAAGAAACAAGAAGTTGATGGTCTGTTTCATATTAGCAGCCTTCATTCATGGACTTAGTGGCGTGTCCACTGAGTCTGCGAATCTGTGTAATCTGCGGATTCGATCTCTTTTCCATCGCTCGTTTTGCGCTCACTCACTCGTGTGGTTAAATGAAATACCAAATGGTGACTTCATAGTAATGACCGACTTCCTTTCTTCTCTAAACGAACAACAACGCGAAGGCGTTAGCAATACCGAGGGATCTTCGTTGATTCTCGCCGGTGCCGGCTCCGGCAAGACGCGCGTGATTGCTCATCGCATTGCCTATTTGATTGCCGAAAAAGGAGTTGCTCCCTGGAATATCCTCGCCGTCACCTTTACTAACAAAGCTTCCCAGGAAATGAAGCTCCGCGTGCAACGTCTATTGCGCGATCAGAACCTATCCAGTACGCCGACAGTGTCGACATTTCATAGCCTCTGTGTGCGCATACTTCGTCAGGACATCGAAAAGCTTAAAGATAAATACACCCGCACATTCACCATCTACGATCAGGACGACTCGCTTAAACTGATCAAGAACATCGTTAAGGACGTTGGCTTTGACGAAAAGCACCTGGGACTTCGCGCCACTCAGAGCGCTATCAGCGCTGCCAAAAACCGGGGCGAAGATGTTGATGCGTTTGCTGCTCGCGCCGATTATGTTGACGAGAAGCGCGCGGCGATGGCGCGAGTCTATGCGATGTATGAAGAACGCCTGCACGCCAACAACGCCCTCGATTTCGACGATCTAATGATCAAGACCGTCCGCCTGCTGCGCGAAGTTCCCGACGTGCGCCAGAAGTACAACACCAAGTTTCGCTACATCCTGGTGGATGAATACCAGGACACAAATTCGCTTCAGTTTGCCTTGATTAGTTTGCTTACTGAAAAACAGCAAAACATTTGCGTGGTAGGAGACGAGGATCAGTCAATTTACAAGTGGCGCGGCGCCGACATCACCAACATCCTCAACTTCGAAAAACATTTTCCAAACACGAAAACTATCAGGCTCGAACAAAACTATCGCTCAACGCAGACAATTCTCGATGTCGCCGGGTCCGTCGTTAAGCACAACATCGAGCGAAAAGGAAAGAACCTCTGGACCTCAAATCCTAAAGGCGATAGGGTGCGTTACTACCAGGCGTTTGATGCGGAATCAGAAGCGCGTTTTGTCGCCGGGAAGATACTTGAGCACCGCAGAGAACAATACGACCTGCGCGCGGCAGTTTTGTATCGCACAAATTCTCAATCTCGTAACTTTGAGGAGGCGATGCGCCGTGCGGGCTTGCCCTACAACATCGTCGGCGGTTTTTCGTTTTATGAGCGAATGGAAGTGCGCGACATCATCGCCTACCTGAAGTTGGCCTTGAATCCAAACGACTCCATAGCGTTACAGCGTGTAATCAACAGTCCGCCGCGCGGGATAGGCAAGCAAACCCTGGAAGAGATCGAACGCCGAGCCCGCGACTACGGTCTACCCCTCTGGGAAACGATCAGGCTCGTAATCGAGCGACCTGATACCCTCAGCATGCGCGCCCTGTCTGCATTAAAGAGTTTCCGTAGGATCATCCTGCGTCTCGGCGAGCTGGCAGGAACAGTCCAAAGTCCAACGTCCAATGTCCAAAGTCAAACTTCTGCCGCAAGCATGGTTGAGACACCCGCCGCAACGCCGGTCGTCGGTCACCCGTCGTCGGTCGCTCCGGTCTCCGACATCGTCAAAGCCGCCATCCTCGACACAGGCTACGAAAACGCACTTAAGTCGGAGAAGACTGACGAAGCCGACGCGCGCTTAGAAAACTTGCAGGAGCTAGTGAACGCAGCCGTCGATTACGATGAAGAGGGGGCGGAAGGGCTGCGTGAGTTCATTGATCATTCAGCGCTTGTCTCCGACGCGGACCAGTACAAGGAAGACGCTCCCGTCACACTGATGACGGCGCATTCCGCCAAAGGTCTGGAGTTCCCTCTCGTCTTCATAGTCGGTCTCGAAGACGGGCTGTTTCCTCATTCCCGCTCAGCCACCGACCCGGCGGCACTGGAAGAGGAGCGCCGGCTTTGTTACGTGGCGATGACGCGTGCGGAAAGATTCTTATATGTCACTCATGCAATGAAGCGTCGCGTGTATGGCGAAGAGCTGACGTCGGAGCCGTCGCAATTTCTCAACGAAATGCCGTTGGATTTGATAGAAGATCTATCCACCGGCAAATCCTGGCTTTCATTCGCCCGCGGGTCATCCACGATTGAGTACGAACACGGCGAGTATCGCAAAGAGCGGAAAACGTTTGAGGGCAAGACTTACAACAGCGTCGATTCAATCGCGGAATTCTTCAAACACCGAGCCACCCAACTGGGCAACACCAGCGGTAGCTTTCCCCGGCCCACTAAGCCGCCTGTCAGAACCGGGAGCCGTAGCGACCGGGTAAGGGCGAGCGATCATGATCGGGGCAGTAGCCCAACCGTTAGGGAGGGCTCGTCCGCAGCCCGAAGTCCAAAGTCCAACGTCCAAGGTCCATCTTCCGCCGGTCCTCCGTCGTCGGTCGCCGGTCAGCCGTCGCCCTCCGAATTCCTTCCCGGCGCTTATGTGATGCACGCCAAGTACGGCCGCGGCCTGGTCCTCCGCCGTGAGGGCGTCGGCGACTCACTAAAACTAACCGTCACCTTCCCCGGCTACGGCCAAAAGAAACTGGTCCAAAAATACGCCGGCCTCGAAAAAGCCTGATGTTCCGTATTCTCTGCTCGCTGCTCACTGCCCACTGCTCACTAATAACGCACCTTCCCCGGCTACGGCCAGAAGAAACTGGTCCAACAGTATGCTGGTCTCGAGAAAGCCTAACCCGCTGCTGACCACTGCTCATCGCCCTGCTGAGATCCCGCATTCCGAAATCCGCATTCCGAAATTCAGAACCGCCTACTGCTCCATCGCTCACAATTCTATTTACACCCTGCACGAGCCTGCGGAGCAGAGATTCACCTGTGCTTGTTCAGGACTCGCGTCGGTGCGGGCGGGACGCGCGCGCTCCCGGTGAAAACGGTCGCTCGCCCCTCCCACGGTGAGGCTACTGTAAATTCAGACTAATTGCTGATCGCTGACCTCTGACTTCTGACCTCTGACCGCTGATTGCTGCCGGCCCTCCGCAATTAATGCTTGAATCTACTATTAGTCCGCATGTACTCTTAACCTTGGCAATTTATGATGCCCCTTCCTTGTTGCCCCCGACCTCTCGGCTCCTGAAGACGGACTGGTAACCTCTCAGAATTACTGACAATA
>Ga0136617_10002695_pt1 | contig 15801 bp, 14 predicted proteins | sample AntDrymUQ3222106_2_FD_129672 | JGI IMG/M metagenome (GOLD analysis project Ga0136617, IMG submission 129672) | Polar desert sand microbial communities from Dry Valleys, Antarctica - metaG UQ322 (21.06) | ecosystem: Environmental > Terrestrial > Soil > Desert | place: Antarctica: Dry Valley...
CGGCTCGTCGCTCTGGTCACCGAGGCCATCCGGCCGGTACGCGAGCGTCGGCCGACCAAGCCGACCAAGGGATCCCAGCGCCGCCGGATCGAGGCCAAGAAGCGCCGCGGTGAGACCAAGCGCATGCGCCAGCAGCCCGACTAGCGATGCGTTGCGAACCTGCGCCCGTGCAGTGCCTGCGGGTTCGGAGCAGACTGACCGTATGAAGTGGACCCACGCCCTTGCTGCCCTGCCGATCGCTGCCGCCGGTGCGGTGGCGGCTCACGACCTGAGACAGAAGCGGCACGCGCTGCTGCGCAACTTCCCGGTCATCGGCCACGGCCGCTACATGCTGGAGTCGATCGGCCCGGAGCTGCGGCAGTACATCACCACCGGCAACGACGAGGAACGGCCGTTCAGCCGAGACCAGCGCCGGTGGGTGTACGCCTCGGCAAAGCTGCAGAACAACTACTTCGGCTTCGGTACCGACAACGACATGGAGTTCACCGAGGGCTACCCGATCATCAAGCACCGGACCTTTTCGGACTTCCCGGCGTCCACCAAGTCGGCGCATGAGGCTGACGGTGCCCCGATCCCATCCGCCAAGGTGCTGGGCGCTGCTCGCGGGCGGTCCAAGGCGTTCCGTCCCGCGTCCGTCGTGAACGTCTCGGCCATGAGCTTCGGATCCCTGTCGCCGCCGGCGATCGAGGCGCTCAACCGTGGCGTCGCCCTCGCCGGCTGTCTGCACAACACCGGCGAGGGCGGGCTGTCGCCTCACCACCGCAACGGCGGAGACCTCGTGCTGCAGCTCGGGACGGCGTACTTCGGGTGTCGCGACGAGCACGGCGAGTTCGACCTCGCCAGGCTCAAGGACGTGGTCGCCTCCGCGCCAGTCAAGGCGATCGAGGTCAAGCTCAGCCAAGGTGCCAAACCGGGGCTCGGCGGCCTGCTGCCCGGCGCCAAGGTGACCCAGGAGATCGCGGACATCCGCGGTATCCCTGTCGGTCAGGACTGTGCGAGCCCCTCACGGCACACGGCGTTCCACGACGTCGACAGCATGCTCGACTGGGTGGAGCTAATCGCCACCGAGACCGGCCTGCCGGTCGGCATCAAGTCCGCCGTCGGTGATCTGCACTTCTGGGAGAGCCTCGTCGAGCAGATGGCCGGGACCGACCGTGGCGTCGACTTCGTGACCATCGACGGCGGCGAGGGGGGCACCGGCGCCGCGCCGCTGATCTTCAGCGACTCGGTGTCGCTGCCGTTCCGGGTCGGGTTCTCCCGGGTCTACGCGAAGTTCGCCGCGGCCGGGATCGCCGACGACGTGACGTTCATCGGCTCGGGCAAGCTCGGCCTGCCGGACAACGCCGTCGTCGGGTTCGCCCTCGGATGCGACATGGTCAACGTCGCACGCGAGGCGATGCTCGCGGTCGGCTGCATCCAGGCGCAACGGTGTCACACCGATCGCTGCCCCACTGGCGTCGCGACCCAGGACCCGTGGCTGATCCACGGCCTGGACCCCGACCTGAAGTCGGTGCGCGCCGCCAACTACCTGCGTACGCTGCGCCGAGACCTGCTCAAGATCTCCGAGGCCTGCGGGGTGGCGCACCCGGCGTTGATCACCGCCGACGATGTCGAGATCGTCAGCGGCAACAACAGTTCGGTGCCGATGCGTGAGGTGTTCGGGTACGAGCCGGGTTGGGGTCTCCCGGGCGCGACCGATCGCCACGAGATCTCGCACCTGATGGCGCCCGTCGCCGATGCCAAGGCGGACGCCGAACGTACGACCAGCGGCTGAGAGGCGCCGCAGCCGGGCGGCTCGGCTCCCCCGCTGGCACTTACGCACGTCCCTTCACACGGCGGCGTGTCGCGCCGGATCGGTAAGTCCCAACCGCTCCGGTGTAAGGCTCAACGATGGGAGGGCGTCAGGTGGTTGCTCGGCCGTCCCGCGGCGCAAAGGTTCTCAGCGCCTCGGCGTCGCTCGCCACCGCCGCGACGAAGTACTCGGCCCACTCCCGGACGCCGGGGTACGTCGACTGGCGGGCGATGTCCGTGCACACCGTTGCGACGTCGATGGGCGTGTGGTTCAGCGTCACGGCCCCGCCCGCCAGGAGCGCCCACGAACCGCCCGGGCGGCCGTACGGCATGCCGATGCTGCCCGGGTTGACGACGAGACGGCGGTCCACCAGTCGTATGAACGGCATGTGGGTGTGACCGCAGACGATCGTCTGCACGTCGTTGGACAGGTTTTCGAACACCTCGGCCCAACGCTCCAGCCGAGTGTCGACGAGGACCACTTCGTCGTCCTGGCGGGGGGTGCCGTGGCAGAACACCACTTGCCCGAACCCCTCGACCTGCACCTGCACCGGATGCGGCATCTGCTCCAGCATCGTGACGTGAGCGGGCGATAGCTGCGCCGCCGCCCACGGGCTGATCTCATCGGGGACATCGATCTCGCGACCGCTTGCCAGGGCAGCCAGCTCCCGGTCCGCGTTGCCCCTGACGAGAATGACCCGGTCGCCCAGCTGTTGGAGCCGATCCAGGACCGGAACCGGTTGCGGACCAGCGGCGTGGTCTCCGGTGACGACGATGAGGTCCGCTGCGGCAACCGCCGGCTCGGCGAGCACCGCGTCCAGGACCGGGAGGACGCCATGGATGTCGGACAGGACTGCCACTGAGCTTGCCATGCCTGAGTGTCGCCGATCGCTGCATTGCGCGGCGGTACGTTCGCTCTCAGCAGACCCCTGTCCAAGTCAGCCGGCGACGGTCTCCTTCTGCCTCGCCGGCGGCGCTGTCGGCTCGGTCTCGCCGATGCCGTGGCGGTCCCACCAACGGCGCATCGGGCCAGGCGCCCACCAGTTCGCGTCGCCGAGCAGCTTCATCGTCGCCGGCACCAGAAGTGCCCTCACGATCGTGGCGTCAATGAGCAGCGCGACGAGCATGCTGGCGGGCGGCTTTCTCCAGTGCGTGGCGTTTGCCTACCGCGATCAATCGGTCCGGGCTGGGTGGGGCGCTCAGATTGCTTTCGGACAGGTAGCCGGCATCGAGGACCACCGTCCCGATCGTGGTCCGATCCTCAACCTGCCGGCCGGCGTTCAGCGCCGCCAGGCCCTCATCGGCGGCCCTGAGCATCGGCGCGAACTGCTCGACATCACCGGGCTGGTCGGTGACTTGGGCGGCCATGATGAGCTGGTCGTCGCTGACGACCAGCTGGGCGTTGTAGCCCTGAATCCAACCCTTGGTCGTGGGCATCGGCCCTGAGTCCGGGTCGGTCACGTTCGGGTGCGGCTCGGGACGCTGGGGCCCTGTCAGCGGCATCAGCGACCGCCTTGTCCCGGCGCTTCTGGTTGCGCTCGACCCGGGTCCGCGCCTGCCTGACCTGCTCGTACTCATCGGGTGAGGCCGGATACGTGCCAGCAGGTCGAGCGGTGCCCTCAACGGGCACTTGCCTCCTTGGCCCGAGAAGCAACGAAACGCTCCCGGGCCTGGTCCCGGGCCCGTTCGGCATCGCGTTCAGCGACCCGCACCCGGTCCTGCCAGTGCCGCACCTTGGTCTGATCAGGGCCACCAGCGTCCTCGGCGCGTTACTCGGCCCGTGCCAGCGCAGCCCTGATCCGCTGCTTGCGCGAGGCCCGATCGGCCCATCCGTCCTGAACCGGTCGCCGCTGCCGTCAACGAACATCGCGTCTTCGGCGGCGTCGGCCTGCTCGGCCGCGACGATCATCTGATCAACCTGCTCACGCAACCACGAAGACTTGCGGTTCGCGCCCACCGAAGCGTTCGCGGCGATCTTCGGCCCATCGACAGCGACCACACCGACCCGGCCCAGACCGGCCTGGGCTGCCAGCGTCAGCACCTGCACGAACAAGTCCGCGACCCCACCGGGATGGCTCTGGCGGAACCGGGCGATCGTGGTGTGATCAGGCACCACTTGGGCACCCAAGATCCGGAAATCCCACATCGGTGTCACACAGATCCTCGATCCGACGAGGGCTCAGCAGTTCCTTCAGCCGACCGACATGGCGCAGTGGCTACCGACAGATCACTTTGTGTGGTTCTTGATCGATGTGCTCGATGAGTTGGACATGAGTGTCTTCGAGGCTGTTGGGCGTCGTGGCGGGGTGGGCCGTTAGGCCTATGACCCGCGGATGCTGCTGGGCTTGCTGATCTATGGGTACGCGACGGGGCAGCGGTCCTCGTGGTCGACGCGACGATACAACTTCGCCCTACCTCATTCTCGCGTCCATGACCGCCCCACAAGCGGACCCGCGCCATCGGCTGGCCCTCAAAACGCAACAGCCTCCATAGCGGCCGATTCGGATGACGCAACGCGGGCGAGCCGGCACGGTTGCCGACTGCCGAAGCAGCCCTGGGCCGATCTAGGCTGCATGCATGGCCGACGACCCGTACGCCCGTGTCGCCCGGCTCGTGGTCGACGTGCAGCAGGCTTTCGACGAGCCGAGTGACGTACCGCGCAACAACCCCGCCTGCGACGACAACATCGACGCGTTGGTCCGGGCGTGGAGCGCTGCGAGTCGCCCGCTCGTCTACGTGCGCCACCACTCGACCGAGGCGACCTCGAAGTTGCGCCCAGATCTACCCGGCGGCGCGCTGAAGGCGTACCTGACCGCCGAGCCCGCCCTGCTGGTGACCAAGAGCGTGAACTCCGGCTTCCACGGCACGCCGGATCTCGACGCGTGGCTGCACGACAACGACGTGACGGGTTTGGTGGTGTGCGGTATTACCACCAACCACTGCTGCGAGACCACTGCGCGCGTCGGCGCGAACCTCGGTCACAAGATCCTGTTCGCCCTCGACGCCACCCACACCTTCGACCGCGCCGGTCCCGATGGCGTGACAGTCCGTGCCGACACCCTGGCCCAGGTGACCGCAGCCAACCTGCACGGCGAGTTCGCCGACGTGGTGACGACGGCGTCGCTACTGTCCCCCTAGACGCCGCTGAAGTCGTAGCTGTCTGGGATGTCGACCTGTTGGTCCCCATAGACCAGGCTGACCTGTTGCACGTCGGCCAGGCGAAGCATGGCCGGTTCGCCGGGCTGCTCCGTACCGTTGACGTAGACCTTGAGCTCGCTGCCGTCCTCTGCCATCAGCGAACCCACCTGGTCTGCGGTGAGCCGGACGTCCCCACTCGGTGAAGAGTTGTCCGAGCGTGAAGGTCTGACCCTCGTCGTCGGCCTCGACATGGACGATGCCGTCGCGAGTGTGGGTGTGCACCGCTGACATCGCACCATTGGCCGGGTCTACCCCGAGGTCAGCCGGGACAGGAACGCTCTCACCGTCGATGATGATGTCGAGGTGTGCGTGATAGTGGTCCGCGGTCCCCATCGGGCCGGTGTCCATTCCCGCGGCGGCGACCCGCGCCGACACATCTGACGGTACGGGCCAGGGCGGTGCCGCGGCGGCTCCCTGGCCGCTGACCTCCGACAAGGCAGATGGCGTTGCAGAGCCGTCCTCTTGGGCGTTGCGGATACCGATCACCGCGACGACGATGAGGACGACAAGCACTGCGATGGTGCCGATCACCATCATCAGGCGCCTCTTGCGTTGTTGGGCCTAGGCTTCGCGGCGGATCGCGGCCGCACGGTCCCTGGCCGCTTGGCGCCGTTCGGCCTTGGCGGTACGCGTCGGTTCTCTGGTGGGCATCTGTTGGCATTCCTGGCTCGGGACGACGTGAGTCGGCAGCCTGGTCGCAGTCGCTGCGCTGTGTCGCAGTTCCCCAATCTATCCAACGCGCTAGCCGCGCTCCGCGTCCGCGCCGTGGTCGCTGAGCTGTGCTTCAAACCAAGCATGGAGGGCGGCGACGACGTCGGCGTCGTTGCTGGCGAAGGTCACGCGCGCGCCATCGGGCAGCGGGGTGTAGTCAACGGCGAGCGTGTTGCCTGCGAACATCAGCGTCTCGAGCCCAGGCATGTCCTCACCGTGGATGGTGGCGGGGGCGGAGAAGTCGCCGCGCCTCCAGCTATCAACTTCTCCTCGCAGGTGAGCGCGGACCTCGACAATTTCTTCTCGGTCACGTGCGTCGCGAGCGGTGACCTCTTCGATGCCACCAGTACCAGTGGGAGCGAACCGATGCACCGTCGCGTCGGGATCAAAGCCCATGACATCTGCCCCACGCTCGACGACCGCAGCCTGCCGTTCGGTGGCAAGGGCTGGTCGATCCTTGTTAAAGACCCAGAACGCCGTCCCGATGCCACTGGCCAGCGCGGCAACCGCCACGATCAGCACCAGCATCCATGTCTTGCGACTATCGCGTGGCATGTCCGGCCTCCGTCAGCTGGTGGATGGCCTTGACGACAGCGGCGCGGTCGTCGACCGGTAGGGCCCCAAGCAGCCGCTGGAGTTTTTGCCGACGCGCGGAGCGCAGCCCGACGACCTGCTGGACCCCAGCATCGGAGAGCGCGACCAGTTGGCTCCTGCCACCCTGGGGCGCGGCGGTTCGCTCCACCAACCCCTTACGCGCGAGGGCATCGAGCAACCGACTCACCGTCGACTTCTCCAACCCCAGGTCTGCCGCCAGACTTCGTTGCGGAAGCGGCCCACTGTCGTCCAGCACCAGCAGGGTCAGTGCCTCTGAGGGAGAGAACGGTTGACCGCATGGCGTTCGATCGGGTCGGTGCAAGCCCAGAGCTCGAACGAGGTCAGAGAGCGCGAAGTCGAGACTGGCGTCATCATCCGAAAGCATGAGTTGTAATATACAACTCAGGGGGGCCCTGGATAAGCAAGCCTCATGTGGACGACGCCCTGGCGAGGCCGTTCATACCCAGGTGCAGAACTCCGCTCCGGGCACGTTCGACGGACCAGTGCTGGGCGTGTCTGAGCTGCACGTATCCCCAGCCAACCATGTTGAACAGAACTGTGGCTGCCTCGATCGTGTCTGGCTGGGCCAACAGAGTGCCGTCTGACTCGCCATCGGAGAGCAGCTTCGCGAAAGGGGCGACGAAGACTGTTGCCGTCGGCAGGGCAGAAGTGACCCGTGTCGTGGTCGGGCTGCTCGTCGCCTGCCTGCGCCTCGCCCGCCGAGTCTTCCTCGCGCAGAAAGGACAGAACTGCCGAAAGGGAGTACAACTACCGTAGGGATGTCTTCGAAGGAGGCCACACATGTGGCACACCGCGCGGCTTGTGGCCTGTCTCGTGTCCACCGCTGTGGCGACAACGCTGCTCACACCATCGGCCGGCGCGAGTGCGACCGACCGACAAGTCGCCGCGGCGGACCCCAGCGGGGACCGCTTCGCGCTCACCACCACCCGGCCCGGCGGGCCCGGCTTCGCTCCCGCATTCGTCGGCAATGGCTACCTCGCCGGTCGTCAACCCGCCGACGGTCAGGGCTTCGCCAAGGTCTCGCTGCCCGGAAGTGACGAACCGTTACCGACCCAGTCCGAGGTGCACGGCTTCTACGCCGAGGTCTCCGAGCCCGACACCGGCCTGATCGAGCGTCGCGCCGCGCTACCGGCCTGGTCCACGCTGCGCTACAACGACGGCAGCGGCGTCTACTCCCTCGATCGCGGCAAGGTGCGCAACTACCGCCAGTCGTTACATCTGCTCACCGGAACCCTCACGACGACGCTGGTGTGGACCTCCCCAGCCGGCCGCACCGCCCGCTTGCGCTACGACGTGACACCGGACCGGGCACGTCGACACGCCGCCCTGGTGCGGCTGACGGTCGTCCCGCGCTTCTCCGGCAGGATCAGGGTCACCGACGTGCTCGACGGCAGGGCCGCCGACCTCACCAAGCCCGCCGGTGTCCAGCACCGCTCGGGCACCCAGTCGGTCGACCTGCGCTCGAAGGGACTTGGCGTCCGGGCGACCGTGGCGTCGATACTGGACGGACCAGGTAACGCAGTCCGACCCGTCTCGCAGCCCGATTCCCAGTCATCGGCCCAGCGGATGGTCGTCGACGCCCGGGCGCAGCGACCGTACGTGTTCACGAAGTCAGTGGGTATTGCCGTGTCGACCGATGGTGAGCGGGGCTCGGCCCACGATCGAGCGGTCCGCGCCGCGAAGCGGGAGTCCGCGCTGGGCTACCGGGAGTCCCGCGACTCCTCCGACGCCGCCTGGTCCGCGTTGTGGAGCTCCGACGTCCGGGTACGCGGCGACCAGCGCCTGCAGCGCCAGGTGCGTGCGGCGTACTTCTCACTGCTTGCGAGCATCCGTGCCGACACCCCGTGGGCTCCGTCTCCTGGTGGCCTTTCGAGCGACGGCTACAACGGCCACGTGTTCTGGGACAGCGAGACGTGGATGTATCCCACCATGCTCGCCACCCATCCGGCGATGGCGCGCGCCATGCTGAAGTACCGTTTCGACCGGCTGCGCGCCGCGCGACGCAACGCGAAGCTGACCGGATACGACGGTGCCCGCTACCCGTGGGAGAGCGCCCTTTCCGGCGGTGAGGACACCCCGAGCTGCTGCCTGACCGGCAAGCTCGAGGTGCACATCAGCGCGGACATCGCGTTGGCCGCCTGGCAGTACTGGCTCGCCACCGGCGACCGCAAGTGGCTCGAGCAGCGAGGGTGGCCAATGCTGCGCGGCATCGCGAACTTCTGGGTCAGCCGCAGCGAGCGCAACAAGGACGGCTCACGCAGCATCGCCAACGTCATTCCCCCTGACGAGTACGCCGAGCACGTCGACGACAGCATCTACACCAACGTCGGCGCGCGCGACTCGTTACGGATCGCGGTCAGGGCAGCCCGCCTCGTCGACAAGGAGGCGCGTCCGCCCTGGCAGCGGGTCGCCAAGGACCTGAGGATCCTGCCCCTGCGCCGAGGTGTCCACCCCGAATACGCCGGCTACCCCGGCGACACCATCAAGCAGGGTGACGTCACACTCCTGACCTACCCGTGGGAGAACGACCAGTCGCGGGCGGTCTCGCAGCGCGACCTCGACTACTACGTGCCACGCACGGACCCCAACGGGCCGTCGATGACCGACGCCATCCACTCGATCGTGACGTCCCAGCTGGGTACGCCCGGGTGCTCGGCGTACACATTCACGCGGCGCAGCGTCGACCCCTTCATGCGCGGCCCGTACGCCCAGTTCTCCGAGGCCCGCACCGGAGGCGCGTTCACCTTCACGACCGGTGCCGGCGGTTTCCTGCAGGAGTTCCTCTACGGCTACTCCGGCCTGCGGTGGCGGGCCGGACACCTGCAGCTCGACCCGAGCCTGCCGCCACAACTCACCGGCGTCACGCTACGCGCGGTCCACTGGCGGGGGCGCGTACTGAAGATCGACATGCGGCGCGACGTGACCCGCGTGATGCTCCGCTCGGGACCTGCCCTTCCAGTCGCGTCCTCTGGCGCGGCAGAGATGCTCGAACCCGGCAACACGATCTCGCTCTCCACGCGTACCCCGGACACCAAACCCACGGGTGACCTGGCCCGCTGCGGCTCGGTGGGTGCGCGTCCGTCGACCACCGAACCCGCCGAAGCCGCCGTCGACGGCACCGACAGCTCCACCTGGCTGGCCGACAAGCCCGGGGTCGCGCTGACCACCGACCTGGGGCGCGTCAGAACCCCGCGCCGGGTCGTGATCACTCGACCACCGGTGCTTGCCATTGCGTCCACGGTGCTGTTCGGAGAGGCCGAGACAAGCCCCACCGACAGTGCCGGCGAGCGCATCCGGATCTCCGCCGACGGGCAGAAGTGGACGACCATCGCGCGGATCGCCAACCCCGACCTGCGCGACGAGGTCGCCGTCCGCGGCAAGCGAGTGCGGTACGTGCGGATCAACTCGCTCGATGACGCGAGACCGAAGCATCCACTAGTCGTGGGCCAGTTGAAGGTGCGAAGCTGAGCCAGTGGCGGCGCGCTCTGCCCGTCGAGGCCGCCGTGCGGCGCCACGCCTGCCGCAACCGCCTGACACGCTAGGATCTCCGAGCACGTAGATCACGAGGTGTATCTACTCCGACCTCACTGGAGACCGTGGTGCCGAAGGCAGCGACCGTCTACGACGTGGCGGCACTGGCCGGTGTGTCCATCGCCACCGTTTCGATGACGTTTCGGCGGCCTGAGCGAGTGCGGCCTTCGACCAGGCAGGCCGTCGAAGTCGCCGCTCACCAGTTGAACTACGTCCCCAGCGCAAGCGCACGTGGACTTGCCAACGGTCGAAGCGGCGCTTTGGGCCTGTTGGCCTATGACTACCTTCTTCGGCCAAGGACGCCGGACGTGGCCGCTGTGGCAGGTGATAGCGACGACCCGATCGAGTCGGTTCGAGAAGGCCCCGATGAGATGTGCCGTCAGTTTCCGCTGTACGTGGACGAGGTGCAGCGCGGCGTCGAGCTGGAGTGTTGGGAGCGCGGGTACGCCCTCATGCTCGGGGGGACCAGTCGATCGAACCCGGACGTCACAGTCACCGACATCGCCGGCCGAGTGGACGGGTTGGCCGTCTTTCCGCAGACCATCTCCGGCGCCCTGCTGGACCGCATCGCGCGAAGCATTCCGGTCGTGGTTCTGTCCACCCCTGACCGAGACGACTCATTCAGTCACGTGACCGTCGACAACCGTGGCGGTACGCGAGCCATCACCGAACACCTCATCGGTGCTCACGGAATGCGCGACCTGTTGTTCATCGGGGACCTGCACACCGATGAGAACAGGCAGAGATTCGCTGGCTTCCGCGACACGTTGCGATCCGCCGGACTGTCCGTACCGGAGAACGCCTACGTTCCTGTCCCCGGGCACGACCCTTCGGGGGTCTTCGACCGAGCTCAGCGCAAGATCCCTATCGGGCTTGTCTGCGCCAACGATGACGAAGCGCTTCGGACGATGGACCTGCTGGCTGCGCGCGGAGTCGCGGTTCCGGACCAAGTCGCCGTCACCGGCTTCGACGGGATCGTTGCCAGCAGAGTAGTTCGGCCTTCGCTGACCACGCTGCGACAGCCGATGGTGCACATGGGCCGCGCCGCGGTCGACATCCTTCTCGGTCAGATCGAGGCACCAGATCCGGCCCAGGTAATCCGACAGCTACCTCTTCAACTCATCTTGCGGGAGAGCTGTGGGTGCCGGACACGGTGACATGCGCCGAACAGGACGAGCTGCTGTTGCCAAACACGCATCTAAGCGCTTAGATTTGGCCTCTGCCCAATAGGTGACGCACGAGGGGATACTGATGGCGCGCAGAGCGATTGCGATGACGATGGCGCTCGCCGCCGTGATGACGATGGCAGCCTGCGGTCGAACGCAGAACAACGGCGTGCCATCGCCATCGGATGCCTCCTCGGTCGAACCCGGCAAGGCTACTGGCACCATCACCATGTGGGGGCAGGGCGCGGAAGCGGCAGCACTGCCGGCGCTGCTGGAAGACTTCGAGGCGGCGAACCCGGAAGTGGACGTCGAGCTGACCGCGATTCCGTGGGAGGCGGCCCACAACAAGTACCAAACGGCGATCGCGGGCGGCACGACACCGGACCTGGCTCAACTTGGAACGACCTGGATGGCCGATTTCGCCACCGCGCTCGATCCCGTACCGGCGGTCGTCGACACCAGCGACATGTTCGCGGGCTCCTTGGAGCCGACCGTTGTCCAGGGAACGTCTCTGGGCGTCCCCTGGTACGTCGACACCCGCGTAATCTTCTATCGCACCGACATGGCCGCCGAGGCCGGCTACCCGAAACCACCAACGACGTGGGACGACTTCAAGGCGATGTCCAAGGCGATGCAGACCCGCGCCGGCGCGGAGTGGGGCATCGCCCTGCCACCGGGGGGCACCGAAGGGACGGACTTCTTCCAATCCGTCCCACTGCCCTTCGCCTGGTCCAATGGCGCGTCCCTGATGAACGCCGAGGAGACCGAGTGGACGTTCGACACGCCGCAGATGATCGAGGCCCTGGAGTACTACCAGAGCTTCTTCGCTGACGGAATCGCCGACGAAGACCTGTCCACCGCGCCCGGGGCCATCGTTGCGGAGTTCGTCAGTGGCGAGACACCGATGTTCGTCGGCCCACCCTCGGAGATCGGGCAGCTGGAACTAGCCGGTGGATCGGAGTTCAGCAGCAAGTGGGCGGTCATGAGGATTCCCAAGAAAGCTACCTCCACCTCGTTCATCGGAGGGTCAGACCTGGTTGTCTTCGAGGACGCCGAGAACCGTGACGGGGCCTGGAAGCTGATCCAGTACCTGTCCCAGCCGGACACGCAGACCGCGTTCTACGAGAGCACCGGAGACCTGCCGTCAGTGCGGTCGGCCTGGGACGACCCCAGCCTCTCTGAAGACGAGCGGCTCGCGGTTTTCGAGGCACAGCTGACGGACACGAACGCACCACCAGCCAGCACCGCCTGGACCCAGATGAGTGCCGCGGCGGACACCCAGCTGGAGCGGATCGTGAAGTCCGGCGAGGATCCGGCCACCGCGATGGCGACACTGCAGAGTACGGCGGACTCCATCGGGACCGGAAGCTGATCCGTGGCCACGACTACCGCGCCGACCAAGCGAGCCGCCCCGGTGGGCGCCGGTGCGTACACCATGCAGGGGCGGCGTCGACAGGCTCTGATCGCGTGGCTCTTCGCACTGCCATTCGTGCTGTTCTTCGGCATATTCATGCTGTTGCCGCTGGTCTCGTCGTTCGTGATGTCCTTCACCGACTTCCGCAGCAGCGACGTGCAGAACCCCCTCAACGTCGATCTCGTCGGGCTCGGCCAGTACGCGGCACTTTTCGAGAACCCCCAGTTCCGCCAGTCCATGCTGAACACCGCATACTTCGTTGTCGTTGGAATCCCCCTCACGATGGCGGTGGCTCTGGCTCTGGCCGTGGCATTGAACAGTGGGATCACCAGATTCCGCACTGCGTTCCGAGTTGGGTTCTACACGCCGGTCGTCACCAGCATCGTTGCCGTGGCGGTCGTATGGCGCTTCATACTGCAAGACACCGGACTGCTCAACCAGGCTCTTACCTGGGTGGGGGTCGTCGGACCCGATTGGCTCAACAGCACCACGTGGGCCATGCCCTCCCTGATCGTCCTCACGACCTGGCGCAACATGGGGACCCTCGTGATCATCTTCCTCGCCGGACTGCAGAACGTCCCGGTCGAACTGCAAGAGGCGGCATTCGTGGACGGAGCGAACGCATGGCAACGCTTCCGCAGAATCACACTGCCGATCCTGCGCCCGACCCTACTGCTCGGTGCGGTGCTGCTGTCCGTCGCCTACCTGCAGTTCTTCGAGGAGGCATTCGTCATGACCCAGGGCGGCCCACTGGACTCCACCCTGTCGGTTACCTACTTCACCTATGACCAGTTCGGTTTCGGAGAGTACGGTTTCGCCTCGGCCGCAAGCTACGTTCTTTTCGTCGCGATCGTGCTCCTTAGTCTTGTGCAGTTCCGAGCCTTCCGGTCCCTGGATTGAGGACTGCCATGGCGCTCACCGAACGACCCCCGCGGAGTCACGGCTTCATGTACGTCGCCTTGACGACGGCGGTACTCCTCACCTTGGTGCCATTCCTGTGGATGCTGCTCGGCTCGTTCAAGACCCAGAGCGAGCTTCTTCGAGACCCCACTGGCTGGCTACCGACGTCGCCCACCTTCCAGAACTATCGCAGTTGGCTCACCGATCTGGGGTTTGGTCACTACTTTCGCAACAGCCTGATCGTCGCGGGCTTCACTGTGATCGGCAACCTGTTGTTCTGCTCGATGGTGGGTTACGTACTTGCGAAGATGAGCTTTCCAGGCAAGCGACTGCTGTTCGGCCTGGTACTGACCACCCTCATGGTGCCGGGCGTGGTCACGTTCGTCCCACTATTCGTCCTGGTCAGCAAGTTGAGACTGGTCGATACCTACCCAGCGCTCATCCTCCCGTTCCTGGTCACGCCGCTCGGTGTTTTCTTGATGCGGCAGTTCATGTTAGGGATCCCTGACTCGCTCATCGAGGCGGCTCGAATGGACGGTGCCGGTGAGATTCGCATCTTCGCCCGCATCGTCATGCCGCTGTGCGGACCGCCCCTGGCGACATTGGCGATTCTCACCTTCCTCAGCTCCTGGAACAACTTCCTGTGGCCCCTTGTCGCCGCGCAGAGCGACAGCAGATACACCCTGCCTGTCGCATTGTCGCTGTACTCCACCGGCCAGAACGCTACGGACTACGGTTTACTGCTGGCGGGTTCGGTCCTCACGATCACGCCGATCATCGTCCTGTTCGTGTTCTTGCAGCGTTTCTTCGTCCAGGGCGTGGCAGGAACCGGAATCAAATGATACGGAATTCTTCTCCGTGGACTAAGCCTTGACTGCCGGTCAACAGTTTCCCGACGGTTTCTTATGGGGTGCGGCGACGTCGGCGCATCAGGTCGAGGGCAACAACGTCAACAGCGACTGGTGGGCCCGAGAATATGCCGCCGGTAGCGGGCTTCACGAGCCAAGCGGAGACGCCTGTGACAGCTACCACAACTACCCCGATGACATCGATTTGCTCGCCAACGCCGGCTTGAACACCTATCGATTCAGCCTTGAGTGGAGCCGTATCGAGAGCGAGAGAGGATACGTCTCACGAGCCCAGATCGACCACTACAGACGCATGGTCGCAGCCTGTCACGGAGCCGGGCTGACCCCCGTTGTGACACTGCACCACTTCACGCTGCCACGATGGACGGCGGAGCTGGGTGGGTGGCGGCACCCCGACACGCCGGAACTGTTCGCGCGTTACACCGAGGCCGCCCTGGAGGTCGTTGCCGAGGGCGTGCAGTGGGTGTGCACCATCAATGAGCCGAACATGCTCGCCAAGGTCGCCGGCGAGCAGGACTGCGGTCCGCATGAGGCATCTGCACAAGCGCCGCCGAACCAGTACGTCGCGGACGCGTTGGCGCAAGCTCACCGGCACAGCCGTGACGTTCTCTCATCACTGTCCGGGATCAAGTCCGGTTGGACCGTTGCCACCCAGGCGTTCCAAGCCGAACCCGGTTGTGAAGAGGCGGCTGATGCATATGGCTATCCACGCGAGGGCTTCTTCCTGGAAGTTGCCCGCGACGACGACTTCGTCGGCGTTCAGGCTTATACGCGGACGATCATCGGCCCGAACGGGCCCCAGATGCCTCCCGCCGGCGCCGAGACCACCCTTACCGGATGGGAGTACTTCCCAGCCGCGCTCGGGATCGGGGTCAGAAACGCATGGAACCTCGCCGGTCGCATCCCGATCCTTGTCACCGAGAACGGCATTGCCACCGACGACGACACCCGCCGCATCGCCTACATGCAAGCCGTCCTTCTCGATTTGCACGACGCCATGGCCGAGGGGGTGGACGTTCGCGGCTACATCCACTGGAGCGCCCTCGACAACTACGAATGGGGTTCGTACGACCCCACATTCGGGCTCATCGCCGTCGATCGCACCACCTTCGCGCGCACTCCCAAACCGAGCCTTGGGTGGCTCGGAAACGTCGCACAAGCTCGATCGACGACTATTTCAGCGGCAGAACGCAAGCGATACGGACACCGATTCACTCCCCGTGACCACCGATCTCGCCGCGCCTGAACCCTCGTCAGGGACGCGCCCGTACTGGACCATTATCGCGCGAGTTTCGCCTCCCGCCGACGTACCGACGCTCACCGCACGGAGATCCCCGCGACAGCAGCCCGATGACCAGGCGCAGCTGCCTCCGCGCGCGTTGATCATGACGTCCACACGCGCGCCTGTCGCGGTCGTTTTTGACACACTGACATCTAAATCGGCTTATGGTCAGATCGTCAAACCCGCAGTCTTGTCGCGCTTTCGACGCGCCGAAGGGCGACATGGTCGACGACACTATCGCCGGGGGTGGAGCGCACAGACCGACAAAGGAGATGACGATGAGTTTGGCCGTCCTCGAACGCGAACGCACCATCGCCGGTCCAG
>Ga0136617_10002696_pt1 | contig 15799 bp, 12 predicted proteins | sample AntDrymUQ3222106_2_FD_129672 | JGI IMG/M metagenome (GOLD analysis project Ga0136617, IMG submission 129672) | Polar desert sand microbial communities from Dry Valleys, Antarctica - metaG UQ322 (21.06) | ecosystem: Environmental > Terrestrial > Soil > Desert | place: Antarctica: Dry Valley...
TTCGCGGCCGACAATTGCGCCACGCATTGCTGCCGCTCGCACAGCGCCATCCAGCCGTGGGCGACGTCCGAGGTCTCGGCTGCATGGTGGCGCTGGAGTTCGTGCGGCCCGGAGAGGGCGACGGCCGCACGCCCGACCCGGCGCTCGCCCAACGGATCCTGGCCGAGGCACTGTCGCGCAAGCTGCTGCTGTTGTCGGCCGGGACGTGGGGCCAGGTCGTGCGCATCATCCCGCCGCTCGTGACGACCGAGCAGGAGGTCGATCAGGCCATCGCCATCATCGGAGAGTCGGTCGCCGCGGCGCTCTCGTAGGATCGCCGTCGGCGGGTTTGCAAGCTCGCGTTGCCGTCCGTTGGCCGGCCTCTGGTTCCTGTCAGAGGGGCATCAGCGAGCCACCGTGTCGCTCAAGTCAGGGTGCTTCGTGCCGGATGGACCCGCGGGCGCACAGCTGGAACAAGATGCTGGTCACGAGCGGGGACCATGCCGCTGCAGTGCCCATCCGACACAAGCTGACAGCGGGAACCTGACCAGGGGCGCAAGCGAGCCGGGTGCCAACTCAGTCCTCACGGGCGTGCCGGGTGCGATTCTCGGCCGGTGGGAGCGGCTTGCGTGCGATGTTGGGCGTACTGACGGCCACGTCAGTCAAGGATCCGCGTCCAGGCGCCACATCCGTCGGACGCTGGACCACGGCTATGGGATACTCCGCGCCAGCCTTTCGCGCTCGGAGGAGGAGAGCCAGGTGTCGATAAGCCGCCGAAGACGGACCAGCGCCGTCGCACTCATCGCCAGCTGGCTGTTGGTCACTGCCTTTCCGGCGGGTCCGGCCGCCGCGGCAGAAGGCGATAGCGTCACTTTCCGGCTGGGCATCACCCAGAAAGTGCGGCCGCCGGAGCTCAGTCCCTTCCGGGTCACATCAAGTGCCGGCTATGGCCTGATCGCCGACATGTACGACCTGCTCGTGGAGTTCGGTGAGGATCTATCGCCGGCTCCCGGCCTGGCCGAGAGCTGGGACGTCAGTGAGGATGGTCTGACTTGGACCTACGCGATCCGCGAAGGGGCCACCTGGCAGGACGGGCAGCCGGTCTCCGCAGAGGATGTGCGCTTCACCTACCAGTACATCATCGACAGTCACGACCCCGCGTACACCGGCCCCGCTGCCCCCGATGGCAACGACACGGACGCCGACGGCGAGGCTGACAACGTGCTCTCCCTTTTCGACAACTACCTGGACCTGGACGGCGGCTTCGAGGCACTGCGCATCGAAGAGGTCGCCGCGCCGGACGCGCAGACACTGACCATCCGCACCAGCGAGCCCATCGCCACCCTGGCCCAGATCTTCATCCCCATCCTGCCCAAGCACGTCTGGGAGGGGCGCACCTTCGCCGAGGCGAAGCAGCCGTTGGCTCCAGAGGACATCGTCGGGTCGGGACCCTATCGAGTGGTGGATTTCCAACCCGACTCGGTCATCCGCCTGGAGGCCTACGAGGGATATTGGGGCGGCAGACCGCATATCGACGAGCTCATCTACCAGTACTTCGAGAACGACGAAGCGATGGTCAACGCCCTGCGTGCGGGCGATATCGACTTCATCGATTCGGTGCCTCCGACCTTGGCGCCGGCGCTGGAAGGCGACCCCAACATAACGGTCAATCGGGCGTCCACCTCGGACTTCGCTGAGCTCGGCTTCAACTCCTGGGCACCCACCCCCGAGCGCTTCGAGGAGGAGGGTTGCGCCGATTGCGAGAAAGGCCCCACGACCGGCTCCCTTGGTGACCCCTGGCTGACGCGGCCAGACGTTCGCGCCGCCATGGCCGGCCTCCTCGACAAACAACACCTGGTCGAGTTCGCCCTGAGCGGCTTCGGGGCACCGGGCGTCTCCATCGTCAGCCCGCTCTCTGCGACGTTCCACTACGCCGCGCCGGCCGATGACCCGCTCGTCTTCCCGGCCTACAACGACGAGGCTGGTCGAGCCGCTGCCCGAGCCGCGGCAGAGCAGCGCTTCCGCGACCAGATGGCGGCCATCGGCTTCACCGACACGGACGGCAACGGCATCCTGAACGTGCCAGACACCGCCGAGGCGCAGGCCTTCGACCCGCAGGGCGCGGGTGGTGACTGGTCGCTGCGACTCTTCGTGCGTGACGACGACGCCGAGGACCAGCTAGCCGGCGATCTGATGAGCGGCTGGTTCGCGGCGGCGGGCCTCGATGTGGATCTCGAGCGCGTGCCCGAGAACCCGGCCCTGTACGACGCCACCTACCCGTCGGCGAGCAACGCGGACTATGACATGTACCTCTGGGGCTGGGGACCCGACCCGGATCCTGATTTCATCTTGAGCGTCTTCGCCTGCGACCAGATCAATGGCTGGCAGGATGCCAACTATTGCGACCCGGAGTACGACGACCTTTACCGGTCCTCACGCAGTGCGATCGACCCCGCCGAACGGGCGGACATCATCCGCCGGCTGCAGGACAAGGTCTTCCACGAGGCGCCGTATGCGGTGCTGTGGTACACGGACACGGTGGAGGCTTACCGCTCGGACCGCTGGGAAGGCTTCAACCCCATGCCCCGATCGGGCGGCTCGCTGTGGTCGACCCTGGGCCTCGGGCCCTGGGGCAGCCGGATCAGCGCCGGGCCTATCGGGGCGGCTGGGCCCACACCCGCGCCAAGCTTGATACCTAGTCAGGCGCCGCCCAGCGACGGGGCGCCAAGCGACCAGCCCTCCGGTGAGCCATCGGCGTCGGCATCGGCCGGTGCCTCGCCGAGCGGCGAGGCGAGTCCGGGACCGACCGGCCAGCCGGCGAGCTCACCGACGGTCGGGCCGTCGGGTCTATCGTCCCCGGCGCCGCCAGCCGGCTCGTCGGCCAGGCCGAGTGCCACTCCCTCTACGGCGCCCGGGGGTGGTACCGGAGGCGGCACCGACACCGGGATGGTCCTCGCGGGCGTGGCCGCTATCGCTGCCGTGGGAGCCGTCGCATTCATCTTCCTGCGCCGCCGCAGGAACGACGACGACGACGAGGAGTAGCGGCTCCCCGTAGGACTCGGTAAGAGAGACCAGATTGGGCGGGCGCTATGTCGCGCGACGGCTGGGCGGCGCCCTGCTGACCGTGCTGGCCATCGCCATCCTGAATTTCTTCCTGTTCCGGATGCTGCCGGGAGACCCGGTACGGTCGCTATTGCCCCGCAACGTGAGCGCCCAAGAGCGCGAGGCGCTGGCTGAGCGGCTCGGACTGCACCTGCCCATCCTGCCGGGTGTCGTACGCAGCCCATCTGGCGCGATCCGCCTGGACGGCTCGACGCTGCCGGGCAGCATCACGGAGAACCAGCTCGTCACCTATCTGACCGGCTTGGCCACCCTGGATCTGGGCCTCGGCTTCGCGTCAAGCGCGCCGGTCATCGATATCCTGAGCGAACGTTTCTGGCCGACCGTCCTGTTGGTCGGGTCGGCGGAGGTCATCGCCCTGATCATCGGTCTGTTCATCGGCATCAGGGCCGGGTGGCGGCGAGGCAGCCTCTTCGACGTGCTGGCCATCGATACGTCGCTGGTGCTGTATGCCGTGCCGCTCTTTTGGCTGGGCATGCTGCTCTTCTACTTCCTGGCCACGCCCAATGGCATCGCCCTCTTCCCCGGTCAACAGATGTCTACGCCGGGCGTGGTGTTCGCCAGCTCGCTCGACCGGGCCATCGATATCGGGCGCCATCTGGTGCTGCCCGCCACGACGCTGGCGCTCGGCCTCTTGGCCGGCTATGCACTGATCATGCGATCGTCGATGGTCGAGGTCCTGCGCGAGGATTACATCACCACGGCGCGCGCCAAGGGCCTCAAGGATGATCAGGTGATGCGCCGTCACGCCATCCCCAACGCGCTCCTGCCGACCGTCACCATCATCGCCCTGACCTTCGGCTATGTCCTTGGCGGAGCCATCGGCGTGGAGGAGGTCGTCGCCTGGCCGGGCATGGGTAGCCTGATAATCGATGCCGTCGCGGACAGGGACTTCCCGGTGCTCCAAGGCGTATTCCTGGTCATCGCCATCAGCGTGGTCGCGGCCAACCTCGTGGCCGACATCCTGTACGGCATGCTCGATCCGCGGGTCCGCACGTGACGGCCACGGCCGTGCGACTGAGGCGCTCGGCGAGGATGCCGATGCGCTCCCTGCGGGCGAGCCGACAGGGCACCATCGGGCTACTCATCCTGGGGGTCTTCGCGCTGATCGCCATCCTCGGACCCTTCGTCGTCGGTGAGATCGACCGTGCCGGCGCCTTCGCATCGCTCCAGGATCCTTCGGCTGCCCATCCCCTGGGCACCGACCGGGCGGGTCGCGATCTGGTGACCCTCAACGTCCATGGCGCCCGCGTGAGTCTCATCGTGGGCGTCGTGGCCAGCCTTCTTTCCATGATCATCGGGTCCGGCGTGGGCATCATCGCCGGATATCTGGGCGGCCGTGTCGACTTCGCGCTGATGCGCATCACCGACTTCTTCTATGTGCTGCCGACACTCGTACTGGCGCTGGTCCTGGCGGCCATCCTGGGACCGAACCTGCTCAACGTCATCATCGTCATCGGCATCGCTTCATGGCCCGGGACGGCGCGCGTCATCCGGTCACAGACACTCAGCGTCAGGGAGCGGATGTTCGTCGACCGGGCGCGGGCCTTCGGCTCCGGCAACGCGCGCATCATGATGCGCCAGGTCCTGCCCAACGTCTTCGGCCTGGTCCTGGCCAACACCACCCTTACCATCGCCGGCGCCATCTTCCTGGAGACGACGCTCTCGTTCCTGGGGGTCGGCCCGCGCGACACCTACTCGTGGGGACGCATCCTGGAGGAGTCGTTCGGTGCCGGGGCCCTGACTCTCGGGCGATGGGCATGGTTCGTACCGCCGGGCTTGGCGGTCGTGCTGGTCGTCCTTGCCTTCACCATGCTGGGGGCCGCCTTCGATGAGATCCTGGATCCACGCCTCCGGTCTCGTGAGGCGTACAGCAGTGGTCCGGACACCGGAGTGGACGAGGCGGCCACTGCCCTGCCCGGGCGAGCGTAGGGCGATGGCGCTGCTGGAGGTCCGCGACCTGGTCGTGGAGTTCGACCTCCCCGGAGGGCGGGTCAGGGCGGTGGACGGAGTGACCTTCGATGTAGGCACCGCTGAAGCGGTCGGCCTCGTCGGTGAGTCGGGTTGTGGCAAGACGACCACCGCTCTCGCCATCATGCGCCTGCTGCCGGAGAACGGCCGGATAGCGGCCGGGTCGGTGCTCTTCGACGGCGAGGACCTGGTGGCCATGAAGCCCGGACCGCTGCGGCGCAAACGCTGGTCGGACCTCAGCATCATCTTCCAGGGCGCGATGAACGCGCTCAATCCGGTCCGACGCGTAGGCGATCAGGTCGCCGAGCCCATCCTTCTCCACGAACCCACCGTCACCCGCAGGGGCGCCTGGCGCCGGGTCGGCGAGCTTTTCGAGCTGGTCGGTATCAACCGCGATCGGCGGCGTGACTATCCTCACCAGTTCTCAGGCGGCATGCGCCAGCGGGTCATGATCGCTATGGCCCTCGCGAACCGACCGCGCCTGGTCATCGGCGATGAGCCCACGACCGCTCTCGACGTCATGGTCCAGGCCCAGATCCTGGAGCTGCTGGAGCTTCTCCGTTCGGAGCTCGGCCTGGCCATGATCCTCATCACCCACGACCTCTCGGTGATCTCCGAGACCTGTGACCGGGCGGTCGTGATGTACGCCGGACAAGTCGCCGAGACCGGTACGGTCGAAGAGCTCTACCGCCGGCCACTTCACCCTTACACCGAGCGGTTGATGCGTTCAGTACCCGACATCGGCAACATCCGGCGACTCCCGGCCGGCATCCCGGGTCACCCGCCCAGCCTGGTCCGGCCGCCGTCAGGCTGCCGCTTCCATCCGCGCTGTGATCACGCCATGGAGACCTGCCGGCGGACCTTCCCAGCCGAGCGAAGCTTCGAGCCCGGCCACCGCGTCGCCTGCCACGCTGTCAGCGATGACGGCCGAAGGCGCGCGCCGTCCGAGCTGCCTCTCCTCCCTTCCGCCCGGGCACTCGCGCAGCTGGATCCGCTGGGCGAGATGCCCACCTTGCTCGACGGCGCGGCCGCCGGCCTCGTTGCAGCTGATGGTGAGATCGAGGGCATCTCCGCTGAAGGCCCGCCGTGATCGAGCTGCGCGGCGTGCACGTGGCCTTTGCCAGGCGCCGCAGCTTCGGGGAGGTGCTGCGGGGACTGCCCGCTCCTTCGGTCAGGGCGGTGGATGGCGTCGACTTGGAACTTCGCCGAGGCGAGATAGTGGCGCTGGTCGGCGAGTCCGGCTCCGGCAAGACGACCACAGGCCGAGCCATCGTGCGTCTGGCGCCCATCAGCGAGGGACAGGTCCTCATGGAAGGCCGCGACGTGACGGCCATCCGCGGGGTCGACCTACGGGCCTACCGTCGGCGCGTCCAGATCATCTTCCAGGATCCTTATGAGAGCCTCGACCCGCGGCGCTCGGTGACGGACCAGGTGACGGAGCCGCTGATCGTGCAGGGCATCGGCACCCGCCCGGAGCGGCGTGAAAGAGTAGACCGCGCGCTGGAGGAAGCAGGTCTGCGGCCGGTCGCCCTGTACCGCGATCGCTATCCGCACGAGCTCTCGGGCGGGCAACGGCAGCGCGTGGCCATCGCGTCGGCGATGGTGCTCGAACCGGATGTGCTAGTGGCGGATGAACCCGTCTCGATGCTCGACGTATCGCTGCGAAGCGGGATCCTGCGGGTGATGCTGGACCTGCGCGAGAAGCGTGGCATCGGCATCCTCTTCATCACCCACGATCTGTCCCTGGCGTGGCTGATAGCGGACCGCATCGCCGTCATGTACTTGGGTCGCATCGTGGAGGTCGGGCCGGCGGAGACGCTCGTGCGAGACCCGCGTCACCCCTACACCAAGGCGCTCCTGTCGGTCATGCCCTCACCAGACCCGGCCCGGCGGCGGAAACGCGCCATCCTCCGCGGAGAGACCCCCGACCCGTCTCGGATCCCCGCCGGTTGCCGCTTCCATACCCGCTGCCCGCTCGTCTTCGATCGCTGTCGCGTGGAGGATCCGCCCGACTTCGACCTCGGCGACGGTCGCCGCTCGACCTGCTGGCTGGCGGAGGGCGGCGAGCCCTTGCCGGACTTCCCGGCCGAGGCACCGCGGCTTGCTTCGGCGTCCGCTCATCACGCATCGGCCAAGATGACCGCTGATGCGGCGTCGGCGGAACCTTCTTTGGTCGAGCCTGATCGACGTCCTTGACCTGATCAGCGCCCAGACGTTGTGCCGGATGGGCGCCACGGAGCCATTGAAGCTGCCCGACCGGCCTGCTTTGCGTCAAATGCGCACCCAGATGCACTGCTTGTTCGAGATAGGCCCGATGCGCGTGAGCCATGGCTCGGTCATGCCCTTTGGTGCAGAACGACGCCGAGGGTCGAAGGGCCGCTCGAGTCCAACGACGTGCGACTGTCGACCAAGTCGACGGAAGGGCCGATGCCGACCCACGCCATCGTGCCAGTCATCCGGCCCGCTAGACCCTCAGGTGAGCTTTGGCCGCTTCCGCCAGCGCGCCGGGCATCGGTCGCGCCACATGGGGCGCCGTCACGTAGCGTGACACCATCTCGCGCGAGCCGGCCACCCCGAGCTGCTGGAAGAGGAAGCGGAACTTGGCTTCCTGAGAGGCAAGGATCTCGTCCTTGGAGGTCAGGTCCCAGAGGTCGCGCTTGTGCGGGCCGAGCGCCTTCTTGCGCGTCTTGTACAGGAAGACGTCCTCGCTCTCGCCGTCCTTGCGTTCGTCAGCGACATTCGTCCGAGCCCAATCCTCGACAGTGGCCCGAAGCTGGGCAGGGAACGCGGGGTGATCGTAAAGCGCGTTCTGGAAGCCTGTCGCGAGGTGGATCTCCGCTGTCTCCACCTGTGGGAAGCGGTGGAACAGTTCGTCGGGCAGCGTCGATGCGCCGTGCTGGACGGCTCCCGCCATCCCGTACTCTCGGCAGACCGCCGAGAGTCGCTCCAGGGTGCCGAAGTCGAGGCTCACCTCGGCGAAGCCGCCGCCCGCAAGCGGCACCCCGCCGTGCGAGCTGCCGGTCTGGACCGACACCTTGGAGAGGCCCACGCATGACTCCCCGGCCCTCTCCGATAGCTCGCGCCGGTAGCCGTCCAGATAGGCCCGCAGCTCATCCTCGGTCGAGTTCTGCTTGCCCACCTCACCTATCTCACCTCCTACGCTGACCGTGTAGCCGTCCGCCTCCCGCTCACGGATCAAAGCGGTGATCTCCGCAGCACGCTGGTAGTTCGTGCGCTGCTGCTCGTCGACCGTCGGGAAGGAGAGGTCGACCAGGGTGGACGAGTCGATGTCGATGTTGCCGTAGCCCACCTTCAGCGCCTCCCGCGTGAGCGAGCGGATGGCCTCCGTGGTCGACTCCGCGTCGGCGGCGTACTTCTTGGCGTTGAACTGGTAGTGGTCGCCCTGGACGAAGATAGGGCCCTGCCAGCCGGCACTGACGCAGCCGGCCAGGACGCTGGTGATGAATTCACCGGGACGCTGGTAGGTGTACTCCTGCTCGGAACGAGCCAGCTCGAAGACGATGGCGCCAGCGTCCAAGGGCATCGCCGCCCGGCACATCGCGGCGGCCATATCGAAGACCTGCGTGCGCAGGTTCACGGCCGGCACCGTGAAGCCCGAGACCTCGCCGCGTCCGCGAGCCATGTACAGCTCGTGGATGCTGGCCGACGGCGCGCCCAGCGTCTGCGACGCCTCCCAGATGAGCCAGCGCGCGGCCTCGATGGCACCGTCGTCTTCGCTGAACGTGGCCGTCCAGGCCAGGGTCCGGATGCCCTCGTCGCGGAGCCGAGCCTCATCGGCGACCAGCAGCCGTCCATCCTGCACGCGACAGATCCCCTCAAGCGCGGTGAGCAACTCGGCCACGGAGGGGGCGACCAGGACAGATGTCATCGGCTTCTCCTCAGGGTGCATGGTTGTGGCCCCTCAGCCTAGACCGGCGACGCCATGCACACCCAGCTGGGGTTGTGTGGCCCGCGGTCTCGCGGCTCAGCGCTGGGCGGCGCGAAGGCCAGCACGGTCGCCGGGTAGCCATCAACGAGCTGAGCTGCGCCGACCCACGTAGTCGACCAGGATGTACTCGCCCAGACGCTCTGGTGTGGCATAGAATGCACGGCCCCGATTGAGTCGGGTCATGCGGTCCACGAAATGGGTCAGGCTACGGCTCCGCTCGAGCATGAAGGTGTTGATGGTGATGCCGTCCCGGGTGCAGCGAGAGACCTCGCGCAGTGTCTCGGCGATGGTCCGCCGCGTCGGTGGATAGCTGAACTCCACCTGGCCGTCCTGGAAGTGGGCCGTCGGTTCGCCATCGGTGATGATCACGATGGACCGGTTTGCAGCATGCGACCGGGCCAACAGACGACGCCCCAGCAACAGCCCGTGCTGCAGGTTCGTGCCGTACTCGAAGCCTTGCCAGGAAAGTGTCGCCAGCGCCCCGGGCCGGATCTCGCGCGCGTGATACGCAAAGCCGACGACGTGCAGCTCGTCGCGCGGGAAGCGCGTCCGGATGAGGGTGTCCAGCGCGACGGCCACGCGCTTGGCAGCGAGGAAACAGCCGCGCAGGAGCATCGATCGGCTCATGTCGACCAGCAGGACGGTCGCCGCGCTATGCAGCTCCTGTGTCTCACGAACGGCGAAGTCGGACGGCACCAGGGTCAGCCGGGCGCCATGCGCTCGCACGGCCGGGGCGTTCTCGGGTCGAGCGAGGGCGTGCGCAAGGGTGCGTTGCAGGTCGAGGTGGAAGGGCCGCCCGAACTCATAGGCCACGGCCGTCTCGCCTGGTTCACCGCCGGCCACACCGACCGACCGGGCGTGGTCGCCGAACGCATCGCGGCCCAGGCGCGCGAAGAGCTGGTCCAGGACTCGCTGCCCCACCCGGCGCGAGCCTCGCGGTGTGAGCTCGAGTCGTTGGCCTCGGCGCTCCGCGTAGCCGGCCTCCTCCAGTCGGCGCGCCAGATCGCGCAGGGCGGCCAGATCGTGCACTGCGCGATCGTCCAACAGGTCGCGCACCTCGGCGTCATCGACCTCGGGCAGCCTGCCCGACTCGCCGGCCTCTGCCAAGCGGTCGGCCAGACGGTCCATCCGTCCGAGTCGCTCCAGCTGGGCCAGGGCTCCCTCCAGGGTCAATGACTCCTGGCCGCTGAAACGCAGGCGCTCCCCCAGTCCGGCCGGGAGCAACTGATCCAGCGTGGACGCAAGCTGGGCCAGGTCCCAGCGCAGTCGATCGTCGCGCAGGAGAGCGTCCATCATCGAGCGTATCTCGGCGCGCTGAGCGGGCGTCATGGAGGCCAGCAGCGACTGCATGGCGGCCATCCGCTCGGTCAAGCGTTCCACGATGTCATCGAGCGTGCGGGCGCCCGGGAAGGACCCTCCGTGCCTGGCCAGGAAGTCGTCGACCGACGTCTGGTCAGGCTCGCGACCTGCCAGGCGCTCACGAAGCAGCCCATCCAGCTCACGGACCATCTCGCGGTTCGCTGCCAGTGCCTCTGGACTGGCGTCCCGGACGGCCTCCGAGAGCCCTTCGAACCAGGCATCGAGCACCTGCCGGCCCAATCGGTCGAGCAGCGCCTCGAAGCGATCCCGCGCGGACGGTTCCAGGAAGTCGTAGTCGCGCAAGGATCGGAGCTGGTCGCCAGGCGAACGGGGCAGGCTGTCGAGCGCAGCTTGATGCCTGGCGGCGATGTCGATGGCCAGACGCTGGAGGCCAGCCTCAGCCTGGTCGGAAGAGGCGCCTGCGAGTCGTCGCTCGATGCCCCGTCGCTCGGTGGCCACGATGGCCTCCAGCTCCTCTCGTACGTCGGCCAACGCGTCGCCGAGCTTGTACCTCTCCAGCATCTCCTGACGCCGCTGAGCGAGTCGTTCCAGCAGATCGCGCAGGCCCGGTAGCCCCTCGCCGGTCATCCCGCGAGGCGCAGCCACGCCTCGTTCCAACAGTCGGCGGAGGGCCTCGGCCAGATCGCCCTCCGCCATGAGGTCGTCGGAAAGTGCGTCCAGTACGTCGTCGGCGGTCAGTTCCACCAAGCGCTGGCTGCCGTCCCACCGAGCGTAGCGGTAAGGACCGTGCCCGCCCAGACCAGGCGCGTCGGCACTGTCCCCGGGCACCAGCCGGCCGGTCATGCCTCCTGCCTGGTCATGCCCTGTAGCGACCGCCTCCGCCTGGCCGCGCTTGCTCCTTGTTCAACCTCCGCGATAGGTGCAGTCCTTCCAGCAGGAACTCGACCGCTGACGCTATCTCGGCCGGCGACTCACCTGTCCCCAGGCGGGTCACGGCGCGACCCAGGCCCGGCGTCTCGTGCACCCAGCGCACGTACTCACGGGATGGGATGTCCTCTCCGGTCTCCATGACCAACCCCGATTCGAAGGCATCGACGACCTCATCAAGCTCGTCCATGTCGACCCGCCGGCGGAAGACGTCGGCCATCGCACGGGACAGCAGCCGGTCGATGACGCGCTCTTCTGGAGCTTCGTCGCCCAGCGTCTCCATCTCCAGCTTGCCCACTGTGGCCGGCAGCAGGGCTGAAAGGTCACTCACCCGCGGCGCGCCCTCGGTCTCGCCCAGACGGACAGCTCGCCGCAGCGCGCTGGCTATGAGCACCTCCAGGTTGGCCACGCTGACGCGCACGCTGACGCCGGAGCGCTGGCTGATGTCCGGGGAGTGGCGCGCCAGGTGCGTGATCTGCGCCACCAACTCCAGCATCCAGGCCGGTTCGGCGATGACCGGGTCGTCCTCGTCTTCCAGGCGCATGCGTTCCTGACGCATGATCGTCATCTCGATCTCGATGGTGCGCGGGTAATGCGTTCGGATCTGTGACCCCAGCCGGTCCTTGAGCGGCGTGATGATGCGGCCGCGGCTGGTGTAGTCCTCTGGGTTGGCACTGGCGACCACGAACAGGTCCAGCGGCAGACGCAGTACATAGCCCCGGATCTGGACGTCGCGCTCTTCCAGGATGTTGAGGAGGCCGACCTGGATGCGCTCGGCCAGATCAGGCAACTCGTTGATGGTCACGATGCCCCGGTTGGTGCGCGGGATGAGGCCGTAGTGGATGGTCGATGGGTCGGCCAGATAGCGCCCCTCGGCGACCTTGATGGGGTCCACCTCACCGACCAGGTCGGCGATGGTGATATCGGGCGTGGCAAGCTTCTCGGCGTAGCGTTGATCGCGCGACAACCAGGCGATGGACGTGTCGTCACCTTTCTCCGCGATGAGCTGCCTGGCTTCCCTGCCCACCGGCGCGAGCGGATCATCGTTGAGCTCGCTCCCGGCCACGACCGGCACGGCCTCGTCCAGCAGCCCGACCAGCGAGCGCGCCAGGCGGGTCTTGGCTTGGCCTCTCTCGCCCAGGAAGCAGATGTCGTGGCCGGCCAGGATGGCATTCTCGACGGCCGGGATGACGGTGTCGTGGAAGCCGATGATGCCCGGGAACAGCTCCTCGTCACCAGCCATCAGGGTCAGCAGGTTCGCCCGCATCTCCTTTTTGACGGAGCGCGGCTGGTAGCCGGTGGCGCGCAGTTCGCCGAGCGTCCGGGCCAGTCGTGGAGGCATCGGCCGAGCCTACACCGGAACCCTCTGGCGCTCGGCCAGCCGGCGTCTGCCCCTCCTAGTGACGGGCCATCGGTGGTGCACACGCCTTAGCCAGTCGGAAAGTCACCATCAGAGGACAGGGCAGGCATCCTTGCTGGCCTCAAGGGTCGGTCGAGCTGGGTCGCCCGTCCCAGTGAGGGCTGAGTAGACGTTTTCGACTACCAAACCGGCCCCCATGGCCTTGCCCGCCGGCTCACTGCCGCCCCAAGGTCAGCCCTCGGCGGTCGGCGTTCTCTCATCGTGTACATCCGTCGATCCGAGCCCCCCATCGACCGTGGGATCCGCTGAGCCGGCCATGACCGACTGGCGCTAGTGCGTGTGGGTATCCTGACCTGGAGGCGCAGGCCACGCGTCGCGCGCCGGCGGTCGCGCTGGCGCCGCGACACGCGGTGGCTCGTCGCGGATGTGCTGGGCCATCCGCTCGCGCAGAAGGGGGGCATCGCCGTCACCATCCGAGGCGAGCTCCACCAGCAGGCGAGCCCGGGCAGCGAGTCTCCTCTCCATGTCCGCCTGCTCTCGATCGACCCGGTCGGCGATCTCGGGCATGGCGCCCCAGGCAAAGTGCTCCAGCTGGCCAGTGGTCGGGTCACGTGCGGACAGGACGGCCGGCGGTCGACGCTGAAGGTGGCCGGCCATGTCGCGCTCGACCGGGCGCAACAGATGGGCTGCGGAGAAGCGCCCCTCCTCATCCAGCACCACGACCAGCCCCAGCACGCGCAGCTCTTCCTCTGTCAGACCGACTCCGGGACCCGAGAGCTGCTCCAACGCCTCGCGCAGCGAGTCCGCCGCCATGGTCGCCGCGAAGCCGTCGGTCGCCCGAACCGAGTGGAGGGCCTCGACGAGCTGACCACCCCACAGATCATCCGGGCCGATGACCGCCGTCGAGGACGCCCGCAGGTCGTCTGGTCGAAGGTGGAAGAGGGCGTCCATGACCTCGGTGCGGCGGACCGACGACGGGCCCAGGGCGAGGACACTCGTGCGTCCCTCCACCAGCATCCACAGTAGTGCCCCGAGCTCCGCATCGAGGGCATCGCCACGGATGAGCGAAGGCAAGGTGGTCACGGATCCGGGCGCGGGTCGGCCACCGACCTTTCGTCCAGCAGAGCGCACACGATGTGGATGATGGTGATGTGCATCTCCTGGATGCGCGCCGTCAGGTTCGAGGGGATGATGAGCGCGACGTCGGCCACTTCGGCCAACCGCCCGCCGGTGCCACCGGTCAGGGCGAACGTGCGGGCACCGCGGGCGGCCGCACTCTGGATGCCGCGCACGACGTTCTCGGCCCGCCCAGAGGTGCTGATGCCGACGGTCACATCCCCGGCCGAAGTCAAGGCCGTGGCCTGGCGCGCGAACACTTCGTCGAACGAGTAGTCATTGGCGATGGCCGTGAGGGCCGAGGTATCGGTGGATAGGGCGATGGCCGGCAGGGGTCCGCGCTCAGCCTGGAAGTGACCAGTCAGCTCGGCGGCGAAGTGCTGGGCATCAGCGGCGCTGCCGCCATTGCCGAACACGATGAGCTTGCGGCCGGCCTCGAGCGCGTCCGATAGCGCGTCAGCGAGAGTGACGATGCCGGGGATAAGCCGTGAGCGCGTGTCATCTGCGACGGCCAGATGCTCGTCGAGGATGGCACGCGCTCGGGTCTCGGCGCTTGGAAGAGGGACGGACACGACCCTCGAAGTCTACCGAGGATGGTCAGGCCGGAGCAGTCTCGCTGGCCACGGCGCGATCGGGGCTGGTCGATCCGATGCGCCGCGGGATGGCCAGCGCGGCCACCGCGCCGAAGGCGACGAAGGCTGCCCCCACTATCACCGCCGGTCGCAGGCCATCGACGAACGCTTGCGGGCTGGCGAAGCTACCGAACCCGCTGAAGATGGAAGCCAGCACAGCCACCCCGAAGACGCCGCCCAGTTCCCGGATGGCGTTGTTAGCGCCCGATGCCTGACCCTCCTCGTGTGGCCGCACAGAGCTCAGGACCACATTGGCGACCGGCGCGAAGAACAGGCCCATACCGACGCCCGAGATGATGAACGGCACCACCATGACCTCGTACGGCACGCTCGGCGTGATGACCAGACCCAGCCACGCCAGACCGACCGCCTGGAGGGCCATCCCGACGCCCATCAAGAGCCCTCCGCCGATGCGGTCGGACAGGGCGCCCGCGATGGGCGCCACGAACATCGGTGCCAGGGTCCACGGCAGGACGCGCAGCCCGGCTTGGAATGGCGAGTAGCCCTGGACCACTTGCAGGAACTGGCTCAACAGGAAGACCGAGCCGAAGAGCCCGAAGAACATCACCAGCGAAGCGACGTTGGCGAGCGAGAAGGAGCGGTCGCGGAAGAAGCGCAGCGGCAGCATCGGGGCACGCGAGCGCCGTTCCCACAGCACGAACGCGACCAGCAACACCAGCCCGCCGATGATGGAGGCCAGGACCCCCGTGCTCGTCCAGCCGTCGGGGTTGCCACGGATGACGCCCCACACCAGGGCGAGCAGACCTGCGCTGACCAACCCCAGGCCGACCAGGTCAAGGCTGCCGGATGCGCCCCGGCTCTCACCCAGGCGCAGCCAGGCCAGTGGCACGAGCACGATACCGATGGGCACATTGATCCAGAAGATCCAGTGCCACTCGATGCCTTCCACGATGGCGCCTCCGACGACCGGCCCGAGCGCTACAGCCAGACCACCTATCGCGCCCCAGGCGCCGAGTGCCAGACCTCGCCGTTCTGCCGGAACAGCGGCACTGAGCAGGGTCAGCGTCAGGGGCACCACGATGGCCGCCCCCAGGCCCTGGATGGCGCGGGCGGCGATGAGTGACTCGATGCTGTTGGAGAGAGCCGCTGCCACCGAAGCTGCGGTGAAGACCGTCAGACCGATGACGAACAGGCGTCGTCGCCCGAAACGATCACCCAGCGCCGCGCCCGTCAGCAGGAGTACGGCGAAGGTGAGTGTGTATGCATTTACCGTCCACGCGAGTCCCTCGAGGGTGGCCCCCAGATCACTGCGGATGACTGGCAGCGCCGTCGTCACGACGAGGTTGTCCAGCGTCACCATGAGAAGCGCCACCGAGGTGATGGCGAAGGTCCACAACGTTTGCGCTCGTGTCATCTGTGTCTCCTTGTGGGTGCTAGTGACTACTTACTACCTCGGCAGCACAA
>Ga0136617_10002697_pt1 | contig 15793 bp, 14 predicted proteins | sample AntDrymUQ3222106_2_FD_129672 | JGI IMG/M metagenome (GOLD analysis project Ga0136617, IMG submission 129672) | Polar desert sand microbial communities from Dry Valleys, Antarctica - metaG UQ322 (21.06) | ecosystem: Environmental > Terrestrial > Soil > Desert | place: Antarctica: Dry Valley...
GCCGAGCACGCGCTGCCCGCCGTGCTGGAGGCCGCCGAGCGCGACCGCCGGCTCACGCGCGTGGCGCTGCGCGGGCTGTCGCCGGCGGCGGTCGCGCGCTTCCTGCCGGAGGGCATGCAGCTCGCGCCCGCCGCCCTGGCCGAGCTGCATGCGCGCACCGACGGCAACCCCTTCTTCGCGCGCGAGCTGATCCGGCTGCTGGCCGAGCGCGGGGTGCTGGCCGGCGACGGCGCGGAGCTGCCCGCGGTGGTGCCCGACCGGGTCCGGGAGCTGGTGGGACGGCGGCTCGCCCCGCTCGCGCCGGCCACGCGCGACGTGCTGGCGGTCGCCGGCGTGGTGGGGCGCCCGTTCACGATCGCCGGCGTCGCGCGCGTGACCGGGCTGGGGCGCGAGGCGGTGGCCGAGGCGCTGGCGCCGGCGCTGGCCGGGCGGCTCGTCGAGGCGCGCCTGGACGCGCCCGGCCGCTACGGCTTCGCGCACGCGCTGGTGCGCGACGCCGTCTATGCGGAGCTCGCTCCGGCCGACCGGGCGCGGCGCCACGCCGCGGTGCGCGAGGTGCTGGTGGCGTCGCTGAACGCGGGTGGGGAGGCGACCGCCGCCGACGCCGCGCATCACGCGCTCGAGGCGGCCCGCTTCGGCGGCGACCCGCAGCCGGCCTGGGCGCTGGCACGCGAGGCGGCGAGCGAGGCCGCCTCGCTCCAGGCACACGCAGAGGCCGCGGCGAGCTGGGCCGGGGCGTTGGAGGCGCTCGAGCTGGGTGCCGAGGCCACGGCGGCGGAGCGGCTGGAGGCCGCCATGGCGCTGGCGACGTCCCAGTTCGCCGCCGGCGACATCGGCGCGGCCCGTGACCGCTTCCGGGTCGTGGCCACCGCCGCGCGGCGCGCCGGCGACGCCGAGCTCCAGGCCCGCGCCGCCCTCGGCTTCGCCGAGATGCAGCGCTACGCCGAGATCGACACCGAGGCGATCACGCTGCTCGAGTCCGCGCTGGACGCCCTGCCCGGCCACGACGGCGGGCTGCGGGCGCGACTCGGCGGCCTGCTCGGCTTGCGGCTCGACCCGGTCAGCGATCAGCCCCGGCGCGAGGCGCTGCTGGACGAGAGCGTGACCATGGCGCGGCGCCTGGGCGACACCGACACACTCGTGGCGCTGCTCTCGATCGCGGCCATGGTCAACTGGCCGGCCGCCCGGCTGCCGGTGCGCGCCGCCGCGACCGACGAGCTGCTCGGGCTGACGGGCCACTCGATCGACCGGGCCGCCCTGCTATGGGCGCGCACGATGCGCATGTGCGACGCACTTGAGCTGGGCGAGACGACCAGCGTCGAGCTCGAGCTCGACGCCGTCCGCCGGCTCGCCGGCGAGAGCCGCCGTCCCTACCTGCGCTGGTGCATGCTCGTGCTGCAGGCGGCGCACGCGCAGTTCGTCGGGCGGCTCGCGGCGGGCGAGCGGCTGACCGAGGAGGCGGTCGCGCTGAACCGGCGCGGGTTCGGCGATGCCGACCAGGAGCACAGCGTCCAGCGCCTGGCGCTGGCGATCCAGGCGTGGCGCCCGCAGGACATTCCGGTGAAGGCCCTGCGCGACTACGCCACGCGCTACGCGGCTCTCCCCGTCTGGGCGGCGATGGCCGCGCAGGCCGAATGGGCGCTGGGGAACGCAGTGGCGGTGCGCCGCCTGGTGGAGGGCGCGGCGCGCGACGGCTTCGCCGCGCTCCTGGGGACCCCCGACCGGCTCTGCGGCGCGGTGCTGCTGGCCGAGCCCGTGGCCGCCCTCGGGACGCCGGCCGGCCGCGACGCGCTCATCGCCGCGCTGGCGCCGCACGCCGACCGCAACGCCGTGATGGACGAGGCCTGGGCGGCGTTCGGGCCGGTGGCCCGGGTGCTCGGGCACCTGGCCGCGGCGCGCGGAGAGCCCGAGCGGGCGGCGGATCACTTCGCCCACGCCGTCGAGCTGGCCGCCGGCTGGGGCGCGCCGGGCTGGGAGCTGCGCGCCCTGGGCGAGTGGCTGGCCGCCGGCGTGCCCGTGCCGCGGCCCGAGGCGGTGCGCGACCGGGCGCTGGCGCTCGCGGGCGAGCTCGAGCTGCCCCACGTCGCCGCAGAGCTGTCGGCCTAGATGACGACGCCGTAGCTCTCGTACGTGCCCTGTTCCAGCCAGGCCTCCGCCGCGAGCGCGTGGCCGCCGTCGGCCCAGTCCTCGCCCCAGCTGCAGCGGATGCGAAACGCTCCCGGCTCGTACCCGACCAGCGCCGCGGCGTGCAGGTCGGGGTCCTCGCCCGCCGGGAGGTCGAAGGCATCCAGGCGGGCGGCGCCGGCGCCGAAGCACCGGTCGACGCCGACCACGATCAGCACCGGGCCGTGCTGGGCGATCCAGCGCCGCCAGGTCGCGAACCAGCGCGCCGGGTCGTCGTCGGTGTCCAGGCGGTAGTAGGCGGCGATGCGGCGCTCCGCCGCGCCGGCGTAGAAGGCGTCGACGTCACCCTCGTGCAGCCGACCGTGCCAGCGAAGGTCGTGCTCCAGCGCCGCACCGAAGAAGCGGGTCACGTCGAGCCCGCTCTTGACGTCCGTCAGCCCGCGCTCGAGGAATGTGCTCGGCCGCCACGCTCCCGCGGCAGCGCTGGCCCGCGAGAGCTTCGCGCGCATCTCCTTGGCTGCCATCCACACGAACCGCGGCGAGAGCGCCTCGTGCTCGCCCAGCCGGCCGGCGGCCACGAGCTGGCGCCGCAGCACCGAGTCGGCCACCGCCCAGCCCACGCACGAGCCGGTCTCGCCCTGCTCGCCGACCTCCCACCAGTCGGCGCGCAAGTCGTGCACGGGCGGCGGGTCCTCCTCACGCAGGTGGCCCGCCGCCACCGCGTCCGCCGGAGTGCGGTCGCGCTCGCGGGCGGGCGAGGGGCCGGTGGTGAGAAGCCGCTCCGTCCCGCCTACCGCGGGCGCCATGACCCGATGTCGACGTCGGCGATCTCGTCGGCGCGGCGGTGCAGTCGCTCGCGGTAGCCCGCCGCGCCCGCGCGCTGCTTGAGCGCCTCGTGCTTGCGGATGGCCTGCGCCAGGCAGCGCGTGACCTCCTCGTCCGTGGTCGGGTCGTCGTCGTCGAAGGTGGCGTCGACGCGCGACTCGAGTGCGGCGAGGAGCTCGTCCTCGTCCGCGTCGTCGTAGCCGGGCCAGAGGGGGGACGCTGCCATCGGAACCTCCTGCGAATGGGAGAGGATTCCACTCTATGGCTTAGAGTGGGCCGGTGACGGAAGCCGCGGGTCTGCACCGGCGCACGCCGGCCGAGCTCAAGGCGGTGATCGCGGCCGAGCGCGCCGGGGCGCCGTTCCTCGAGTTCCGCGACGGCACGGAGCACCTGCAGGTCCTCTCGCTGGAGGCCGGGGAGGACCGGCTGTCGATCGGGCGGCTGGCCGCCAACGAGGTGGCCCTCACCTGGGATGGCGAGGTCTCGCGTGCGCACGCCCTGCTCGAGCAGGTCGGCGGCGCGTGGACGGTCGAGGACCGCGGCTCCTCCAACGGCACGCTGGTCAACGCCCAGCGCATCCTCGGGCCGCACGTGCTGCGCGACGGCGACGTAATCGCGGTCGGCCGCACGCGGCTGATCTTCCACGGCGCGGCGGGCGACACCGACGCGCTGCAGCGCACCGCGCCGGCGCTGGACCGCTCCGCCCCCTCGCTCACCGAGTCCCAGCGCAAGGTGCTGGTCGAGCTCTGCCGCCCGGCCCTGGAGCGCGACGCCGGCGCCGCAGCCAACCGCGAGATCGCCGCGGCGCTGTTCGTCAGCGTGGAGACGGTCAAGACCCACATGCGGGCGCTGTTCGACGCCTTCGCGGTGGGCGACGTGCCGCAATACCACAAGCGCACCGAGCTGGTGCGCCTGGCGCTGGAGACGGGCCTCGTGTCGGTGCACGACCTGCCCTCCCGGTGACCGTGGCGGCACGCTAGAATCTCAGTCTGTCCCACTGAGATCTGACCCTTCCGCCGATGCAACTCGACAAGTTCACCCAGAAGTCACGCGAGGCGATCCAGGCCTCGCTCTCGCTCGCCGCCGAGCGCCGCAACGCGCAGGTCACCCCGCTGCACCTGCTGGCCGCGCTGCTGCGCGCCGAGGACGCGCTGACCCGACGCATCCTCGAGCGCGTCGGCGTGCGCGCCGACGCCGACGTGGACGCCGGGCTCGCCGCCCTGCCCACCCTCGGCACGATCGCCGAGCCGACCACCGACCCCGACGTCCTGGCCGTCCTGCGCGCCGCCGAGCATCAGGCGCGCGAGATGGGCGACGAGTTCATCACCGTCGAGCACCTGCTGCTCTCCCTGGCCGGGCACAACTCCCCGGCCGGCGAGATCCTGCGCGCCAACGGCGCCACCCAGTCCGCGCTGCGCGAGGTGATCGCACAGGTGCGCGGCCCGCACCGCGCCGCGGACGAGAACGCCGAGGAGTCCTACGAGGCGCTCGGCCGCTTCGGCAACGACCTGACGGCGCGCGCGGAGGAGGGCAAGCTCGACCCCGTGATCGGGCGCGACGACGAGATCCGCCGCGTGATCCAGGTCCTCTCCCGCCGCACGAAGAACAACCCAGTGCTGATCGGCGAGCCCGGCGTCGGCAAGACGGCGATCGTCGAGGGCCTCGCCCAGCGGATCGTGGACGGTGACGTGCCCGAGTCGCTGCGCGACCGCAAGGTGATCGCGCTCGACATCGGCTCGCTGCTGGCCGGCTCGAAGTACCGCGGCGAGTTCGAGGAGCGCCTGAAGGCGGTGCTCAAGGAGATCGCCGACGCCCGCGGCGAGGTCATCCTCTTCATGGACGAGCTGCACACGATCGTCGGCGCCGGCGCGGCCGAGGGCGCGGTCGACGCCGCCAACCTGCTCAAGCCGATGCTGGCCCGCGGCGAGCTGCGTGCCGTCGGCGCCACCACCCTGGACGAGTACCGCAAGCACGTCGAGAAGGACGCCGCGCTCGAGCGGCGCTTCCAGCCGGTGCTCGTGGGCGAGCCCAGCGTGGAGGACACGATCGCCATCCTGCGCGGCCTGAAGGAGCGCTACGAGGCCCACCACAAGGTCACGATCGCCGACGCCGCGCTGATCGCGGCGGCCACGCTGGCCGACCGCTACATCGCCGACCGCTTCCTGCCCGACAAGGCGATCGACCTCGTCGACGAGGCCGCCTCGCGCGTCTCCATCGAGCTCTCCTCCGTCCCGACCGAGATCGACGAGGTCGAGCGCGCCATCCGCCAGCTCGAGATCGAGCAGGTCGCCGTGGCGAAGGACGAGACGGCCGGCGAGCGGCGCGCCGAGATCGAGCGCGCGCTCGCCGAGCTGCGCGAGCAGGCGGCCGGCATGCGCGCCCAGTGGGAGCGCGAGAAGGAGCAGGCCGAGGGGCACGGCAAGCTGCGCGAGCGCCTCGACGCCGCGCGCGTTGAGCTCGAGCGCGCCGAGCGCGAGCTCGACTACCAGCGGGCCGCCGAGCTGCGCCACGGCGAGATCCCCGAGCTCGAGCAGCAGCTCGCCGAGGCCGAGGCGCGCGCCGACGACGAGGACGTCGAGCCGCCCGTCTATCTCTCCGAGCGCGTCGACGCCGACGAGATCGCCGAGGTCGTGGCCAAGTGGACCGGGATCCCCGTCTCGCGCATGCTCGAGGGCGAGGTCGAGAAGCTCGTGCACATGGAGGAGCGCCTGCACCGCCGCGTGATCGGCCAGGAGGACGCCGTCGAGGCGGTCTCCAACGCCCTGCGCCGCTCGCGCGCCGGCCTGCAGGACCCCGACCGCCCGATCGGCACCTTCCTCCTCCTCGGCCCCACCGGCGTGGGCAAGACCGAGCTGGCCCGCGCCCTGGCCGAGTTCATGTTCGACTCCCAGGACGCGATGGTCCGGATCGACATGTCCGAGTACATGGAGAAGCACGCGGTCTCGCGCCTGGTCGGCGCGCCGCCCGGCTACGTCGGCTACGAGGAGGGCGGCCAGCTCACCGAGGCCGTTCGCCGCCGCCCGTACTCGGTGGTCCTGCTCGACGAGATCGAGAAGGCCCACAACGACGTCTTCAACGTGCTCCTGCAGGTGATGGACGACGGGCGCCTGACCGACGGCCAGGGCCGGACCGTCGACTTCAAGAACACCGTGCTGATCATGACCTCGAACCTGCCGGGCGGCCGCGCGGGCGTGGAGCTCGGCTTCAAGCCCGAGTTCGTCAACCGGCTCGATGACATCGTGGAGTTCGACTCGCTCTCGCGCGAGCAGCTCTCGGCGATCGTCGACCTGCAGGTCGCGCGCCTGATCGTCCGGGTCTCAGAGCGCGGCGTGACGGTCGAGCTGACCGACGCCGCGCGCATGCTGCTGGGCGACCTGGGCTACGACCCGACCTACGGCGCGCGCCCGCTCAAGCGCGTGATCCAGAAGCAGCTGGTCGACCGCCTCGCGCTCGGCCTGCTGCAGGGCGACTACGCGGCGGGCGACGCGATCGCGGTCGACGCGTCCGACGGCGAGCTCACCTTCGAGCGCAGCCGCGCGGCCGCGCCCGTGCCGGCCTAGTCCTCGTCGCGGGTCTTGTAGACCCGGAACGGGAGGATCATGAAGATCGGCCGGGCTTGCGGAACGTAGGCCTTGACGTGGTCGAACTGCACGGTCCAGATCCCGACGCGCGGGGACCGGAAGGGGAAGCGGGTGCGGCGCGCGCTCCACGTGCCGCAGTCCGAGTCCGGCGCGCGGGCCAGCTTGACGGTCCTGCGCGGCTTCCCCTTGAACAGGTAGTGCGCATAGATCGGCTTGCCGCCGGTGAAGCCGCGGCCGCGGAAGCGGACCTTGCGGTCGAGTCGCGCGTTGCGCGGCGTGACCTCAACGCCGAGCCGCGTGGTCTTGGCCGTCGCCACGGCCACGTTGGCCGGATTGCCCTGCTCGAAGATCTCGACCTCGAACTCGCGCTCGCCGCTCGCCACGTATGGGGCGGGGACGGAGGCCGGGGTCATCGCGCCCAGCCTGCCGCCCGCATCGATCGACGCCGAGGCGGTGTGGAGCGTGCCGTCGACGAAGATGTCGACGAAAGAGCCCGGCGTGAAGCCGTGCGCGACGAGGTACACGGGCTCGCGCTGCCACTCGGCGCCGCCTGTGGTCGCGTAGCACGGCTTGAGCGGTCCGAGCGTCGCGCCTTCGGCCGCGGCGGGCAACGCCAGCGCGGCCGCCAGCACGGCGGCGACGGATGCGGCGCGGAGGGGCATGAGCGCACTCTAGAGCCGTGATCCGGTAGAACCGACCGACCATTCGTCCACCCACCAAGGGACCGGAATGCCGACTTACATCATGCTGTGCACGCTGACCCCGGGCGGGGTCCAGACGATCAAGAACAATCCGGAGCGCATCCGGGAGGTGAGCCGCGAGGTCGAGCAGCTCGGCGCGAACGTCAAGGCGCAGTGGGCCACCCTGGGCCACTTCGACTTCATCTCGGTCGTGGAGGCCCCCGACGAGCAGACCATGGCGCGCGTGTCGCTGGAGCTGGGCTCGCGCGGCACCGCCCGCTACGAGTCGCTCTCGGCCATCCCGATCGACGACTTCATCGCGTCGATCTAGTGGCCGCGCGCGTCCTGGTCGTCGGCGCCGGCGGGCGCGAGCACGCGCTGGTGCGCGCGCTCGCGCGCTCGCCGCAGGCGCCCGAGGTGCTGTGCGCGCCCGGCAACGCCGGCATCCGCCGCGACGCCGCGCCGCTCGACGCCCCGGATGACGATCCGTCCGCGCTGGCCGCCGCCGCCCGGGCGGCCGGCGTCGACCTCGTGGTCGTCGGCCCTGAGGCGCCGCTGGTGGCCGGGCTGGCCGACGCGCTGGGGGCCGCCGGCGTGCGCTGCTTCGGGCCGAGCGCGGCGGCGGCCCGGCTGGAGGGCTCCAAGGCGTTCGCGAAGGAGATCATGGCCGCGGCCGGCGTCCCCACCGCGGCCCACGCCGTGGTCGGCGGGGTGGAGGAGGGCCTGGCCGCGATCGACGGCTACCCGGCCGTCATCAAGGCCGACGGGCTGGCCGCCGGCAAGGGCGTGGTCATCGCCGCGGACGCGGCCACCGCCCGCGCCGCGCTGGAGGCGATGCTGGTCGCCCGCCGCTTCGGCGAGCATCCCGTGGTCGTGGAGGAGTTCCTGGCCGGCGACGAGCTCTCGCTGCTGGCCCTCTGCGACGGCGAGCGGGCGCTGCCGCTCGCGCCCGCGCGCGACTACAAGCGCATCGGCGACGGCGACCGCGGCCCGAACACGGGCGGCATGGGCTGCTACTCGCCGGTGCCCGAGGCCGAGGCGCTGGTGGCCGAGGCGGCCCGCAGCGTCCACCAGCCCGTGGTGGACGAGCTGGCCCGCCGCGGCACCCCCTTCCACGGTGTGCTCTACGCCGGCCTGATGCTGGCGCCCGACGGCGGCTTCCGCGTGCTCGAGTTCAACGTTCGCTTCGGCGATCCCGAGACCCAGGTGGTGCTGCCGCGGCTGCGCTCGGACCTCGCGGCGCTGCTCGACGCCGCCGTGGACCCGGGCGGGCTGGCGGGCGCCGCGCTGGAGTGGGACCCGCGCGCCGCCGTCTGCGTGGTGCTGGCCTCGCGCGGCTACCCGGAGACGTCGGGCGCCGGCGACGTCATCCGCGGCCTCGACGCCGTCCCGGCCGGCGCCGAGGTGTTCCACGCCGGCAGCGCCGAGCGCGACGGCACGATCGTCACGGCCGGAGGCCGCGTGCTCGGGGTCACGGCGCTGGGAGACGACCGCGAAGCCGCCCGGGCCGCCGCGTATGCTGCCGCGGACGTGATCGCCTTCGACGGCATGCAGCGGCGCGAGGACATCGCGGCGTGAGCGAGGAGCGCGGGATCGCGCGGCCAGCCGAGGGCGCGCCGGAGGCGGTGGCCGAGGCCGAGGTCGCCGAGGAGTTCGCCGAGCTGGAGGTCCACGCGCCCCGGGTCGGGATCGTCATGGGGTCCAAGAGCGACCTGGAGCGGATGGAGGCGGCCGCGGCCGAGCTGACCGAGCGCGGCATCGACCACGAGGTGCGGGTGATGTCGGCGCACCGCGACCCCGACGTGGTGGCCGACTACGCCCGCAACGCGCAGATGCGCGGCATCCGCGTGATCATCGCCGGCGCCGGGCTGGCGGCCGCGCTGCCCGGCGTGGTCGCCGCCCACACGGCGCTGCCGGTGATCGGCGTGCCGCTCACCTCGGCCACGTCGGTCGCGGGCGGGCTCGACGCGCTGCTGGCCATCGCGCAGATGCCGCCCGGCGTGCCCGTGGCCTGCGTCGGGGTCGACAATCCCCGCAACGCGGCCGTGCTCGCGGCGCGCATCCTCGCCGCCTGAGCCACATGATCGACCGCTACACCCGGCCCGAGCTGCGCGCCGTCTGGACCGACGAGGCGCGCATGAGCGCCTGGCGCGACGTCGAGGTGGCGGCCGCCGAGGCGCTCGACGGTCCGACCGAGGCCGACCTGCAGGCGATCCGTACGGCGACCTTCACGGTGGCGGCGGTGGCCGAGCGCGAGGCGGTCACCGACCACGACGTGGCGGCCTTCGTCGACGTGCTCGGCGCCTCGGCGGGCGCCGCTGGGCGCTGGATCCACTACGGGCTGACCTCCTCGGACGTGCTCGACACCGCCCTGGCGCTGCAGTTGCAGCGGGCGGGCGAGGTGCTCGTGCGCGGCGCCCGGGCGCTCGCGGCCACGCTCGCCGAGCGGGCGCGCGAGCACGCCGGCACGTTGTGCGTCGGGCGCACCCACGGCGTGCACGCCGAGCCGACCTCCTTCGGGCTCAAGCTGGCCGGCTTCGCGCTCGAGGCCCACCGCAACGCCGAGCGGCTGGAGCGCGCCTTCGACCAGGCCGCCACCGGGGCGATCTCCGGCGCGGTCGGCACCTACGCCACGCTCGGCCCGGCGTACGAGCGGCGCGTGCTCGAGCGCCTCGGCCTGCGCCCCGAGCCGGTCTCCACCCAGGTCGTGCCGCGCGACCGCCACGCCGAGCTGGTGCAGGCGATCGCGCTGGCCGGCGCCGGGCTGGAGCGGCTGGCCACGGAGGTCCGCCACCTGCAGCGCACCGAGGTGCGCGAGGCCGAGGAGCCGTTCCGGGCCGGCCAGAAGGGCTCCAGCGCGATGCCGCACAAGCGCAACCCGATCGCCTCCGAGCGGCTCACGGGGCTGGCGCGCGTGCTGCGCGGCTACGCCACCACCGCGCTGGAGGACGTCGCGCTGTGGCACGAGCGCGACATCTCGCACTCGGGCGCCGAGCGCGTGATCCTGCCCGACGCGACGACGCTGCTCGACTACGCCCAGGCGCTGGCCCTGCGCGTCGTGGCCGGCCTCGTGGTCCACCCCGAGCGGATGCGGGCCAACCTGGAGCTGACGTGCGGCGCGCTGTTCTCCCAGCGCGTGCTGCTCGCGCTCGTGGCGGAGGGCACGGCGCGCGACGACGCCTACCGCCTGGTGCAGCGCCTCGCCCAGCAGGCGTGGGACACCCAGACGCCGCTGCGGACGCTGCTCGCCGACGAGCCGGGCGTGGCGCTCGACCTCGACGCGATCTTCGACTACGGGCACTATGTGCGCTTCGTGCCTGAGGTGCTGCGACGACTCGAGGTGATCCCCGATGGCTGACGACCTGCTGCTGTACGGCGCGCCCGACAGCTCTCCCGACCTGTTCCACGCGATCCCCGAGGGGATCATCGACCCGTTCCTCTACGCGGAGGCCGGCGGGCGCCGCGCCGCCACCGTCAGCGTGCTCGACGCCGACAAGGTCCGCGCGCTGGGCATCGAGGTGCTCGACGCCGCGGAGCTCGGCGCCGACGCGCTGCTGGCCGCGGGCATGCCGCGCCACGAGATCGAGGTGGAGCTGGCCCTGCGCGCCTGCCGGGAGCTCGGGCTGGAGCGGGCGAGCGTGCCGGGCGACTTCCCGCTCGGCGTGGCCGACCACCTGCGCGCCGGCGGCGTCGTCCTCGATGTCGCGCCCGAGGCGTTCGCCGCCCGCCGCCGGGCCAAGACGCCCGCACAGCTGGAGGGGATCCGGCGGGCGCAGCTGGCCGCCGACGCGGCCATGGGTGTCGCGGCGCGGCTGATCCGGGCGCTGGAGCCGGGCCTGACCGCCGAGGCGGTCCGCGCGGCCATGCAGGCCGAGTGCGACGGGCGCGGCTGCGACCTCCCCGACGACGTGATCGTCGCGCCGGGCGGCCAGGGGGCGGAGGGGCACGAGTCAGGCCACGGGCCGATCGACGCCGGCGCGCCGGTGGTGGTCGACATCTGGCCGCGCGACCGCGCCTCGCGCTGCTGGGCCGACATGACCCGCACCTTCGTGGCCGGCGGCGGCGACCCCGACGAGGAGATCGCCCGCTACTGGCGCCTGACGCGGGCGTCGCTCGACCTCGTCTACCCCGAGGTCCGCGCCGGCGCCGACGCCCACGCGATCTACCGCACGTCGTGCGAGCCGTTCATCGAGGCCGGCGAGCCGACGCAGCTGACCAAGGTGGAGGGCGAGACCCTGCGCGAAGGCTACTTCCACGGCCTCGGCCACGGCGTCGGGCTCGAGGTGCACGAGCGCCCGAACCTCGGGCGCTCGCCCGACGAGCTGCGGGCCGGCGACGTGATCACCCTGGAGCCCGGGTGCTACCGCCGCGGCTACGGCGGCTGCCGGCTGGAGGACCTCGTGGTGGTGACCGACGACGGCTGCGAGGTCCTGACGGATTTCCCGTACGACCTGTGAAGTAGCCTGGCGCGGGTGACGCTCCCCCTCCTGGCCAAGGGCAAGGTCCGCGAGCTCTACGACCTCGGCGGCGACCTCTTGATGGTCGCCTCCGACCGCATCTCGACCTACGACGCCGTGCATCCGACGCCGATTCCGGACAAGGGCAAGGTGCTCACCGGCCTGTCGGTCCTGTGGTTCGAGCTGACCCGCGACATCGTTCCCAACCACCTGCGGTCCGCCACCGACGGGGTGCCGGCCGAGCACCGCGGCCGTGCCCTGCGCGTCGAGCGGCTGGAGATGCTGCCGGTGGAGTGCGTGGTGCGCGGCTACATCAGCGGGTCGGGCTGGAAGGACTACCAGCGCACCGGCAGCGTGTCGGGCGTGGCGCTGCCGGAGGGCCTGCGCGAGTCCGAGCGGCTGCCGCAGCCGATCTTCACTCCCTCGACGAAGGCTGAGGAGGGCCACGACGAGGCGATCGACCTGGCGCAGGCGGCCGAGCTGGTGGGCTCTCGCGAGCTCGCAGGACAGCTGCGCGACGTCTCCGTCGCGGTCTACGCGGCGGTCGCCGCCCACGCGCTGGAGCGCGGGGTGATCCTGGCCGACACGAAGTTCGAGTTCGGCTTCGACGGCGCCGGGGCACTCACGCTCGGCGACGAGGTCTGCACCCCCGACTCCTCGCGCTTCTGGCCCGCCGACGACTACGAGGCCGGGCGCGGGCAGGCGTCCTTCGACAAGCAGTACGTGCGCGACTGGGCCGCCGGCACCGGCTGGGACAAGAGCCCGCCGACGCCGCCGATCCCCGACGACGTGGTGGCGGCCACGCGCGAGCGCTACGTGACCGCCTACGAGAAGCTGGCGGGCGAGCCGTTCTCCGCCTGGCTCGAGCGCGTCGCGTGAGGGCGCGCGTGCTGATCCGGCCCAAGGCGGGCATCCTGGACCCGCAGGGCCAGGCGGTCGAGCGCGCGCTGCCGGCGCTGGGCTTCGTCGGCGTGGCCAACGTGCACGTCGGCCGGCTGGTCGAGCTCGACGTCGAGGACCCGGCCCAGCTGCCCGCCATGTGCGAGCAGCTGCTGGCCAACCCGCTCGTCGAGGACTACGAGATCCTCTCCACACCGCTGTGAGATTCGGCGTCATCCAGTTCCCGGGCTCCTGCGACGAGCGCGACGCGCTGCACGCCTGCCGCCGGGTGGGCGACGCGGTGCTGCTGTGGCACGGCGACCACGACCTGCGGGGCGCCGACGCGATCGTCGTGCCCGGCGGCTTCTCCTACGGCGACTACCTGCGGGCCGGCGCGCTGGCGCGCTTCTCGCCGATCATGGGCGAGGTCGAGCGGTTCGCCGCGCACGGCGGCCCCGTGCTGGGGATCTGCAACGGCTTCCAGGTTCTCTGCGAGGCCGGTCTGCTGCCGGGCGCGCTGCTGCCCAACACGTCGCTGCGCTTCGTCTGCCGCCAGGTCGAGCTGGAGGTCGCGCAGGCCGGGACCCACTGGACGCGCGCGTGCGCGCCGGGGCAGCGGCTCTCGATCCCGGCCAAGCACCAGACCGGCCGCTACTGGGCGCCCGACCCGGTGCTCGACGAGCTCGAGGCCGATGACCGCGTGGTGCTGCGCTACGCCCCGGGCGAGAACTTCAACGGGTCCGCCCGGGACATCGCGGGTGTCGCGAACCACGCCGGCAACGTCGTCGGGCTGATGCCGCATCCCGAGCACGCGGTCGATCCCCTGACCGGCTCCGACGACGGTCTGCTGCTGTTCCGCTCCGCCGCCCTTGTAACGTCGCCGGTAGATCGGAGCTCGTGAGATTCCGATGACGGACCCCATGTCCGTGTCGCGAGCGACGAGCGAGAGGCGAAACCCTCCTCACCGCGAGCTCGGGCTCACCGACGGCGAGTACGAGGCGATCGTCGCGTTGCTGGAGCGCGAACCGAACGAGGTCGAGCTGGCCGTCTTCTCCTTGATGTGGTCCGAGCACTGCGGCTACAAGCACTCGCGCAAGCTGCTGCGCACGCTGCCCACCGAGGGTGCCCGCGTGGTCATGGGGCCGGGCGAGAACGCCGGCGCCGTCGACGTCGGCGGCGGGATGGCCTGTGCGTTCAAGGTCGAGTCGCACAACCACCCGAGCGCGGTCGAGCCGTTCCAGGGCGCGGCCACCGGCGTGGGCGGCATCCTGCGCGACGTCTTCGCTGTCGGCGCGCGCCCGATCGCCGTGCTCGACTCGCTGCGCTTCGGCGAGCCGGCAGCGTCCGCGCGCTCGCGCTACCTGCTCGAGCGCGCAGTGGCGGGGATCGGGCACTACGGCAACTCGATCGGCGTGCCCACGGTGGGCGGCGAGCTCTACTTCGAGCCCAGCTACGAGCAGAACTGCCTGGTCAACGCGATGTGCGTCGGACTGATCCGCAGCGAGGACCTGATCCGCTCGGCGGCCGCGGGAGTCGGCAACGTGGTCGTGCTGTTCGGGGCGCGCACGGGCCGCGACGGGATCGGCGGCGCCTCGGTGCTGGCCTCGGCCGAGCTGGGCGACGCCGACGCCGCCAAGCGCCCGACCGTGCAGATCGGCGACCCGTTCGAGGAGGCCCGGCTGCTGGAGTGCTCGCTGGAGCTGCTCGAGGCCGGGCTGCTGGTGGCGCTGCAGGACCTCGGCGCGGCGGGCCTGACCTCCTCGGCGGCCGAGATGGCGGCCAAGGGCGCGGTGGGGATCGACCTCGACGTCGACCGCGTGCCGCTGCGTGAGGCCGGCATGGAGCCGTTCGAGATCATGATCTCCGAGTCCCAGGAGCGGATGCTCTGCGTGGTCGAGCCCGACCGCGTCGACGCGGTGGTGGCGCTGTGCGCGCGCTGGGAGGTCGCGGCCACGCCGGTCGGCGTCGTCACCGACACGGGCCGGTTGCGCGTGCTGGCCGGCGGCGAGCCGGTCGGCGACCTGCCGGTCTCCGCCCTGGTCGACGCCTGCCCGGCCTACGACCTCGCGCCGGCCGCGCCGACCCGGCCGCTCTACCCGGCGCCGCAGCGGACGCTGGACGACGCCACGGCGCCCGCGGACACGCTGCTGGCCCTGCTCGGCTCGGCCAACCTCGCCTCGCGCCGGCCGGTGTTCGAGCAGTACGACTGCGTGGTCGGCTCGCGCACCGCGCGGCGCCCGGCGCAGGCCGACGCCGCGGTGCTGATGCTCGACCCGGCCGGCGGCGACGGGCCGCGCGCAGCGCTGGGCGTCTCGATCGACGGCAACGGCCGGCGCGTGGCGTGCGACCCCTACCGCGGGGCGGTCGAGGCGGTGCTGGAGTGCGCGGCAAACCTCGCCTGCGTCGGCGCCGAGCCGCTGGGGCTGACCAACTGCCTGAACTTCGGCACCCCCGAGAAGCCGCACATCGCCTGGCAGCTCACCCGCGCGGTGGCGGGCCTGGGCGACGCCTGCCGCGCGCTGGGCGTGCCGGTGGTCGGCGGGAACGTCTCGCTCTACAACGAGGGCGGCGGCGGCCCGATCCTCCCCACCCCCGTGGTGGGGATGGTCGGCGAGCTGCCCGACGCCGCGCGCGCGGGGCGGCTCGGCTTCGCCCAGCCGGGCGACGCGGTGGCGGTCCTCGCTGCACATACATGGGCGCCCTCGACCACAGGCTCGGAGCTGGCCAAGCTGCGCGGCGCCGCTCCCGAAGGCGATCTGCCCGCCGCCGACCTGGGCGAGCTGCGGGCCGTGCACGCCGCGATCCGCCAGGCGGTCCGCTCGGGCGCGCTGCGCTCGGCGCACGACGTGGCCGAGGGCGGCCTGGCCGTTGGGCTGGCCGAGTGCTGCGTGGCGGGCGGCCACGGGGCGGAGCTGGACCTCGGCGGCCTCGCCGCGTTCGCGGACGGCGCCGAGTCCGCGCTGTTCGGCGAGGGCCCGGGCGCGTTCGTCGTCTCGGGCCCGCGCGAGGCGTTCGGCGCGTTCGGCGCGGCCGCCACGCTGGTCGGCGTGGTCGGCGGCGACGCCCTGCGCATCGCCGGCGTGCTCGACGTGCCGGTGAGCGAGCTCACGCGCGTCCACGCCGACGGACTCGCTCAGCTGATGTCCTGACCGGGTACGAGGCCCGCATGCGACATCTGACGCGGCGCGGAGCCATCACGGGAGGGGCGGGGCTGGCACTCGGAGGGCTGCTCGGCACGCGGGAGGAC
>Ga0136617_10002698_pt1 | contig 15791 bp, 13 predicted proteins | sample AntDrymUQ3222106_2_FD_129672 | JGI IMG/M metagenome (GOLD analysis project Ga0136617, IMG submission 129672) | Polar desert sand microbial communities from Dry Valleys, Antarctica - metaG UQ322 (21.06) | ecosystem: Environmental > Terrestrial > Soil > Desert | place: Antarctica: Dry Valley...
GATTCGAACCCACGGTACGGTTTCCCGCACACAGCATTTCCAGTGCTGCCAATTCAACCACTCTTGCACCTCTCCAAAAGCAAGGATGAAGGCGGAAGGATGAAGGATGAATAAGATCAAACAAATTTTAATGTCTTTACTTCATCCCTCATCCTTCAAAATCTGGCGGAGAGGGTGGGATTCGAACCCACGGTGGACTTTCGCCCACTCCGGTTTTCGAGACCGGTGTACTAATCCACTATGCGACCTCTCCAAAAGCAGATGTTAGATATCAGATGTCAATAGTCGCTCTTTAGCTGACATCTAACCTCTGACATCTGCCTTTCTACGTGCGCGGAAGAACTCCTGCATCACGCGACGACACTCATCTTCGAGCACGCCCGCCATTAATTCTATTTGGTGATTCAAAGAACTCGCGTCGCAGATGCGGAACACGGACTCGACGGCGCCGGTGCGTTCGTCGCGCGCGCCGTAGACGAGACGCCCGACCCTTGCCTGGACGAGCGCGCCCGCGCACATCGCGCACGGCTCAATGGTCGAGTAGACAATCGCCCCGGTCAACCGATAATTCCCAGTCCGGCGCGCCGCTTCGCGTAGCGCGACGACTTCGGCATGCGCTGTCGGATCGCAGTCGGTGCGCGTCCGGTTACCCGCCACGGCCAACATCGTCTCGCCGTCCGCCCCGACGACGCACGCGCCGACGGGCACTTCGCCGCGCCCTGCCGCCTCGCGTGCCGCCCAGAGAGCCTCACGCATCCAACGCGCGTCAAGGTTCTTGTCGTCATCATCGTCCGCCATTATCCCGCGCTCAGACATTTTCAATCAGCAATTTGCAAAAGCCGAATATAGGGTTGGCTACGCCACCTGTCAAGCAGGGCGTTTCCCGTGACTGCGTGCTATCATCCGGTTCGCTCGGCTTGCATTTCCCCTCCCCGCGAGAGCCGAACCCGGCGAAGTCGAAGTGATGAAACCTGAAACACGCCCCAAAGTGAGCGGCCCGTTGCCCGGCGCCAGGAGCAGCGAACGCGGTCCCGGAAGATCCCCGCAGCAGCAGGCGGCCGGCGCTCCGCACGTGACTGAAATCCCCGCCGCTGGCAAAACGCCCGACGCCTTAAATACCCTGCGCCGCAAGATGTCGCCGGCGGAATTTAACACGGCGATGGTGCATTTCTACCGCGGCGAAGTGCAGCGCTCGAACACTTGGCGCAACCGACTCGATACGACGACTAACTGGGCGGTGCTGACCGCCGGCGCGACGCTGTCGTTTGCATTCAGCGCGCCCGCCAACCCGCACTTCGTTATTATCATCAACTCGGTGCTGGTCGCCTTCTTCCTTTTCATGGAAGCGCGCCGCTATCGCTATTACGAAATCTGGTCGAGCCGCGTGCGGATGATTGAAACCGGCTACTTCGCGCAGATGCTGTTGCCGCAGACAAAGCTCGACGACGAGTGGGCCGCGCGCCTTGCTGAAGAGTTGGTCACACCGCACTTCACAATCAGCGAGTGGGAAGCGGTCGGACGCCGCCTGCGCCGCAACTACCTCTGGATTTTCGCGCTGCTCGCGCTGAGTTGGAACCTGAAGGTCTATCTGCACCCAGTGCCTACCACAAACTTCGACGTCTTCATCGAACGGGCTGCCGTCGGTCTGCTGCCCGGCTCAGTTGTGTTCATGGTCGGCGTAGTCTTCAACATGGTGATCCTGGTCTTCGCGCTCGCCACCGTACGCCTGCGCGAAGCGACCGGGGAGGTGCTGCCGCGCCACGAATTTTCGTTCGACACTTTCCGCCGCGTCACCGACTGGACGCGCGCCGCCGCCGACGGCCGCCGCAGTGCGACCACCGTCCGCGCCAAACGCGCCCGCGCCCGCACGCGCGCCCGCACCGCCAGCATGACCACCGGCGAGTGGAAAAAACTCGACACCGGCGAGTGGATGAAGCCCGGCACCGACGACATTCATAAAACGATTTCGTGACAGTGGTTTTTGCAGGGCACCGTCTCTAACTTCTACTCTTTATGCTCCAACTCGACGGACAGCGATTGACGCTCGGGCAGATCGCCGATGTGGCGCGGGGCGGCGCGGGGCATGTGGCGCTGTCCGCCGGGGCGCGCGAGCGGATGGAGGCGTCGCGGCGCACCGTCGAACGCATCGTCGCGGAAGGGCGCGTCGTCTACGGCGTCAACACCGGATTCGGCAAGCTCTCTGACATCTCCATCCCGGCGGAAGAGTTGCGCGAGTTACAGTTGAATCTGGTGCGCAGTCATGCGTGCGGCATCGGCCCGCCGCTCAACGACGAAGAGACGCGCGCGATGCTGCTGCTGCGCGCCAATGTCCTCGCGCTCGGCTACAGCGGCGCTCGCCCAATTGTCGCTGAGACGCTGCTCGCGATGCTCGACCGCAACGTCTGTCCGTTGATTCCGGAAAAGGGTTCGGTCGGCGCGAGCGGTGACCTCGCCCCGCTTGCCCACCTCGCGCTCGCTTGCATCGGCGAAGGCGAAGCCTTCCACGGAGGCGAACGACTGCCGGGCGCCGAAGCCCTCCGCCGCGCCGGAATTACGCCGCTCTGTCTCGAAGCCAAAGAAGGAATCGCGATCTTAAACGGCACGCAGGCGCTGACGGCGGTTGGTGCGTTGGCGCTGGCCCGCGCCGAACGCCTCGCGTACGCAGCAGATACGGCCGGCGCGATGTCTTTGGAAGCGCTGCGCGACACGCCCGCCGCGTTTGATGACCGCATCCACCGCGCGCGTCCGCACCGCGGCCAGCAGCAGGTCGCCGCGCACCTCAGAGAACTTTTAATCGATAGTGAAATCCGCGCGTCGCACCTTGAGAATGATCCGCGCGTGCAGGACGCTTACTCTCTGCGTTGCATGCCGCAGGTGCACGGCGCGGCGCGTGACGCCCTGGCCTACGCGCGCGAAGCGGCGGAGACCGAGACCGGTAGCGCGACCGACAACCCGCTTGTCTTCGCCGACACCGACGAAGTTCTTTCGGGCGGAAATTTCCACGGCGCGCCGCTCGCGCTCGCCTTCGACACCGCCGCCATCGCCCTTGTCCATCTCGGCAACATCAGCGAGCGCCGCACCGAGCGTCTCGTCAACCCCGATTTAAGCGAAGGGCTGCCCGCCTTCCTGACGGCACATCCCGGCACGTCTTCGGGAATGATGATCGCGCAGGTCACGGCGGTCGCGCTCCTGAACGAGTCGAAAGTCCTCGCGCACCCGGCGAGCACTGACAACCTGCCGACTTCCGGCGGCAAAGAAGATCACGTCTCGATGGGCATGACGGCGGCGACCAAATTGCGCACCATCGTCGAGAACATCGAGCACGTCGTCGCCATCGAACTCCTCTGCGCCGCCGAAGGTTTAGAGTACCGCCTGCCACTTCGACCGGGCCGTGGCGTCCTCCGCGCTTACGAAACATTGCGCCGACAGGTGCCGCGCCTGACGCACGACCGTTCTCTTTCTCCTGACATTCAAAGAATCGCCGGGGCCATCCGTCGCGGCGACTTTGATTGATGCTCTTCAGCGATGACGCCGCTCTGATTTATCGCTTCCTATTCGCCGGCGCTTTCCCGTGCCCGCCGCCGCCCGGCGTTTCGATGCGCACGCGGTCGCCGGGTTCGAGTTGCCAGGTTCCTTTAGAAGAGATTGACCGCGCCCGCCCGCGCCGCACGATTGAGTCGCGTCCCATTTGCCCATCTTCGCCGCCGAGTCCGTAAGGCGCGCACGTGCGACGGTCGGCGAGGAGCGACATCCGCGCCGGGACAAGTGTCTCGATCTCGCGCACGATGCCGTCGCCGCCCCGGTGCGTGCCGCGCCCGCCGGAGTCGCGCTGAATCCTGTAGGCACGGACGCGCAACGGGTATGCATACTCAAGTGCTTCGGCGGGCGTGTTGAGGCTGTTCGTCATGTGCGTATGCACTGCGTCGAGGCCGTCGAATGCGGGCCGCGCACCCATCCCGCCCGCGATTGTTTCGTAGTAAGCGAACTCCGCACCCGTCCGCACGTCGATGCCGCCAATGGTCAGGTTATTCATCGTCCCCTGGCTCGCCGCCGGAATCTTTTCGGGCATGGCCCCGGCGAGAGCTTTGAACAACACGTCAACGATGCGCTGCGAAGTCTCGACATTCCCGCCTGCGACCGGCGCGGGGTGCGTGGCGTTGACGATTGTGCCGCGCGGCGCGATGACCTCAATCGGATCCATCAAGCCCGCGCTGGCCGGCACGTCTTCGGCGCCGATCAAACAGCGAAAGACGTAAGAAACTGCCGACGTGGTGATCGCCTCGACGGCGTTGATTGGCCCGGCGACCTGAGGCGCGCTCCCAGTAAAATCAATTGTCGCTCGCTCTTCCCTGATCGTCACGCGCACGCGCAACACGACCTCTCTATCAATCACGCCATCATCATCGAGCGCGTCTTCGGCTTCATACACACCGTCGGGAATCTTCGCGATGACCGCCCGCATCACGCGCGCCGAGTAATCAATCAGATGCGCCGCGTACTCTTCAGCTTCACCCGCGCCCGCGCGCTCGACGATCTCCAGCAGACGCGCCGCGCCGGTCTTCAGCGAGCCGATCTGCGCTTCAAAGTCGGCGCGGCGCTCGTCACGCCCGCGCACATTGGCGAGCAGCAGACGCATCACGTCCGCGACCACCACACCGCCGCGCACGAGATGAACGGGTGGAATCCGCAAGCCTTCGCCATAGATGTCCGCCGCCATCCCCATCGAACCCGGCGTCGCACCGCCGATGTCCGCGTGGTGCGCGCGGTTCGCCACGTAGTACAGGGGTCGGGGGTCGGGGGTCGGGGGCCGGTTTATATTTTGTCGCATCTCTCCCTTCACTAACGCCCGACCGTCAACCCCCGCTTTCTTCGTAACTGCCGGTCCCCGGCCCCCGGCCCCCGGCCCCTCTCTGAAGACTCCGGCGACGAGCGTCACGTCCGGCAGGTGCGTGCCGCCGGCGAACGGGTCGTTTAAGGCGATCACGTCGCCGGGCGCGATGACTGTTTCGCCGAGCGCGGCGGCGACGGCCATCGGCATCGAGCCGAGATGCACGGGCATGTGGTCGCCCTGCGCGATGACCCGCCCCGACTTGTCGAACACGGCGCACGAGTAATCGCGCCGCTCTTTGATGTTCGGCGAGAAGGCCGTGCGCCTGAGCGCGAGTCCCATCTCATCCGCTACCGATGTGTAGAGAGCGCGATATATTTCGAGCGTCGTCGGATCGAAGTTCTGATTTCGTTTCATGGTTTATTCAACGATTCAGGAATTTAACCGCTGAGCACGCGGAGACCGCAGAGTATAAAAATCGTGATTGTACATTCTGAGCTTGCAGCCGCTCCGCGCTCTTCTGCGTGCCCGGCGGTGAATGTTGGCCGGATGATCTTCGATTTGCTTATGGCTCGATGATTAAGTTCCCGTATCGATCAACCTCGGCGCGTGCGCCCGGCGGGATCAGGGTAGTTGACGAATACTCTGTGATGATCGACGGCGATTCGAGTCGCGCGCCTGCCGTGAGTTGGTCGCGCGCGTAGACGGCGATGATTCTTTTCTTGTGGTGCTCAAAACAGACATGCGCGCGCGTTGTTGGTGACGTGCCGTCTTCGTTGCCGCGCCGCTTCGCTCGCCCGCTCGTCGACTTTTCAACGATGCCGATGGCGCGGACGCGCGCGCTGACGATCTCGACCGTGTTCTCTTCTCGCGCGTACCCGTAACGACTTCTGTGCGCTTGATGAAATGCCGCCGCCAGTTCACGCCCGCCGCGCGCCCACTTGACCGTCAACTCGAACGACTGGCCGAGGTAGCGCGCCGCGACCGCCCGCTCGTGACGCTGACTCTGTTCGGTAAAGCCTTCGCGTTTCAAAGCGGCGCGTGCCTCGCGCTCCATCGCGCGGAACGCGCATTCGAGTTGCGCGTCATAGTCATCCGTCGCTTTCAGCATCACGGTGCGGCTCAAATCTTTGATGACATCTGAGTCGAGCGCGCCGCGCGCCGACAGTGCGCCGGGGTCGCGCGGTACGATGACGCGCGGGATGCGCAAGTGACGCGCGAGTTCGACCGCGTGCAGTCCGCCCGCGCCGCCAAACGGTAACAGAGAAAACTCACGCGGATCATACCCGCGCTCGACCGAGACAGCGCGCAGCGCCCGCTCCATCCCGGCGTTGACCACCCGCACGACGCCGAGCGCCGCTTCGTTCGCGCCCACCTTGCGTCCACTCGCCGCGCTCATCTCGCGCGCCAATTTTGTCAAAGCCTGCTCCGCCCTCTTCACATCAAGTCGGAAATCGCCACCGAGCAAGTCCGCGCCGCCGAAGCGACCGAGCAAGAGGTTGGCGTCCGTCACCGTCGGCAAAGTCCCGCGCCCGTAGCAGGCGGGGCCGGGGTCGGCGCCAGCGGATTCCGGCCCGACGCGCAAACTTCCGCCGAGGTCGATGCGCGCGATGGAGCCGCCACCCGCGCCGACCGTGTGAATGTCCATCACCGGCACGGCGATGGGCATTCCGGCGATTGTCGATTCGTTCGTCAGACGCACTTCACCAGCGGCGCACAGCGCAACATCGGTCGACGTGCCGCCCATGTCGAACGTGATGATGTCCGCCGCGCCCGCCGCCCGCGCGACGCCGAGCGCGCCGACGACGCCACTCGCCGGACCTGAGAGGATCGTGCGTACCGGCTCGCGCGCCGCAATCTCAGCCGAGATGCCTCCGCCCGAAGACTGCATCACTCTCAGGCGCGGCACTTCATTGTTCAGCCGCTTCAGGTATGCACCCATCAAAGGCTGAAGATAGGCGTTGATGACGACGGTCGAAGTCCGCTCGTATTCGCGATACTCAGGCAGGATGACGTGCGAGACAGAGAGCGGCACGCCGAGTGTTTCGAGCGCGGCGGCGATGCGTTGTTCGTGTTCGGGACGAACGAACGAAAAGAGAAGCGAAACGGCGATTGATTGAGCGCGCGCGTGTTTTAACTTCTTGACCAGCGCCGCGAGCGCGCTTTCGTCCAACGCCTCTAACACCTCGCCCGATGCCGCGACACGCTCACGCGCACCGAAGCGCAATTCACGGGGCACGAGCGTTTCAGGTCGCGTGACGTTGAGGTCGTAGAGGCGTGGGCGCGTCTGCCGACCGATGGCAAGTACATCCTCGAACCCGGCGGTGGTCACGAGCGCCGTCCGCGCGCCGCGCCGTTCGAGCAGCGCATTCGTCCCGACGGTCGTCCCGTGAATCACCTCGATGTCGCGGAGCCTGACTCCAGTCTCCTCTGCGACGCGCTTTAATCCCTCGGTGATCGCCCGCGACGAATCGGCGGGCGTCGAAGCGAGCTTGAAGATTTGCGCGCGACCACCAACATCATAAACAAAGTCGGTGAATGTCCCGCCGGTGTCCACGCCGACACGCACGCGCTTCAGATTTGATTGCTTCGTCACGGTTCGTGCTCGGCCCGACAATCTTTCGCGCACGGTCTCTCTCACGTCATCGCCGGTGTCAGAGGACGATGCGGCAGCCTTCCTGGTGCGAGCGGCGCGCGGCGTCGAGAACGAGTTGCACCTGATGGCCGTCATCGAAAGTTGCCGCCTCTTCGACGTGGTTGCGCCCTTCGCGTAGCGCCGTGACAATCTCGCGCGCGAAACGTGTGAAGCCGCGCGTCCAACCCGAATCGCGCATCCCCGGCGCGAGATCACCGCGCTCGCTTTCGATTGGCCGCCATTCGTGCGCGCCGACGTCTGCATGCCACAACTCGCCGCCGTCTTCGATGCGCAGCGCACCGCGCGAGCCGAGCACCTCGACGCGGTGCAGAGGTTGTCCGGCCTCGACGACCGAGAGGGAGAACGTCCCGGTCGCCCCTTCCGTCACCCCACTGTCGGCGAAGTTGACGAGCAGATTCGCTTCGTCGTCGGTTGTCACCGGACGCATCTCGCCGCTCTGATTGTCGGGGCGCTCGCGAACATGCGTCGCGAGGCTCGCCGAGACGTGTGATACTTCGGCACCGAGCAGCCAGCGAAATGTGTCGACCGCGTGCGAACCAATTGCGCCGAGCGCGCCGCCGCCCATCTCAGCATCCGACCACCAATCCCACGCGCGCTCCGCGACGGCTCGCGAGTCGGCACGAAACATAAAATTGACGTGACGCACCGTGCCAATGTCGCCGCCGTAGATCATCGCGCGCATCCGCCGCCGGCCTTCGAGGAAGCGCAACTCGTGATCGATATACGCGAACGCATTCACCTCGCGCGCGCGGCGGCGCATCGCATTCGTCTCGCCCGCGTCCATCGCCATCGGCTTTTCGCACAGCACCGCCTTGCCCGCGTCGAGCGCGGCGAGCGTCATCTCAGCGTGCGTGGCGGGCGGTGTCACGATGCTCACTAAATCAACGTCGTCGCGCGCGACCACTTCGCGCCAGTCGTTTGCCACAACTGGGATGTCGAACTCGCGCGCGACCCGTTCGGCGCTCGCGCGGGTGCGGCTGGCGACCACGACGACGCGCGCACCGTCGCATGCGCGGAAGCTCGGAATCTGCGTCGTGCGCGCGAAGCCGGCGCCGATCACGCCGATGTTAATGACCTCTTTTTTTGCCAACTCAATCCCCCCTGTCAGCCCACACATGAAAGAAAAGAGGGCGACAGATGCAGGTCGCCCTGATGATTTGATTTGCCCCCGGTAGGACTTGAACCTACAACCAACGGATTATGAGTCCGGTGCTCTAACCAATTGAGCTACAGGGGCATGTGCTTGAAAAGTGCCGGGAGATTATAGAGGCGCGGCCAAACGGTCGCAAGGTAACGATTGTTTGTGGACGGGATTAACCCGGTGCTCGCGAGGATGTCCGGGGAACTTCAATTCGCCGACTGGCCGGAGATGCGACAAGTTAAGCGATAAGGCAATAGTAAAAGGGTCAAAAGCAAAACTGAAAGCCGGTCCCGACGGTGATTTAATGCATATTATGCACCGAAATACTGTTGCTCAGGCGCTTCCTTCGGCTGAGCTTTTCTAATGTGGACGAGCACTGTTTCAGTCTCGGCATCGGAGAAGCGTTCGTGAATGCGCGCGAGCAGGACTCTGACCGGAAGGTGCTGATGGTCAACATTGAAGGTGAAGTTAAAGCTTTGCGAAGGCGCTCGGCTGCACCGGAAGTTTTTGATGTAGTCTTGAAACGCCTGGGCTTCGACGACGGGTTCGATGTCGGTGAAAAAGTTGCTCCCAATGATGCCAGCCGTCAAACCGCTCGCTCCTTCTTTGTCATCCGAGTTGAAGTAGAGAACGGTGCCAGACCCATCCATCTCAACCAAACCGAGCGGAAGTTCTTTCATGTATGTTTTCTCAATCATGGCAATGTACCTTCTCAATGGCTCAAGCGATGCTGTCCGCACCCGCTTCAACAAAGCACGCGGCGCCGGCTGTATGACGGCGAGACACGCCGCCGGAAACAGCCGGGTTGAGTGATGACACCCGGTTATTCGCAGGTATCTTTTCTCGTTGCCGACACGGGCACATCCGGCGTTTATTTCTCTGACCTATGACACCTTGAAGTGGTCTTAAGGTGTCTTGCGGGCATGTGAAAATGAAGAGAACCAAAAACCCGAAGGGTGAGTTTCCTCATTTCCTCAGGAAGCTCACCCCTCACCCTTGCTCGCCCTGCCCCGCATTGACGCATCACTCAAAGTAATGCCGGGCTATGTCAACAAGCGACCTTTATCGCTTACTAACTCTGTGAAAGAAACGTCGACTTAATCAAAGTCGTCCAATCCCGCTTGCGATTTCCCAAGCCTGGATTTGCCCGATGCTGTTCCACCCGTCCATCTATGTTCTCGTGAAAAATAGCAGGCGGGTGGGAACAGGTCTGTTCGATTGCGTACCTTTAATTGGGATTTAAAAATGCGAGGTCACGACACTAAGGCGTTGAGGCTGTAGAGCAGACGTGAAGAAAGCGAAACCAGCAACTTGGAGCACTGACTGGCGGGAAAGTTCTTACGGGCGAAAGCAGCCTTTGCCCCGACGCTCATTCGCCGCCTTTGCGTGCGGACGAAGACTGCATCAGCACAGTCTCAATCTGCCCCAAATGCCGCTGCTCGTGAACGCCGATGAGGATCAGCCACTCATAGAGGTTGAGCGGCCCGAAGGCGGGATGCGGGTAACGCACGCCGGTCAGGTCGGTAGCTTCCAGACGCGGGCGCAATGCACGGAGCGCTTCGCGCGTGCGCCGCATTATGGTGATTGAGTCGGCGACGCTGACACCGCCGCGCGGGCGCGTGTTATCCGGCGCTTGATATTTTTCGTGGTGGCTGCGCTCGACAAAATGCTCGATGGAGACTGGCTTGATGCGCAGCCCGGCGGGGGCCGGTTTGCCGGCGGTCTCCGCTTTCGACAGCATCATTCCGATCAGCTTCGTCAACTGGCCTTCGATGATCGAGACGTGCTCTAAAATCTCGGAGACCGTCCAGCCGTCGTCGCCGGCCCGCGCGCTCGCCTCATCGCCGCGCAAGTTCTCAGCGCACGCCAGCAAGCGGCTTCTTGACTCGTCGATGCTGGCGAAGATTTCGTCGATGCTCTCGTAGATCATTCGCGTTCCTCCGTTGGCGATTACTTCCCGTGTGCAGTTGTTTTGGTGGCAATGTCTGTGCTGCCACAAATTCAACTGAGCACTGCGGCCTGCGGACTCAGGTGCAGCACGTGCCAGCGGGGATAATTCCTGACCGGCTCGGTTTTGTAGATGCGCAGGAAAGCGGTCTGCACGAAGAGCGTCTCCGGCTGCGTCCATTCGAGGCGCACGACCGGATTGAAGGAAAGCGCGGTCACCACTGCAACCGGCTGTGCTTCCGGTATCGTTGCGTCCGCGATCTTTTTCGTCGCGGCGCTGTTGTTGCCGTTCGCCGTTGTCTCAGTACCGGCCTTTTGCAGCAGGCGCGCGTCGTACAAGGTGGAGGCCGTGAGTAGCGGCTCGCGCAGGGCGATGACGGCGGCGGTGGGCGCGGCGGTCAGCACGTCGTAGATCACCACGTCGGTGTCGAAGGCGGTCGCGACCTTTGACGAGTCAGGCGACCAGGCGGGCGCCGTGTCCGCCAGATTATCGCTCAGCAGACGCTCGCGCCCGTCCGGTGTAATCAGGCGCGGCCGTCCGGCGGGAGTTTTGTTCTCGGTACGGCGCGCGTTCCACTCGTCCTCTTTGCAGGCGAGCGCGGCGACGGCGTGCGCGTCGGGCGCCCAGACGAACTGGAAATAGATCAGGCCGTCGCGCGTCGTCAGCGGGCGCAGGCCAAAGCCGTCGCGGTCACCGACGTAAATCTGTTCGGTGTTGAAGGTTGGTACTGGCGCGATGAGCGGCGCGGCGCTTGCGGATGGTAACGGCGCGGCGTCCGTGGGCGCAGTAGTCGCCGGAAGCGCAGCATCGGGTGACGCGAGCGGATCGGGCGGCGTCGGCGTCGGCTGCGCTGCCGCGTTCCTGATGCCGATAAATGCGATCTGCTGACTGTCCGGCGACCACGCCGCGGACTGAGCGAATGTCCCCGAAATGTCTGGCGGCAGCACGTTGCGAATGAACGTCCCGTCGGACGAGTAGAGGTCGAGGCGGAAGTCGCCTTCGGGCATCTCCGCCATTTCGTAGAGCACCAGAGCGCGCTGGCCGTCCGGCGAAACTATGGTGCGCAGCAGACGCTCTTCCGCGCGGCGCGTTTCGAAATCCGCTTTGATCGGCGCCAACAATTCCTCAACTTCCTCGTCCGTAAACGAGGCCGGGAGTCCGCCCACATCGACGTCCGGCTCGAAACGGAAGGCCAGGCGGTCGGCGGGCACGTCGCGCAACGCACGCGGACGCACGTTCAAACCCTCGCCAAGTTGTTGACAGCCCGCACCGCTAATCACGCACAGCAGCAACGCCAGACACACGATCAACGCGCACCGACCCGCCGCACAACATCCACGTCTAAAATGCTCCGATTGTTTTTTCAAGTAACTCATTACGAATAACACACCCTGCTCAAATTCATTTCTCACATCAAACCAGCGATTTAGGCACCCAGGCAAAAGTTTTTCGATATGAGTGTTGAATGAACTAGATGTCAGATGTTGGCAACACCACCTGCGTATCTTGACTAACATCCAGCATCTCACATCTCACATCTATTCCGACTGGCCTTCCACTTTTGCCTTTTACCTTTTTACTTTTGCCTTACTATTTTATCTGCTCCGCCACGCCGGTTTGCGTTTCTCCATGAAGGCTTTGATTCCTTCGTGCGCGTCTTCGGTTTTCATCAACTCATTGAGGTAGAGATTCTCGATTCGCGACAGCGCTTCCTCAAACGAGCGCCCCTGGGCCTCGTCCATTGCGCGGCGGGTCGCTTCGAGCGACGACGCGGAGAGTTCACGCAGGCGCGCGAGCACCTCTTGCAACTTCGATTCGAGTTGCTCGGACGGCACCAGGTGACTGATTAACCCGAGGCGCGCCGCCTCCCGCGCGTCGATTAACTCGCCGGTCAAGACCATCTCGCGCGCGCGGCGCTCGCCGATCAAGCGCGGTAGCAGGACGGCAGCGACCGGCGGGAAGACGCCAAGCTTAATCTCCGGCTGGCCGAAGCGTCCGCGCGGACTGGAGATGACGATATCGCATGCGGCGATTAGTTCGCACCCGCCGCCGAGCGCCGCGCCGTCGACCACCGCCAGCGCTGGCTTCGCCATCTGCGCCAGCGTGCGGAAAATGGCGTGGAACGCTTCGAGCATCTGGTAGATAGTTTCTTCGACGTGCTCTTCGATGGCGACGCCGGCGCTGAAGGCGCGCGACCCCGGCACGGCTTCGAAGACGACGGCCACCATCTCGCGCCGCCCCATGCATTCGGTCAGTGCCGCGTCGACCTCGCGCATCATCGCGATGTTGAAGATGTTCAGCGGCGGGCGGGCGAACGTGATCCGCCCGACGCGGTCTTCGATTGTGAAACGGATGCTGTGAAAAGTGTCGCCGTCGTCAGTCGTCATGCCGTTATATTTCGAGACCGGTCAATGGTGAAATGTTAATTCATTTCGGCGCGCCCGCCTGCCGGTCGCGGAAAAGACGCGCCGAGCCAGTCTTGGTAAACCTTCTGCTGCGCCGCCGTCGCTTCCTTCAGCGGCACGATGCGGTACGCGCCCTTGCGCCGCGCGCCGAGTTTGACCTCGAACGTGCGCAGTTCGTCAAGGCGAAAGACGCTCAGCCGGAGAACATCGCCGGGGCGCTTTTCTTCGAGGCGCGCGTTTAGAAAACTGAGCGTTGCGCGCGCGCCGTCAACGGCGACGATCTGATCATTCGCATTCAAGCCCTGGTCGTAGGCGGGCGTCCCGGCGGGGACGTTGCGGACCATGAGACGGTCGCCGTCCTCTGCAAGGGTCGCGCCAAGATAGGCTTTTTCGGCGACGGGGCGCGGCTGTTCCACGTCCGCGCCGCTCCCGATCTCAAGACGTAGTCCGGCGGTCGCCAGCGCCGCGTTGTAATTCAACTCCGCCCGCCCCCGCACGTAGAGGCGGAAAAAGTCTTCGAGGCGCGCACCGGCGACCTGCTCGGCGGCGCGCTGAAAATCCTCCGGCGTGTAATTGCGGCCACGCTTCGCGTACTCGTTGTAGAGCAGTCGCAGCACGTCATCGAGCGAGCGGGCGCCGCGCGAGCACTCGCGGATGTGCAGGTCGAGCAAGAGCGCGACAATCGCCCCCTTGTCGTAGTACGAGATTGTCGAGTTGATCGTGTTCTCATCGGGCCGATAATACTTGATCCACGCATCGAAGCTCGTCTCCTCAAGACTCACTTCGAGGCGGCCTGGCGTGTCCTGCAAACTCTGGAACGAGAGCGCGACGATGTCGAGGTAATCTCTGTCCGACATCAGCCCGGCGCGGCGCACCAGCAGGTCGCTATAGTAACTGGTCACGCCCTCGGCGACCCACAGTAGCCGCGTGTAGTTCTCGCGCGTGTAGTCGAACGGGCCGAGCGCGTCCGGGCGAATCCGTTTGACGTTCCACAGGTGAAAGAACTCGTGCGCGACGAGCGACAGGAACGAGCGGTAGCTCGCTTCCGGGCGGAAGCCGAAGCGCCGCCAGATTAAGGCCGTTGAGTTGAGGTGTTCCAGCCCGCCGCTGGCTGTCGGATGTAGCAGCAGGATGAACGTGTAGTCCCGGTATGGCACGTCGCCCATCAGCGCGGCGGAGGTCTCAACGACCTTCTGCACATCGCGGCGCAGCGCCTCTTCGTCGTAGTTGCCGTCGCCTTCGATGACGATGCGATGCGGAACGTCGCGCGCCGTGAACGCGATTGTCTTAAAGTCGCCGACGAGAAACGGCGAGTCGTAAAGGGTGTCGAAGTTCTCTGCGCGAAAAGTGTTCGCCGCGCCATCGACCGCCGGTAACCCGGTCGCCACCCGCCAGTTCTGTTTGGACGGCACGACGCGGACGGTCGATGGCGCGGGCAGATTTCCCGCCGGGTGCATCAGCAGCGCCGCGTTGTTCCAGAAAGCGTGCTGGTCGTTCAATTCGTTGGTGCGCACCGTCAGTTCGTTGGCATAGACGCGGTACGTCACGACCAGGTCGCGTGCAGCGCCGATGTCTATCTGCCACATGTTCTTGTTCAGTTTACGCCACAGCAGGCTGTCGCCGGCTGCGTCCTTCGGGGCGAAGTCCTGGACGTGGCGCGCGTACTCGCGCACAAGGTAAGAACCCGGCGTCCAGACCGGCATGACAAGGTCAACTTGCGTCGGGGCCTTCGCGCCGTAGCGCAGCCGCATCTCGACTTCGAGCAGGTGCGTGTGCGGTTGCGGCATCGCGATGGTGAATTCGATGGCCGGCGGTGCGGGCGGTTGGGGGCCGCGCTTTTTGCCCCGCCGCTCGGTCGTCTGCGCGGCGGCGAACGGGGCCGTCAGCGTCAGCGTGCAAAAGAGAAAAAGGGTGGTGAGGGAGGCGTGCGCGCGCGACAGACGCATCGTGTTTGAAAGTTCCTTTAAATGATCCGGTTCTGTTTGGGGAAAGTGATCTACTTAACTTGCGCATCTTACACCGAAAACCGTCGGTGCGGCGACCGCCGCAGCAGCGTCCGGCCGCGCGACCGTCATACGTCCCGCGGCCTGTTTGCCGACGGACCCGATGCCGTTATAATTTTCGTTCTACGTTTCAACCAGGAGGGCGAAAGAGTGTTGGCGATTATCGCGTGCGGACAGTGCGGTGCGAAGAACCGCGTGGACGAACGGGCGGCGGGGCGACAGCCAGTGTGCGGAAGGTGCGGCGCGAATCTGACCATGAATGCCGGCGCGGGGACGGGCGCGAATGGGGACACGAAGAGCGGGCCGTTGACCGTGACGGACGCCAGTTTCACGCGCGACGTGCTCGGCGTGGCGGGACGCCCGGTGCTGCTCGACTGCTGGGCGGAGTGGTGCGGCCCGTGCCGGATAATCGCGCCGGTGCTCGACCAACTGGCGGTGGAGTCACGGGGGCGCTATCTGATTGCGAAGCTCAACGTCGACGATAACCCGCAGACGGCGGCGCGCTTTCAAATCCGCAGCATCCCGACGATGCTCATCTTCAAAAACGGCGAACTGGCCGAGCGTCTCGTCGGCGCACAACCCAAACACGCCATCGCCGCGCGCCTCGCCGCTCACACGTAAGCAATTTATTCATCAATAATAGAATGGTCAGCACTTCGACCATCATGCACCGGCAAGCCGACACCCGTATGCTCATAAACTCGACGTTCTTTCCACGCCACTCCTTTCCCCCGAAGGATATTGATTACCGAAATCAGAAGTGCCGTGTAGAACAGCGAAAGACCGAGCGGAGTTGTCAGCGCATAGGCA
>Ga0136617_10002699_pt1 | contig 15790 bp, 11 predicted proteins | sample AntDrymUQ3222106_2_FD_129672 | JGI IMG/M metagenome (GOLD analysis project Ga0136617, IMG submission 129672) | Polar desert sand microbial communities from Dry Valleys, Antarctica - metaG UQ322 (21.06) | ecosystem: Environmental > Terrestrial > Soil > Desert | place: Antarctica: Dry Valley...
AAAAGGGCGATGTCGTGCTGTTTTATACCGGCTGGCTGAAACTGATCGGCAAAGACAACAAGCGATATGAAGACGGCAATCCGGGTTTGGGAATCGAGGGCGCGAAATATCTCGCCTCGCGCGGCGTGGCAATCGCCGGAGCGGACAACGAGAATCTCGAAGTCGTGCCGTTCGAGAAAGGCGCGGGCATATTTGAGGTTCACCAGATTCTGCTGGCTCAAAACGGAATCTATATCATCGAAAATCTGAATTTGGAAGAAATGGTCAAGGATAAAGCGTGGGCAAGTTTCTTCACGCTCGGCGCGCCCCGCGTCACCGGAAGCGTTCAGGCCATTGTCAATCCGATAGCTATTCGATAGCGCATTAATAGGTTTGCCGACTCGAGCTCCAAGGATTTGCTGAAACGGATGAATCTGCCGGAATGAATTTAATAGAAGATGAGTAAAGAACTTGAGAACAACACAATTTTGTCGCATTACCGGATCGTCGCCAAAATCGGCGCGGGCGGCATGGGTGAAGTGTATCTGGCTCAGGACACCAGACTGGATCGCAAAGTCGCTTTGAAAGTGTTGCCTGGTGGTGTCGCCTCGAATAACGATCGCATGGAACGCTTCGTTCGTGAAGCGAAGGCCGCGGCGGCGTTGAGTCATCCAAACATCGCACAGGTTCACGAGATCGGCGAACACGATGGCATTCACTACATCGTGATGGAGTTCATCGACGGCGACACGCTGCGCGATACGATTCATTGCGGACATACCGAGTTGCGAAGATTGTTGCGTCACTTGCAGCATGTCGCGGAAGGATTGGCGAAAGCTCACGCTGCGGGAATTGTCCACCGCGACCTCAAGCCGGACAACATCATGATCACGCGCGACGGTCACGCGAAGATTCTCGATTTCGGTCTGGCCAAACTGGTTGAATCAACAGAACCAAAGCATGACGAGAAGGTAGTCTTCTCAGGTGAAGACGCGACGGCGATTCTGCAACAGCATTCCACTCCCGGAATGATTCTCGGCACCGCAGGCTACATGTCGCCCGAGCAGGCCCAGGGCAGAATCAAAGAGATCGATCAACGCTCAGACATTTTTTCCTTTGGCTGCATCCTGTACGAAGCAGCCACTGGGCGCAAGGCGTTTGCCGGAAAGGATGTGCTCGACTCGCTGCACCAGATTGTTCACGGGCCAACACCACAGATTAAGGAATTCAAAGCGGACGTACCTGATGAGTTGCAACGCATCGTCCGACGTTGTCTCGCCAAAGATCCTAACGAGAGATTTCAGTCGATCAAGGAAGTCGCGATTGAGTTGAAAGAGCTGCGCCGCGAGCTGGAGAGAGCCGGTATTGATACGACTGTATCGCCCGCAGCGAAGAGCGAAACAACAGCATCTCTAGAGGTCGCAGCATCTCCTGAGGCCGAGGCTACACGCGGCCAGTCAATCGCAGACAAAACCCATACTCCCTCCTCCTCTATCTCGACACGCGCCTCGAGCGCCGAGTATGTGGTCTCGGGAATCAAACAACACAAGCTCGCGGCTGGTATTGCTCTGCTCGTGCTTGTTGCCGGTCTTACTGCACTCGGACTCTATCTGCGCGCAGGAAAAGCCGATGTCGCGATCAAGTCGATCGCGGTGATGCCGTTTGTCAACGAGAGCGGTAATCAGGATGTCGAATATCTTTCAGACGGGATGACAGAAACACTCATCAAGAGTTTGTCCAATTTGCCGAACTTGAATGTCAAACCGCGTTCGTCAGTCTTCCGCTACAAAGGCAAAAACACGGATCTGCAGACAATCGCTAAAGAGCTAAACGTGCAGCGATTTTGAATGGAAGGGTGGTCCAGCGCGGCGATCAGTTGACACTCAGTTTGGAACTGGTTGATGTACAAAAAGACAGTGTGATTTGGACCGAGCAATACCAACGCAAACAGTCAGAGCTAGTTTCGTTGCAAAGCGAAATCGCCAGAGATGTTTCAACTAAGCTTAACGCCAAGATATCAGGGGCGGAAGAAACGAAAGTAACTAAGACGGCGACTTCCGATCCGGAAGCATATCAAGCCTATTTGAAGGGTCGTTATTTTTGGAATCGACGAACGCCTGAAAACCTCAAAAGAGCGATCGAACAATTCAAGATAGCGACGGACCGAGACCCGAATTACGCATTGGCTTTCTCCGGTCTCGCGGATTGCTACGCGGTTTTGAACGAATACGCCGGAACCCCGTCGAGCGAAACTCTTCCAAAAGCACGCAGCTACGCGGAACGAGCGCTGAGTTTGGATAGTCAACTGTCAGAGCCTCACGCTACCTTGGGAGCGATCTACGACTACCTGTGGCTATGGGCAGAGTCTGAAAAGGAATTCAAACTAACGCTCGAACTCAATCCGAATTATCCGACGGCATATCATTGGTACTCAATTCTCCTCAAAAATCTGGGAAGAATTGACGAGGCAGTTGCGACGATCAAGCGGGCTCAAGAACTTGACCCGTTGTCGAGCGTTATCAGCGTCAACGTTACCAGAATGCTTCAAATTCAAAACAATCACGAAGCGAGCATTGAAAATAGTCTCAAACTAATTGAACTCGATCCCAATTTCGGCCCGGCTCATCAGTACCTGGCGCTTTCATACCTAAGAAAAGGACGTAATGCGGAGGCCATTGTCGAATCTGAAAAGGCCGTGGAGTTGGCGAAACGATCGGCAATCACTACTGGCGATTTGGGTTATGTTTATGCCGTTTCAGGAAAGCGAAGGGAGGCGATCAACCTAATCAAAGAATTGGAAGAGAAATACAAACGAAAGGAAGCGAACGGACAATATATCGCTGCCGTCTACGCCGGATTAGGTGAGAAGGACAAGGCGTTTGAATGGTTGGAAAAAGACTTCCAGGCTAGAAACGGTAAGTTGATGGAAATCCGTTGGCAAATTCAGTTTGAAACTCTCCGCGACGACCCGCGACTCAAGGATCTACTGAAACGGATGAATCTGCCGGGATAAAGCATAAGAAAAACGTGTCCCAGGCCGCACGGCAATAGGTATGGGAAAAAACAAAGTTACGCTTGAAGGAGCAATAGCATGAGTCATTACTCGCATTCACGCATCAGAATTTCCGCGGCCATCGCGACGGTTTTGATCACGTTGCTTGCCCTGCCTGCTGTACCGGCGTCTGCCGTCAGAGGACAGAACGCCGCTGAATTCGACATTGTGCTGGCGAATGGGCGGGTGATAGACCCGGAATCCAATACGGACGCGGTTCGTTACGTAGGAATTCGCGGAAACAAGATCGCTGCCATTTCGGCCAAGCCTTTGCGCGGACGCACGGTCGTCGACGCCAGAGGTCTGGTCGTCGCGCCCGGTTTCATTGACCTGCATTCGCACGGGCAGGATGACGAGAACTATCGCTACAAAGCGCGCGACGGCGTGACAACTGCGCTGGAAATGGAAGTCGGCGTATCGCCGGTGGCCGCGTGGTACGCCTCGCGCGAAGGCAAATCGCTCATCAACTTCGGCGCGACGGTCGGCCACATCCCGGTGAAGATGGCCGTGATGAAAGACACCGGCGGTTTCCTGCCGCGTGACAACGCCATAAATCGCCCTGCCACGCCCGACGAGGTCCGCCAGGTGGCCGATCTTATCGAACAAGGCCTGGACGAGGGTGCGCTAGGCATCGGCTTCGGCATCAACTACGTGCCGACGACAACGCGGGACGAGGTTTTCGATCTTTTCGCTCTGGCGGCCGAGCGCGGCGTTGCGAATTACGTTCACGTTCGGCACGCCGGCGCGGTCGAACCGGGAAGCGCTATCGGGGCCTTGCAGGAGGTCCTGGCCGATGCCGCCGGCACGGGCGCGTCGCTGCACGTCGTGCACATTACCAGCATGTGCCTGCGGCAAACGGCCACCTGCCTGCGCATGATCGAAGGCGCCGCCCGGAGCGGCCTGGACGTGACGACCGAGGCTTATCCCTATACGGCGACGCAGACACGCCTCGAATCGGCCATTTACGACGAGGGTTGGCAAGAGAAGTTCGGTATTACGTTCAAAGATCTGCAATGGGTGACGACCGGCGAAAGATTGACGGCGGAAACTTTCGCGCGTTACCGCAAGGAGGGCGGCTCGGTCATCGGCCATGCAATCCCCGAAGAGATATCACGACTGGCCGCCGCCAACCCGCGCGTAATGGTCGCCAGCGATGGATTGATCGAAAACCGTCAGGGCCATCCGCGTGGCGCGGGCAGTTTCGCGCGCGTGCTTGGGGTTTACGTCCGTGAGCAGAAGGCGTTGTCGCTGATGGATGCCATTCGCAAGATGTCGCTGCTGCCTGCCCAGCGTTTGGAACAAGCCGTCCCCGCGATGCGCTCTAAAGGCCGCATCAAGGTCGGAGCCGATGCCGACCTCGTTATCTTTGACGCGGCGACGGTCATTGACCGCGCGACGTTCGAGAAGCCGGCTTTATACTCCGAAGGCATCCGACACGTGCTGGTCGGCGGCACTTTCATTGTTCGTGATGAAAAGATCGTTGAAGGCGTCAAGCCCGGCAAATCAATCCGCCGTCCGCCTGTAAATCGACGACCCTGATCGGATCGCAAGAAACGACGAATTTGCCGGAATAGAAAGCTTACGTTCCAATTATGAAACGCTGCCCCAGATGTCATCGCACCGAGACAGACAATGCACTCGTCTTTTGTCGCGCAGACGGCACAGCTCTGATCAGTGACTCGGGAGCTGTCAGTGCTGACGCTGGAACGGTGAAGTTCGGCTCGGCGCCGGTAGTAAACGAAATCGAGACGAGCATCCTCCCGCATCGCACCGATGCCGACCTGAGCCGGCCCACCGCACCGACAACCGTGCTTCCGGCTCAATCAACTCCTGGCACAACCCGCGAACTGAGCAGATCAAAACGGAGTAAAACTGTAGCAGTGATTGCCGGGCTAATCGCTATTGTCGTTGCGGGTTCCGCTTATTTCTATCTCACATACAAGAAAACACGAGCGATTGAATCCATCGCGGTGATGCCGTTCGTCAACGAGAGCGGCAATGCCGATGTCGAGTATCTTTCGGACGGAATGACCGAAACGCTAATCAGCAGTTTGTCGCAACTGCCAAATCTGAGCGTAAAAGGGCGTTCCTCGGTCTTTCGATACAAGGGCAAAGAGGCGGACGCAAAAGCTGTCGGAAAGGATCTAGGCGTGCAAGCTGTCTTGTATGGACGAGTCGTACAGCGTGGCGATCAGCTTACTCTCAGTGTGGAGTTGCTCGATGCGCTAACGGAAAACGTGATTTGGAGTGATAAATACGATCGCAAACAAGCTGATCTCGTCGCACTTCAAAGCGAAATCGCGCGTGATGTTTCAAGCAAACTAAAAACGAAGTTCTCAGGCACCGACGAAGCAAAGGTAACCAAGAATTACACTGACAATACCGAGGCGTATCAGCTTCATCTAAAAGGACGTTTCTACTGGAACAAACGCACGGGGGAATCGCTCAAGCAGGCGGTTGAATATTTCAATCAGGCTGTCGCAAAAGACCCGAATTATGCTCTTGCTTACTCTGGGCTCGCTGAAAGCTATGTACTGTTTCCTAACTACAGCGTCGCGTTGCCGCTGGAATGCATGCCGAAAGCAAAGGCGGCTGCGGTTCGGGCACTTGAGATAGATGATTCGTTGGCGGAAGCACACACCGCTCTCGCAATTTATCATTCTAACTTTTCGTGGAATCAACCCGCCGCGGAAAAAGAGTTTCGCCGCGCGATCGAACTGAACCCGAACTATCCGAATGCGCATCACCAGTTCGGCGTAGAGTTCCTGGTGGCCATGGGCAGATTCGATGAAGCAATTGCGGAGGGCAGACGAGCGGAGCAACTTGATCCGTTTTCGCCGGTTATCGGCGCCGATCTAGGCACGATCTTCGGAAGGGCCCGGCGATTCGACGAGGCTATCGCGCAACTCAATCGTGTGCTCACTGTTGATCCCAATTTCCACGTTACGCACTATTATTTGGGAATCATCTACCATGCTAAAGGAAATTATGCCGAAGCCGTCGCCGAGTATCGAAAGGCCCTGGCATTGAATGCCGATCCATGGGTGAAGGCGCAGCTCGCCCGTTCATTGGCAAGGTTGGGCCAACGCGATGAAGCAACAAAATTGCTTGGCGAATTACAATCGGCATCAGCGCGTCGCTATGTCTCGAGTGCTAGTCTTGCGCTGGTCTATGGAGCGCTGGGCGATAAAGACAAGGCCTTTGCCTGGCTGGAAAAAGAGGTTGCCGAGCGCACACCGCGTTCTACGATGCTTTCTGTCAATCCTATCTGGGATGATTTACGCGACGACTCGCGTTTTGCCGATCTGGTGCGCCGTGTCGCCTCAACGAAAATGGATTAACTCAGATGAACCAAGCGCTCGAAGCCAATACCACCCTTTCGCACTATCGCATCGTCTCGAAACTCGGCGCCGGTGGGATGGGTGAAGTTTATCTGGCCCAGGACACAAAATTGGATCGCAAAATCGCACTGAAGATTCTGCCTACCGAGCTTGCGGCAAGTCAGGATCGGATGCGGCGATTTGTGCAGGAAGCCAAAGCAGCAGCCGCGCTCAATCATCCAAACATCGCGCACATCTATGAGATCGGCGAGAGCGAAGGCACAAACTTCATTGCGATGGAATTTGTGGATGGTCAGACTCTACGTCAAAAGATTCATCAGGATCACGCCGACCTCCGAAAGCTGCTGCGGTTCCTCCAACACACCGCGGAGGGTTTGGCGCGCGCCCACGCCGCGGGCATTGTCCATCGAGATCTCAAGCCTGACAACATCATGGTCACTCGCGATGGCCACGCAAAGATTCTCGATTTCGGTCTGGCAAAGCTGATCGAGCAGCCGCCGATGCCGGCAGCAGACTCCAGCGAAGTGGCAACCGCCGTAATGCCGCAGCACTCAACGCCCGGCACAGTCATGGGCACCATCGGTTACATGTCGCCCGAACAGGCGCAAGGCAAATCAAAAGAGATCGATCTGCGCTCAGACATCTTCTCGTTTGGCTGCATTCTGTTTGAAGCAGTGACCGGGAAGAAGCCTTTCGAGGGTGAATCGATTATCAAATCGTTGCACATGGTTGTGTACGAGCCCGCGCCGTCACTCGCCGATCTCAATCCGTCTGCACCGCCAGAGTTACAACGCATCGTGCGCGCTGTCTCGCGAAAGACCCTGACGAAAGATATCAATCGATCAAGGAGGTCGCGATTGAGTTGAAAGAGTTGCGACGCGAGATGGAAAGCGCCGGCACTGATACAACTGTGCCGCCGGCGACGCGGAGCGAAACAACCAGCGCCTTTGCTACTGGGGCCACCGGCAGCCAAAGCTTCGGCGCGACGACCAGTCCCGACAGGTCGGGATCATCACCGCTCCCAACCCGGGCCTCGAGCGCCGAGTATGTGGTCTCCGGAATCAAGCAGCACAAACTCGTCGTTGGCATTGTGCTTCTACTACTAATCGCAGGCACTGTAGGACTGGGTCTCTTTCTACGCCCGCGCAGCGCGTCGGGCACCATTGAGTCCATTGCCGTCCTCCCGTTCGAGAACCGGAGCAACGATGCTGATACTGACTATCTCTCGGATGGTTTGGCGGAGTCGTTGATTTATCGTCTTTCCCAACTTCCCAATCTGAAAGTCAGCCCGACAAGTTCCGTCATGCGTTACAAAGGCAAAGCGACGGACGTGAAAGCGATCGCCAATGAACTCGGCGTTAATGCCGTGCTGACCGGACGCATCGCTCAACGCGGCGACAATCTGACCATCAGCGTCGAACTGGTTGATGTGCCAAACAACAAACTGCTGTGGGGCGAGCAGTACGAACGAAAGATGTCCGATCTGCTGGCAACTCAGCGCGAGATCGCTACCACCATCGTGCAAAAGCTCGAGTTAAGACTGTCAGGCAACGAGGCAAAAGGTATTACCAAACGCTACACAGACAGCAACGACGCGTATCAACTTTATCTGAAGGGTCGCTACAGCTTTGCCAAGCGCACCAAAGACGACATGCTGCGCGCCATCGAGTATTTCCGGCAGGCGATCAAACTCGACCCTAAATTCGCGTTGGCATATGCGAGGATCTCCGAAACATATGGAAGCATGCCGGCCTACCCTTACCTCTCGCCAAAGGAAGCTTTTCCTCAGGCCAAGGCCGCGGCGCAGCAGGCCCTTGAGATCGACCCCACTTTAGCTGAGGCCCACACGTTCCTGGCTTATTCTCTGGTGATCTACGATTGGAATTGGGGCGAAGCCGAGCGCTCCTTCAAACGCGCGATCGAGCTTGATCCAAATAATTCCGCCGCGCACTTTCGTTACGGACAGATATACCTCGCCCCCACCGGACGCCTGGACGAAGCACTTGCCGAAATAAAGCGGGGCCTGGACCTGGAACCGCTCGATATCAACATGGGAGCAACCTTGTCGTGGGCCTATTTTGTTGCGGGGCAGAATGACAAAGCTTTTGAGCAAGCTAAAAAAACCTACGATCTCGATCCCGTTCACCCAATTGGGCGCTGGATGCTAAGCCAAGCCTATACTAATAAAGGAATGTATCCGGAGGCCATTTCACTTAGCGAACAATGGCTGCAAACCGACCCGACAAACCAATTTGCGCTTCGGGATGCCGGAGTTGCATACGCGAAAGCTGGACAAAGAGACAAGGCGGAGGAAATGATCCTTAGATTCCGGGAAATCGCTAAAACGCAATACATGCCGAGTTGCCGAATCGCGGTTATCTACGGGGAGCTTGGTGACACGGATAAAGCCTTTGAGGAGCTCCGTAAAGCCTTCGAGGTACGGGATTGGGAATTGTATCGGTTGAACGCCGATACATATTGGAAGCCACTCCGCGACGACCCGCGCTTCAAGGAAATGCTCAAGCGCCTGAATCTGCCGGAATGAATTTGATCGAGGATGACTAAAGAACTCGACGCCAACGCCACTCTTTCGCATTACCGCATCATTTCCAAGATCGGCGCGGGCGGAATGGGTGAAGTGTATCTGGCCCAGGACACAAGACTCGATCGCAAAGTCGCGCTGAAGATTCTGCCCGCGGAGCTCGCTGCGAACCAGGATCGGATGCGGCGGTTTGTCCAGGAAGCGAAAGCCGCGGCGGCGCTCAATCATCCCAACATCGCACACATCTACGAGATTGGTGAGACCGACGGCACTAACTTCATTGCGATGGAGTTTATCGAGGGCCAGACGCTGCGCGAGAAGATTCATCGTGAGCGAACTGAATTAAGAAGGCTGCTCCGATTCCTGCAACATGCGGCGGAGGGTTTGGCTCGCGCTCACGCCGCGGGAATTGTCCATCGCGATCTAAAGCCCGACAACATAATGATTACGCAGGACGGTCACGCGAAAATCCTCGACTTTGGCCTTGCGAAACTGATCGAGCAAGCGGCCGCGCCGAACAGTGACTCGAGTGAAGTCGCAACCGCCGTGATGCCGCAACACTCAACGCCTGGGACGGTGATGGGCACGATCGGCTACATGTCGCCCGAGCAAGCGCAGGCCAAAACTAAAGACATCGACCAACGCTCAGACGTTTTTTCGTTCGGCTGCATCCTCTTCGAGGCGGCTACGGGCAAGAAGCCATTTGAGGGTGAATCAATAATCAAGTCGTTGCACATGGTCGTATACGAGCAGCCGCCGCTAATTGCTGATCTTAAGCCTTCGGCTCCGCTTGAGTTACAACGAATTGTCCGGCGCTGTCTCGCGAAAGACCCTGACGATCGGTATCAGTCAATTAAGGATGTCGCAATCGAGTTGAAGGAACTTCGGCGTGACCTGGAGGGCCTTGATACGACGGTGCCACCATCATCCAGGAGTACAGCGAGGGCTGAGGCCACACGCAGCGAGAGCGTCGTCCCGACAATCAGTTCGTCTTCTTCACTTCAGACTCGCGCATCGAGCGCTGAGTATCTGGTCTTTGGAATCAAGCAGCACAAATTGACGGCGGCGATCATCGGTCTTGCCGTACTGGCCGCGGGAATAACACTCGCGCTCTATCTCCGTGGACGAACGTCCGACGCCACCATCAAATCCATAGCGGTGATGCCGTTCGTTAACGAAGGCGGCAAAGCGGAACTCGAGTATTTGTCCGACGGCATGACGGACACGCTCATCAGCAGCTTGTCGCAGATACCAAATCTGAGTGTGAAGGCGCGCTCATCGGTCTTTCGTTATAAGGGCAAGGAGACAAATCCACAAACGATCGGCAAGGAACTGAACGTACAAGCGATCTTGAACGGACGAATCGCACAACGTGGCGATCAATTGACCCTGACACTCGAGCTGGTAGATGCGCAAACGGAAAACGTAATTTGGAGCGAACAATACAATCGCCAACAGACCGACCTCGTTTCCTTGCAGAGCGAAATAGCTCGCAACGTTTCAAATAAACTTAGGACCAAACTCTCAGGCGCCGACGAACAGAAGGTCGCGAAAACATATACCGCAAACCCCGAGGCCTATCAGCTTTACTTGAAAGGCCTATACCACTGGAACAAACGCACCGGTGAAGCTCTCAAGACATCAATCGCGTACTTTAATCAGGCAATCGAGAAGGACCCGAGCTACGCGCAGGCGTACGCGGGAATGGCTTTGGCTTACGTTTTGCTCCCGCAGTATTCCGCCGGCAAACCTGAAGAGTCGATGGCAAAAGCAAACGCAGCCGCCAGAAAAGCCCTGGAGATGGACGACACACTCGCCGAAGCTCATACTGCGTTGGGCCTGATACTCTTTACCTACGAACGAAACGTCCCGGAATCCGATCGAGAGTATCAACGTGCTATTGAGTTGAATCCGAACTATGCGACTGCACATCAATGGTATGGAGGTGGGTTGGGCGCCACTGGGCGATTCGACCAGGCGATCGCCGAAGGAAGACGAGCAGTCGAACTTGATCCATTTTCGTTGATTGCCAATGTCGAGTTAGCTGCTACCTACGGGTACGCCCGCCAAAACGACCAGGCAGTCGCTCAGCTTCACAAAATAATCGAAATGGATCCGAACTGGTATCTGGCCCGCATGGTTCTCTGTCAAATTTATACTTACAAAGGTCAGTTTGCGGAAGCTATTGCCGAATGTGAGAAGGCCAGAGGGTTGAATGACGATCCGGCGGTGCTGTCGTATCTCGCAAGTTCGTACGCTCAGTCAGGGAAGAGAGGAGAAGCATTCAAAGTAGTGGCTCAGATGCACGAACTTGCCAGGCAGCGATACGTTCCCGCGTATGGTTTTGCGTTCGTCTATGCCGCACTCGGCGACAAGGACCAAGCGTTTCAATGGCTGGAAAGAAGCCTTCAGGATCGCGCGTGGGAAATAGCCTATCTGAAGGTTGACCCGGCAATGGACAGCCTTCGTTCCGACCCGCGGTTCGACGAATTGGTGCGGCGTGTAGGTCTGTAAGCTTGCAAGGTAAACGCTTCTGTCAGTCATAACACTTTGAGCCAAAACATTTCCCCTAACACGACGCTCGCCCACTACATCATCATCTCGAACATCGGCGCAGGCGTGATGGGCGAGGTGTATCTGGCGCAGGACACAAAGCTGGATCGCAAGGTTGCGTTGAAGATTCTGCCGGCAGACCTCGCTCCGAATCAGGATCGGATGCGGCGGTTTGTGCAGGAAGCAAAAGCCGCAGCCGCGCTCAACCATCCCAACATCGCGCACAGCTATGAGATCGGCGAGAGCGACGGCACACTTCATCGCAATGGGGTTCATTGATGGCGTTACCCTGCGTGAAAAGATATATCCGGTGCCTCACTGTCAAAGCTACTCAAATACCTCACAGAGGTAGCGTTGGGACTCACCAAAGCACACGTCGCCGGATCGTGCATCGCGATCTCAAGCCCGACAACATCATGATCACACGCGACGACTATGCGAAGGTCCTGGACTTCGGTCTGGCGAAACTACTCGAAACGCAAAAGAGCTTCGGTTCGAACCAGAGTAGTTCAAGTGAAATCGTCACTGCGATGATGCAGCAACATTCAATCGCGGGAATGGTGATGGGCACCATCGGCTACATGTCTCCCGAACAAGCGATTGGCCGTCTGCACGAGATCGACCATCGTTCCGACATCTTCTCGTTTGGCTGCATTCTCTTTGAAGCGGCCACCGGACAAAAAGCGTTTGAGGGCAAAGACGCACTTGATTCGCTGAACAAGATTGTGCACGCGCCGACGCCACTGTTGAAAGATGTGAATCCACTCGCGCCTGATGATCTGCAGAGAGTGCTACGACGTTGTCTGGCGAAAGAAGCTGACAAACGTTATCAGTCGCTGAAGGAAGTGGCGATCGAGATCGACGATCTCCAGCAGAAGCTGAAGAGTCACACGGGACTTGAATATACAAGTCAACCGGCGTCATCAGTGAGTGTAGCGACATCTGGAGCGACGACGAGTGACGATGGGTTCTCGGGTTGCGGTGCTGCCGTTCGAACACCAGGGCGCGGAACCCGAACTGGAAGCATTGACCGAGGGAATCAACGAAGGGATCATCAACGGATTGTCGCGATTCTCCTACCTGCGGGTGATCGCTCGGGGTTCGTCCGCGAGACTTTCGAGCGAGTCGGGGGATATTCGGGCGGGCGGCGAAGAACTGGAAGCGCCCTACACTTCACCCATTCCACCCGCGCCGATTTTCGAGACGATGCGGTAATGCGACAGAGTTGTGTTTGGTAACAAATTTCGAAACTCTCACTCACCTTGTTTGTGAACTGGAAACGTTAGAGCAATTTCTCTAGGCAGAGATGCTGTCCTGCAGAACAGTGCTCAGACCTTGGGAGCAATTCTTTGCCAGACTTTTGCCAGACTTCATAAAGCACATATGATTCATACGGCGCATTAAGACTCAATCGGGTGCAATCCGCTCAGGTTTTTTGTTGGTTATTAGTCGTATGATGGAAACCGGTGGCGCTGTCCATTGATTCATAACCCCAAGGTCGGGAGTTCGAGTCTCCCCCCCGCTACCAATAATTTCAACACTTTACGAACACATCACGCCGTAATCCGCTGTGCTTTTTCCGGAATTTTTCCGTAATCTTGTGCGACACTCCCGCGAACTTGGCCCCGGCTGAGGCTCATGTCCGCAATAGCTTGCCGCCTTCTCTCAAAACTTGTATGCGTGTAATCCGCAGATATTGTCGTGGTTGAATGTCCCAACAAGTCGCGGATCGTGAACGGGTCAGCGCCCGCGGCATTCAGCCTACTCGCGAACGTGTGCCGCAGATCATGGAAACGGAAATCTTCCAAGCCCGCGTCACTGACTGCGCTAGTAAAGGCGGTTTTGAACTCGCTGATCATGCCGCCAGTGCGCCTACTGGTGAAAAGGAATCTCTTGGTTGTGGCGTCCGCCATCTGCAATTCTGCTATTCGCCGCGCCTCCGAAGTTAAAGGAATAGTACGCGGTTTCCCGTTCTTACTCTTGGTGACCAAAAGCTCGTCGGGTTTAACCTCGATTCTCTTCCCGTTGATGACAAAGAATCGGGAGTCCTTCGACAGATTGACATGTTCAACTTCGAGCCGACAGAACTCGCCTTTCCGCAGGCCCGTTTCAAGCTGGAAACGGACAATTGGAAAAAGGTGAGATCTGCGACCAGAGAATTGAGCAAACAACCTCGGCTCTTCCTCATCGGTCAAGAACCTTTCCCGCTTGTTCCACGCCGGCAACTTCTTCTTGATAGCCATTGGGATTGAGGGACACGGATTCACTTGGGCCACGCCCTCCCTAATGGCCATATTAAAGACTGACGACACAAGCGCCACTTCCTTGTAGACTGTCGTCGGATTACGCAGTTGCTTTCGTTTTGTCTTCGATTTCAAACGCGTATTGATGTACTGAGCAATCAGCATTGGAGTCATCTCTGTAAATGTCTTTCCCAAGAAGAATTGTTTCAGCACGTCTCCCCTAAACTCGTCGTGTCGCCAACTAGCCTTATGCTCCTTTGCGTAAGGCAAAAACACTTTATCGAAGAACCCTTCGAAATCCTCCAGACCGACCTCCTTTCCGTAGGTGCCCTCTCGCATCTGAGTGCGGATCTGAATACGAATCTGCGCTTCGTGGCCTCGGGCTTCTTGTTTGGTTGCAGCGAAGGGCCGGCCTTTCTTTCCGTTAAGGGTGCCAGAAATCCTTTTGCCACCCTCCGTGAATTCAAACCGGAAGACCTTCTCGCCTTTCTTCCTTTCCCTGATCATATTCGCTCCTCTCGTCTTTGAAAGGGCAGATTGCAGGCGAGCTGGAGCAATCCGATCATAGGTTCGGAATTTGACTGTGGCAATAGCTTCATGACTCAACTGCGGCTAAATTCGACTTATTTCTGTTACGCTTAGGCGTTTTCTTCGCTTTTGGCTTGGCGATGCGAGCCCACTGGAGCAGTTCTTGAACCGGGAATACTCGCACGCCATCGAGATCGGCAAAGGGGATCGGGCAAGCTGTGGCCTGGTCGGTAAGGGCTTTCTCAACGAGATTCCGCACGTGCGAATCCGAACATCCCATGAGCTGCGCCACCTCTGAAACCGACGCAAATTCTTTTTCCTTAATCTTCTCCAGCGCTTGACGGGTGCTGGCTGCCTGATCATCGACTGGCCGCTCTGTGCAGCACAACGGTAGAACAGTTGCGAGCAATTCATCGAGTTGGTTACGAATTTGGGCTATCTGTGCCCTGATGTCTTCTGCGCTCCCCATAGAGACTACGAATATCACACCTGAGAGATTTACGTTTTCAGTGGCTCTGAAGAGTCTGCGGACTCCTTCGGCGGCCCCTGAATCACTCTGATCGCTTCGTCCCATGAAAGGTTTGCGTTTTCAGTCATGAGGCCGTCGATCTGCGTCTCCAAGTCAGGGGCACTTCAATTCTCTGGCCGTCCGCGTCCCATTCCTCTTGCACCTCTGCTATCGCTACGTTGGCACGCTCAGTCAAAATTGCGAGCTTGTAGGCGGATTCCAGAATCGCTCTATCCGGAATTACTTTCTTAACGCCGTACTCCTGAAGCTTAATTTCCAGCCACTCGATGAACTGCCCCGAATCCATTGCGTTGAGTTCAACCCGCTGGCCCCCAGATAGAAACTCGATTTCTTCATTGGTTGCTCCGCACTTCCTTAAACCGTACTTTGTTCCCCGATTATCAACGCTCTCACTGTCGAGCCCCATCTCCTGCACGTCCGTAAGGCGCAAACCTAGACACTTTATGTTTGGCGAGCGGGTGAATTGGTAGCGCTCGGTGTTAGTTTGCAACGTGTGGCAGATAGTGAAACCAGATTCATCAAAATCGTGGACCACGAGCGTAGTCACACCGGCATCCGTCAAAGACTCTACAAGCTGCCGACTCGCCGTAACGGACATTCCCTTCGTAGACATGATTGCAATGTCATACCGTTTACCGATCTGTGCGCGGTCAAAAAGCGCGGTGAAGCCCTCCTTTTCGATAAACAGGGCAAACTTGAAGCGGTTCGCTGGTCCAAGTGTCTGAACCTCCAAACTGATAGGGTTTAGTCTTGAGTCAGGCATCTCCGTTGACCAGTTAGCGACGTAGCGTCGGACCGCCACCGTGCCCAAGTCAATGCGCTTTCCCGTGTGCGGCTCTTCAAGGTGCCCACGAGCGTCATAAACAACATCCCAATTAGCTGTTAGCCCGGGGTGTGCCTTTATGAAGTCAGGCAGCAAGGTCTGCGTAAAATAGTTATCCTTCAGCGGCTTTTCGGTAAGGTCCTGAATGAGAGACCGCGCCTGATACATGACTTGTCTGGCGTTCGCGGGCAGACTGTTGT
>Ga0136617_10002700_pt1 | contig 15788 bp, 11 predicted proteins | sample AntDrymUQ3222106_2_FD_129672 | JGI IMG/M metagenome (GOLD analysis project Ga0136617, IMG submission 129672) | Polar desert sand microbial communities from Dry Valleys, Antarctica - metaG UQ322 (21.06) | ecosystem: Environmental > Terrestrial > Soil > Desert | place: Antarctica: Dry Valley...
CAGAGCCGATGCCTGCACTCAGTCACTCATCGGAGTTTACCTGGGGCGCATAGACCAGGTCAGAGGCGAGCGCTTCATGGAGTTGCTCGTCGTGGACCTGTAAGGGAAGGGCGACGCCCAACCCTTCTCATTCCTCCTCGACCCGCCGGGCAAAGTCAGTCCAGAACTGTTCGGTCAGCTTTCGCGCAATCCCCTCTATCAGCCGGGCGCCTACCTTGGCAACCGTCCCGTTCAGCTCACTGGTTGCCGACCAGTTGAGCCGGACCTTGCCAGCGCCCGCCTCCTGGATCGCGATTCTCGAGAGCACATCGACAGTGGAACCCGGGGCCTTCCCCCACACCCGCATCCTGGCGCTGGTTCCCGGCACGATGTCGAACAGCTCGCCGTCCAGGGTCAACCTCGCCTTGAAGGAGCCAACCCCGAATCCGGAGATCACCTTGAAGTGAGTGGGATCGATCACCTCGACCGATTCTACACCCGGCGCCGACCTGGCGACGAAGCGCGGGTCAATCAGTCGCTGCCACACCCGCTCTCGTGGGGCCGCAATCTCCGGAGCGCCGGAGAACTCGAGCTTCACCTCCGAGCTTCTTTCAGCGTCTGAAGGTCGGCTGGGGTATCCACGCCGGGATTGTCGCCGGCAACGTCCAGTGTAACCGTTTCGGGAGCGCTCGATTCCATCAGGGCGCTGAAGCCAACGTCGCCCTTCAGGAAACGGGCTCGCGGCCACATTCGGCGAGACAGCAGGACAGGGTGACCCGGTACGTCTCCCGCTGCTTCATAGCGGGGCCGGATGATCCCGCCGCGCCCGCCGCGCCACGCGGTGACCAGCTGTTCGACTACCTCCAGACGAACCATTGGCTGGTCTCCCAGAAACACGATAGCGGCGCCTGGCCCTCCCGACGTTTGGCCTTTCACCGACGCAAGACCGAGGCGGAGCGAGTGTGAGAGCCCCAGCTTCGGGTTATCGTTGACCACCGGTACGAGCCCGGCGCGGCCGACCAGTCTCGAGGCTTGCTCGTCGCCGCTCGAAATGACCACGTGCCCGCCGTGCAGCAGGCCGTAGTTACCCGCGGCCTCGACTACCGCGAGCACGTGCGAGAGCAGCGGGCGGCCCCGGTAAAGCGCGTGCAGCTTGCCGCCTCCGAACCGTTGACCCAGGCCGGCCGCGAGCACCAAAGCATGGACCGGCGCGTCACTCTCGGTCTTGCCCCGGTGGTGGAGCCCGGGTAAAGTCACTATCCCTCGCGTCTTACCTTGGGGTGTAGCTCAATTGGCAGAGCGCCCGGCTGTTAACCGGGAGGTTGCTGGTTCGACCCCAGCCGCCCCAGTGAATGCTATTGGCGTTAGCCAGTAGACCTACAGTCTCTCGTACGCCGTCAACGTCAGAAACTCGGGAAATACTTCCGCCGAGAACAAACTGTCCAGTAGCTCGCCGGCGCTCGCGAGTTGCTCTTGATCGCCTCCCGCTGCCACCAGCTTGTCCATCTCCTCGCTCAACATTGTCCGGCACTGGGCCAGCGTGATCGGCACGCCGTTTTCCGTCCTTGCTCCATGGCGGATCCACTGCCAGAGCTGCGACCGGGCGATCTCTGCGGTAGCGGCGTCTTCCATGAGGTTGTTGATGGCTACCGCCCCCGACCCGCCTAACCAAGCCGACAAATATTGGAGGCCTACGCTGATGTTGCCCTGCACGCCCGCTTCGGTGACGCGCCCACCTGGTACTCGGACGTCCAACAGCTGGTCCCGCTTTTCAGCCACCTCGTCTCGCTGGCGGTCTTTCTGATGAGGCCGGCTCCCCATAACCGCTCTGAACACCTCGTCCACCACCGGAACCAGATCCGGATGGGCCACCCAGGCTCCGTCGTATCCCGCCCTTGCCTCCCGCGCCTTATCCTCCCGGACGCGCGCAAGCGCCGTCTCGTTGACTTCAGGGTCCCGGCGGCTTGGAATGAAGGCGGCCATACCACCAATGGCATGCGCCCCACGGCGATGGCAGGTCTTTACCAGCAACTCCGTATATGCCTGCATAAAGGGGACGGTCATGGTCAGCTGCGCTCGGTCGGGCAGCAGAAAATCGGGGCGGTCTCTAAAATTCTTGATGATGCTGAAGAGGTAATCCCATCGTCCCGCGTTGAGCCCCGCGGCATGGTCCCGCAGCTCGTAGAGGATCTCGTCCATCTCGAAGGCGGCAAGGATAGTCTCGATCAGGACTGTGGCGCGAATCGTTCCGCGAGGAATTCCGAGCTCATCCTGAGCCACCTCGAACACTTCGTTCCACAGTCTGGCTTCGAGGTGATTCTCCAGCTTTGGCAGGTAGAAGTAGGGGCCGGTGCCGCGGTTCAACAGCTCGCGAGCATTGTGAAAGAAGTAGAGCCCGAAGTCGAACAGACTTGCCGAAATCGGCTCCCCATCGACCAGCAGGTGCTTTTCCTCCAGGTGCCACCCCCGCGGGCGGACCACCAGAGTGGCGAGCTTTTCTCCCAGTTGATATCGCTTGCCCTCCGGACTTTCGTACTCCAGGGTCCGCCGGACGGCTTCGATACAGTTTGCCTGACCCGCAATCATATTGACCCACGGCGGCGAAAGCGCATCCTCGAAGTCGCCCATGAACACCCTGGCCCCGGAGTTGAGGCCGTTGATCATCATCTTTCGCTCCACCGGCCCGGTGATCTCGACCCGTCGGTCATTCAAGTCGGGAGGGGCCGGAGCCACGGTCCAGCTGCGCTCCCTGACATCACGCGTCGCGTCCAGGAAGTCGGGCTGGACACCACTTCGGATGCCCTCTTGAACCTCCAGCCTGTGCTGGAGCAGTGCCTTTCGGCGGACCGCGAACTCGCGGGCGAGCAACTGGAGAAAGTCCAGCGCCTCCGGCGTAAGGATGCGGTCAGCGTCGGGCACCTTGGGGGCGCGGATCTCGGATGTCATCTCACGCGACGTGATAAACCATGAAGGCAAAGTGGCAGGCGCTGCCAGCAAGCACCAGCAGATGCCAGATCTCGTGGTGGCCGAACCGCCCCGGGAATGGGTCGGGTCGGCGGCGGGCGTAAATCACCGCGCCGATGGTATAGGATGTTCCGCCAGCAAGGAGCCACAGGAGCCCATCGAGAGAGACCGCCCGGACAATTGGCACCGCAGCGATGAGAGCGAGGTAACCCATTATCAGATAGGTCGCGGTGGACAGCCAGACGGGGGCATCCAGGAAATAGAGCTTGAAGGGGATGCCGGCAAGCGCGACCAGCCAGACGGTTCCGAGTAGGGTCCAGCCGAGCGCACCCTTCAGGGTGATGAGTGCAACGGGGGTGTACGTGCCGGCGATGAGAAAGTATATCGCGATGTGGTCCAGCGTGCGGAGCGAGCGGAGTGGCCTCTCCGCCAGCGGCAGCGTGTGATATAGAGTGCTGACGGCATAAAGCACGATCAGACTGGCGCCGTAGATGGCGAATGCCACCAGCTGCTCGGGGTCCCGTGCCAGCCGGAGCAGGAGAATAGTCCCCGCCCCTGCCAGCAGGAGCCCGAGCAGATGGGATGCGCCGTTGAACGGCTCCCGGATACGCATGCCGGAATCTGCTATGGGCCATTGGCTATTGGCTATGGGCCAGCCATAGGAAGCCTCAGCCTTGTCGCCCGTGCACCGGGGCTCTAGCGTTCCTTGGTGAGGATCGCCCTGTTCTCTGAGGTATACTGGCCCATGGTGAGCGGCGTGGGGGTCACCCTGCTGCGGCTCACCCAGGCGCTCGAGGAGCGCGGCCACCAGGTCCGGGTCTACTCGGCCTCTTATCCCTTGCCCAAAGGCCAGACTGACCGGCCGGAGGTACACCGCTCTCCCAGCACTCCACTATTTCTGTATCCCGATGTCCAATGGGCATTTCCCCGGCTCCGGGATGTTCTGGACGATATCGATCGATTTCGCCCTGACGTCGTGCACGTGGCTACCGAGTACACCATGGGCGTCGCCGGCCTCAAGGTCGCCCGGCAGCTCAAGTTGCCGCTCGTAGCATCGTCCCACACCGACTACGACAAATACGCCGCACGTTACAATTGCGAATGGGCCCTTCGGCTTGGCTGGCATTACATGCGGTGGTTCTATGGTCACGCTCACCGGGTCCTGTGCCCATCGCGTATCCATGAGGAACATCTCCACAGCCGGGGAGTTACCCATACGGGCCTCTGGAGTCGCGGAGTTGACCCCAATTGCTTCCACCCCCGTTTCCGGAGCGAAGCCTACCGCCGCTCACTCGGGGTGGAGCCGGGCGATCTTCTCGTGACCTATATTGGCCGGATTGCTCGGGAGAAAAACCTGGCATTGCTGCTGGAGGCGTGGGACCTGCTCGCTCCTGATCGGGGTTCCGCCAAGCTCGCGCTGGTCGGCCGGGGTCCGCTCGAAGCGGAGATCCGCCGGCGGGAGATCCCCGGTGTCCACGTGGCCGGACTCATGGACGGGCGCCCGCTCTCTGCCGCCTACGCCTCCGCTGATATCTTCGCTTTTCCATCCGCCACCGAGACGTTCGGTAACTCGTTGCTTGAAGCGATGGGCTCCGGTCTGCCCTCACTGGTGGCGGCCGCCGGCGGCGTCCTCGAGTTCTCCCAGCACGGGGGGAACGCCTGGCTGGTGGCCCCAAACAGCGTGCCGGCTATCGCGGAAGGGCTGCTCCGTCTGCTGCAGGACGCGGCGCTACGGCGCCGCCTGTCGGAGGGTGCCCTGCGGACGGCGCGCGGGCGGGGCTGGGACGAGGTTTACGACAAGCTGATCGAGGATTACCAGGACGCTATCGATAGTCGAAGGATGGTGCAGGCAGCGTAGAGTCGTTGCGAGCGCGTAAACGCCCGAGATTTACCTGCTCAATCCCAGATACGCCAACGCCGCAATCACTGCGCTCATTGGCATTGTCAGGATCCAGGCCCACACGATGCGCCGGGCCACCCCCCAGCGAACTGCTGACAGACGCTGAGCTGCCCCGACCCCCACGATGGCCCCGGTAATCGTGTGGGTGGTGCTCACCGGCACGCCCAGATGCGACGCGAGCAAAACTGTGACCCCGCCGGCGGTTTCAGCACAGAACCCCCCAAACGGCCGGAGCCTGGTAATCCGGGTGCCCATGGTTCTCACGATGCGCCACCCTCCCGCGGCGGTGCCCAGCGCAATAGCCGTGTGGGCGGCGAGCACGATCCAAAGCGGTATGTGGTCCGCGGAGGGGAGGTAGAAATTACCCAGCCATCCGGTCTGACTCGCGAAGCTTCCCTGGCTTGCCACCAGGAGGCTGACGATGATCCCCATTGTCTTTTGCGCATCGTTGGCGCCATGACTCAAGGAGTAGAGTCCAGCAGAAACCAGCTGTAACCTGCGGAAAATCCGGTCCAGCGGACCCGGAGGCGCCCCTTTCAGCAGCCAGGAAAGTGCGACCGTAAGACCGAGTGCGATCGTCATCCCCAGCAGCGGCGAGATTACAATGAACGCAACCGGTAATATCCAGCCGCTCAGAATGAGAGCCCCAAATCCTGCCTTCGCGATGGCTGCGCCGGCGTAGCCGCCGAGCAGGGCATGAGAAGACGAGCTGGGAAGTCCCAGGTACCAGGTGACCAGGTCCCAGACGATAGCGCCAAGAAGGCCGCCCAGAATGACGTTGGGATCTACGACGCTGATGTCGATCAGTCCCTTGCCGATGGTCTTGGCAACCGCGGTACCAACGACGAAGGCCGCCACAAAGTTGAAGAAGGCGGCCCACAACACCGCGAGACCGGGGCTGAGAACTCTGGTCGAGACGACGGTGGCAATGGAGTTGGCGCTGTCGTGAAAGCCGTTGATGAAATCGAAGATGAGTGCGACCGCCACGATCACCAGGACGTATGTGATTGTCTGGTCCATACTCAGGCGTGCTTGATGGAGATCGATTCCAGGACGTTCCCCGCATCCTCCATGTGATCGAGCGTCTTTTCCAGAGTGTCGTAGATTTCCTTCCACTTGATGACCAGGAGCGGGTCAGGCGACCCATCGAAGAGCCGGCCTACCCATTCGTGGTAAAGCGAGTCGCCCTCTTCCTCCAGCCGCTTGACCCTGGCGCATGCTTCCAGGACAGAACGGTCTTTGTTCTTCTCCAGGCTCTGGACCGCTACCAGCAGCTCCTGAGTACCACGAACCACCACATCGGCTAACAGGACGGCGCCCTGGGGCGCCTCTCCCGCCCGATACATCTGCACCCGGTGGGCAGCGCCATCAATGAGATCCACCACATCGTCGAGTCGGGAAGCCAGCAGGTGGATGTCTTCCCGGTCGAGCGGGGTGATAAACACCCGGTCCAAACGGGTGACTACCTCATGGGTGATCTGATCGGCCTCGTGCTCCAGCCGCTTGATCGCGTCCACGATTGGACCCCGGCGAAACGTATCGGCGCGGAGGAGGTCCAGCTGTAGCTTGGCCGCCTCCACACTGAGGGAGGCCACCGAGGTGAAGAGGTCGAAAAACTTCTCATCGCGGGGCAGGAGACGCATTACGGTCCTCGGCGGTGTGAGCGGCGGGAAGATAGCGCCACTGAGGCACGTGGCAAGCAGGGCCGGTTTCCTTGACGTCGCCTGTTTTGAGGGCAGATTCCTTCGAGTACCCGAGCCTCCCTGGCGGGGGACCGAGATTTGCTACCGCAGTTCCGGGGCATATGACCCTTAGTCTGCTGACACGCCCCGACCGGCTGGCTGCCCTCCGTCGCACTGCCCTCCTCGATACCCCTCCCGAGGAGGCTTTCGACCGCCTTACCCGCATGGCCGCACGTCTGCTGGGAACCCCTGTCTCGCTCATTTCGCTCGTCGCCGATGACCACCAGTTCTTCAAGAGCGCCATAGGGTTACCCGAGCCCTGGGCGTCCAGCCGGGTGACCCCGATATCCTTTTCGTTTTGTGGCCAGGTGGTGGCTACTGGTGAGCCGCTGGTATTGGAAGACGCCCGGCGCCATCCGTTGCTTCGCCACAACCCCGTCATCCGGGAACTGGGCTGGGTAGCCTACGCTGGGGTTCCGCTTGTTACCCGCCAGGGCCACACCATTGGCGCCCTGTGCGTAGCGGACAAAACGCCCCGGCTCTGGTCCGAGCGAGACATTGCACTCCTGCAGGACCTCGCGGCTTCAATCATCACCGAGATCGAGTTGCGCCGCGAGATCGCCGAGCGGCGGCAGGCTGAACGCGGACTTCGAGACAGCCAGGAGCAGATTCACAGCAGCTTCGAGGAATCGGGCATTGGGATGGCGCTCATCTCGACCGACGGACGCTGGCTGCGGGTAAACCGCGCGTTGACCGAGACCCTCGGTCGAAGCGGGGACGATCTCATCGGGCTCCCCACAGAGGCTCAAACCCACCCGGACGATGCCTCGGCTGACCGGGAAGCCATGCGGCTGCTGCTGGCCGGCGAGTGCCGGACCTATACCATGGAAAAGCGATACGTTCGCCCGTCGGGAGAAATCGTATGGGTGCTGGTCAACGTTTCGCTGGCCGCCGGTCCCGAAGGGCAGCCTGGCCATCTGATCGCTGGCATCCAGGATATCACCGAACGAAAGCATACCGAGGACACGCTGCGGGAGAACGAGGAGAGGTATCGCCTCCTCGCTCAATCCTCCCACGAAGTGGTCTGGGACTGGGACCTCGTGACCGACCGGGTCACGTGGAGTCAGGGTACGGGGCCACTCCTGGACTACCTGCCTTCCCAACTCGGTGACACCGCCTCGTGGTGGTACGAGCGGATTCACCCGGCCGACCGGGAGCGGGTGGTCGCGAGCATCGACAGCGCCCTCCACGAGGGGAGAGCGCTGTGGGTCGATGAGTATCGCTTTCGGCGGGCAGACCGCGCGTACGCTGTGGTCCAGGGCCGGGCACACATCGGTCGCGATGAGACTGGAGCGCCGGCTCGGGTAATCAGTGCCCTGTCGGGTATTTCTAATGCACAACGCGCCGACCGCCAGCTGCAGCAGGTGCTCGACGCGCTGCAGGTCGGGGTGTCGGTCGTGGATAAGCAGGGCCGTATCGTCGTCGCCAATGCTTCGGATAAGCAGCTCTGGGGTGGCGGCCGCGGTGGGGGTCCCGGGGAGTTTCGCGGGCACCACGGCTGGTGGGCGGATACGGGTGAGCCGGTACGTCCAGAGGAATGGGGCGCGGTTCGAGCCATCCAGGGCGAGTTCTCGGCCGACGAGGAGGTCATGATCGAGACGGCGGATGGTTCCCAAAAGACCATCCGGAGCTCCGCCACGCCGATCCTCGATGCAACGGGTGAAATCGTGGGAGCCGTAAATGTGATCGAAGACGTCTCCGACGCGAAGGCGGCCGAAGCGGCCCGCACCCGTCAGGAAGACGATGCTCGCACCACAGAAAAGATGGAGGCGATCGGCCGGCTTGCGGGAGGGATAGCGCATGACTTCAACAACCTGCTCACCGGTATACTGAGCTACTGCGACATCATCATGCAGGAGCTCCGGCCGGCCGACCCGATTCGCGCGGATGTCGAGCAGATCCGGGACGCGGGCCAGCGGGCAGCGGGTTTAACACGTCAGCTGCTCGCCTTCAGCCGGCGTCAGCTCCTCCAGCAGCGAGTGCTGTTCCTCAACGCGCGGATTACCGAGCTCGAACCAATGCTTGGGCGACTCGCCGGGGCGGGTGTAACGCTCGAGACCGAGCTGGATCCGTCGGTCGGCGCGGTATTGGTCGACCCGGCGCGTCTGGAGCAGGTGCTCGTGAACCTGCTGGTCAACGCGCGGGAGGCGATGCCGGAGGGCGGCCGTCTCAGGATCAGCACCACCAGCTGGATGGAACCGCAGGCCCCCCCGCGCGAGAGCCGCGTCATACACCAGGGTTACGTGTCGATATGGGTAAGCGACACCGGCATCGGGATGGATGCGCCGACGCAGGCCCGCATGTTCGAGCCGTTCTTTTCCACCAAGCAGGCAGTCAGCGGAGCAGGTTTGGGACTTTCCACGGTGTACGGGATTGTAGAGCAAAGCGGCGGGAAGATTACAGTGGAGAGTGCCCCAGGGCAGGGAGCTACTTTCGGGATCCACCTTCCCCGCCACACCGGCCCGGAGCCGACGGCCGCGGACACCGAGCTGCGTCCACAGGAGACGGTCAGGAAGACACTTCTTCTGGTAGAGGATGAGGCGGCGGTTCGAGAATCGGTGCGCCGGTTACTCGAAGGTCATGGCTATACCGTCATAGCGGCCCAGAGCGGCGCCGATGCGTTGCGGCTCTTCGAGGGCACCTCGGTGGGCATAGATCTGGTGCTGACCGATCTGACAATGCCCGGCATGGACGGTTATGAGCTGGTCGAGCAACTTCGTAACCGGCGTCCCGGCCTGAGAGTGGTCTTTATGTCGGGTTACGCCGAGCGGGCTCCGGCGAGTAACGGGGCCGTCCCGCCGGGAACAGGTTACATAGAGAAGCCGTTTCCGGTGGAGACACTGATGCAGCGGCTCAGGGAGGTGCTGGAGGCCTGACGGAAAGAAGTGAGAAGTAACCCTCTCACTTCTCACTTCTCACTAGTTCCACTAGGTCCCCTGGCGTCTCCAGCCAGTAATCCGGCTTCGTCTCCTCGAGCTCAGCCCGTCCGAATGGTCCCCATAGCGCAGCTGCCGTTCGGACACCCGCCGCCCGTCCTGAACGCATGTCGTGGACGCTGTCGCCCACGTACACCGTGGTGGCCGGATCCGCGCCCAGCAGTGCAACCGCCTTTTCAACCGGCTCCGGGTGGGGCTTGGGGTTGGTCACCTCGTCGGCGCAGATCAGTACGTCCATCAGCTCCTCGAGCGCGACCAGCTTGAGTCCCCGGATTGCCCCCTGCCGGTTTTTGCTGGTTACCAGACCGGTCTGGAGTCCACCGGCCTTGATCTCGCGCACGGCCTGCAACACACCGGGATACACCGTCACCATGCGATCGTGGTGTTTCAGATTGTACTCGCGGTAAGTGGCTATCATCGCTTCTATCGTGCCGATCTCGTCTCGCCACTCCGCTAGCTGGACGGTGAGCGGAGTTCCCACCCCCTTGAGCCATTCATCGTCGGGCCGGGCTGGGAGCCCATGCTGTGTCAGGGTGTGATGGTAGCTATCGAGAATGAGACGGAGGGAGTCGATCAGGGTTCCGTCGAGATCGAACAATACGGTGCGCAGCTGGGCCATGGCGTAAAAAACTAGCGGTAAGCAGCCGCTTGCGCTGCGGTCATGCGGCCCCTAATCTCCGACGTTTCCCAATCGGAGAGTGCCGTGCAACCCTCGGAGCTCGTGGCCATAATGGCGGCGATCATCTACAGTGGCCGGCGCGACTCAGACGCCGCCGGGCAGGAAACCCGGCAAGCCGCGGTTCAGGAGGCGTGGAAGATATGGCACCTGACGATGGAGGGGGGGCCCGACCAGGCGCCGCGCCCCTACGGTCCGACTCTGGAGCCATAGCCGACGTCTCGTCTTCCAAGCGATCCATCCGTGAAGCCCAGCTTCGGCCGGAGTTCGCGGACCAATACGCCGGGATCGAGGCCGGGGTGTGGTTCAGCGCGGCGGGACTGGCGGAGCAGCTCATAACCCAGCTGCTGCGCGAGGGCGTTTCCGACGAGGAGCTGCCCCAGCGCGTGCTGGATCCCGCTCACTTCGAATTTCGGGGTGGGGAGGCGTCTGCCTCCCGTTCGGCAACCGGCCGGTAGGCCTGTGTGAACGGGGCGAACACGACCAATCCCGTAAGGCGCGCTTCGATTCCGTCCCAGCTGGTTTGGGGCGACACCTGGCTCAGTGCGGCCCGGATCTCCCGATCGGGCGCCTCCGCCAGCCGCTCTACCAACATCTCTTCACCCGCAGTGTGCCCGCCCGCAGCGAACGCCAGCATCCGCTCCAGCTGTAACAGACGCCCGTCCTGACGCAGCCCGGCTGCCTGGTGAATGAGACCGGCAAGGCGCTTCGCCAGATTCCTCGAGGCGGAGGTCGGATCGGGTGCAAGCCACCGGCCAGCCCGGGTGAGCCCAAGGCGGTCCCGGATCACCGGGGCCAGAAGCTCCAGATATTTCCGCAGCGTCTCGGCATCGACCCTCTCATGCTGGGCCTGCGCTGCGGCGGCCTTAAGCCGCTCTGCCACCACTGCGGGCGCTTCGGTCCACACACCCCGCACATCCAGCCACCCTATGGTGGCAGACAGACACCTCGCTGGATCGGTCGGCCGATAGAGGGTAAACCCGGCAAGCAAACCCGGAAGTGAGGACGAGACTCCCGCCAGCCCGGCAACCGCCTCGGCGCCGTCGAACCGCTTGGCCAGCTCCGCTCGCCAGCTCCAGACGTGCCGCCCTCCAGACCCCAACCCAACGGTCGCGGGCAACCTTGCCTTATACGCGAGCGTCTCCTCCAGCCGCAGCCATCGCTCGAGGGAGACCGGGGGAGCGAAGCGCACCACCTCAACCTCTGAATGACGTGAGCCCAGTCGCACGGCGCGCCCTTCACGCTGTTCCAGCCGCATCGGTGTCCAGGGCAGGTCGTAGTGCACCACCCGCCCAGCTCGCTGAAGGTCGAGCCCCTCGGCCGCGACGTCGGTGACTACGAGATGGCGCGGCCCCCCCGCCCCCGACGACACGCCGGCTCGAAACCACGCTAGCACCGAGGGACGAGGCAGCAGCCCTGGTCCGATGCCCGCGCGGTCTCCGGTGCACCATGCCAACCTGAGGTCGCCGAGCCGCTCCCGGATGTATCGCACTGTGTCCCTGCTGGTCGTAAAAACCAGGGCCGGCTTTTCCTCACTCAGTATGTCACGGAGTCGCTGCAGCTTCGGATCGGTCTCCTTCACTGCCGCCGTTGCCGCGGGGATGGCCCGGTCCAGCTCCACGAGATCGGCCAGGTCGAGGTCGCTCGAGCCATGGTCGATCGGGAACAGTTCCCACCAGACGAGCTGATCCCCCAGGTCGGCCGTAAAGCGACGGAGTTCTGAACGTTCCATAGCTCGTCCCGCCTGCAGTGCGTCACGAGCGTGCAGGAGCAGCCTGCGATAGCGCTGCAGTGCGCCGACCAGGGCTGCCGGACTCGACGCGGCGCCCCTCAACAGCACTCGCCGGACCAGTCGGGCGACCGATTCATTGCGGGAGAGCCGGAGCCGGCTCACCAGCTCGCCGGGGTCGAGTACGACGCATTCCTCCGCACCTGGAACAATGATCCTGGAGGTCCTGGCTGGACGGGCGCCAACTTCCGCCTCGTTTTCCACCACAACGTGTCCCAGGGCAGGGTGATGGCAGCCGCTCTGCATCAGCGCTCTCAGCGACGGAATGCCCTCAATGGCCAGCGCGTTATCCCGGACCGACAGATGAAGCTGGTTCCCGAGGTCCGCCAGTTTGTTCACGATCGGAGTGGCTGTAACGAGCAGGGCGGGGCGTTTCAATAGCCAGCTTGCGAGGTGGATGTATCGCCGGGTCAGTCGATTTCGAAAGTGATGACTCTCGTCCACAATGACCAAGCCCCGGGTGCCCTTGGGTAGCCGGCCGCGGCTGGCCTGCTCGTGGGAAGCAAGCGCCAGCCGGATACCCAATCCTTTTCCGGCAGCCTCCCACTGTGCCAGCAATGTCGCCGGCACCACGCAGGCCGTCGGATGGCTGCGGTTGAACGCTGACGCCACAGCCAGGGCGACGTAAGTCTTGCCACTTCCGACCGGATCGGCCAGCACCGCTCCCCGATAACGCCGGACGGCGGCGAGTGTCTGCCGGAAGCTCGAGTGCTGGGCCGCCAGTAGCCACGCGGGCGGGGGAGCGCGGTCCTCAGCGGGCACTAGGCTGCGGGCCAGAGAGGCGGCGACCGCGGCGCCACACGCCGCGGGCCCCGGACGCAACGAGGTCAACAGCGGGTCTGGAACTGCTACCAGTTGCTCAGCGACGATTGCGGGGAGGGCTGCCCAGCGCGGTCCGAAGTGCATTCTGCGCCTGACTGGTGAGGCCCAGATGTTTCGCAACCACCTCGTCCACCTCTTCCTGCACCACCGAGCCATTGCGCCCGTGCTGGGCGAGCGATGGAAGGGCCGCATCGCCTGATACGGTGGCAGGGAGTGGGAGGCCTGCGATTGTCTGCGCGTTGAAGCGGGCGAAACCGCTGGCAGCCGGCACAGCGCCGAGCCGGGCAATCACTCTCAGCCAGGTGGAGTTCAGGCATGCGGTGAGGCGCTCCGCTTCGGAAGAGCTCTTGGCTGCGGCGACGTAACAGCTGTTCAGGGGTATGTGCTGGCTGTCCTGCCGGGTGGTCAGCGCGGCCGCTACGAGCTGTCGTGCAAGGTCGGCCCATACCACCCGGTGCCGGGCAAGGGCCGCGCGTACTCTGAAGAGCACCCATGGGGGGCCACCGGTATAGTCTTTCCGCTCTCGAAGTTGGGTCAGATACGGTGCCAGATACGCGGCACAGCGTGGCGGAAGCTCTGACCGGGCTTGGCCCGCACTGTCGTGAGTCCATAGCAGGTGTACCTTCGGTAGGCAGCGAAACGCTCGGACGTTTCTTCCGCGGACTGCCCAGCGTAGAACCTCCGGCTCCAGTCCTTCAGGGGGATTAAGGAAAATCCGGTTGGCTCCGGTCTTGAGGCCAAGGTGGCAGTCAAACGTGTCCCCCACCTTGGGGTGATCTGCCTGCAACGTCGCCAGTAGATCGCGGAGACTGTCTTTCACTAGTATCCATGGGCCTCCCCCGGCCAACCCTGCCTGCCTTACCCTGCTACCGCCGCCCAGTGCCAGCGTTGTGCGTACGCCGTGCGGTGCCGGCGGCGGTGCTTTGCTCGCGACGATGGCCATGGGATAGACCGTCGCGTCGAACGCAGCCGCGGCGCTGTCGGTGAGGTTCACCACGGCATTCAGGGTGGTGGTGCTCGCGAGCGCGTGGCGCGCTGCAATGCCGTATCCGGCGCTTGCGATCTTGGCCGGTACCAGCATGGCCAGAACTCCACCCGGCGCGACGAGTTCGAGTGAGCGCTCGAGGAAGGCAACCGCCAGGTCCGGCTTGTTCGCGTAGCCATGGCCGCCGGTTCGCCACCAACGGTATCGTCCGTACAGGCGCCCCTGCGTCTCCTGAGATATCGCTTCCGACCTCAGCCACGGAGGGTTGCCAACAACCATATCGAAGCCACCTCTGGCAAACACATCGGCGAAGTGGCTCTGGTAGTGAAACCAGGGCACCTCCCCGTCACGGGACAGGCGCCGACGGGCAATCCGAAATGACCGGCGCCGGCTCCGAAGCCGATCAACTCGAATCCGCAACTCGGGATCGAGCCCGCGTCGTTGGCCGAATAGATCATTGCTGCGGGCCTGCTGCAGGCATTCAGCAATGAGCTCATCGGCTCTCTGTTCCGCGGACCACAGCGATTCGGCCAGAGCGAGCGCCTCTGCCGCGCGAAGCCGGCGCACCAGTGCGCGCTTCTGGGCACCGCTCGCGGTGATGACGGCGCGGCGGAGGACCGATAGCTCGCCGACGACATCTCGCTTTTGTGTGGGAGCATCCATCCACTCCCCAATCGGATCGAAGAGACTGTCTCCCTGCCGAATGAGACAGTCGAGGTTAGGCAGCGGATCTACGTCGCGGGCCCGTTCGGCGGGGTCATCAGCTATGACCGACAGCCAGAGCCGGAGTTCGGTCAGCCGCACCGCCGCGGCCGATTGATCTACCCCAAAGAGATTGCGCTGGAGGACGCGCCTCTTCCGGGCTGACGGGGTTGCCCCTTTGGCCACGGCGGAGAGCCGCTCCAGTGCGCCGAGCAGGAATGCACCCGATCCAGCCGCCGGATCGAGTAGCGTGACGGCCGCAAGTATTTCGACTGCCTGGTTATCGTGGTCCTGGAGCCGCATCTCGGCCTCTGCCTCGCCACAGCCCATGCGGCGGGCCAGCAGCGCATTAATGGCGGCGTCCAGCATGCTTCCCACCAGGAGCGCCGGGGTGTAGAACGTTCCGGAGATGTGTCGAGCCTTCGGAGCCATCACCCCTTCGAATACTCGGCCGAGCATGTCGGGGGCTATCCCGCCGTGCCTCTCGCCCTCGGCCACGGTGAAATGAAAGCGCTCGAAGAGCCGGTCAATGGCATCTCGCCAGAACTCGTTGGGGATGTCAGCCCGAAACCGGCGCTCCAAGGGATGAGGCTCGAAGAGGCCGCCATTCAAGAACGGAATCGGGCCGAACGACAAGCCCGTCCGGCTGCGAGCTTCCTCAGGACGGTTCAGGGTGCCGAAGAAGAGTGGACGGAGGAGATCGCGATGTATCCTCCGGTTTCGCCTCAGACACCGATCCACTTCCTCGGCCAAGAACCGCTCCCGCCCGCCCAGCCAGCCCTTGGTCTGGACGAAGTACAGGAAGAGAACCCGCGTAAGCTGAAGGAGAGCCAGGCTATGGCGGTCTTCGGACCTCATCGGACCGGGGAGGCCCGCGCTCAAGTTCTCCAGCGTGCTGCGGAACTCCCGGAAGAACCGGCGCCCAACTGTCTCTGCAGCCAGCGCGTCGGCTGCTCTTGCCGCAAAGGCGAGCATTCCTCCTTCGGAAGTGGCCGCGAGTCTGTGGACAGACGCCAGTGCGTCCTGGCTCGGCTTACAGAGATCCAGGCCCAGCACTGGGCAACCGCTGAACCCTACGGAAAGCGCCAGCCGCCGGGTCAGGGAATCCAGGGCTAGTACCAGACATACTCGCCCCCTGTTGCTCACGCGTCGGGCCAGTCTCCTGGCCTCCCGCTCCGGCTGCTGACTCTCGATGGCAAACCAGGGGAGCTCGCCGGTCCGCCCAACCGCGGTGATTCTGGGACCGCGTTGCCGGGAGCCGGGCGGAGGGTCGTCGGGCACTTCCTCCCAGAG
>Ga0136617_10002701_pt1 | contig 15774 bp, 13 predicted proteins | sample AntDrymUQ3222106_2_FD_129672 | JGI IMG/M metagenome (GOLD analysis project Ga0136617, IMG submission 129672) | Polar desert sand microbial communities from Dry Valleys, Antarctica - metaG UQ322 (21.06) | ecosystem: Environmental > Terrestrial > Soil > Desert | place: Antarctica: Dry Valley...
AGGGCGTAAAATTGAGCATGGCACCGTCTTCCTATCCCTCATCTACGCGGCACTTTAGATGCGCAGCAGCGGACGAAAAATTATCCGGTGCCTGCAGTCAGAGAGCTCACATCCTTCAGAAAAACGAGGGCGGATCATGTCAAGGTACCCTGCACGCAAGCACCCATGCCTGAGGCATTTGCGCTCGGAATGGTGCGCCGCCTAAGCGCAAGTAAAGCTGAAGGAGCAGATCCGGATGCCTTGGCTGGGGTTCGGGCCGCGTGTCAACACCTGCACCGCGAACTGTCCTTCTGGTTGGGCGCCGATGGTAGCCGTGCGCTCTTTACTGGCGCAATTGGCCGGGCGCGCCAGCAGTATCCCGTTCTGGAAAATATCCACTACGATGCCCTACTAACGCCAAATCATCCGGCGATACCGCAGGCGTTGCAAACCCATGGTGCACGAGCGACTGCAGTAGCTCTTGAAGGTACGCTTGTAATGCTCATTGAGCTGCTGGGCCGTCTCATTGGAGATGACATGGCAACGAGGATAGTGGAGAATAGCGGGAAAAACGCTGCAGTGGACTGAGACTGAATGTGGATCGCATCGAGATCGCTGGTACGATCATCCCGGGAGGAAGGTGCCAGGCTTATAGCAGCGCCAAAGGGCGTGACGGGTAACAAACAGGGCGAGGGTGTGTTAATGGGCGAATGCAAAAACCATTTCGAACGCAGTTCACTTGGAATTCCAGGGTGTCGGAGCGTAGGTCATGAGTAAAGCGAGTAACTTGTCTATTCACACGATCGCAACAGGGGTACCCGGATTTGATGTAGTGCTTGGGGGTGGGCTGCCGGAGAATTCGTTCAACCTGGTCGCCGGCGGTGCCGGGTCTGGCAAAACGACGCTCGTTCTGCAGACCCTGTTCACGAATGCCACGGCAAAGCGTCCAGCTTTGTACTTCACCGTGCTTGGCGAGCCGACGCTCAAAATGATTCGGTATCAGCGTCAATTCAGCTATTTCAAGCCCGACATGGTTGGTTCTGCCCTGCAATTCGTGAACTTGAGCGATCAGGTACTAAAGAACAATCTCGATCTGGTTCTGGAGCGGATCCATAGCGAAGTTGAACGTGCCAGACCGGGGATTATTGCAGTCGATTCGTTCCGGCCGATCGGCAAGAAAATAGGCGAATTACCTTCGTCCCAGTCCTTGGACCTCGAGCACTTTATTCAGCGGCTTGCGGTCGATCTGACCTCCTCTGAGGTGACTTCATTTCTTATCGGCGAGTACGCCGAAGAAGAAGCTCACAATCCCGTCTTCACGGTTGCCGACGGGGTGTTCTGGATGCGCCAGGTGACCGATCGCAATTCCGTTGTTCGCAAAATGCAGATCATGAAGGTGCGTGGGCACGAATCCATGCCGGGATTGCACACTTTTCGAATAACGGATGACGGTGTTCAGGTCTTCCCGCGCATCCCGCAGCAACAGCATTCCCGCCGGACACAGTCTTTTGAGCGTATCGGTACCGGAGTACCCGGGCTCGACGACATGATGGGCGGCGGAATTCCGGTTGGAGACGTTGTAATGCTGGCGGGGCCCGCGGGCAGCGGAAAAACGACCTTCGCTTCCCAGTTCGTGGGCGAGGGACTACGTCAGGGTGAGTCCGCTGTGATCGCGATTTTCGAGGAGTACCCGGAAGAGTACATGGGGCGCGCCAAGTACCGGAACGGCGATCTGGAGAAAAAGCTGAAATCCGGCAAGCTGAGGCTTCTGTACCTGCGACCGCTGGATCTCTCGGTGGATGAAACCCTGCATGATATACTTGAAGCAGTCCACGAGGTTGGTGCCACACGAGTGGTAATCGATTCATTGTCGGGCTTCGAGATTGCGCTCGCCCCCGCCTTCCGCGAAGATTTCAGGGAGTCGCTATATCGTCTTGTTGGTGCGCTCACGGCTACTGGCGTTACCGTCTTTACGACGGCAGAGACTACCGGCACGTATCCGGAGGTAAGCTTCACATCCGAGAAGGTTTCCTTCATCACCGATGACATTATCGTGCAGCGGTATGTCGAGGTGAATGGGGAAATAATTACCGTACTGTCGATAATGAAAATGCGCGGAAGCGAGCATAGCCGTGAATTTATCATGTACCAGATTTCGAAAAACGGCGCTGTCGTGGGTGGTCCGCTCATGGGCTATCACGGCATCATGACTGGCGTTCCCACTCCCGTAGCGCAACTCGAATCCGCGGCCAAGGTGCAGGGGTGAATACGGCTGACGGCCGGACACGAGAAAGCGATCCATTCGCCTTGAGCGGTTTCAGGGAATACATGGAGCACGCTCCCAATGCGTTCGCCGTCACGCGAGGCGCAGTACAAACGCTCGTGTATGCGAACACAGCGTTTCGCTCCATGACCGAGAAAAATGGAAATGGAGTTGTGGGTAAATCTGTGTCCGACATGTTTGCCGGGCGCGATGCCACAGAGTTGCTCGCACTACTTGACTGTGCGATCAGGCAAGGGGTTCCCGTACTGGATTACTCGGTCCGGTCTCTCGACAAGGTGGCGGCTCCGTGGCACTGCACTGCCTGGCCCGTAATGAATTCCAGCGGCCATCCGGATCACCTTGTCATACAGCTCCGCGATGAGTCCGCTGTCGAGCATTCCCTCACAATGCAGCGGGATGTAACCGAACGGATGCTTATAGGCGCCTTGCGCGAAGGCGAAGCCGCTGATAACGCAGAAGCATCCAGTTGGCGGTCCCGATTTCTTGCAGAGGCGAGCCGGGAGTTCGCAGAGAGGCTCGACGAAGAAGCGGTGATCCATGCCATGGCGAGGCTCGCCCTTCCACACTTCGGTGAGTGGTGCATCGTCGAACTTTTTGAATCCGAGGCCCTCGTACGCCGTTTAGCCATCTTCCATCCTGATCCGTCCAAACAGGCGCTTGCCCGGGAGTTGGAAAATCGGTGGGCGCCGGCGCCCGGCGATCTCTTCGGTGGTCCGGCTGTGCTTCGCGGGGCAGCGCCGACGATAAGCGCCGAGCACGTCGAAGCCGCATTGAGAGATACGGAAAGGGGGAGAGAGAACGCCTGGGCTCTTAACGAGCTTGGCATGGGACCCGTAATGACAGTCCCTCTCGTAGCCCGTGCGAAACTTCTCGGTGCCGTGACCTTCGTGGGGAAGAAAGATGCGCGTGACTACATCCAGGCCGACGTGGATCTGGCACAGGATCTCGCGCTCCGTGGCGCGATGGCCATCGACGGCGCGCAGTTGTATCGCGAGGCGCTCCTCCGCAAGCTAAACGCCGAGATGGCGCACCAGGCCAACACTGCCTTCCTGGGCAGGGTCAGCCATGACCTTCGTGCGCCCTTGAACGGCATACGCGGCTACGTTGATCTCATCGACGAAGGGATCCGTGGACCAGTGACGGAGGCGCAGCATAAAGACCTGGGTCGCATACGCGAGAACCAGAAGCACGTGCTTCGCCTCATCACCGAGATTCTGAATTTCGTGCGCCTCGGAAGCGATGGTATGCCGTACAATATCGCGGACGTAGTTGCTCAGGACGCCCTGGATACGGCCGTGGCCCTCATCGAGCCGCTCATAGGAGAGAAGAACCTCACTTTCAACGCTCCAACTTGCGGTCCAGATCTGGTTTTGCGTGGAGATCCTCTGCAGGTGCGGCAGATCCTACTGAATCTGTTATCCAATGCGATCAAATTCACCCCACCGGGGGGTCAGCTGGCGGTCGTCTGCGAGGCCAAATCGGAGTCAGTTATTGTGCGGGTTGAGGACACCGGCATCGGCATTCCCGCCGACAAGCAGGCTTCCGTTTTCGAGCCGTTCGTGCAAGTGAAGAGCGGACAGGCGGAGAGCGAAGTCGGGTTTGGCCTTGGATTGGCAATCAGCCGCGAACTCGCGCGCGGAATGCACGGGGATCTCGAAGTCGAAAGCGAGCTTGGGCGCGGCTCACGCTTCACGCTCACTCTGCCGCGAGCAGGCCATCCGTAGGTGGTGAGTACCATCCGCAACGAGTCCTGACAGCCCGGTGCTCGGTGCTAGGTGCCTGGTGCTCGGTTATAACGGCGCGGTGCTTGGTGCACGGTTGTCACAGCGCGGTTTCCGGTACTCGGGGAAGTAACTGCTCCACCCTCGTCGTTTCGGCACGGTCATCTTCGATTGCGACTCGACGCTGTCTTCGATCGAGGGAATCGAGGAGTTGGCTCGCGCTCACCGCGATGAGATCGCCCGCCTCACTGAGTCGGCAATGCGGGGCGAAGTCGCGTTGGAAGATGTCTTCGCCCGGCGTCTTGAGTTGGTGCGCCCATCACGCGCTGATGTGATGGCGTTAGGTCACCGCTACGTTGAAACGCTGGTTCCCGACGCACTCGGGGTCGTGACCGCGCTTCGGAGCGAGGGAATAGTGGTTCGCGTGATGTCGGGAGGGTTGCGTCCCGCCGTTCTGGTCATGGCGCGCGCTCTCGGTCTCGCCAGCGAGTCCGTCGCGGCAGTCGAGGTCTCCTTCGACGCAAAAGGCGAGTTCGCCGGATTCGACCGCGGCTCGCCGCTCGCGCGCTCGGGCGGGAAGCGCGTTCAGCTGAAGAGTTGGCTTCCATTCCTGGCTCCTCCAGTAATGGTTGTCGGAGATGGCATTACCGATCTCGAGGCAAGGCCGCCCGCCGATTTCTTTGTAGCATACACGGGCGTGGCGCACCGCGCGGAAGTCGCCGCGGCAGCGGATGCCGTGGTGAGATCTGTGTCCCTCGCACCAGTCCTGGCGCTCGCGCTCGGGGGGGTGCCGCCGACGGATGCAAGAACCCGCGAACTCTTCGATCGTGGGACCAGCCTGCTGCTCGACGAGGGTAACATCGCGCATTGATTGCGCCGGAATGCTTAGTTTTCTTGCGGTCAGTCAAAGACACGCCGCTCACATTGGAGATAAGTAATGCCCGAAACCGCGGCCGAGCGCAGGCCAATTCAGACGCCCACTGCGTTCGGCAAGTTTTTTCTTCCGGGACCGACCGAAGTCCGTACCGAGGTGCTGGACGCCATGCGCCGTCCCATGATCGGGCATCGGGGATCGGCGATGGAAGAGTTGGTTGCCAGACTTCAGGCTGGTCTCAAGCTTGTATTTCGCACTGAGCGCCCTGTGTATATCTCGTCATCATCGGCAACCGGACTCATGGAAGGTGCCCTCCGGAATGGAGCTCGTCGAAAGGTGCTATCCCTCGTCAACGGTGCATTCAGCGAGCGCTTCTTTCACATTGCGCGCGCGTGCGGGCTCGACGCCGTGGCGCTCGAGGTTCCGCTCGGTGCTGGGCATACCGCCGACATGCTCAAGAGTGCCTTGCGCACGGGAGACTACGACGCTGTCACCGTCGTTCATAGCGAAACATCGACGGGAGTCCTCAATCCGATCGCTGAGCTATGTGAAATTGCGCATGCGGCCGGAGATGTGATGTTTCTCGTGGATAGCGTTTCAGGCATCGCCGGTGCGCCGGTCGAAACAGATAAGTGGAAAATTGATTTCCTGCTGACTGGCTCGCAAAAGGCGCTGGCGCTACCTCCAGGACTCGCCTTCGGTGTTGCGCAGGAAAGTATTCTGCGGCGTGCCGAACGGATTCCCGCGCGGGGAGTGTACTTCGACCTCATCGAATTCGAGAAGAACATCCAGAAAAATCAGACACCGAACACTCCAGCGCTCTCACTTTTCTATGCGCTCGACGCGCAACTCGAGAGTATTGTGAGCGAAACCCTCGAGGCACGCTGGGAGCGGCATGCGGCGATGGCGCGACGCACGTGGGAATGGGTCGACTGGATGAGCAGCTCCGGGTACGATCTCAGGATGCTCGCGCCGGATGGCTTCAGGTCGCCGACCGTGAGCTGCATTCGTCTTCCGGATGGCGCGCCCACGGGCACGGAAGTGACGCGAAGGATGAAGGCGCGCGGATTTACCATCGCATCGGGCTACGGAACGCTCAAGGACGCGACATTCCGGATCGGCCACATGGGCGACCATACTGTCGATGAGTTGAATGTTCTATTGGGTGAGCTGGAGAACGTGCTCGCACCATGACCCAGCCAGTCTTCCGAATACTGATCGCCGACAAGATATCAGCGGATGGCCTGGTACCGCTGCGCCAGGACAGCCGCTTCGAGATTGTCAATCGGCCAGGGCTCACGGGCGAGGAATTGGCACGAGCCATGGCTGACGCAGACGCCGTGATCGTTCGAAGCGCGACCAGGATCTCTCGCGCGACGCTCGCTTCTCCGGGCCGGCTCAAGGTGATAGGGCGAGCCGGGGTCGGTGTCGACACGATCGATGTGGACGCCGCCACCGAGCATGGCATCGCAGTGCTCAATGCCCCTTCCGGAAATACCATTTCCGCGGCCGAGTTGGCTTTTGCGCTGCTGCTTGCACTGGTTCGCCGCGTGCCCGCGGCAGATCGGTCGATGAAGCAGGGCGAGTGGGATAGGGTGAGGTTCAGCGGCACAGAGCTGCACGGCAAGACAATGGGCCTCATTGGCGCCGGTCGCATTGGAGGCGAGGTATCCCGCCGCGCGCGCGCTTTCGGAATGCGCGTGCTGGTGTACGATCCGTATCTCAACGAGGAGAGGGCGCGTGCGCTCGAAGTGGAGCTTGCTTCACTCGACGACGTACTTCGGCGCGCGGACGTGATATCGATTCATGTGCCACTTACGGAATCGACTGCGGGACTCATTGGCGAAGCCCAGCTCGCCATGATGAAACCGGGGGCGCTCCTGGTGAATGCTGCCCGGGGAGGTATCGTTGATGAAACAGCCCTTGCCAGCGCGCTGGCCGAGCGCCGTATAGGCGGAGCGGCGCTGGATGTCTTCGAGCAGGAGCCGCTTCCAGCTGGTCATCCTCTGCGCGCACTGGATAACATCATACTCACGCCGCATCTGGGCGCGTCCACTGAAGAGGCGCAGCAGAACGTGGCGCTGGAGATAGCCGAGGCTGTGCGTGACGCTCTGCTCGACGGCGATCTGTCGCGGGCGGTCAATGCTCCCGCGATCGGTGGTGATGCGATGCGCAGACTGCGTCCCCTCCTCGATCTCGCCGAGCGTGCAGGTCGCCTGGCTGCCGTTCTCGCGCCGGGCGCGGTGTCGCATGCGGAAATTCGGTACGCCGGCGCAGCCGAAGACGCACTTCGCTCTCTGGTAGCCAGCACATTGGTGGGGGTGCTAATGCCCGTAGTCGGTGAGCGTGCAGTGAATTTTGTCAATGCGCTTCACCTGGCAAAGACGCGAGGCATCGAAGTGCAGAGCACCCGTCTCAGTCCGCACGGAGACTACGCGGAATACATCGAGCTGAGGCTCGCATCGCGCGAGGGTGAAGTTCGCGTCGCGGGCGCACTGTTAGGCGAAGGTCATCCGCGCATAGTGCGAATTGGGGATCATCAGATGAACGTTACCCCGGTTGGTGCGCTTGTGATGATTCGCAATCGCGACGTGCCGGGTGTCATAGGCCGGGTTGGCACCCTGCTCGGCGACGCCGGCATCAACATCGCCGAGTACCATCAAGCCCGGTTGGAAGCCGGTGGCGACGCGTTCGCGGTGATCCGCGTCGATAGCCGTCTGGCGCAAGCGGCTATCACGGCGCTGAGCCAGGCACCCGAAGTGCTGGACGTCAGGCAGGTGCAGCTGGGATAGACCGGCGGGAGGCGGGAGACGCGAGACGGAACTTCAGCTTCGCTCTCGTGGCTAGACGGTGTGGAACGACGAGAAGCTTAATACTCCTTCGTCGCTGGTCTCCTCCCGCCTCCCGCCTCCCGTCTTCCCGCTATTCCACCTCCAGCTCCCACTCAACCGGCATCGCGGGGTCGAGCGAATCGCGCACCGAGCAATATTTGGTGACGGCCAAATGGATTGCGCGCTCAACCTTCTCCCGCTCTATCCCCTCTCCGGCAAGACGAACACGCAGCAGAACGTGCTTGAGCCGGCGCGGCGTCGTGTCGACGCGCGTGCCGACAACTTCTACAGCGTAAAACGCAGGCGGTGTGCGCTGTTTCTTCAGAATATCCACTACATCGATTGACACGCACGTCCCAAGCGCTGACAAGAGCGCGTCAACCGGACTTTGCCCCGCCTCCGCATCTCCATCCAGCGTGGCGACTGGCCCACCTGGCCGTCCTGTATCAAACCGCCGATCGCCTGCCCAGCTGACTCGGACGATGTTTGGTGTCGCAGGCGACGGCGGGACATTGAGAACACCGGATTTTCGATTAGTCACGAGAGTATAGATTGCGGACGAACTGCGTACTGCGTACTGCGTAAACATATTACTCGGCACTGTAGTACTCACTACAATCCGCCATCCTCAGCACGAACCTTATCTCTCGATCGGCACTCGCACCGAGTTGCCCCACTCCGTCCAGCTTCCGTCATAGTTGCGCACGCGTCCGTAGCCCAGGAGGTAGGTCAGCACGAACCAGGTGTGCGACGATCGCTCGCCGATCCGGCAGTAGGCGACTATGTCATCGCTCTTTTTGAAACCGCACTCCTTTTCGTAGATCGCGCGCAGTTCGTCGGCGCTCTTGAACGTGCCGTCCGCATTCGCCGCGCGCGCCCAGGGAACACTCTTCGCCCCCGGGATGTGACCACCTCTCAAAACACCCTCCTGAGGGTACTCGGCCATGTGAGTTTTCTTACCCGTGTACTCGTCGACGGAGCGCACGTCCACCATCGGCCGCTTTGCCTCCATGTGCTTTCTTACTTCGGGCATGAAGGCACGGATGCGAGCATCATCGCGCTCCTTCGCCACATACGATGTGGGCGGGAAGCGTGGAACGTCAGTCGCCATCTTGCGTCCTTCCTGCTCCCACTTTATTCGGCCTCCATCCAGGATCTTCGTGTTGGTGAAGCCAAAAAGCTGAAAGACCCAGAACGCGTACGTAGCCCACCAATTATTCTTGTCGCCGTAAAAGACGACGGTAGTACTCTCGTCGATTCCCTTGCGACGGAGCAGATCCTCGAACTGTTCCCGGCCGATGTAGTCACGCAGAAGAGAATCATTCAGGTCGGCATGCCAATCGATCTTCTGGGCTCCGGGGATGTGCCCGGTGTCGTACAGCAGAATGTCTTCGTCGCTCTCGATGATGCGCAGATCAGGATCGGAGATGTGTTCGGCCAGCCATTCCGTCGTCACGAGAACTTCCGGATGTTCGTATCCCTTCTGCGTGACCGACGAGTCAGTCGCTTGTGCGGGTGACATGATAGCTCCTTTAATTTTCAGTCATGCGATTCGAATGCCGTTCTCAACCGGCCGGTCCGGTCCAAGCAGAACAACCTCGTGCGGTTGCGCCATCGCCCCGAGCACGAGCACCTCACTTGCAAAACCCGCAATGCGCCGTTCGGGGAAGTTCACCACCGCCACCACCTGTCGTCCAACGAGCTCCAACGGGCGGTAGTGCGTGGTGAGCTGTGCACTTGAACGTCGCTGGCCAAGCTCTGCACCGAAATCGATCCACAGCTTTATTGCGGGGTGGCGTGCCTCAGGGAACGGCTCAGCCCGGACGACCGTCCCAATTCGGATGTCAATTTCCTGGAAGTCGGAGAGGGTAGCCACGTGAGGAAGTGTGTCAGGGATAATCAATTACAGACAGAACTACGACAACTGAATCACAGTTTATCTTTTCTGCATGGGACAATACAAGCACCACGTCTTCGTGTGCACCTCGGGGTCGGAGTGCCCGGGCAAAGGATCGCAAGCGGTGCATAGCGAGCTAAAACACGGCGTCAAGGACGCTGGCCTCAAGGGAACAGTTCGTGTCAATCAGGCCGGCTGCATGAACCAGTGCAGGAATGGGCCGATGGTCGTTGTTTATCCCGGCGACGTCTGGTATCACTCAGTGGACGTGCACGGAGCGAAGCGAATCGTGCGCGAGCATCTAATGGCCGGCAGAATTGTGGAGTCGTACAGGTATAAAGCTCCGCCGGGCGATAACAAGTAAGGTAGCTGATGGCCGATAGCTACGGATCGTTCGAATCTGCGATGGCTGACCATTCGGCATCAGCCATCAACTACTCTTCACTTCAAAATCAAAAACATCCTCCAGGGGCGCGGCTGCCACGCGACCGGGTTTCGTCTCGGCCAGCTGAGGGGGTCCCATATCGATGACGCTCCGTACTTCATAAACGATTTCCGCCGGTTCTTCGAAGTCTACCGAGATGACCTTCGCCAGCACTGTGTGGCCGTCCCGAAAGCTGAGGCGCACCTCCTTGCCGCGCTGCCGTCCAAGCCTTTGCAAATGGATGACGCCCGGTGATTTGTACCGATAGCAACCCACTGCCCGGTCCAGCCACTGCTCGATTTCCTCAGCGGGTCGCTGCCAGTCCGGCTCCCACAGGATGAAGTGCGCGTGGCCCACGTACTGATGAAAGGCGGCGCCGTATTTCCCGGCTACGCGACGGGCGACGCGAGCTGGGACAAAATTGTCATCTGTTGCAGAGATGACCAGCATTGGACACTTGACTCGGCTCTCATCAACGCGAACGCCGAGAAGAATATCCCGCCCCGCGCGTCCGCTGTCGGGTACAAAGCGCGCATGCAGTGAAGCGTGTTCGTCGCTCGGTATTCGGTTGAGTGTCAGCGCCTGATCATCCGCCAGTGTTCCCGCTATCGGGCGTGAAAGAAGCAGCCTGGGCAGATATCTTATCTGACGAAGCAACAGCGTTCCACCGATCAACGGAATCCCGCGCGGCGGAGCTGGTCCGAGCAACACTGCCGCTCGTACCGCGTCCGCTTCTGCCAGCTTCTGCGCGATCAGACCTCCCATGGAATGCCCGATGACGATTGGCCTGTGGTCGGAATCGTGAGTCGCCAGCTTCAGCGACGTCAGCCAGTTCGCCGTCTCGAGCGCATCTTCAACGTAGTCTCGAATTCTGACCGAGCCGATGTCCCGGACGGCGCGGCTGTCGTGATGGCCGCGCAGATTTACCGCGTACGTCGGATAGCCAAGCGCCGAGAAGAAACGTTGGTACTTCGCGAAGTACCATGCGCCACCAAGAAATCCGTGAACGAAGAGGATGGGCGGTCGCTGAGCAGATCTCGGCTGTTCAGAGACGACGGTCAAGCCGTTGAGCGTCAGCACTTCAGCCATGGAATGTCCCGTTCTGAGCCCGTGGTACCCGCTCGGTGGAGTTCTCTCGCTGGAGACCCCGCTCCGCATCCGCATCAAGAGTTCCGTAATTCGGGGGAGAAGATTCACAGGCGCAACGCGGCGTCAAGTTCGAGCGGTGCAGAATGGGACAGTCGCTCTTGACCGTTACCGTACATAGCCTAACCTTCGTTTGGAGGGGCGCCACGACTGTGCAACCGTTTGCTCGTGTTATAACCAAATGAATATCTCAACGCTGTCCTTCAGTTGTACTCTTCAATCCGGAGTTAATATGTACCCTTATCCATCGGTATCGCGACACATGCTGGTTACGCGTTGCGGCGGAAGTCTCGCAGCCACTCGCATGTTTCGAGCTGGTTTGGCAATGCCACTCATGCTGCTGGCGACTGCCCTCGAGGCGCAGACAGGCAGCGTCACAGGTCGTGTCACGGACGCTGAGTCCGGTCAACCGATCGCGGATGTTCAGGTGCGGATTACCGGAACGTTGCAGGGGGCGCTCACGCGTAGCGACGGGTCATACCGGCTTCAGGTGGCGCCGGGCCGTTTCGCCATTCGTGCGTATCGCATCGGGTACAACGCTCGGACCGACTCCGTCGCCGTCACGGAGGGAGCAACAGCCACCCAGGACTTCAGCCTCACGCGAGCCGCCATCAATCTCGATCAGGTCGTCGTCACCGGCACGCGAGCATCGGATCGGACCGTCCTCGAGGCACCTGTTCCAATAGACGTGCTGTCGGCGGCGGACATCAGGCAGACGGGGCTTACCGAAACCAGCCAGGTTCTGCAGATGCTCGCGCCATCCTTCAATTTCCCTCGGCCATCCGTCAATGACGGAACTGATCACGTGCGTCCCGCGACGTTACGTGGGCTCGGACCCGATCAGACACTGGTGCTGGTCAACGGAAAGCGCCGGCACACAACGGCGCTTGTTCACGTCAACCAGTCCGTAGGACGGGGCTCGACCAGCGTGGATTTGAACGCGATTCCAGTTAGCGCCATTGAGCGAATCGAGATACTCAGAGACGGCGCGGCAGCGCAGTACGGCTCCGACGCTATCGCTGGTGTGATCAACATCATCCTCAAGACCGAACAGCAGACCAGTATTTCGACCACCCTGGGTCAGGTGAGAACAACTCCTGACGGCGGCGGTAATTACCGGGATGGCGAACTGGTGCAGGTTGATGCGAATTTCGGGCGCGCGTTTCGCGGTGATGGCTTCTTCCACATTGCGGGCGAGTTCCGGGACCGCGATCGCACGAATCGCGCACGCGCGGACACGTCCGTGCAGTGCTTTGCCACAGACGCCAATTGCAACGAACTGCCTGACGGCACAAGCATTTATGATGAGAGTGTTCGTCAGAGCTGGCAGGGCGATGCCGAGTCACGCGACTGGACGTTTTTTCTTAACAGCGAAGTTCCGTTGGCGTCGGGGGTGAGACTTTATGGCTTTGGCGGTTACGGAATGCGCGACGGGCTGGCGGCCGGTTTTTTCCGGAGACCCACTGACGACCGGACGATTCGGAATCCCGATTTCTATCCGAACGGATTTTTGCCCCTGATTGGAAGTGACATCAAGGATTACTCCGGCGCGATCGGTGCGAAGGGCAACTACCGCGGCTGGGGCTGGAACCTGGGTGGAGTATACGGCGGCAACTCTTTCGAGTTCACCGTCGAGCAGAGTGCCAACGTTTCGCAGGGCCTTTCGAGTCCGAAATCGTTTTACGCGGGTGCGCTGAGCGATAATCAGGGCACGATCAATCTGGATGTGGTCAAGCCTTTCACCACAGCCTTCATGGGCCCGTTGAACGTGGCGATTGGCGCGGAGCTCCGGAGAGAGGGTTACAAACTCGAGCGCGGTGACGAGAACTCCTTCGCGGCTGGAACCGCGACTATTCTCGACGGGCCGCGTGCGGGACGGCCGGCTCCGCCATTCTCGCAGGTCTTTCCCGGCTTCAGGCCGGTTGATGAAGTGGACGATTCGAGAACCAACTTCGGCGCTTACGTGGACGTGGAAGCGACGCCAATCGAGCGGCTGCTGGTAGCAGCGGCTGGACGCGTCGAGAATTACAGCGACTTCGGCTCAACCGTTGATGGCAAGCTTGCGGCACGCCTCGAAGTTGTCAGCGGCGTGGCCCTGCGAGGCGCCGTGCAGACCGGCTTCCGCGCACCGTCGTTGGGGCAGTCGAACTTTTCGTCGGTGGCGACAAACTTTGTCAATATTGGCGGAGTAAATACTCCGTTCGAGATCCGCACTTTCGCTGTCGGGAGTCCGGGAGCAAGACTACTCGGTGCCAGAGATCTGCGGCCTGAAGAGTCCGTCAACCTGAGTGCCGGCGTGACGCTGCAACCGATCAGAAATTTTTCGCTGTCCGCGGACTACTACAACGTGGACATCGACGACCGTATCGTGCTATCGGGTAACTTCATTGACGTGTCAGTGCGCAACCTGCTGGCGAGCAACGGCATTCCAGGTGTGAGCGGAGCGCGCTACTTCACCAACGCGATTGATACTCGCACCAAGGGAGTAGACATCGTTCTCAATTACGGATTGGAGCTTGAGCAGGCAGGCCTGCTCCGTTTCACAGGTGGGTACAACCACAACACGACGTCGGTAACACGAGTGTCCGAGACCCCGGCACAGCTCGCGGCCGTGAGCACGGCACTGTTTGACCGCGTTCAGCGGACGCTCATCGAGCGCGGACAGCCAAGGAACAGCGTGAGCCTGACCCTGAATCATGTGATAAAGGGTTTTACGACGAATCTGCATACCAGCCGATTCGGTGAGATCACTATTTTCCAGTCCGTGTCGGCGACAACGGCGGCTCCTAATGGACCCATTGACCCGGTGTTTCGCGACAACCTGGATCAGAAATTCGACGCGAAGTGGGTTACCGATCTGGCCTTATCATATCGCTTTTTCGACCAGTTGGGCCTGACTGTCGGAGCGAACAATATTTTCGATGTATATCCGGATACGGTCATAACGCCAAACCAGACACGCGGCATTTACCGGTATGCCGGTGCTTCGCCGTTCGGGTTCAATGGGCGGTACCTGTATGTGCGGGCGTCGTACGACTTTGCGAACGCACTCGGACGTCTTCGCCGCGAAGAGCGGGACTGAGTCGCCAGGGATGTCGCCGCAGTTGAAGCGCGGCGCGAATCGCGTCACATGCCCGTCAGCCGTACCGACGATATAAGGATGAACGGGAATGTTTGTCATTCTCCCAATCCTCTTGATCCTTTTATCCTGTAAGCTCTTGCTTTTCTTGACCGGACCCGAACTCTTTGGACGATGCACGAAGGCGAACGAGGTGTAAAAACTTCCCACCAGTTGAGATCATCGCCAGGTCAGGGCCCAGCAACAATTAACAGGATGAAAGGATTGAGAGGATAAAAAGAATGATCGTGGCGCGGAAGGCAGGTTGAAAGACGGATTCGAAACAGTATTGGGCGGCTGCGCGGCGATTCTGACGCGCAGCCGCTCTTGTGTAACTAAAACCTCGTAGCCCGAGCAGCGAATGCTTCCCACGATGCCGGGATACGTCCGGCACATTCTCGTATGCACGGGCGGATACTGTTCCCCTGACCGGCGCGGCGCCCAGCTGTATGCGTTGTTGCCGCAGCTCCTTCAGGAAGCCGGTCTCCTGTTCGGCGAGAGCCGGGTCAAACGCGGGGAGACCCCATGCCTCGGCGTGTGCGAAAACGGGCCGATAGTGGTCGTTTACCCCGAAGGCATATGGTACGCTTCGGTGACACCCGCACTACTTGGACGGATTGTGAGCGAGCATCTCAAGTCCGGTAGAGTGGTAGAGGACGCCGTGTTTTACAGGTTGGGTGAGCCCAGGGAGTAGTTTGGCGGCAGGCGGAACCCTCCTCCATCCTGCCACCTTCCTACTGAATGTCCAGTGACCTCATCAATCCTGGAGTTGTACCCGATTGCCGCGCATGTACGTGGTCATTACCTGGCCGCTGCCGCTATCTCCTCCAATCTCGCAACTCGCTCGGTCGTCGGCGGGTGGGTCGAGAAAAGTCTTACAACGCCACCACCGCGTGCGGCGAGTGGGTTCACCAGCGCCAGAGGGGCCGCTGCTGGAGATATCTGCATCGGAATGCGGTGTGCTGCGGCGTCCAGCTTCTTGAGCGCGCTAGCGAGACCAAGGGGCTGACCGCTGATCTCCGCCCCAACCGCGTCGGCCTTGAACTCACGTTGACGGCTGATCGCGAACTGGATCAGCATCGCGCCGATGGGAGCGAGGATCATCAGCAGGATAGACGCGATCGGGTTGCTGTCGCCGTCGTCGTCATGGCCGCCGAAGAACATCCCGAAGTAGGCGAGATTGCTGATGGCACCCGCCATGGTCGCGGCGACGGTCTGTAACAGCATGTCGCGGTTCTTGATGTGGGCAAGCTCGTGCGCAATGACTCCCTCTGTCTCCGCGCGATCGAGGCTGCGCATGAGTCCATCGGTAACACAGACCACCGCGTGCTTGGGATCGCGGCCCGTAGCGAACGCGTTCGGCTGATCGTGCGGCGCGATTGCGACGGTTGGCATTGGAAGACATGCTCGCTGGCGAAGACGGTCGACCATGGCAAACAGCTCAGGCGCGGCGGCGGCATCCACTACCTTCGCGCGGTACATGCGCAGAACCATCTTGTC